>Ga0302223_10001320_pt1 | contig 13553 bp, 14 predicted proteins | sample II_Palsa_E2_3_FD_194565 | JGI IMG/M metagenome (GOLD analysis project Ga0302223, IMG submission 194565) | Peat permafrost microbial communities from Stordalen Mire near Abisko, Sweden - II_Palsa_E2_3 | ecosystem: Environmental > Terrestrial > Soil > Palsa > Peat permafrost | place: Sweden... | reverse complement strand
GGGGCGGAGAATGCTTACAAGCATGGGTTCGCGGCGCTGTGGCAGGCAGGTGGCGGGTGGGCGGGGCTGCTGCTGATTTACTTTATTGCTCCGCGGGCGAGAAAGTTTGCGCAATTCACGATTCCGGATTTGCTGGAGTCGCGCTATAACCAGACGGCGCGAGTGCTGGGTGTGATTGCGGTACTGTTCACGTATACCGCGATTACGAGCTACCAGTTTATTGGCGGGGGCGACATTCTGCATTTGATCTTCCCGCAGATTTCGGCGGTGCATGGGCAGTGGATCCTGGCGGGGTTTGTGATCCTGTTTACGATGATCGCGGGGATGGGTTCGGTCGCGTACATGGATGTGGTGATCGGGTTGCTGGCGACGTGCACGCTGATCGCGTCGTTGCCGGCGCTGCTGCATATGGCGGGCGGGTGGACGGGTGTGCGGGCTGTATTGCCGGCCACGCATTTTCAGTTCTTCGGTGATCTGTCGGGCGTGCAGGCGATGGAGTTATTTCTGCCGACGTGTTTGCTGATGCTGGGCAACCAGTCGATGTATCAGAAGTTTTTTTCGGCGAAGTCGGAGAAGGATGCGACGCGCGCGGTAAGTGGATGGCTGGTGGGCACGGTGATCCTGGAGTCGATTATTGTGGCGATCGCGGTGGTGGGATCGGCGCTGTATCGGACGGGCGAGGTGGCTGCGCGGCCAAGAGAGATCCTGGCGTATACGGCGACGCATGCGTTTGGCCAATACATGGATAACTCGGGGATCGGTGCAAAGGCATTGAGCGTGCTGGGCGCGCTGCTGGTAGGGGCGATCTTCGCGAAAGTGGTGTCTACTGCAAATAATTATCTTTTTTCGCCGGCTACGAACTTGGTGAATGACGTGTTCCTGCGTTACATCAAGCCAGACGCGAAGAACTGGGTAGTGCTGCTGGTGAGTCGAGGGATGGTGGTGGGGTTGGGGGCTTGGGCGCTGTACCAGTCGTTAGGGACGACTTCGGTGCTGAAGAAATCGCTGTATGCGTATACGATTTATTCGGCGGCGCTGACGCCTGTGATCCTGGCGGCATTTTTCTGGAGGCGCGCGACGGCGAAGGGAGCGGTTGCGAGTATCGCGGCGGGGACGGTGATCACCGTGGGTTGGGACTTGCTGACGCCGCATCTGCCGGCTGTGCTGGCGGCGCGGGATGCAATCCTTCCGGCGCTGGTTGGATCGCTGCTGTGTCTGGTGATTGTGAGTTTGGCTACCGAACCACCTAGCGAGAGTCACTTGAGGCCTTTTGAAGAAGGGTGATTGCTGAGCTTGGAAATGGGTCGCCGGGCGAGAAATTGAAATCGGCCAAAGACTTTGTTTTCGAGTATGCGTAAAGACATTTTCGGCATCTAACGGCGCAGGAAATGATCCAGGCGAATCAGGATCGACAAAAGGAGATATCCCGTGGCTGAGAACAAGATTCCTATAGCAACCGATAGCGCGGCTGAGTTGCATGAGCTGATCGGCGATGATGCGACTGCGACGTTTGAGAGCGATCCGAACTTTGTCGACTCGAACCCAACTGCTGATGCCTCGAGCGAACATATTGAGCTGCGCGACACAGACGATATGGAAGACAGCGAAGAGGAAGAAGATGAGGCTGGCCTGGAGGATGAAGATGAGGACGAAGACGAAGATGAGGACGACGAGGATGAAGATGAGGATGACGATGAATTTGAAGACGCGGAAGATGACGACGATCCTGATGAACTGAGGACTGCAGAGCCTAGAGATGTCCACGGGCCTGGCAAGCACTCGCGGACGGACATTGAAAAGGAACTGGAAGAGATGGAGGATGAGGCTGGGGAGGAGAACGTGGAGGAAGCTCCCGAGATCGATGAAGAAGAAGAGGGTGAGGAAAGACGGCATGCCGATCGCGCGATTGATGAAGCCTTGCGCATGAGTGGGGCGGTAACAAAACGGTCGGGGATAGCAGGGCCGGCGTTGCGAGTTTGAGTAGGATGAGCGGAACGAGGAGAGATAGCGGCGTGAGCGAGACGAAAGCAGGACGTTCCCTGGCAAAGGGGCTGGTAGCAGGATTGGTGGCGGGGTTGGTGGCCACTGCAGCGAAGTCGTGCGTTGAGGCTGTGTTTCCTCCGCGTGTGCATGGAGAGCCGGAGCCGCCGGAGGCTCTGGCGGAGAAGATTGCGGGGCATCGCCTTGACCGTAAGACAAGGACGGCAGCGGGCACAGCCATTCATTGGGGGTTTGGGGCGGCGGTAGGAGCAGCGTATGGCGCGGTGGCAGAGTACTATCCAGCGGCGACCGACAGGCAGGGTGCAACGTTTGGCCTGACGCTGATGTCGCTTACGCACCAGACATCTTTGCCGGCTTTGGAGCTGGCAGAGCCTAAGGAAGAGCAGAGTTTTCGGGAGCGGAGCAGCGAAGCTACGAGTCACCTGGTGTATGGTGTGGTGGCGGAGCGGGTGCGACGTATCGTGCGAGGCATGCTCTAGCGCGGTGGTTTGCGTGGTGTGAAACTAACGCTTGGCAATGCTTCATCCGGTAGTACTTCCAGAGCTTTTGGAATGGGAGCGAAGTAGCGAGCGAACTACACTCCGGAGTACCCGTGGCAGTTGCAACGGGGAACGATGGAGCCTGTTTTGACTATGCACCGCAGTTCCAGTAGAGAGAAGCAGCCGAAGCGAGTTGTGATTGTTGGGGGGGGGCGGGGTGGGTTGGCGACGGCGATGTTGCTGGCGCGATCCGGGGTCCAGGTAACCGTGGTGGAGAAGAGCGCGCGCGTGGGTGGCCGAACGGCGACGCTTGAGCAGGACGGCTTCAAGTTCGATATTGGGCCGACATTTTTTCTTTACCCGCGGGTGCTGCGGGAGATCTTCGCGGATGCTGGCTATGACCTGGAGCGGGAGGTTCCGATGCAGCGATTGGACCCGCAGTATCGGCTGATTTTCGGCGACGGCGGCCAGATCGATGCAACCGGGGATGTGGAGCGGATGGAGCGACAGATTGCTGCGATCTCTCCGGCGGACGCGGGGGAGTTCAAGAACTTTCTAATACGGAATCGGAAGAAGCTAGCTAGTTTTATGCCGGTGCTGGAGACTTCGTTCGAGAAATGGAGCGATCTGTTGCGTCCGGAGATGTTGAAGCTGCTCCCGCTGATGAAGCCGTGGCTGTCGCTGGATGGCGATCTGCAGACGCACTTCAAGGACGAGCGTATTCGGCTGGGCTTCAGTTTTCAATCGAAGTACCTGGGGATGAGCCCGTTTCGTTGCCCTTCCCTGTTTTCGATCCTGTCGTTTCTGGAGTACGAGCATGGCGTGTTTCATCCGATTGGCGGATGTGGCGCGGTGACGTCGGCCATGGCGCGCATTGCAGAGGAGATGGGCGTCGAGGTATTGAGGGAGGAGCCGGTCGAAGAGATTTTGCTTGATAGCGGCGACAAACATAGCAAGCGCGCCAAAGCGGTGGGTGTGCGGACATCGAAGCGGCGGTTGCTCGCGGACGCCGTGGTGGTGAATGCGGACTTCGCTGAGGCGATGAGGAGGCTGATTCCAAACCGGTATCGGCGCAAGTGGAGCGATAAGAAGATTGCGAGCAAGAGCTACTCGTGCTCAACGTTCATGATGTATCTCGGCATCGAGGGACGCTATGACGATGTTGCTCACCACACGATCTACCTGGCTGAGAATTATCGACAGAACCTTCGGGATATTGAGGAAGAGCACAAGCTTTCGACGAACCCTTCGTTCTATGTGCAGAACGCTTCGGTGACGGACTCGACGCTGGCGCCTAAGGGGCAATCGACGCTGTACGTGCTTTTGCCGGTGACGCATGAGAGCGGCACTGTGGATTGGGCGCGCGAGACTGCCGGGTTCCGGAAACTGGCGATGGAACAGTTGAAGCGCATTGGAATTGAGGATGTGGAGCGGCGCATACGGACAGAGAGGATTGTTACGCCGGCGGGCTGGCGAGACGAGTTTGGATTGCTGAAGGGCGCGACGTTTTCGATGAAGCATTCGCTGAACCAGATGCTGCATTTGAGGCCACACAACCGGTTTGAGGACGTCGACGGCATATACTTGACAGGCGGCGGGACTCACCCGGGTTCGGGCTTGCCGGTCATCTTTCAGTCAGCGCGGATCAGCTCCAAGCTGCTGTTGGAAGACCTGAATATCGATCCGCGGTGGTCTGCGTCTTCGGAGCTTGCGATGAATGATGGCATGATGCAGGTTGCGTCGTGAAGGCTGCGACGGAAGAGCTACAGGACGTGCGCGTTGAGGGAGCTTCGTGCCCTTTGCTGTCGGGGGCATGCGGGATAACGACGGCTGCGACGCCGGCGGCTGAGCAGGCTCGGTGGGCGAGCATGCTGTTGAAGGCGCGGCTGCGGGTGCTGGGTGCTGCTCGACACTTGATGGCTGCACGTGCAGAAGAGTTTTGCGACGCGATTTCTCCGCAACTGGCGAGGACAAAAGCGGACACGCTCGCGACGGAGTTGTTGCCGCTGCTGGCGGGATGCAAGTTTCTGGAGCGCGAAGCGGGAAGAATATTGGCGCCACAGAAGCTCGGCATGAGCGGACGACCTTTGTGGATGACGGGCGTTGCCGCCGAGATTCATCGCGTAGCGCTGGGGCATGTGCTGGTGATTGGGCCGTCAAATTTCCCTTTGTTTATTCCGGGGTCGCATGTGTTGCAGGCGCTGGCTACCGGCAATCGGGTGACATGGAAGCCGGGCCTGGGCGGCGGTCCCGTTGCGCAACTGATGGCGCGGATGCTGATCGAGGCTGGTCTGCCTCCGAGCGCGCTGACGGTTACAGATGAGAGTGTGGAAGCGGCGCGCGAGGCGATTGCAGCGAGGCCGGATAAAGTTATCTTTACCGGTTCAACGAAGACAAGTCAGAGCCTGCTGACGGAGCTGGCTCCGACGACGACGCCAGCGGTGCTGGAGCTTTCTGGCGCGGATGCGATTGTGGTGGCGCCTGGAGCTGATCTTCAGCAGGTGGCGAAAGCGGTGGCGTTTGGGTTGCGGTTGAATGGCGGCGCGGTATGCATGTCGCCGCGACGGTTATTTGCTACGCCGTCGACGATGTCTGCGTTGCGGCCGCTGCTGCAGGCGGAGCTTGCGAAGGTGCCTGGAGCTGCACTGGATGCGGGGACATCGATGCGTCTGCGGGTGATGCTGGATGAGGCTGCTGGCGGAGGCGCAGAAGTGCGAGGCACGTTTGCGCCCGAGGCGCAGCAGCCTTTGCTGGTCGATCATGCGACGGCGAACATGGCAATTGCTCGCAGCGACATTTTTGCGCCGGTGATTTCGTTGATTGAGGCTGAGTCGATGATGCATGTGCCGGCACTGTATGCGCAGTGCTCGTATGGGCTGACGGTTGCGATCTTTTGCGAGCGTGGCAAAGAGAAGAAGGCACGCATGCTGGGGACGATGCTGGATGCCGGGACGTTGCTGATCAACGACATCATCGCTCCGACGGCTGATCCGAGGGTACCGTTTGGCGGTCGGGGAGCGAGCGGCTACGGAGTGACACGGGGCGCCGAGGGGTTGCTGGAAATGACGGCGGTGAAGACGGTGCTGACACGGCGCGGAGGGGTGATGCTTCATCTGGATCCGACCACCGATAAAGATGTGCCGATGTTTGCCGGGATGATTCGGACGATGCACGGCAAAGGGCTGGCGATGCGGTGGGACGCGCTTAAGCAGCTGGTCAAAGCATCGCGGCGGTAGTTTCGGCGATCAACACAATCGAACGACAAGAGCAGGAGAAACAGATGCGCGTTGGTGTGATTGGATCGGGATTGGCGGGGCTCGCAGCGGCTTGTACGCTGGCCGCCCGCGGATATGCCGTTGAGGTCTTCGAGAAGAACGAGTGGTTCGGGGGAAAGGCGGCCCAGCTGCGCGGGGGCGGGTTTCGTTTTGATATGGGGCCGACGATCTTGATTCAGCCGTCGGTGCTACGGAAGATTTTCGCGGAAGCTGGGAAGGCGCTCGAGAACTACGTGGATATGGTGCGGCTGGATCCGCAGTGGCGCTGCTTCTTTGATGATGGAGCGACGATTGATCTGCTGGATGATGCCGATAAAATGTCAGTGGAGTTGGATGGGCGCTTCCCTGGTATGGGGGCGAAGTATACGCAACTGATGGATTTGTCCAAAGAGTTGCATACGATCAGCGACAAGTTTTTCTTTTGGAAGTCGGTGGGATCGATCAAGGACACGCTGGATGTTGGTGGTGCGTTTGATCTCAAGGTGCTGCGCGATGTGTTGAAGATGCGGATGGGGAAGACGGTTGCCGGGACAATTCGGGAGTTCATTTCTGAGCCGAATACTGCGCAGATGCTGGACCATATGGTGCAGTATGTTGGGTCGTCTCCGGACGCCTCGCCCGCGATTCTGACGGCGATTGGAAGCATGCAGGCGCAGGAGGGCATTTGGTATCCGATGGGTGGTACTCGGGCGGTACCCGAGGCGCTGGTGAAACTTGCGGGCGAGCTGGGCGTGATCTTCCATACAAATGCCGACGTGGTGAAAATTCTTACCAGCGACGGGAAGCACGCTGCGGTGACGGGACTTGTCACAGCCGATGGGCAGACGCATTCGTTCGACGCGATCGTGAGCAATGAAGATGCTGTTCGCACGCATCGGGAGTTGCTGGAGCAGACGGTTGCGGCGAGGGAGTTCGAACATAAGCGGGCGTATGAGCCGGCATGCTCGGGGGTAGTGCTGTACCTCGGGTTGAAGAAGCGCTACGAGCATTTGGCGCATCATGACTTCGTATTTTCGCGTGACCCGCATGAGGAGTTCCATGCGATTTACGATTTGGGAGAGCCAGCTCCTGATCCGACGTGCTACCTCGCGTGCACGGCTGTCAGCGATCCCAGCAGCGCGCCTGCGGGTGGGGAAGCAATGTATGTACTGGTGCATACTCCATACCTTCGGCCGCATCATGACTGGTCGAAGATGCTGCCTGGGTATCGGCAAGTGATTTTGGATAAGTTGAAGCGGACGGCGGGATGCGAGGACATCGAAGAGCGGATCGTGTTTGAGCGGGCGCTGACTCCGCAGGACATTCACGATCGGTATCGGGTGCTGAATGGCGCGATCTATGGGCTGTCGTCGCACGGGCGGTTCTTAGGAGCGTTCAAGCCGGCAAACCGGAGTCGTGAGGTGGATGGACTTTATCTTGCGGGCGGAGCCGCGCATCCGGGGCCGGGCATGCCGATGGTGATGATGTCGGGATGGATTGCTGCGGATTCCCTGGATGCGGACTCGAAGAGTAAGGCCTTGCAAAGCGCTCAGGGCAAATCTCCGAGGCGGGCCGCGTAACCATGAATGAAGTGACGGAATGAGCTATGCCTGCGGCGCAAAACGTGCGTGAGATTCCTACCGTGTCTCAGATGACGCTGCGTTTGTTTCAGCGCATTGTGCGTCTCTATTTTCGAAGGCATTTTCGATCGGTCATGGTGCAGCAGACAGAGGTGGTTGCGGGGCTTGTGGGTCCGTTGATCATTTATGCGAACCACTCTTCGTGGTGGGACCCGATGGTATCGGTGCTGCTCGCGCAGGCGCTGCTTCCGGAACGGAGACATTATGCGCCGATGGATGCGGCGGCGCTGAAGCGGTATCCGATTCTTGGGAAGATTGGAATCTTTCCGGTGGAGATGGCAACGGCTCGCGGGGCGGCGCAGTTTCTGCGGACATCGCAGGCGATTCTTGGGAGTGGAGGAGCGGTATGGATTACGCCGCAAGGACGCTTTGCCGACTCGCGTACGCGGCCACTTGGTTTCAAGTCGGGGTTGGGCGCGCTTGCTGCGCGTACTCCAGGGGCGCTGATGATCCCGCTGGCGATTGAGTACACGTTCTGGGATGAGCGGCTGCCGGAGACGCTGCTGCGGTTTGGGAAGCCTGTGCAGATTGTCGAAGGGATGAGCACGGACGCGGCGAGCGAGCGATTGGAGAGAGCGCTGACGGAGACGATGGAGCAGTTGAAAAGCGCCGCGATGGCGCGGGATGCTAGCGCTTTTCGCGTGCTGCTGCGTGGTGGCCGCGGTACGGGAGGGATGTATGGGCTGAGCCGCTGGGTGCGCAGCCTGTTCACGAAACAACCGCTGCAATTGGATCACACGGAACGAGTAGTTCCGAACGATGGGCCGGGAGAATAATGACCCACGCAGCGGACAATGTCGCGGTTGACCTGGTCGCGTTGGGTGGGGTGCTGTGCTTCTTTGCTGTGATTCCGGCGGTGATGTCTCTTATCAATTTGCGATGGTATCGGACGCCGGCCGTAGGGAGGCCTGTTGATGCTCGGGTTGCGGTGCTGATTCCGGCGAGGAATGAAGAGCGGAATATCGGGCGTTGCCTGGAGAGCGTTCTTGCCAGTCACGGGGTGGGGCTTGAGGTGCTGGTGCTGGATGATGCGTCGACGGATCAGACTGCTGAGATTGTGCGCGAAATTGCGTTGGGTGATGCTCGGGTTCGACTGGTTCGGTCGCAGGGATTGCCGAGTGGATGGAATGGAAAGCAGCATGCGTGCTGGATGCTGGCTCATGAGACTGACGCGCCACTGCTGCTATTTTTGGATGCTGATGTGAGGATCATGCCGGACGCCTTGGTGCGTTGCGTTGGCGAGATGCAGGCGCGGAGGGTTGCGCTGCTGTCGGGGTTTCCGCGACAGATTATGGGCGGGTGGGCGGAGCGAATGGTGCTGCCGCTGATCCATTTTGTACTGCTGGGATTGCTGCCGATGGGACGAATGCGCAAGACGACGAAGGTGGCGTATGCGGCGGGGTGCGGGCAGTTCTTTCTGGCGGAGCGGGAGGCTTATTTTGCGTGTGGGGGGCATGCGGCTATTCGCGATACGCGACATGATGGACTTCGATTGCCAAGGGAATTTCGGCATCATGGACTGCGTACCGATCTTGTCGACCTCACTGAGCTTGCCGAGGTGAGGATGTATGAGTCGGCGAGCGCGGTGTGGATGGGGCTGGCGAAGAATGCTACGGAAGGGTTGGGGTCGCCGAAGCGGATTGTTTTGGTGACGGTGCTGTTGCTGATGGGGCAGGTGGTGCCGTTGATTGCGGCGGTGTTGTGGCTGGCGTTTTGGCTGAGTAGCGTTTTGGTGGGAGCTACATTGGATGATCCGCGGGCGGCGGCGATCGTGAGTTTGTTGCTGGGGCTTGCGGTGGTGGGGAGCTATCTGCCGCGGTTGATTGCGATTCGGAGGTTCAGGCAGCCGGTAATGTCGGCGGTGCTGCATCCAGTGGGAATTTTGATGCTGCTGGGGATTCAGTGGTATGCGCTGGTGCGGCAGATGCAAGGTCGGCCGGTGGAGTGGCGGGCGCGGGCTTATGCGAGTGCGACCGGGGAAGAGGTGGTCGAGGTGCGGAAGGGCTAGACGCCCTTCTTGCGGGGTTCCCAGATGTATTTGTGGATTTGGAGGCTGAGGCGGGCGGGGAGGCCATCGGCTAGCATCCACTCGACGAGAAGGCGGGGGTCGAGGGCGGCGTTGTCGGTGGAGCGCTGGTCGCTGGGGTTTTTGAGGAACGCGGGGGATAAAAGGATTTCGCCGCAGAGGGAGGCGAGGTTGTGGTTCTGGATGAAGTCGCGTGCGAATTCATAGTCTGCGCGATCGGTGAGGACGAACTTGACTTCGTCGTTGGGGGTAAGGGCTTCGAGGTTTTCGATACGGAAGGTATTGGCGGCGGCGGCGGCACCGGGACATTTCACGTCGACGATCTTGTGGACGGCGCGGGGCACGGCTGCGAGCGGCTGTTCGCCGCTGGTTTCGATCATGAGGGTGTAGTTTTGCGCGAGGAGACGGTCCATGAGAGGGAGGAGTTCGCGGGCTTGCAGCATCGGCTCGCCGCCGGTGAACTCGATGAGGCGGCAGGGGGCGAGGGCTTCGATCTGCGCGAGGATTTCGTCGGCAGTGAAGGGTTTGCCGCCGGTGAAGGTGTACTCGGAGTCGCACCAGGCGCAGCGGAGATTGCAGCCGGCGAGGCGGACGAAGATGCAGGGGACTCCGGCGAAGGAACTTTCGCCTTGCACTGATTTGTAGAGCTCGATGAGGTGCATGCTACTTCCCTGCTTCTGGCTCGTAGTAGCGCGCGAAGCTGGTGTCGGTTTCGTAGAGGGTGCAGTCTTTGACCCGGACGCGGCCGTCGGTCATGTCGTGGAGCTGCGTGGCGGTCTTCTGGTAGAAGTAGCGGGCAAGATTCTCCGCTGAGGGGTTGAGGGTTGTGAAGGGTTCGAGATCGTTGATCATCTGGTGGTCGAGATACTCGACTGTGGGGCGAAGGACTTGTTTGAGGAGCTTGAAGTCCAAGAGGAGGCCGGCTTCGTCGAGTGTTTCGCCGATGAGCGTGACGAGCACGCGGTAGTTGTGGCCGTGCGGGTTTTCGCACTTGCCTTGGTAGTTGCGGAGGTAGTGGCCTGAGGAGAAACCGGCCTGTACCGTGACTTCGAACATGGTGGGGAAAGCTCCAATCGGCGGGTAATTCGCGCCATCTCCCATTCTACCGGGATTCGTATTGGAGGGTGCTATTCGGGGCGGGTGCGGCGCTTCTGTTGGCGCTCGACGTCGTGGCGGCGCTCGGCTTGTTCGAAGAGCGAGCTCATTACGCCGAGCAGGGTGACGATGAGTGCCACGCAGAGGAGGGCGATGCTGGTCATGCGCCAGAGCGAGGCGTCGCCGGGGGAGCCGGGCTGCTGGGCGATGTTGGTGAAAGACAGTGCGATGGAGAGGAGCGAGAGGGCTCCTAGTGTGGCGGCGAGGATGTAGAGGTTACGTCCCATGCGGGTAGGTAAAGGATAGCGCGACTCAAAGGTGAGGGTCTGGTGGATGCTCAATCTTTGGGCATAGCCGAGTTGTCGTATCCAGGAACCACGCAGCCATTATCCCAACGCGAAGTCTGAAATTGCCACAAAATGCGTGGGGTGGCCATCACGCTGTCGAATTGCGCAAATTCATCACACATCCGAGCGCTTCGCACGTAAGCCCAGGACGTTCCACTAGAAGAGATAACTGCAACCTGTGGCGTGGCTGCTTGCCGGATGAGCCCTTGAATGCTCATTATTTTCGGCTTCTCCTGCCAGGAAAAGTCGGACTTGGCGAGTTTGTCCAGCAAGGTTTGCATCTGCGTGAACGAGATAAAAACATCAGCCCGATGAAAATGAAAATCTTCGACGAGATTCACCGTGTCCAGCCTCTTGTCCCCGTCTGGCACAACGATGAGATTCATTGGTGTTCGGAAGTGACTTTCTATATCGCCAGGATCAAAAAACTGTACGACGGTAGTCTTATCCGCTTTGGCATTGCGCACAAGATGATTCTGTTCCTAGGCGGCAGTCGTACAGGCACAGCTCAAAACGAGAAGACAAAAGCAGCTCAACCAATTTCCGTTCCGTTGGATAAATCTCAACATCTGTGCCTCAGGGATCACCCTGCCGCACACAGGTTACTCGAAGAAGCGTTCGACTACGGTGATGTCGTCGGTGCGGGCGTAGGGGGGGAGGGAGTCTAGGAAGGTGGCGCCGTAGCGGGTGGTGCGGATGCGGGGGTCTAGGAGCATGAGGACGCCGCGGTCGGAGAGCGAGCGGATGAGGCGGCCGAAGCCTTGCTTGAGGGCGATAACGGCTTGCGGGACCTGGAGGTCGTTGAAGGCGTTGCCGCCGGCGGCGGTGATGGCGTCGGTGCGGGCTTTCATGATGGGGTCGGAGGGGACGGCGAAGGGGAGCTTGTCGATGATGACGCAGCTGAGTTGTTCGCCTTGCACGTCGATGCCCTGCCAGAAACTGGATGTGCCGAAGAGGACGGCGTTGGGGGTGTCGCGGAATTGTTGTAGCAGGATGTGGCGAGGGGCGGAGCCTTGCATGAGGAGTGGGTAGGGGAGCTGGGTGAGGAGGCGGTCGTGGAGCTCGCGCATCTGGGCGTGCGAGGTGAAGAGGCAGAAGGCGCGGCCGCGGGTGATCTCGAGGACGCGGCGGATTTTTTCTGCGGCTTGCGGGAGGAAGTTGGGGTCGCGGGGCGCGGGCATGCCGGGCGGGAGGTAGAGAAGAGCTTGTTTGGCGTAATCGAAGTGGCTGGGAACGACGAGCTCTTTGGGGAACGGGATGCCGAGGCGGCGCTTGAGGTGTTCGAAGCTTGGCGTGCCGTCGGGGGCGGCTACAGCGAGGGTAGCCGAGGTGAGTATGACGCTGGGGTAGTGGGTGAAGAGGGTCTCGGCGAGGAGGGTGGAGACGTCGATGGGGGTGGCGAGGAGGTGGGTGCTGAAGGCGAAGGGGGTTGCTGCTACATCCCAGGTCCGAGAATCCGGACCTGGGGCACCCGGATTGGTGGAAGGGACGCGGGCGTTGCGGGCGGCGTTGCGGAGGCCGCTGGTGGCGCGGCGTTCGATCCAGAAGACGGTGTTGGGGTCGGTGGATTCGAGGAGGAATTTTAGGTGATTGCGGATGTCGGCGGCGCGCTTGCGGAGGCCGGCGGCTTCGTCTACTTCGCGGAGGCGCTCGAGTTCGCCTTCGAGGCGTTGGAGGGAGTTGAGGGCGCCGAGGTAGGCGTCGCCGCGGGCTTCGAGGAAGTCGGCGCGGTCGATGAACTCGAGCCGTCCGAGGTCGCTGGGGCCGACGGGGAGCGAGGCGAAGAAGAGCTTGGAGCGCTCGCGGATGGTGGCTGTCGCGCTTTCGATCGCGCTGGTGGTGACGCCCTTGGCGCGGAGGAAGGACTCGGTGTCGCGGGCTAGTTCTTCGAAGCGGGCGTTGGAGAGGGCGATGCCGAAGTACTGGCTTGCGATGTCTTCGAGCTCGTGGGCTTCGTCGAAGATTACTGCGGCGGCTTCGGGGAGGATGCCGGCATCGGAGGCGCCGGCGGCTTGCTGCTTGATGGAGAGGTCGGCGAAGAAGAGGTGGTGGTTGACGATGACGATGTCGGATTCGAGGGCCTTGCGGCGCATCTGGGTGATGAAGCAGGACTCCCAGTTGGGGCAGGTTTGGCCGAGGCAGACTTCGCTGCGGGCGTCGAGCTTATGCCAGAGGTGCGAGCTTTCGGGGAGGTCGTTGACCTCGGCGCGGTCACCGGTTTCGGTGGTGCGCTCCCACTGCAGGATGGAGTGGAATTGCGAGATTTCTTCGAGGCCGGTAAGCAGTGGGTTGTCGCGCAGGGCGTAGAGCTTTTGCTTGCAGATGTAGTTGGCGCGGCCCTTCATGTAGCAGACGCGCAAGGGGCCGAGGAGGGTTTCGAGGAAGGGGATGTCCTTGAAGAAGAGCTGTTCCTGGAGGTTTTTGGTGCCGGTGGAGATGATGATGCGTTGCTTGTGCTCGCGGGCGCGGCGGAGGGCTGGGAGGAGGTAGGCGAGGGTTTTGCCGGTGCCGGTGCCGGCTTCGACGATGAGGTGGCGGTGGTCGGCGAAGGACTGCTCGATCTCCTTGGCCATGAGGTACTGGCCGGCACGGTGCTCGAAGGCGAGGGACGAGTTGGCGAGGATGCCGCCGGGGTGGAAGAAGTCATGGAGCGTGGGGAGCTTCTGGTCGAGGCCCGACGAGTCGATCTGGGTGAGCGGCGGGAGTGGTGT
>Ga0302223_10001306_pt1 | contig 13627 bp, 5 predicted proteins | sample II_Palsa_E2_3_FD_194565 | JGI IMG/M metagenome (GOLD analysis project Ga0302223, IMG submission 194565) | Peat permafrost microbial communities from Stordalen Mire near Abisko, Sweden - II_Palsa_E2_3 | ecosystem: Environmental > Terrestrial > Soil > Palsa > Peat permafrost | place: Sweden... | reverse complement strand
GGCAAAAAAGATCAGGGATGGAACACAGTGGTCCATCCTTCATCTTTGCAATTGGAATGAAGGATAAAGGATACAGGACCACTGAGTGGTCCACCGCGCTCCGAGAACAGAACCGACTCTGATTTTGAGGAACGGTCCCAGACTCCCAGGACCGACTCCAATTTGAGGACCGACTCCGACCCTTATTCGAAAGGATGTAGAAATTTTCAAACAGTAAACAAACGAGACAAAAGATAGTTTTTATTTTTGAAAAAGAAGACTAAAGGTATTCTTCATCGGTTTCTCGCTGACTGCTTCTTCCATTCGGCCAGCTTGGCAGCAGCATCCTTTGTATAGCTGTGGTCTTCGCCATAAACTGACGAGTAAGCTGTACGTGCACGCTCCATGAAGCGGACAGCCTTGGCCTTGTTGCCGAGACTATTATATGCGAGAGCAATGTTGTAACAGGTGTCCGCGGTATCCTTGTGCTCCTTGCCAGGCGTCTTCTCATAGATGGCCAGCGCCTTGTTGTTGTACTCGAGGGCGCGAGGGTAGTCGTCTTGGGCATAGTACACGAGGCCGATGTTGTAGTACGACCTCGCCGTGTCGGGGTGCTCCTTGCCGAGTACTTTCTCGTTGATGGCAAGCGCCTTGTTGTGGTACTCGAGGGCGCGAGGGTAGTCGCCTTGGTTGTCGTACACGTTGGCAATGTTGTTGTACGACGTGGCCGTATCAGGATGCTCCTTGCCGAGCACCTTCTCGCGGATGGCCAGCGCCTTGTTGTGGTACTCGAGGGCGCGAGGGTAGTCGCCTTGGGCTTTGTACACCATCGCGATGTTGTTGTACGAGCCGGCCGTGTCGGGATGCTCCTTGCCGAGTATTTTCTCGTTGATGGCAAGCGCCTTGTTGTGGTACTCGAGGGCGCGAGGGTAGTCGCCTTGGGCTTGGTACACATTGCCGATGCCAAGATACGAACTCGCTGTGTCGGGATGCTCCTTGCCGTGTAATTTCTCGCGGATGGCAAGTGCCTTGTTGTAGTACTCGAGGGCGCGAGGGTAGTCACCTTTGTCATAGTACACACTGCCGATGTTGCTATACGAGCCGGCCGTGTCGGGATGCTCCTTGCCGAGCACCTTCTCGCGGATGGCAAGTGCCTTGTTGTAGTACTCGAGGGCTTTCGTGTAGTCGCCTTGGTCACTGTACGCATTGGCAATGTTGTTGTACGACGTGGCCGTATCAGGATGCTCCTTGCCGAGCACCTTCTCGCGGATGGCAAGCGCCTTGTTGTAGTACTCGAGGGCTTTCGTGTAGTCGCCTTGGTCACTGTACGCATTGGCAATGCCGTTGTAAGTAGTACCCTTGTCCGAGGTATCGGGCTGTCCCTCGAGGATCTTGAGCGCCCTCTCGTAGAAATTCAGAGCCAGTTGATAGTTGTTCTGCCAGAGAAGAGCGCGACCAATGTCGTTGTACGTCTCCGCAATTTTGGGGTTGTCTTTGCCGAGCGTGGTATCACGAATATCCAACGCCTTTTGGTGTTCACCCAGAGCCAGGTCGTACTTACCGAGGTCGAAGTAAACACGCCCGATGGAACTGTGCGACTCGGCTGAGATCGCGCTCTGGCCAAGGAGACGCAATCGAATGTCCAGAGCGGCTTGATGTTGCTCAAGGCTGGCGTTGTACTGTGAAGTCGCCTGCAGAATAATGCCGACTGTTGCGTGCACGCGTGCGCGCAGCAACTGAAGGTTTTCGGACTCGTGACTACTTGTATGTTGCAGAACGGCTTGAATGTGAGGCACTAACGCAGCACGCCGAGAAGTCTCCTGCAGGCCGGTCTCGCGCTCCACTGCCTGATTCACGAGCACATTGACCAACTGTTCGAAGACACTCTCGTCCGCTGGAAGGATCATTCGAGCAGCCTGTTGGACCAGCTGGTGAATGGCAATTTTGTCGGCCTTCCAAGTGATCAATAAGACACTGTGCAGCTGAGCGAGGTCCTTCCTGTCAAATTTCGTAAATATAGCTTGGATGAGACTTTGCGGAATGTCATTCGGCGACAATAGCGACAGGATTCTCAAAATATTCTTCGCGTCGTCTCCAAGACGCTCAATACTCAAGCGAACAGCTGACGTTGCAGCATCCCGACCAGGATTAATATTTCGTTGCATCTCTTTTAGATAGTCCTCAGGCGACATATGATACTCGTGCATGTGTCCCCCGGCGACCGAGAGCGCGAGAGGAAGGCCGTGCAATTCGGACTCAACGTTCTTCAGTAATGTGTCTTCCTTGTATTCGTGGCAGACACGGGACTTTAATATTTCCACTGCAAGTCCATCATTAAGCTGGTCAAGTTTGACAACCTTCCACGGCTCTTCAAAATTGTCAAATGTTTCAAATTGTGATGTGACAATAATTGCAGACGCGACCTTTGGACGCCCTGCGAACCGTTTCGACATTTCCTTGGCAAATTCCACATCAGGCTTCACGTTGTCCAAAATGAGTAGCCACGGACCGTCCAATTCAAACAAACAGCGCAGGACGCGATCTTCCGACTCTTTCGGGTGGCTCTCATCCCAATCAACCCTCAGCTGCTGTGCAAGTGCAAAGAAACCGTTGCGTAGAGTCGTCTCGTCAGATGCGTCCAAACGGGCGTGCACCCCAAACGTACCAAGCAATTTATCAACAGCCTTGAGTGCCAGCTGCGATTTTCCCATGCCCGGAGCACCAACAATCGCCACTCGCAACAGCCGGCCCTCGAAATTATCCAATTGGTTCTTAATCAATTCCACAATTTCGTTGACGTCGCCCTCACGGCCGGCAAACCAGCCCACTGGCTCGGGGACGTTGATGCTTACAATCGCAGTGGTCTTGGTATCAGAAGGCAATGCACGTATTTCATTCACCAGTGTAAAAACTGCTTCCGCCAATTTTTCGACCTGCTCGTGCTCATAGTCGTTGGGGAAGCGCTCCAGGCCGGTGTACTCGCTCACTTGGTCCAGCAGCTGCTTCTGGTCGAGTGGGAGTGAAGGGTTATCATCCCACGCCTTGACAGAGAAGAAGTACGGCACGAGCCTGACCTTCTGGTTACTCCCACTGTCAGCGCGTTCGAGAAATATGCGGAGTTCCTTCATGGGCCAGTCGCCCGCGAGAAAGTCGGGCGACAGCACAAACAGGCCGACGCGTGCTGTGTGAGCCGCTTCCTCCGTGGCAGTGGGGGCGTACGTGCCCAACGCCATCTCGAAATCAACAAAGACCTTCAGCCCCTTGCGCCTCAGTGCCCCCACGAGACGCGACACAACGTCGCGCTTCTCTGTGCCCGCGTGGCTGACGAAAACATCGAATGAATCTATTTCCATTACGAGTTCAAACAATAAAAAATAATTATGTTTCCTCACCTGAACCTTTGGAACTAAGCTTATCTTCACTTGCAGCATCCGTAGTTATATTATGCAAACAACAATTAGAGAGGGTTGACCATTTTTTTTTCATACCTTTGAGGATGGACTTAAGGGTTTTGTCAGCGCCTGTACGGCTCCCTATCAATCCAAAAGTAAGTTCAAACATGTCAGCGGACCAACAGCGTACACTGGAAGTCGGAGTTTTTGGCCTTGAATGCTTCATCCAGAGCCTTGACAGCGTCCACGCCGATCTTGTTTCCTACAATTACAGAAGGTTTCAGCGAGGAATATTGGCACACTCAATACCTTCGAGGTCCAACATAGTAAGAGTCGTATTGATCTTAATGACATCCGCAAGGGCCCTGGCACCGTCGTCGCCAATGTCATTGTCTACCAGTCCAGAAAAGTTAAACAACAGCAAGCAGGCTCAATAACGTACCAGATAGGTTCAGTGAGATGAGCGTCATGTTGGTTTTCAAGACAACTGCGAGGATCTCGGCACCAGAATCACCAATCGATTTGCCTGCAGACTATTGTTATCAAGTTCTCAAATCGCTCATCAAACAGACCTTTGAGATCGAGAGATTTGACGTTGGCTCCAGCCTTGGAAGCGGCAACAATTTCGTTATATAATTGTTGTTGTTGTTTGGACTGTCCCATTTCGTCTGGAAATACTATCGTTATTTCAGTATGAGTTGACTTCAGAATACCATGAAAAGAGACGTGGCAAAATACGGTCCTTTTCGCGACAACAGCTGCCAATGCAATAATGCCATCTGAACCAATTTTGCTGCCTAATAACGAGCCAAAATTAATTCACATTAATTAAAAAAACAGTATACCACTGAGTTTCATTGTAGTCTCGTCGTCCCTGTATGCTCCACGACGCATCATTGCTGACTTGTACGATTCACCAAGACTTAAGAAGGTAAGTGTCGTGTTGGTTTTGAGGGCCTCCGCGAGGGCCTTGGCACCTTCAGTCCCGAAAATATTATCTACGAATCCATTTAGTTAATCAATGGCAACCGGCTTACAACAGACCAATAAGGTAAAGTTTGGTAAGCGTTGTGTTGGTCTTGAGCACGTTGGCGAGGGCCTTGACCCCATGGTCGCCAATAAGATTGTCTACCAATCCAGAAAATGTCAGTAGCAAAAAGACACAACAACATACGCCCGAGATTCAACGATGTCACGGTATTGTTTTCCTTGAGGGCGTCCGCGAGTTCTTTGGAACCAATATCGCCGATCTCATTGCCTAACAGGTTATAGAACAATTCAGCAGCAGCAGCTGATCACAACGTACCAAAGAGGTCTAACGAAGCGAGTGGGGTCGCGTTGGCCCTGAGAGCATCAGCAAGAGCGTTGGCACCGCTATCACCGACTCTGTTGTCTATTCATCCAATGAATTAATTTTAATAGAATAGAACGTACTCGTGAGATTTAACGCTGTAAGATTGGTCTTGGTCTTGAGGGCACCTGCAAGGGCCTTGGCGCCGTCGACACCGATTTTGTTGTCTGCAAATCCAGAAGAGGTTAATAATAATAGTGAGACACCACAATATACGTGTGAGGACAACTGAAGTCACGGTCTTGTTTTCCTTGAGTGCACGTGCAAGAGCCTCAGCACCAGCGCCTCCAATTTTGTTGTCTATCAAATCAAATAAATCCGGTACCAATCTAAAATCAAGTACGCACCTTCAAAGTCCCATGTCGTGAGTTCAGTGTTGACCTTGAGTGCTTCCGCAAGGGCTGCAGCACCCTCGTCGCCAATCTTGTTGTCTATGAAATCATATTAGAAGTAGAGAGCAAACGCAACAGCATACAGCGAAGGTTCCAATTGAGCGTTGTCTTGGTCTTGAGAACGACCGCGAGGGCCTTGGCACCTTCGTCACCGATGTTGTTCCCTATGAACGTCCATCACAAACAGATTCAGCAAACTAAAACAGGAAAAAAAATACCTGCAAGTTTCAGCGTCGTGAGCGCTGTGTTGGTCCTGAGCGCGTCGGCAAGGACTATCGCACCGTCATCGCCGACGCCGTTGTCTGTAAATGTCCAACATAAACAGATTCAGCAAACTAAAGCAGAAAGAGCCATACAGCCAAGGTCCAGCGTTGTGAGTGTTGCGTTGGTCTTGAGCACATCGACAAAGGCCTTGGCACTGTCGTCACTGATGTTGTTCCCTGTGAACGTTCGCCAAGAAAGATTCAGCAAATTAACACAGCAAGAAAGATACAGTAAAGGTCCAGCGTTGTGAGTGTTATGTTGGTCGTGAGCGCATCGGCGAGGACTTTGGCACCGTCATCGCCGACGCTGTTGACTATGAACGTCCAACATAGACAGATTCAGCACACCAAAGCAGAAAAAAAAAATACCTTGAAGGTACAGCGTCGTGAGCGTCGTGTTGGTCTTGAGTGCATCAGCGAGGGCATTGGCACCGTCGGCACCGATGTCGTTCCCTATGAACGTCCACAAACAGATTCAGCAAACTAAAGCAGAAAGAAACATACCTCGAAGGTTCAGAGTCGTGAGCGTTGTGTCGGTCTTCAAGGCCTCCGCCAGTTGGACGACTTGCTTGGGTGTCAACCCACGGACCTTCAAGTCTTCCTCCCTGTTGTCACGCACGACAGCGACGGCCTCGTCCCCGCTGGCGTAGACCATTTTCCTTTCACAAGCGACCACTGATTCTGGTCGTGAGAGAATGGGGAAAGAGAAAAAGGGCTTGTTTTCGACAAAAAATTTGTTTTGTTATGGGATCTCTGAGCGACAATATTTTGAAACCCCATCTTAGTCATCGGGGAGTGGACATTGGGCCTCGGCAAACAGATCGCGACTATTCCTGCGCCAGCGCCCACCATGCAACTCGGCGGGTTCGGCCTGTGGAGCGAGACCAAGCGCCGCCGCCATATTCTCCACGAGTTCGGACACGTCCTGGGACTGTGGCACGAGCACCAGACGTATCGCCTTGAAGAACACGCAGGCATTTCGCAGGTCATCTGGCGCGAGGACCTCATCAAGGCAAGTGGCTTCACTGTCGAATCTATACGAAAAAATATCACCGTGCGTCTGCCGATCGAGAACGATGACGATAAACAGCGTACACAGCGTCATCCGGTCACTTTGAATCGATCATGCTATATCCCATTCCAAGGCTTTGGACCATCCCGCCGGCGATTTTCCACGTAAGTCCCAAGATTCTACTTGCATCGCTCTAACTCTACGCGTAGGACGAGTTCAACACAGAACTTTCCCTCGAAGACAGCAGGCGATCAGTCGTGCCTACCCGCCTTCTGGCTTCTAGTGTGGTTGTACATTGTTGCTCGGAGTATGAACTACATAATAGAACAGCACAGTTGAGTTTGGGTGCCAGGCTTGGCCTTTGGTTAGAACCACGGCGTAATTATTTTGAAATAAGCACGTTTGGTGCGTAATCCTCAGTAGTTAAGCACTTCAGGTGCGTAATTCCTAGGAGTTAAGCACTTTTGGTGCGCAATTTCCAAGAATTAAGCCGTTGGTGCGTAAACCCTAGAAGTCGCTCGCTTTTCTCAGTACGACGAACCCTGAAATTCTATTTCATACCTTATTCTCCTGAAAGCAGCAGGGGTTGTTGAAAAGAGTTCACTAACCAATAACAACTGTTTCTCGAAGGCTTGGTCCACGTAGTACTTTTGTGCATCTTCTCTTGAAAGACGTGTCCTTAGGATTCATTTCTCGTTGATACCCGCGACGAGACTGCTCTAGCCGAGTCTATCTACTAGGCAACAATTGTACAGCAAGCCCAGACAAACTGGACAAATAAAAATAAATTAAGAATTTTATACAATGCAAAAAGCGGTTTTGAAAAGGAAGATTTATCTCTGCATAGGGGTCCTAAGCTGGAACACCCAAAAATAGCGCCCGATGCGACTTTAAAAAGATGTGCTTGCACTTCCGTATAGATCGAGACCTCGAGCGCATTGGCGATGACCGCGGCACCATGGTTTGTCGTTCGGTCCGCTGGGCAGTAAGTTATATCACGTTTTCGTCCGCGGTAGCACGTGCTTGTCTACAATGTGCACAAGTATCAATAGTCACGCCCGTCAAGTGCGAGTTACGCCCACAGATTGCGTGATTATTTGGAATTACGCCGGTTTGGTGCGTAACTACTTGGAGTTACGCCGGCCAGTGACCAACGTCAATATGTCTCAGGATTGCCAGAAGGCACATTGACATGCAATGCACTGGCTTGCTCTTTGATTGAAGAGCATGTTACTATCTCAGCCAAACATGGTGTTCAGTCCGCGGATGAATTGTGAATTACGCAGAACGTGTGCGTATCTCTCTATAATTACGGTGGTACAGTGCGTATCTCTTAAGAACTAAGGAGGAAACGTGCGTATCTCTCTGTTGTTGCGGAGGAAACAGGCGTATCTATTTATAATTGCAGACGCTGGGGAAACAAGTCTACCAAGTCGCGAGCAGCTGCAAAACTCTACGGTGGCCGCAAGTACCCCAATATTTTCAAAGAATTACAGCGTTCAAGTGCGTAACTTAAACAGATACACATGAAATCTACCAAATTGGCTCTCCCCGATGATCAGGATGAGCGGATTGGAAGGCTCGCAGACAGCCGAGAAAGTCATGCTAATTTGTGCTAATTAATAGACGCGGATACAGTGCTGGTGGTAGTCGATGCAATAGATCGTGTTGTCCGGGGCTACGCAGCAACTAAACTGCCCAAACTCTGCCGGACCAATCCTCTCGCGCTGGTGGACCAGCAGTCCATCAAGCGTCCACACTGCGATGCCCTCCACGTCGTCAACGTCATCAAAGCGCACTGTCTTGGCAATAAGGACGCGGCCGATGGGATCAAAGGAGAGCGACTCTAAAAATTGAATGCCCTGGAAGCTGTTTGATTTGTCGTCGTCTCTTATGCAACGTCGCAGATTATTTGGATCAATTTCGTACGCGACAATGGTACAAGGCTTGATCGCCTTCCCAATGAGAATCTCGTTGTCTACGACGGTTCCATCAAAGGGTTCTCTTAGCATTGTGCTTGTATCCTCCTCCGTTGAAAGGGCCGAGTGCCAAAGAAACTTGCCGTCGGGCTGAAACACATGCATCAAGTACACACGGTCAGCGAACGTGCCGTCCTCTTGCATCAGTTCCATATTTGTCACAAGCACGTCTCCGTTGGGAAGTGTGCGGAGGTAATCGCCATCGCTAACATCGACACGGAATTCACGCAGCAATTCGCCGGACGGCCAATAAATCGCAATAAATGAACGTAGAAGAATCCAAATGGCACCGTTCCCAGCGACGGCCACTTGTTCAGGACTCTTTCTGAGATTGATGATGCGAACGCAATGACCCTCGGGCGTAAGAATTTGAACGCGATTGTTGCGCCGGTCCGCCACAACAAGGTTGCCGTCGTGGAGAATGGCCATGTGACGTGGAAATCTGAATTGCCCAGGATCGTCGCCCTTGCTGCCAATAATGCGCACCGGATCTCGGATGGCCGAGTAGTCGCGCGAACGATGAACCGTGCCAAAGGAATCAGGACTCGAATCAGGACGGAAGGTGACAAAGGTACGACGGTAGGGCGGGAGCACACGGTATTTCCCCGCCGCATTCAGATGGTCTGCTCGCGCAAGCAGCTGGGCCAGGGCTCGCGGGTCAGTCTCCGTATCCAGCTGCACGAGCACCGACTGGACGTGCGACCGGGCCACCACCAGCTTGTCGCGTAGGTCCTGCACCGTGTAAGGTGTCATGCTTATTTGGGTGTGGTTCTCCTTTAGTGTCAGTTTCTCTTAGTGTTCATTCTGCTTATGTTGTATTGTATCGTCACTTTCTTCTCAGAATCTTTACATGGTGACTATGTCGGGAGTGTTGGTCCTGAAGGAGTTTGGCGGCTCGCCTGCTGAAGACGTGAAGGCCTGGGTGGCCGACGCGCAGCGGGCCGTGCTGGCTGCGGGCCTCGATGCGGCCCTCATCGAGGATGGTGAGGGTGCTGAGGCCAAGCGCACGGCGATGCAGCGCCGCGCGGCTGCTGCACTCATGGGCAAACTGGTGGGCGCGGCCGGCGACTTTGGCCGCTCCATGTCCGTCTCGCAGTCGGCGTCGCCCCAGTCGCTGTTCACCGCCTTGTCCGAGGCGTTCGCACGCGTCTCCGTCGTTTCGGACGCTTACGCGGAGCTCTTGTCGTACCGTCGCCTGCACGGCATTAGCGTCAACCAAGTGTTCGCCCATACTGCTTACCTCTGTGACCGCGTGTCCGCCGACATGCCTGCCGCGCAACGTCTCCACCACGTCATCCAGTGCCTCGGCCCTCTCGGCCTGGACGTCCTCGCCCAAGGTATGCCCGCGTCGTGGGACGCTGCGCTTGCGTCCGCGCGCAACATTGAGGTGGCGCAAGCAGGCCGCAAGGGGGTGTCGACCACGGGGGTGCCCGCGTCTGGAGTGTCAGCGGCGGCAGTTCAGGGGGTCGCCGGTGTGTCCGATGACGCGTTGCGCACGCTCATCCGTGCTGAGCTTGCTCATTTGCTCGGATCCCGCGGCAACGGCAGCAGCGCAGGCAGCGGCGGTGGTGGTGGCGGCGGCTCGGGTGGTCGCCGTGCCGGTGGTGGCCGCGCTGGCGGGGGCTCGGCTCGCGGTGGCGGCTACACGTGGGTGGATGGCCAGCCGGTTTGCAACCTGTGCCAGCAGGTCGGCCACATGCGTCGCGACTGCCCGTCCCGCCCGGCCGTCCCCTCGGTGGCTGCCGTTGCTCCGGCGGCCGCGCCTCCTTTTCGCCAGTAGGCGGGGGCGTCGCGAGGACCCTCGCCGTCGTGGCTTCTCCTCGCCTGGACCCAGCCATTAGTTGCGAAACTAAGGTTGGTGGTTCTTTTTCTCCTTCTTCTCCTTCCTCTTCTTCTCCTTCTGGTTCTGTGTCGTTTGTATCGGGTTCGGTTGAACCTCTGCATGGTGTTGTTTCGTCGTCGCTCTCCTCGGGGGTTGGGGTCTCTCCGGGGGTTCTGGGTCAACGTTCGGTGGGGCCGTCTCGGAGGGGGTTGGGGGGTGATGGGGTGATGCTGGGACAGTCGCAGGTGGCGGCGTCCAGGGCTGGTTCCTCGTTGCCTGTTCCTCAGCCTGTTCCTCGGGGCTCGGTGCCTACTCCCCCTCGGCCTGGGTCGGCCGTGACCTCCCTGCCTGCTGATGCTGGTGCTGCGGGTGCTGTGCGCGGGCTGGGGCGTGGGGCCGATGGGCCCGTGGATTCTGGTACGCCGTCGGTGGCGTTGGTGGAGGAGCCTGTGGGTGCTTCTCCGTGGATTGCGTCCGCGCTGCTGTCGTCAGTGCCGGCGTCGGTGCTCGTGGATTCGGGTTCCTCTCACTCGCTGATGCCGTCGGGTTTTGCTCGCGCGCATGGGTTTCTGCTGCAAGGGTCGCGGTTGCCTCATGTCACGTTGGCCGATGGGGGGCTTTCGTCGATCGACGGGGTGGTGTCGGTCACGTTGGAGTTGGGCGGCGCCCGTCTCGAGTGCCTTTTCTTTGTGGTGCCTGTGTTGGCGTACGAGGCGATCCTTGGGATGGATGTGCTGAAGCGTTTGAAGGCGACCTTGGTGTGCCACACGGGGCGCTTAGCATCGCCGTTCTTTGCTGGTGGTCTGCCTCTGTCCCCGGTGGGCCGCGCGATGGCGGTGGGGGCGTCGTCCGTGGCACCGAGCTCGCCGCCCGTTGACGGCGCCGCGGGCCCAGGCGAGCAATCGGCCGCGCTCGCCGAGCCGGTCGCCTTTGAGGATCTGCTGTCCGCGTGGGACCCAGCCAAGTGGTCTGCGTCGCTCAGCAAGTCGCTGTCGCGTTGCCGCTGGCCCTCCTCGCATCAAGCCCTGGTCGAGGAATTCCGCGACGTGTTTGCGCCCGAGCCGGGTGCGCCCGGGGTTGCCCGTGTTACGCCCTTCCGCATCATCACCACGTCGGACATCCCGGTGGTGCGCCGTGGTCGTCGGCATTCACACGCTGAGCGGCAGACGATCAACGCTGCGGTCCTGGAGATGGTGCGCCACGGCATTATCAAGCCCAGCATCTCCCCGTACTCGAGCCCCATCGTGCTGATCCCCAAAGGCGACGGCTCCTCGCGCTTCTGCATCAACTTCCAAGGTCTGAACGAGATCACCGAGACCGACCCGTTCCCGATGCCCTTGGCCCGCGCGATTTTTGATGCCTTGGGCGGTTTCTCGGCGTTCAACGTGGCGGATTTGGCGGCAGGCTTTTTCCAGATTCCCATGCACCCCGACGACATGCGGCTCACGGCGTTCTCGTGCGACCTGGGGCATTTCGAGTTCACCTGCATGCCGTTTGGGCTCAAGAACGGTCCCGCCGCTTTTTGTCGCGCCATGTCGGAGGTCTTCTCGGGCTTGTCGCCGTCGGTCGTTTCGGCTTTCATCGACGATCTCATCTCGCCAGCCGCTTCCGAGGTGGACTCGTTGGCCAAACTGCGGCTTCTTTTCACGCGTCTGCGAGCGGTCGGTTTCCATCTGCGGCTGGACAAGTGCCATTGGGCCTGCGCTGAAACGGGCTTTTTAGGGCACATCGTCTCGGCAGCTGGTTTGGCCGTGGATCCCGTCAAGGTGACGGCGGTGCAGTCGCTGCAGGTGCCCTCATCCGTTCTCGCGGTGCGTCAATTCATCGGGCTTACCAGTTATTACCGCTCGTTCATTCCTAACTACGCCCGGATTGCGGCTCCTCTCACGGCGTTGACGCGGTCGTATGCCCACTTCCATTGGACGCCTCAGTGCGAGTCGGCTTTCCGTGCTTTGCAAGCGGCCCTGACGTCACCCCTCGTTTTGGCCTTTCCCGATTTTTCCCGCCCCTTTATCCTCAGCACCGACGCGTCGCGGGTGGCTATCGGCGCGATCCTGTCCCAGCAGTTCCCCGAGGGCGAGCGGCCCATTGCTTACGCCAGCCGTCAGCTGAAACCCAACGAGAAGCGCTGGACCGTGTTTGAGCTGGAGGGTCTGGCCGTGGTCTGGGGCACCAAGTACTTTGACGCGTATCTGCATGGGCGCGAGTTTACCGTCGTCACCGATCATCGTGCGCTGTCCTTCCTCGACTCGCCCTCGACGGTGCGGTCGGATCGTATGGAGCGCTGGGTGTTGCAGCTGTCGCGCTACAAGTTCCGCATTGTCTACCGTCCCGGCACTCAACAGCGTCATGTGGATGCATTGTCCCGTCTGCCCGTCAGCGCGGCTGTGGGGACGTTGCCGGATGCCGTGCCGTTGGCCGTGGATGCCCTGGTGTCGGCTCAACGCGACGACGGGGTGTTAGGCCCCATCCTCGCCTACCTCTCCACCGGTGCATTGCCGTCTGCCCCTCTCGCTCGCGATCTCGTGCTGCACCAGTCGGATTCCTGTGCGGTGGACGCTCTGGGCCGCCTGTGCGTTCGTCACTCGTCCGAGTCGCTGGTGTGGATCCCGTCGGCGTTGGTTCCCTCGGTGTTGCGCGCGACCCATGACGCCTTGGGGCATCTCGGCGCGGACCGCACGCTCGCTCGCCTTCGGCCGTTTTGCTTCTGGGCCTCGATGGTGCGCGACGTCTCCAACTGGTGTCGTTCGTGTGTGGCCTGTGCTCGTGCTGTTACGCCTCGTCAGGCTCCCGCTGGTTTACTGCAACCGATCGTCGCGTCCGAGCCCTTCGAGCTGGTCGTCATGGATTACTTGGGGCCGCTTCGCACGTCGGCGTCGGGCAACAAGTATGTGCTGGTTTTCATGGACAAGTTTTCCAAGTGGGTCGAGGTGGTGCCGTGCGCGGCCGCTGACGGGGCGACAACTGTGCATCACCTCTCGGATCGGATTCTTTGTCATTGGCGGGCCCGCCCGGCGCGTCTGCTCTCTGATAACGGCTCTCACTTTGTCAACGCTCACGTGGCCGCGCTCTGCACGACGTTGGGCATCAAACAGGTGCACGGCCTACCCTATCATCCTCAAACGCAAGGCTTGGTCGAGCGCTTCAACGCAACGTTGGTTGATATGGTCCGCAAGTTGGTGAGCGTCGACCAATTGGACTGGGACGCCCATCTGCATTGGCTGGCTTGGGCGTACAACACGTCGGTCCACGCGTCGACTGGTCTGTCCCCCTTTGAGGTGCTGCGCGGCATTCCACCTGCGTCCCCTCTGGAAGCGTTGGCACCGGTCGTCACATCGGCTCCTCGCTCGCAGCTCGAGTATGCCACGGCTGTGCGCTCAGCGGTCGAGTCGGCAGTGGCCCTGGTCTCGTCACACACGGCAGCGGCGGATGCGGCC
>Ga0302223_10001285_pt1 | contig 13805 bp, 9 predicted proteins | sample II_Palsa_E2_3_FD_194565 | JGI IMG/M metagenome (GOLD analysis project Ga0302223, IMG submission 194565) | Peat permafrost microbial communities from Stordalen Mire near Abisko, Sweden - II_Palsa_E2_3 | ecosystem: Environmental > Terrestrial > Soil > Palsa > Peat permafrost | place: Sweden... | reverse complement strand
CGCGTAACGCTTCACCAGCGTCCAGAACATCTGCCGGGTCATACCCTCGCCACGTCGACTGAGGAACAGCGCCAGCGGCTGCGCACCTTTCGCCAGCTCCGGTCGGGCGCCGGTCAGATAGGCGGCGATATGTTCCAGCGCCACCTCGCCGACCGGGACCAACCGATCCTTGCCACCCTTGCCGGTCACCCGCAGCACGCCCTGGCGCGTATTGAGTGCCGTCAACGGCAGCTCGACCAGTTCGGACACGCGCAGACCGGAGGCATACATCAGCTCCAGCATGGCGCGGTCGCGCAGGCCGAGCGTGGTAGCGGTATCGGGGGCAACCAGCAGACCTTCGATCTCGCGCTCGGCCAGCGCCTTGGGCAAGCTGCGCGGCATCTTCGGCCGCTCGATCAGCAGGGTCGGATCGGCAAAGCCCGGTTCGGTGCGGGTGATAAACGCGTAGTAGCGACGAAACGCCGACTGCCGCCGCGCAATGGAGCGCACCGCTGCAGATTGTGCACCGTGGTAAGCGGAAATATCTTCGCGCCGCGCCGTATGCAGAGTGCGACAACGGCCGGCCAGCCAGCCCGCCAGCGCTTCCAGATCCCGTCGATACGCCTCCAGCGTGCGATCGGCGAGCCCGTCCTCCGACCATACCTGCTCCAGGAACCGACCTATGCTCAGCCGGTCGGCTTCGGCGACGATACTTGGCCGATCACCTTCGGCGATACTGGCGCGACTTTCTTCCTTTTTCATGCGCTCGATGCTGGCCATTGCGCGCGCACTTCGCAAGCGACAATCCACGATGCCCGAGAATCTTACTTCCGCTACCCTGCCCTGTCCGTTGTGGCGCCGCCTGCTCGCGCTGGTCTACGACCTGTTGATCGTGGTGGCGATCATGATGGTAGCCGTGATGATCGGCCTGGGGCTGACCCATGGCCAGCTGGTCGATGCCGAGGGGCACTTGCAGGCGCTGTGGTTTCCTCCTTTCGAGGGGGCGCTGATTGCCGCCTATTTCATAACGTCCTGGTTACGCGGCGGCCAGACCATCGGCATGCGGCCGTGGCATATCCGGGTCACGCGTACCGACGGTGGCACGCCATCACTGCAGCAGGCGGTGGTCCGCGTGCTGGCGGCGGCGGCGCCGATGTTGCTGCTGATGATGGAGCCGCAACTCGGATTGCACACCACATTATGGGCGCTGCTGCTGGTATGGGCTGGCTGGTTTGCGGTGGCATTATTCGATCCGCGCCGACGGGCCCTGCACGACTTCGCCGCGCACACCGAGATCCGTCGACTCGATTGAGCTTCACACTTCCCTCAGTCCATGCAGGATTCAATCCCAAGATGTCCAGCACAAGCCATGTCGAGAGCAGCAGTGACGCCGAACTGATCCGCGCAAACCGCGGCTTCTACGAATCATTGTGGTCCGAAGCGCGACTGGTCGGACCGGAACGATTCAACACCTGGCCACTGATCAGCGAACTTGCTCCTTCGGCGCCCCGCCGAGTGGAGGTAGCGCCTGGCCTGCGTCCGCGGCTGCCGCTGGATGGGACCTGCTTTGTCGACATCAGCCATGCCGCACTGCGTCGTCTGCACGCTCGCGGCGCGCATGCCGTGCACGGCATGATCGGCGCGCTACCTTGCGCCGACGCGAGCTTCGATCTGCTTTGCGCGTTCGATATCCTCGAACACGTCGCCGACGATGACGGCGCATTGGCCGAGCTGGCGCGGATAGCCGCGCCCGGTGCGCACTTGTTGTTATCGGTGCCATTGCACCCCGAGGCGTGGACCGCGTTCGACGATTTCGTCGGTCATTGCCGGCGCTACGAACCTGAGCAGATCATCGCCAAACTCGCGCAACATGGCTTCACCATCGAACACAGCGCGGTCTACGGCATGCAGCCAAAATCTTCGCGCCTGCTCGACCTTGGCCAGTGGTATCTCACGCACCAGCGCGAGCGCGCGATGTGGTGGTACAACCGGGTGCTGATGCCGGTGGCGCTGCGCTTCCAGAAAACGCTGCAGTGGCGTGCCGGCCTGGGTGACACGCAAGGCGTGGACGAGGTGTTGCTGCGCTGCCGCTTTCGCCAAGCTATTGATTAAATAGCATTCGATCACCTGAACGCAGGTATTTGCGGCGTCGCAACACAGCAGGAAGAAACGGCGCTAAGATGCCGGGTCTCCGCTTTCGGCCACTCTGAAGTCCATGCTTTATCAAATCCACGAATGGCAGCGTTCTTTCCTCGGCCCGCTGAGCTACTTCGCACAGGCCAACGCGCGCATGCTCAACGACAGCGGCAGCTTCCTCACGCAGCTGCCGGGCGCCCAGCGACTGGCCGCCGGTTATGAGCTGATCCATCGGCTGGGCAAGGAATACGAAAAGCCCGAGTTCGGTATCCACAGCGCAACGGCACACGGGCAGGAAATTGCCGTGATCGAGCGCGTTGCGCTGGACAAGCCGTTTTGTCAGCTGAAGCGTTTCAAGCGCTTTAGTGACGATCCGGACACCATCGAGAAGATGAAGAACGACCCCGTCGTACTGGTGGTCGCACCGTTGTCCGGTCACCACTCCACGTTGTTGCGCGACACCGTGCGCACACTGTTGCGCGAACACAAGGTCTACATCACCGACTGGGTCGACGCGCGCATGGTGCCCACCGCGGCCGGCACCTTCAGCCTGGATGACTACGTCGGTTATATCGAGGAGTTCATCCGGCACATCGGCGCGAGCGAGCTGCACGTGATCTCGGTTTGTCAGCCGACTGTACCGGTGTTGGCGGCGGTGTCGCTGATGGCCGCGCGCGGCGAAGCTACTCCACGCAGCCTCACCATGATGGGCGGCCCGATCGATCCGCGCTGCAGTCCCACCAGCGTCAACAACCTGGCCACCAAGCAGCCGCTTTCCTGGTTCAAGGGCAACGTGATCCACTCGGTGCCGGCGAACTATCCCGGGCACGGGCGCGAGGTTTATCCAGGCTTCCTGCAGCACGCAGGGTTCATCGCGATGAATCCGAACCGTCACCTCAACTCGCACTGGGATTTCTATCAGGATCTGCTGCGTGGCGATCTGGATGACGCGCAGTCGCATCGCAAGTTCTACGATGAATACAACGCCGTGCTCGACATGCCAGCCGAGTATTACCTCGATACGATCAGCACGGTATTTCAGGAGTTTCTGCTACCACGAGGTCTGTGGGACGTCGCCGGTGAGCGGGTGAATCCTGGCGCGATCAAGCACAGCGCGCTGCTTACGATCGAAGGTGAGCTGGACGATATTTCCGGCATCGGCCAGACTGAGGCGGCGCATGGCCTGTGCAACGGTATTCCCGCGGCACGGCACGCGCACAAAGTGATCGAAGGTGCCGGCCACTACGGCATATTCAGTGGCCGCCGCTGGCGCGAAACGGTCTATCCGCAGGTGCGCGATTTCATCCGCCAGTTCAACGTGGCCGAGCCGGCTGAGCGCAGTGCACGCAACACAGCGAAAGTCAGCGGCGCGCGAAAAACGCACTGAACGCATCGACGACGCGGGCAATGCCTTCGTCGTCGATATCCAGATGCATCACGAGCCGCAGCGTGGGCAGATAGCCAATGCTGATGCGGATGTCGGCCGCGCGCAGATGGACGTCCAGATCGCGCAGCCGATCGGCAGGCACGTTGATGAAGACCATGTTGGTGTATTGCCCGAGCAGGTCGATGCCGGCAATTTCGCGCAGGCGGCCCGCCAGATACGCCGCTCTCCGATGATCGTCAGCGAGTCGGGTTACATGATGATCCAGCGCGTACTGACCCGCCGCCGCCAGCATACCGGCCTGGCGCCAGCCGCCACCGGCAACTTTGCGCCAGCGTCGCGCCTTGTCGATCAACACCTCCGAGCCCACCAGCAGCGAACCGATCGGTGCGCCCAGTCCTTTGGACAGGCACACCGATACGCTGTCGAAGTATTGCGCAATGTCGCGCGCCGGTACGTCACTGGCAACCGCTGCGTTGAACAGGCGGGCGCCGTCCAGATGTATGCCAAGGCCACGCTCGCGGGCGAAGGCATCCGCGGAGCGCAGATAATCCAGCGGCAGCACGCGGCCGTGCCAGGTGTTTTCGAGCGCGAGCACACGCGTGCGTGCGAAATGCGGATCGATCGGCTTGATCGCCGCGGCCAGCTTGTCCAACGGCAGCGTACCGTCGGCGTCATGCGGTATCGGCTGTGGCTGGATTGAACCCAGCACGGCGGCGCCACCACCTTCGAATTTATAGGTATGCGCGTCGGCACCGACCAGATATTCGTCACCGCGCTCGCAATGCGCCATCAGTGCCAGCAGGTTGGACTGCGTGCCGGTCGGCACGAACAACGCTGCCTGCATGCCCAGGTCGGCGGCGATACGTTGCTGCAAGGCGTTGACCGTCGGGTCCTCGCCGTAGACATCGTCGCCCACATCCGCCGACACCATCGCCGCCCGCATGGCCGGCGTGGGCCGGGTCACCGTGTCACTGCGCAGATCGATCACATCCAAGACAAAGCCCTCTCACCACGATGGTTCGGGCAGCTTGATGAATCTTGCGAATCGTGGCAACCCTGCCAATCGGGCCACACCCGGACTCGATTTCCATGCGGTGATCGAGCTCGCCTGACGTAGTAAAGTGGCGTTGTGGCGAGATGTCGGCTGGCCTCGAAGGAACTACCGTTGTGTCGATCCTGCGCCTTTACCTTCGCGTACTCGCGCTGCTCGCGCCCGAAAGAACGCTGGCAATCACGCTGGCGTTCGGAAACCTGGCACTTGCCGGCGTGTACTTCCTCGAACCCTTGCTCTTTGGCCGCGTTGTGGATGCGCTTGGCGCACCCAACAGCAGCCATGCGCCACGCTTGATCGCGCTGTGGGCGCTTGCCGGTTTCAGTGGCGTAATCGCGAACATGTGGGTCTCATTGTTCGCCGACCGCCTCGCTCATCGACGCCGCCTCGCCGCGATCTCCAGCTTCTTCGAACATGCGTCCGCGCTGCCACTCGCGTTTCACGGCGAACACCACACTGGCCGTCTGTCGCGCATCATGAACAACGGGGTCAGCAATCTGTTCAACCTGTGGCTTAGCTTCTTCCGTGAACATCTTGCCACGCTGCTGTCGATCTTCGTGATGATTCCGATTGCGCTCGCGATGAACTGGAAGCTCGCGCTGTTGATGATTTTGCTGATGGCCATCTTTGCGACATCCAACGCGATAGCGGTGGAACGTACGCACAAAGCGCAAGGCGAAGTCGAAAATCTGCATAACGAGATCGCGACGCGCGCCGGCGATGTGTTTGGCAACGTCACCGTGGTGCAGAGTTTTACCCGACTCCACGCCGAAGCGAGCGCGCTGAAGGAAATGATGCAACGGGTGTTGGCCGCTCAGTATCCCGTACTGCGCGGCTGGGCCATCCTTTCGGTACTCAATCGTGCGGCCAGCACCTTGACGATTGTGGCGATCTTCGCACTCGGCGCGACCTTGCACGCTCGTGGCGAAATATCGGTCGGCGGCATCGTCAGCTTCGTCGGTTTTTCGATCATGTTGATCGGCCGCCTGGAGCAGTTTGCAACCTTTATCTCCGGCCTGTTTTTTCAGACCAAATCACTGGAGGACTATTTTTTCGTGCTCGATCAGCATCCGACGATCGTGCAGACGCCCGACGCCATCGTGCTGCCGCGTGTGCGCGGCGAGGTCGTGTTCGATCAGGTCAGCTTCGGCTATGACCCGGTACAGCCTGCGCTGCACCATCTGAATTTTCGTGCAGAGGCCGGCAGTACGATCGCGCTCGTCGGGCCGACGGGCGCTGGAAAAACCACCGCACTCAGTCTGCTGTATCGCGCCTACGATCCTTCTTCTGGCCGCATCAGCATCGACGGCCATGACATTCGCGATGTCACGCTGGATTCGTTACGCCAGAATATTGGCGTCGTGTTTCAGGATCCGGGCATGTTCTACCGCTCGATCCTGGACAATCTGCGCGTCGGCAATCCGGACGCCGGACTCGTCGAAATCGAAAACGCTGTCGCCGCCGCGGAAGCCGCCGCCTTTATCGCGCGCAAGCCGGAGGGATTGGAAACCCTTGTCGCCGAACGCGGCCGCTCACTTTCCGGCGGCGAACGTCAGCGCCTGGCGATCGCCCGTGCGATGTTGAAAAATGCGCCCATCCTGGTACTTGATGAGGCCACGAGCGCGCTCGACAACGCGACAGAGGCGCGCATTCAGCGCGCCCTGGACACGCTGACGCGCGGTCGCACCACGTTTGTGATTGCGCATCGCCTGTCGACCGTGCGAAATGCGGATCTGATCCTGGTGCTCGATCAGGGGCGTTTGGTGGAACAAGGTCGTTTCGACGAGTTGGTGCGTCAAGGCGGCCTGTTCGCCCAACTTGCCGAAGGCGGCAAATTCGCCCCTGACGCACAGGCTGACGACTCCGAAGAAAGCACCAGATCGCCAGAGCCGTTCTGACCAGGCCCGGGAGGACCACCAAGAGCCAGCACTCCTAGCCGTGGTTCCTGAAATACAGCCACGCAGCAAGCGCCAGCAGCACCGCCGGCAGCAGATTGGCGACCAATGGCGGGATACCGTAGACCGTGCCGAAACTTACCATCGCCTTCTGCAGGAAGTACCAGCCAATCGCCAGCAACATGCCGATGAACATGCGCTTGCCCAAGCCACCCGAACGCAGGGTGCCGAACGCGAACGGCATCGCGCAAAACACCAGTACCAGCACGTTGAGCGGATACAGCACGCGACCCCACAGGGCGATCGCATAGACACCGGCTTTTTCGCCGTTGCTTTCCAGATACTGGATGTTTCTGCGCAGGTCACGGATCGGCAGGTATTGCGGCAGGATCAGCGACTGTTCCAGCACCTGCGGATTGAGTCGTGAATCCCAGTGTTCGCTGACCGCCTCGGTGCTGTGCGTACCGGCGTTGTCCAGCGTGGTGCTGCGCACTTGCTGCAAGATCCACTCGTGACCGTTGTGCACGGCGGTCTTGGCCAGGTCGAAGCGGGTGACCTGCCCGTCGGGGGTGAACGTGAGCACGCGCACATCGACCAGCTGCACTTCGTCGTGCAAGGCACCGTGCTTCAGCAGACTACCCTTAGCGTTGATGATGCGATCGCCATCACGCGCCCACAGGCCGCTGTTGGTGTTTGCGCCAATGTTGCCGGACTTCAGCCGCAGCTCCATCGCCTGTGCCTGCTGATCACCCCAGGGGCCGGCCGTCTCGCCGAGAATCACCACGCCGACGATCAGCAACGCGACCACGCCGGATGCGGACATCGCGATGCGCAGCTTGGACATGCCTGCTGCACGCAAGGCTGTCAGCTCGCCGTTCGCCGCAAGACCACCCAGCGCAAGCAGGCCACCGATCAGGGCGGCGTTGCCGAACATTTCGTAAAGCCGGCGCGGAAACGTGACCAGCACATAGACCACGGCGTTGAGCACCGTATAACCGTTCTTGCCGACATCGCCGAGCTGGTGCATGAACTGGTACACCGCATCCAGCCCGGTAAGCACCAGCCACACCATCAACAGCGAGCCGAGTACCGTGGTGCCGATCAGCCAGTCGACGCGCTTGAAACGCCACACCATCATCGGGCACCGGCCTGGCGCAGTTTGCGCGGCATGTATTGGCGACGGAACATCCAGGCAGCCAGCGCAAACACAAACAACGTCACGATCCACATCGGCGTGGAGTGATGCCAGCGGCCCTTGACGATCTGGCTACGGCATAGCTCCAGCATCAGGAAGTAAAGATAGAAACTGAGCACCGCCAACAACAGACGTCCATACCGTGGCTCACGTGGACTCTGCCGCGACAACGGCAGTGCCAGCATAAGCAAGGCCAGCGTCATGGCCGGGGCAATCGTGCGCCAGGCAAGCTCCGCCCGGGCATCGGGAGTGTCCACCCGCAGCAAGGCGAGCGTGGGCAGTCCGGCGGCTGGATCTTCGTCGCTACTGTCCGACTGCACATCCGACAGCGAACTGTCGTTTTGCTGATACTTCATCTTGCGCCAGTTGTCGGCGTTCAGCGGTATGTCGTACTGCCAACCGTCGTTCAAGGCGAGGAAACGGCTGTTGCCATCGCTCTCCTGATAGAGCTGGCCATGCTTGCCGGTAACCACTTTCAGATGATGGGTGCCATCTTTGCCGATGCGTTCGGTGGACAGGAAGGTCTTGCCCAGGATGCTGCCATCGCGGCTCAGCGTGTCCACCAGGATGATGCCGCCCTTGCCCGGCAGCGAGGTGAAACGGCCAGCATCGAGTCCGGCAGCGATCACCGAGCGATTCGCCGCAGCCACCAGACTGTCTGAAGTGCGCGAGGCCCACGGCCCCAACCACATCGACACGATGCCCACCAGGATCGCCACCCCGACCGCCAGCAACGTCATCGGACGCAGCAGGCCACGCGCACCCATGCCGGAAGACGACAGCACATGCATCTCGCTTTCGCGGTACATCCGGCCCAAGCCGTTCAACACACCAAGAAAGGCGGACAGCGGCAGTACCACGCTCAAGCCGTTGAGCATGGTCAGGCCCAGCACCTGGAACATCACGCTGGCCGGAAAGCTGCCATTGGCAACCTGTTTGAGCACGGTCGCGAACTGCGAACCGGCCATGATCGCGACCAGCACAATGGCAGTGGCGATCAGGGTCTGGGCCAGTTCACGCAGGAAATAGCGGTCGAGAATGCTCAGCATGCGATAAGATGAAAAGCCCAGTGTCGTGCCGCAACCGGCCGGCAAACCCCAATTCTAGCCTGTCCGGCGCGCGCCGGCTTCCTGTAGGACGACCATCGATGACGCTTCAGTTCAGCCTAGCCTCCACCGCCCCCGAAACGACCGACACCGCCTGCGTGGTGGTTGGCGTCTACGAAGGCGGCGTCTTCAGCAGTGCCGCCGCCCGCGTGGACAGCGCCTCTGACGGCGCCATCAAGCGCCAGGTGGAAAGCGGCGACATCAGCGGCAAGGCCGGCGCCAGCACGGTGCTGTACGCCCCGGCGGGAGTCACGGCGCGCCGCGTACTCGTGGTCGGACTGGGCACACAGAAATCGTTCGACGCCGCGCGCTACCAGAAGGTCAACATCGAAGCGGTCCGTGCGCTGGGGCGCCTGCCGATCGACCGCGCGGTGTCTTATCTGTCCGAAGTCGAGGTGCCCGGGCGCAGTGCGGCCTGGCGTGTGCGCACCGCCGTGCTGGCCGCCGACCATGCTAGTTATCGCTACACCGCCACCTTCAAGCCACGCGAGAAGACCTCGCAGCCGGAGTTGGGCACGCTCGCCGTGTTTGGCGAGAGCAGCTTGCAAGCCTCGCTGGAGCAGGCCGTCGCGATCGCCGAAGGTGTGCGTTTCGCCCGTGAGCTGGCCAACCTGCCGCCGAACATCTGTAACCCGGCCTACATCGCCGATCAGGCCAGGGCATTTGCCGAAGGGCGGGACAAAGTCAGCTGCAACGTGCTCGACCATGTCGAGATGGAAAAGCTCGGTTTCGGTTCGCTGCTGGCCGTTGCCCGTGGCTCGGTCAACAAGCCCAAGCTGGTGATCCTCGAGTACAAGGGCGGCAACGAAAGCGAGAAGCCGTATGCGTTCGTGGGCAAGGGTGTCACCTTCGATTCCGGCGGCATCAGCTTGAAGCCCGGTGCCGGCATGGAAGAAATGAAGTTCGACATGGGTGGTGCGGCCGGCGTGCTTGGCGGCTTTATCGCCGCGGTCAAGATGAAGCTCAAGCTCAACCTGGTTTGTGTGGTACCTGCCGTGGAAAACATGCCGGACGGCGACAGCTACCGCCCCAGCGACGTGATAACCAGCCTGTCGGGCCTGACCATCGAAGTGCTCAACACCGACGCCGAAGGCCGGCTGATCCTGTGCGACGCACTGACCTACACCGCGCAGACATTCCAGCCGCATACCATCATCGATGCCGCGACGCTTACCGGCGCCTGCGTGATCGCGCTGGGCAAACATGCCAGCGGCCTGATGAGCAAGCATGACGACCTCGCCACCGAGCTGTTGAGTGCCGGTGAGGAAACGCTGGACCGTGCGTGGCGTCTGCCGTTGTGGGACGACTACCAGGCGCAACTCGACTCCGGCTTTGCCGACGTCGCCAACATTGGCGGCAAGAGTGCCGGTGCGATCACCGCGGGTTGCTTCCTGTCGCGCTTCACCGACGGCCAGCGTTGGGCACATCTGGACATCGCGGGCACCGCCTGGGACGAGGGTCGCAAGGGCTTGGCCACAGGGCGACCCGTTGCGCTGCTGGCTCAGTGGCTGATCGATCGCTGCGCGTAATCGGTTGATCGCGTAGGTTGGGGTGAGCGCAGCGAACCCCAATAAAGCCGTACATCCCTGTTGGGCTTCGCTGCGCTCACCCCAACCTACGGAGCTCACCTCCCGTGCCACGCGCCGACTTCTATCTGATCGACAGCAAGCCACGTTTTCGCGAAGAGCCGTTGCTGTTGGTGTGCGAGCTGGCGAAGAAGGCGTTCGCCACTCAGCAACCCACGCTGATCCTGTGCCGCGATTACCCGCAGGCCGAAGCGCTGGATGAACTGCTGTGGGCGTTCGACGATGACGCCTTGATCCCGCATCAGCTGGCCGGTGACGACGACGACGCGAATACCGCCGTGCTGATCGTGCCGCCGGGCATCGATACTGAAGATCGCCCGCTGGTGATCAACCTGCGCGAAACCTGCCCCGCCGGCCAGTACCAGCGCGTGCTCGAAGTGGTCGCCGCGGAGCCGGCCGAGCGCGATGGCTCACGCACGCGCTGGCGCGAATACCAGCGGCTGGGTTTCGAACTGCACAAGAACGATATGTAGTTTGTTGTGGGTCCTGCCTGTAGGAGCGCACCCTGTGCGCGAAAAGCCTGCGAAATGGACGCGCCAACGCTATTTCGCGCACAGGGTGCGCTTCTACAGGGCATCGAGGGGAGTCGCTGCCTCGGTCACGATTATCGCCAGCGCGCTGGCCAGTTGTTCGCCGCTGAGGGGTTTGCGCAAAAAGCCGTCCATACCTGCCGCACGCGCGCGCGATTCGTCTTCGCCGCCAGAGCGGGCGGTCACTGCCACGATCGGCATGCGCTGCCCGGCAGGTTCGCGCTGACGGATCAACCGCGCTATCTGGAAACCGTCCACCCCCGGCAAATCGAGATCCAGCAGCACCGCGTCGAAACGGGTAAGTGCCAACTCCGCCAGCGCGGCGAGCCCGTTCGCCACATGGCTGACCGCATGTCCCTGCTGCTCGAGCAAACCCCGTACGACCGCGGCCACAATCGTGTCGTCCTCGACCAGCAGCAATTGATACGTCCGACCCTCGACAGCAACCGTCGGTGCAAGCCGTGTGTCCCGCGCCGGTTCGGATAGCGGTAGCCGCACATGGAACGTGCTGCCATGCCCCAGGCGTGACTCAAGCTCGATACTGCCGCCCATCATGTCGACCAGTTCACGGCAGATCGCCAACCCAAGCCCGCTGCCAGCACGGCGCTGCGGGCCTTCCTCCTGCTCGAAACGCTGGAACAGGCGGGCTTGGCTGGCCTCGGGAATGCCGGGGCCGGTATCGCTGACACTGAACAGCAGACCGTTGGCAACTCGACGCAAGCGTAAAGTCACGCTGCCACGCTCGGTGAACTTCAACGCGTTGTTGGCCAGGTTCAACAGCACCTGCTTGATCCGCACCGCGTCGCCAGTCACCTGCTCGGGCAGGTCGTCGGCCACATCCAGCACGAAGCGAATGCCCTTGGCATACGCCAGCCCCTGTTCAAGCTGTGCCACGTCATCGACCAGCTGACGCGGGTCGAACGGCGCGGGCTCCAGCTCCAGCCTACCGGCCTCGATCCGGGCAAGATCCAGCGCATCGTTCAGCAGCTTGAGCAGCATTCCGCCGGAGCGCTGCATGGCTTTCGTATAGTCCTGCTGCAGTGGACTGAGCGGCGTGCTCAACAGCAACTCGGCCATGCCCATCACGCCGGTCATCGGCGTGCGGATCTCGTGACTCAAGGTGGCCAGGAATTGTGTCTTCGCCGCACTGGCCGCCTCAGCCATCTGCCGTTGCTGCTCGGCCAGCTGGATGCGGTGCCGCTGCGCCAGGCGTCGACGCCAGCTACGCAGAATCAATCCAACAATGATCGCCAGCAGCAGTACATACGCCAACCACGCCCACCAGCGCTGCCATGGCGGCGCTTGTACCTGGATCGTCAGAGGCGTGGCCAGCGTCGCCCATGGACCATCGGCAACAGCGCCCTGCACCTCAAGAGTGTAGTTACCAGCGCCCAGTCCAGCGAATTCGCGAGTGCCTCCACTGCCGACGTCAACCCAACCACTGTCGAATCCATGCAGGCTGAAACGATAGTGATTGGTGCTGGGATCGACGAACGAGGCGATCCTGGCCTGCACATCCAGGTCGCGGTCACGCCAGCGCAATTGCAGAGGCTGCTTGTCGAGCGCAAGGCTCTGCACGGCGCCGTCGCGAAGCACACTGAGGTGGGTCAGCGTAAGCAGCGGCGCTGCATGCTCTCCGTTGTCAGACTCGACCAGTTGATCAGGATGAAACGCCATCACGCCGCCACTGGTGGCAGCGAACAACATGCCATCCTCGGTCATTGCCGTGGCGCCGTTGGTGAAATCGGTGCTCGACAGACCCTGTGAGGGACCAAAGGCTGCAAAACGACGTGTGCGTGGATCGAACCGCCACAAACCCGGATTCGCAAACAACCACAGCCGGCCCTGATGATCGACGCGCATGGCCATCAGGTTGGGCGCGAACTCCTTATGGCTGATGTCGACACTGTCGTCGCGCACAGCGCGACCGTCGGCATAGCGATAATGCTCGAGCGACTGCTCGGTCGCCGTCCACCAGCCGCTGGCGTCGAACGCGAATGCAAGAATCTCCCGCCGTGGCACACCGGGCACGAATGCCAGCTGGTGGGTTTGCTCGTCGTCCCGCAACAATCCACCTGCACTGGCATACCAGAGATGGCCCGCGTGAAAACTCAACTGATCGGGAAGTTCGGCGTCGGCTGGCGCGCCTTGCGGTAAAACCGGCGTCATGGTTAGTCGGTCAGGATCGATGGCAAACACGCCTTCGCCCCACGATGAGACGTATAGACGTCCATCGTCGCCGGCGCAAAGCGTGGTGGGCCGCGTGATATGCGCGCGTTTCGCATCCAGCGTGATGAGTTTGCCCTGGTCATACCGGTAGATTTCACCAGGACCCGCCATCCATAGCCGCCCATGCTTGTCTTCGGCCAGGGACGCGAGATTTCCATCCAGGCCGCGCACGATGTGCTGCACTTGGCCGCTGCTCACATCCAGCTTGTCGACCCAGCCGTTGAAACCGCCAACCCATAGTTTGCCGTCTCGGCTGGGCAGGATCGAAAGGGCCGCGATGTTCGCGAGGCTGCCAGGGTCGTCCGGAATATGCGTGAAGCGGGTGAAGTCGTTCCAGTCCGGTGCCAGATACGCAATGCTGGATTGATCGAAGGTGAACCACAGGCCGCCCTCGCGATCACGCATCACCTGCCACAGGCGATCGCTAGGCAAGCCGCCGGGCAACAGCGGCTGGCCGGCGATACGTTGCAAATGGCCGCCGTCCTGTAACCAGACCCCGGCCAGGCTGCCCATCCATAGCCGGCCGTGCTCATCATGGGTACTGGCAAGGATGCGCTGCGACGACAGCTGATTATTCGCCAGGGGACGCGCCACACCGTCGGCGCCGACGATCAACAGACCACCGGTGACGGCAACCCTGACTTCGCCATGACCACCGTCGATATGCCAGACCTCGCCTACATCGCCGTGGAAGTTGGGATCCACCGGTAC
>Ga0302223_10001273_pt1 | contig 13847 bp, 18 predicted proteins | sample II_Palsa_E2_3_FD_194565 | JGI IMG/M metagenome (GOLD analysis project Ga0302223, IMG submission 194565) | Peat permafrost microbial communities from Stordalen Mire near Abisko, Sweden - II_Palsa_E2_3 | ecosystem: Environmental > Terrestrial > Soil > Palsa > Peat permafrost | place: Sweden... | reverse complement strand
TTTTTTTACAAAGGAATTACTGTTGACGGGCTGCGAGGTCTGCTTGTGGATGTCCGCAATAGTGAACGATTTGCGCTCGAGCATGACGCTGATGAGCCTCCGTTGAAAGTTGGACGCCAGTTCCAGGTCGATGCTCATGCTGACCTCGTGCACCATCTGTGGGTGGTCCATCGAGATGTTTGCGCACGCTTTCAATTGCAGCTATTTTGAGTAATTGAAAAAAAAAAAGTAAGCAGTAATTCAACAACAACAACAACAACAACAATTCACCTTGCGCTTGTTTTCAGATAGCATATAAATAATGTTGTAGGGCGTGTCGGGCGAGTCGGCAATGACGTTGCAGCAAATCTGCAGTGTTTCCTGCAGCGACTTTGAGCCGATAGTGGTCTTGTACCCCAGGTCCCGTAGGCACAATAACCTCCTCTCTGCGAGTACGTGCGACGTCGTATCAAAGCACTAGGACACATCCTGTTTAAAAGCGACCAAAAACGACGGCATCATTGTTGGGCGTACGGTGTCGTAGATGGCGATGATCTCCTTCCTGCAGTTGTACACAGGCGACAGCGAGTAGGTGTAGTATGCCTCCTCGACGTAGCCATCGCGCAAGACATCGAAGCGGTCGTTTGCCATGGACATTGTCTTGCCCTTGAGCACCTCGTCCAGTGCGGGCTTGACCTTGTTTTCCCAGAACGGTGTCCTCCGAGCTACCGTGCGCACGTAATCAATTGTTTGAACAGGATTACAAGCGTACGCGAGATGGCAAACAGCCGGGGGTGCACCGTGCCCAGGACGTGGATGAACGCGTCGTTGTACACCGATATAAAGTTGGCGCCAATGTACCTATTGGGAAAGGATGATACACCACCCTTTTGCCCGCCCTTGCTTTTGATTCCAGGCACGTACAAGTGACAGGGTACGTGGAGCCCCAGCATCAGGTTGACCGCGCCCATGAGCTCTGTCGGCCACGTGTCCAGTGCCCCCAGCTCGGTCGCGGCCCAGTCGTGCGTCCTGATCAGCTCTGCCATGTGCCCGCTCCCTATTACGAGCTCTGCGCCCGGCCGTGGGCTCACACCACCGTTGTCGGGAGCGTTATCAGTTGTGCTCATGTTGCTAGGACTGGTGCTTCTGCTGATGGGGCTGTGCAAGCTGGTGCTGCCGGTGCTTGGTGCTGCTGGTGCTGGTACTGGTGCGGGCTGCTGGCTGCTGGCCTGCCACCCCCTTCACTTGGTGTTGGGCTGTGAAACAAAAACAAGAGCAGGAAGTGGAACAACGAAAGTCTAGGGAGGATACATTCATGCATTGCGTGACGTTTTCTCCCTCCGACTTGCCTTGACGCAACCGCGAGCCAATGAAGCTGCTGTTTGGGTCCGATCTGCACGGGCAGACCGAGCAGTTCCGGTGCCTTGTGGCCGCCGCCCGTGAGCGCAAGTGCGATGCGCTGCTGCTGGGCGGCGACATCTGCCCTCGGCTGAGCTCGCTTGCCCACGTGTCGTCCGACATGGCCTCGCGAGCGGCCGCTCTGCCGCTGCAGGCCCAGTGGGTCAAGGACACGCTGATGCCCGTGCTGCAGGCGAGTGCGTGCCCCGTGGTCATGATCTTTGGGAACACGGATGCGCAGTGGACGGTCGATGAAGTCAAGCAATGGCTGCAGCAGCAGGCGCAGCCATCGGTGGTGCGCATCCTGGACAACGGGTGGTGCGAGCTGGGCCCGGACGTGCACCTCTTTGGCTACCCGTGCGTCCCGCCGTCCGACCACCGCCAAAAGGACTGGGAGCGATGGGACGAGGGCCACGACGTCGACCCGGTCAAGCGCATGACCGTGTTCAGCCCCAAGGGCTTTCTGTCTGGCTCGGGCGCGATGGAGCCCACCTCGCTCGATCCGGCAACGAGCATACGCGCCGAGCTCGAGCACCTCAGGGACGACACGCTCAGCCTCCGCAAGAAGAACGTCAAGACGCTGTGGATGCTCCACGGGCCACCCAAAAACACGTGCGCAGACGAGGCCCACGACAACGTCCACGTGGGATCGCAGGCCATACGGGACCTCATCGCCGAGTGCCAGCCGCTGGCCACGTTCCACGGCCACATCCACGAGTCGTTTGCAATGTCGGGGCGGTTTAGGGACCACATCGGGGCCACGTCGGTCTTCACCAGCGGCCACGATTTCCACAAGCCTGCGGTGGCGTGCATAGAGTTTGACACGGACCATCCGGACGATGCCCAGCGCCTCCTCCTCCGCTATTATTAATAATGACATAATTGTCCTATCAAGCTATTTAATTTTTATTTTTTACAATAATATTTTTTATTTTTAAGCGGAGGGTACGGAAACGAGGGCGTGGTCGACCGTGCGCCTCGATCGCTGGTGCGCCTGGGCGTGTAGGTCGCACAGGAGCATATTGCCGCAGGTTGGGCACTTGCTGGTCGCTTTGGTTGGCTCGCTGCACTCGTCGCACTCGGGCTGCGCAGATGCAGACGAGGAGGCGGCAGTGGCGGCAACAGCAGGGGAGGACGTCGATCGCGCGCTCTTGAGGGAGGCAGCCAAGCGAGCAGCCCCGGCCGCAGCAGAAAACGTCTCGTTGATGGTACTCGCGTTGAGTGGCACCGTTTTCTTGGTCGTCGGGACGTACGGGATCGGCTTGTTCATGCGATGCTGAGGATTGACGACGACGGGGGGCGGTAGCTTCAGCAGCGACGTCGGGATCCGCGTATCTGCGGCGGCGGATCGAACTATATTGGCACGCACGTGGGCTGGTTCATTGGCCTGTTGGGAAGGAGGTTGCGGCGATTGAACGGACGACGATGACGATCGGACAATTGCGGCTTGAACCGATGATGCCATTGGCAGTTGAGCCGTCCTTACGATTGGCAGTTGAGCCGTCCTTACGATTGGCAGTTGAGCCGTCCTTATGATTGGCAGTTGAGCCGTCCTTACGATTGGCAGTTGAGCCGCCCTTACGATTGGCAGTTGAGCCGTCCTTACGATTGGCGGTAATGGCGCTCTTAGCATTGGCGCCGGTGCCGCTTTGGGGCCTGGACTGTGCTTTTTTGAGGACAGTCTTACGACGGGGGAAGGAGGCGAGATCGTCGTCCCACTCATTCGCTGTTGCAGATTTTTGGTAGAGGGATGGGCGACCGGGGCCTTTGGTGCTGGTGCTGGTGCTGGTGCTGGTGCTGGTGTGGACGACCGTGTCGTTGATTTTATGGGCGAGCCGAGGAAAAACATGCTGTCGCCGCCACTGCCGCCGCTGCCCAGGTTGCTCAGCGACAGGCCCAGGTTGGTATCGCTGAACAGCTGGGACGAGCTGTACGGGATGCTGTTGTCGTCAGAAGACGTCGGCGGGAACATCATCGACGTCGAGTCAAACACGGCCGTGTAGTTGGACGACGGCAGGATAAACGGATCGGACGACCCCGATGCAGCATACGGCAAACTGGTGTTGAACAGGCTGGCAAATGTGTCCTGCTGTTGCTGCTGCTTTTGCGTGGCCGTTTCGTGAGCGAGTGCCGCTCGACCCGATTCCTCGACCGTCTCCTTCTCCTGCTCCTCTTCTCCCTCGCCTTCCCCCTCGCCATCGCCCTCGCCCTCGCCCTCGCCTTCGCCTTGTCCGTCCACCATCATGTCCTCGTAGTGAACGCCCTCGCCCATCCCCTTTGCTAGCATCGCCGCAATGGCCGCCACCGTGTCCTCTGGCGCGCCGCCGGCGACATGGTTCTTGCTGTCAAAGATCTTGAGCAGCAGCAGGATGTTTTGCAGCGCCCTCCTCTGCATCCTGTAAGTTGGCATTTAGCGTCGCCTATTCAACCGGGGTGGGTTCGTACACGAGCGCAGGCTTGACATCGAGGATGCTGAGGTAGTCGCCGATGGTCTCGAGCATGTTGTCGTTGTCGTCCAGCAGCTGTCGACGCAACACGGGTTAGTGTCGGGCGTGCTCTCTCTTACTTGCAACGTACGCGATCCACCTCGGGGCCAATCTGGATGTGCGGCCACGCGGTCCACTCGGTCGGATGCTTGGGATCCGTCTGCCCCCTCGTGGACGTCGTGCTCGTGGTCACAGACGGCACCACCGGCACAGGCGGCGGGTCGTCAAACGGGTCGTGCAGCTCGTGTGCGTCGTCCATGGTCAGTTTTTGGCGCACCCACGAAAATCAAGTGGGGCCACGTGGTTCGGGCAAAGATGACGTCAGTTTGATAGAGTTCAACTAAGGCGGGAATTTCCCCGGCCAATTTACGTTTACTCTTCCTTCCTCGTTTTTTTTTGTTTTTGTTTTTCGCTTGCCCCCAGTTTGCCGTCGCTGGCCCACTGACCCCCCCCCCCCCCCCCGGTCTCCCCATTGCACCCTTTATTCATTAGAATTGCCGCCATGCCGTTGCAGCAGAACGAGAAGGCCATAGAGCCGCGTGTTGTTGTTGTGCAGCAGACACCCAAGAACGTGCCCGGCAACAAGCAGGTCAAGTACGACGGCTTCAGCAAGGTCGACATCGTTCAGAACGAGCCGATCGAGCTCAACGCCAAGGTCGACGGCTGGTCCAACATCAGGGTCGTGAGCGACAACGGCCACGTCAGGCTTGAGGGCAAGGTCGACGGCTGGTCCTCGCTCAACGCGTGCAGCCACGCAGCCAACGTCGAGGTCGCCGGCAGGGTCGATGGCTGGGCCAGGCTGGTGGCGATCAGCCTTGGCGGCGATGTCGTGCTAAACGGCAACATTGACGGTAACACAATAAATAAATAATATTTTATTTATTTATTAGAATGTTGCGCGTTGTAGGCTTTTCCAAGGTCCACGTCTTTGCTGCGGGCAACGTCTACATCCGCGGCAAGATCGATGGCTGGTCAAGGTTGTACGTGCGCGCTGGCGGCCGCATCGTGGTGCAGAAACTCGGCGGCTTTGCCAAGATCCACTGGGCCGCCAGCGGCGGCATCCAGTTTGTGGACGGCGTTGGCGGATGGGGCTCGTGTGCTGAGGTCCCCTGGAACGACCAGGTCTTCCAGACCGCGTCCGTGGTTGTCTACGACGAGCAGAACGCGAACAAGAAGCGGCAGCAGCAGCAACTTCCCCAGCAGCCACTCCAGCCCCAGCAGCCGCCAATGCTCGTGCACCCGCCCGCCATCATCGCGCCGCCGATCTACGCAAACATGCTGCCCATCCCGCCGACAACGGCAGCCGGCCCGCCCGCCGTGCCCACCGCCTACCAGTACACCCCTTCGGCCAGCAACGCCGACAACCCCAACGATCTCCCGCCGGTCTACTCGGAGATCAAGGTGGATGCCAACTGAAATTTGCAAACACAGGAATTATAGTGGTTAGTACATTTATGAAATGGTTTTGTGATTGTCACGGGTCGACGTACTGGCCGACTGAAAAAAAAAAAATTTAAAAACTAGCAGCAAGAAAAAAAAAAAAAAAGAAGGACGAATTTTTCACGCGGCCCCCATGATGTCGACGTCGTCTGCTTGGACCGCACACAAGTTTGGCGGCACGAGCGTCGCCAATGCCGATTGCTACAAGCGGTAAGCTGTTCAACTGCCAGCAAAAAGGCGCACCCATCTAAAAAGCAAAAGCACAGGGTGGCGTCTCTGTTGAGCACGACCAGTCGGCACACGCGCCAAGGCGTGGTACGTTTTTTTGCTTATCCGCACGCCTCCGCGCCTAAAACCAAAACCAAAAAGGTCGTGTCCGCGATGAGCGGCATCACGGATGCGCTGCTGCAATCGACGCGGCTCGCGGGCAAGCGCGACGCGGGCTACCAGGACTACTACGAGCATAAGGTCGTGCAGCGACACAGGGCGTGCATCCAGGAGCTCTTTGGCTCGCCGGCTGAGCAGCAGCAGCAGGAGGGGGAGGGGGCCTTGCAGCGTGGGCTCGAGCAGGCCGTGGGCGCGCAGATGGACAACGTGGCGCGTCTGTTGAGGGCGATCTATCTCACGAGCAGCGCATCGGACTACTATGAAGAGTTGATAGGTACGGACAAACGCAGCATCTCACGAGCCTTATCTGTCTCCTGTCGTAGCCGGACACGGCGAGATCTGGTCCGCCCAGATGCTCAACGCGTACCTGCAGAGCCAGGGCCGTCGCAGCGAGTGGATGGACGCCCGGCAGGTGCTCTGCGTCGAGCACACGGACCAGAAGACGATCGCGGGCCAGTCGCCGCCGATCAACTGGGACATGTCGCGCACAAAGCTGGCGGCCTGGTTTGACAACAGAAAAGGTACCAAATACAAATTTAAAAAAAAAAACCTGCAATAATGATACGCCAAAAGGGCGAGACTTTGAGATGGTCGTGATCACGGGCTTTGTTTGCTCCACGGTCGACGGCGTGATCACGACGCTCAAGCGCAACGGCAGCGACTACTCTGGGAGCATCTTTGGCGCGCTGCTCAACGCCACCACGACCACGATCTGGACCGACGTCGACGGCGTGTACTCGGCCGACCCTCGCAAGGTCCCCGACGCCCTTTTGATCGATGCCATGAGCTACACCGAGGTAATGAAAAAGAATAAATTCGATTTACTGAATAAAGAAAAAAAAGGCAACCGAGTTCTCGTTCTATGGGGCCAAGATTATCCACCCCAAGACGATGCTCCCCGCGATCGACTCGCACACGCCAATCTGGATCCGCAACACGTTCAACCCGTCCTGCCCGGGCACCAAGATCCACTCGAGCGTCTCTGCCACGTCGCGATCGAGCAGCCGCGTCAACCTGCCGCTGCTCGTGTCGCAGAAGGACGACGTGATCATGGGCTTTTGCACGATCGACAACATTGCGCTGGTTGTCGTCGGCGGGCCAGCGATCGGCACGGCGGCCTACTCGCCGCTGGGCATGCGCGACCGTCTGTTCAACAGCCTCAAAGACATGAACATCCCGCTCGTGTTTGCGTCACAGTCGGCCCCGGAGCACTCGATCTGGTTCTGCGTGCCCATGGCCTTTGCAGAGACGGCCAAGAAGCGCATCGAGACCGACTGCCGCGACGAGCTCGCGGTCGGGTCCATCCACTCGATCCAGCTCTTCTCGGGCTACTCGATCCTCACGGGCGTGGGCGACAAGATCTCGCAGACACCAGGGGTCGCCGCGAGCTTTTTCACGGCCATGCACCGTGCCAACGTCAACGTGATGGGTGTTGCCCAGAATGGTACAGATTGACCATTGAATTTTATTATTTATTCTCTTTCAATGTGTTATTTTGTTAGGCGAGAGGATCATCTGTGTCATCGTCGAGGGGCAAAACACGGCCGTGGGACTGAGGGCACTTCACAACATGTTTAAGATCCCAGATCGATCGGTGGCCGTGGGCGTGGTCGGCACCAGCTTTATTGGCGAGAACTTTCTGCGTGTCCTCAACAAACGCAAGGGTCTTTCAGGTACTCGCAACAACTCCCTTTTTTATTAATAATAATTTTTTATTTATTTTAGCATTCGACTACACGATCAGCGGGGCTATTAATAAGGATCGGATGTGGCTTCCCAAGGAGGCAGGCCTGCAGTTCGAGGACTGCTCGCTTGCATCGTCGCAGCCCTCCGACCTGGACAAGTTTGCCAAGCACCTCCTCGCCGCGCCCACCAAACAATGTGTCATCGTCGACTGCTCTGGGAGCCCCGATGTGGCCAAGCTGTACGCGCAGTGGCAGTGCATGGGCATTGATGTCGTCAGCTGCAACAACTTTATCGAGCACGGCTTTTCCAATGAGCTACCACCGCCTCGACGAGGCCTGAACGCAAGCAGTGTTGCCGGCCACCTTCTGTACGATCTGGCCCTCGGTGCAGGCGTACCGCTGCCCAAGCATCTCGTGCACCTCAGCAGCGTGGGCGACAAGGTGTTGGCCGTCGAGGGCGTCGTGTCGGCAACATGGTCCTACATCCTCAACCACCTCATGCCCGGTGGCAGTGTCACGGGATCACAACAGCAAAAAGGAGAACGCTTGTTCTCACAGCTGCTGAAAGACTGCAGCGACAACTACCTGCTCGAAAAGGATCCCCTGCACGACATTTGCGGACACGAGGCTGCACGAAGTGTAAACTACAGTAACAATAGAGTATTTCACTTATTTTTTCCCTCCATAGATTGCCCTGATCGCTCATTTCTGCGGGGCGTCCAAGGCGGCATCGCAGTCGTCCAATGTCCAGATCGAGCCCTTGTTCCCTGCACTGGCGTGCTCCGCGTCCTCTGCGTCGTCCACGTTGGAGGAGGTGCTGGCGCTGGCTCGCTCCGAACTGGACAGCGTCATGGCCGGGCTGGTCAAGGAGGGCGAGGCCAAGAAGCAGGTCCTCCGTCTCGTGGGCCGGTACGATGCCCAGAGCGATTCGTGCACAGTCAGCTTCAGGTGGTTCCCGCTCAGCCACCCCTTTGCCCGTCTGCGCAACACGGAAAAGTGCTACAGAATCTTCTCAGAGGACAACCCCGATGGCGGGGTCACCATCCAGGCAGGCAACTCGGACCCGCTCTGTCTCGCCGACGCCCTGTGCTCAGACGTGTTTTGGCTGAGCAAGTTAGTACACCGCAAACTGTTAGTTCGATGAGTGGCACACTGGGAAACGATGGAACAATTCTATAAAAAAAACGCATGTCTAAGCAAAGGGGGGACGGGGGTTGTTGGCTGTGGTTGTGGTCGTATTGACCTTTCAGTAGTGCAGGTGGAATAGATAAGGAAAGGGAAAGGCAAACACACACATTTTGATCACTCGACGGAAACAGTCGCTTGAAGGACAGTCTTGAACAGATCCTCCTTGACGTACGGCTTGGAAATGTACCCGTCCATGCCTGCTTCGATGCCCTTTGCAACGTGGAGCTACGAGTAGTAAAGAAAAATAAATATAAAATATTAAAAAAAAAGGAGAATCCTGTTACATCGCGGGCGTTGCCAGAGAGACCGATGATGGGGATGCGGTGGCGCTGTGTCTGCTCCTCGCAGAGGCGGATGCGCTTTGTGGCCTCGAGTCCGTCCATCACGGGCATCTCGACGTCCATCAGGACCAGGTCAAACTTTTGCGACTCGACCAGGTTGACGGCCACGAGACCGTTCTCGGCGACGGTGGCCTGGCATTTGAACGCATTGGACGACTCGAGCTGGCGCTTGAGGATGCGCTGGTTGATGTCGTTGTCCTCGACCACGAGGATGTTGAGCGGCCGCTTGCGCGATCGGACGGCGGCGGCGGCGGCGGAGGAGGAGGAGGAGGCAGAGATGGGGGAGACGAGTTCGGATGCCGACGCGGGCTCGGGGGACGGTCTGGCCGACGAGATGGGCGTGATGGGGCTGTTGATGTCCTCGGGCTGGACGGTCGGCTGGAGGGTCAGCAGCTTGGGCGAGTGTGCGAGCGAGCGCAGGTAGTGCACCGACGTGGCCGCAACGACCTCGGCGTCGCGCGATTCGAGGGCCGAGTCCGCGATGGTGCAGGGGAAGGCAAGGCTAAAGGTGGAGCCCTGTTGTGGGGCGCTCTGCACGTGGATCTCGCCGCCCATGAGGTCCAGGACCATCTTGCTGATGTACAGGCCGAGGCCTGTGCCGCCGTAGCGGCTGTACGTCTTGAGGTTGGCCTGGCGGAAGCGCTGGAAGAGAGACGCCTGCTCGTCCTCGTTCATGCCCACGCCCGTGTCCTTGACGCTCATGTTTACAACGACGCGATCGCTGGCGCCCTCGGCCACCTCGGGCTTGAGGATCCACAGGCGCACGCTCACCTTGCGCTCAACACAGTTGAGCGTGAACTTGAGCGCGTTCGAGACCAGGTTGACGATGACCTGGGAGAGGCGGTACGGGTCGGCGTGTACGCACAGATGGCCCAGGGGCGCCTCGGGCAGGTGCACGGTAAAGTCAATGTTGTTGGAGCGCGCCTGCGCAGAAAACATGTCGCAGACCGAGGCGATCAGCTGCGTCGGGCGCACCGGCTCGAGGCACAGATACATGTTGCCCGAGCTCAGCTTGGACAGGTTGAGGACGTCGTTGGTGATCCTCCTCTGCAATTCAATGTGCATTTTTTTTTCTTCAATAAAACAAAGATAGTACTTTTACGTACCTGGTGGGTCACGCAAATGTCCACCGACTTGAGCAGCGAGTTGTCGTCAACCGTCTGGGCAGCAAGGGCATCACGGGTGGTCGTGGGCGGCAGCGATGTCACGAGCCGTTCGCGCTCGGCCACGTTTGACCTGAGGAAGTCGACGTTGTTGACGATGCCGTTGAGCGGGTTGCGGATCTCGTGGCAGACCATGTCGACAAAGAGCTCCTGCTGGCGGCGATGCTCCTCGGCGTCCTCGGCGCGCTTGCGTGACTCCTGCTCGGCGTTCTCGAGGGCAACGAGGCGATCGGCCTGGAGGACCTTGAGCTGCGTAATGTCGCTCATGACCGAAATCGTCCCACTGCTGTGGCCGCTTGCCAAAGTAACGTCGTTGATCGTCTGCTTGTACAGCCATGTGACCTTGCCGTCGCAGGGACGGATCACACGGCCCTCCATGGACACGGGCGTCCCGGCCGCAGACATTTGGATCGATCGCAAGATGTCTGCATAGTCGTCTGGGTGGGTGTAGCGCACCCAGTTGATGAGCGCGTCAATGTCCAGACCGGTGATGCCAACAATCTCGAGGAAGCGCGCACTGGCAAAGGTCATGCGTCCCTTGAAAGCATTCACAACAATGGTAAGCAACTTATTGTCTTCGGTTGGGATTACCATGTTGTCGCGGCGATAGATGCCGATGGGAGTAAGCTCTGACAGGAGACGGTACTGCGTCTCGCTCTCGACCAGTGCCTTGGTGCGCTTGCTCACCATCTTCTCGAGCTGTAACCTGAGCACACCGATCTGGACCTGGGTATGTAACCTGGCCATGAGTTCCTACAAGAAACATCTGAGATAGTTGTCGTCTAAAAAAATAAAATAAGAAAATACCTTGCGCGAAAAGGGCTTTGCGAGGTAGTCGTCTGCACCATACTCGAGACCGTCGACCCGTGCCTCTTCTCCAGCACGGGCCGAGAGCAGGAGGATCGGAATGAACTTGATGGCCTGGTTCTCGTGGACGCGGCGGATGAACTGGAAGCCGTCCACGCGAGGCATCATGACGTCGGCAATGATCGAGTTGGGCAGGCCGACGGCGTCCTCGTTGTCGAGGGTCTCGATGAGCCAGTCGAGCTTGTCGAGGGCGTCCTGTCCGTCAACGGCCGTGATCACACGGTACTTTGGAAGCAGGAGGCTCTGGAGGTACTGGAAAGCCATTGATAAATTTAAGAAAAACAACAACAACGTGGGTACTGTGATACCTCGCGCATGTCCTTGTTGTCGTCGACGACGAGGACAAGGGGCTTGCCGTGGCGCTGCTGCTGGGCCCAAGCGATCTCGGCCCTGGACGACGTCCCGCTGTCGGGATACTCGAACGTTCCGTCATGGTTCATGCTGACAAAGCTGGCGCGCTTGAGGACGGGGTTGTTGCCGTCGGTCCAGTCGATGATGACGTCGCCTTGGAGGGTCGTGATGATGTCGGGATCGACGGCGTCGTTCTTGACGTCGCCGTTCTTGGACTCGAGGGCGCCGAGCGTGGCCACGGTGAGGTCCATGTCGTACTCGGAGATCAGCCCAGAGTCGTCGCTGGACCCGCCCGTGACCGAGGGGACAGCGCTGGGCGCACGCTCGGGGACCCACCGAGTGGCCTCTTCCACAAAGGCCTTTCCGATGATGTTGCTCGTGCAAGACGAGTACAAGGAGGACACATCGTCCATGGACGGCTCTGCCGACGTCATTGGCGTGACGGCGGCCGAGTGGACGCGCTCAACGGGGAGGTGCGCCTTGCCAAAGGGCAGGACGACGGAGAAGGACGATCCCTGGCCGACCTTGCTCTTGACGACGATGCGTCCGCCGTGCAGCTTGACGAGATCGTGGGTGAGCGTGAGGCCGATGCCGCTGCCCTCGTAGCTGCGGCCCTTGGACCCCTCGATGCGGTGGAAGCGCTCAAAAAGGCGCGGGAGCTCGGCCTCGGGGACGCCGCAGCCCGTGTCGATGACGCTCAGGACTGCGCAGGGCACACTGAGCGGCGTGCTGGAACCGGACGAGGAGGCCGACTCGCCCGTGAGGGGCATCGACGAGCGGAAGAGCTTGACGGTGACCGAGCCCTGGAGGGTGAACTTGAATGCGTTGGAGAGCAGGTTGTAGATGATCTTTTCCCACATGTCCTTGTCAATGTACACGGGCTCTTCGATCGGGTCGATATCGACGTTGTAGGCCAGGCCTGCGTTCTCGATGATGGAGCGGAACACGCTCGCGAGATCGACGGTGACACGCGGCAGGTCGACGGGAGCGTACGAGGCGGTCACCTTGCCGGCCTCGACGCGGTTGTAGTCGAGCAGCGAGTTGACCAGCTTGAGCAGGCGCGACGAGTTGCGCTGGATCATCTCGAGGCGCGAGCGGTGCACGGCGGGCAGGGGGTTGATCGTGTCGTTGAGCATCTCGTTCAAGGGGCCGTTGATCAGCGTCAGCGGCATACGGAACTCGTGCGAGACATTGGAGAAGAACACGGTCTTGGCCTTGTCCAGTTGAAGGAGGGTCTGTTTGTTTATATTTATTGTCATTTATCTTGCGTGTTATTTAAAGAAGCAACTCCGCACCTCGGCGCGCTGGCTCTCGTTCTGGTAGGCCTTGGCCGTGTTGATGCTGTTTGCGACCTGGCGCGAGATGAGATCAAAGTGGATGTGGTACAAGCCGTCCAGGGCCAGTCGCGGGCAGACGGCCATGGCAATGACACCACTGGGATTGTCCTGGTCGGACGTGAACAGGGGCAGGAAGGCGACCGTGGAGATCTCGACTGGGACTGCCTCGCCGTAAATGTTCAGTTCGACTAGGTATTTTTTTTAAAATAAATAAATAAATAAATTTAAAAAATTCGACGTACAGGGAAAAGGATGGCCGCAGTAGGCACCGACGTTGTCGACGACAGCAGTCTTTCTCGTCAGCATGGCCTCAAGGGCCTTTGCCGCAAAAGGCCCATACTGTTCCGTCACGCCGCCGTCAAACTCGATCGCCGCGTCCTTTATGCATGTGATCGAGGGGTGGCTCGCGCAGACGGCCGAGGCAAAGCGCAGCTTTAGCGTGCCCGGCTTATCGAGCATAAAGACGGCCGCAAAGGGGACATCGTTTGTCTGGGCGATGAGGTTGCCGCCAATCTCAATGGCCTCTTGGACCGATTTTGCGCTCATGGCCTTGTCGGCGAGACTGCGGAGGGCCGTGAGGCGTCGCTCGGCGAGAACTTGGGCCGTTGTATCGTAACACTATTCAGAAGATACAAGTCATCAATCGAGGAAATTGATTGAGCCCGTTGCTTACGGGAGCATGGACACCGAGAATCTGGCCGTCTGCCGCGCGCATGGGCGAGTGCGAGAACGTAAAGTAGCACTCCTCCAGGTAGCCGTTGCGCGTGCTGTCGAGGCGGACGTTGCTGTAGTACGACGTCTTGCCGCCAAAGGCGAGGTTGACCGTGACACCCAGCCTGTCCCACACGTCTGCAAAGCCGTCGTCGCCCCTGCTGCCCAGGAGGCTCGGGTGCTTGTTGCCGATGATGCGCAGGAAGCCGTCGTTGTAGAACGAGCAGTGGCTGGGCCCCCAGTAGAAGTGCGTGGGGAACTCAGAGTCGAGCGCCGTGTTGATGACGAACACGAGCTGCTCGGGCCAGGTTTCGGGCGTGCCCAGCTCGTGGCTAGACCAGTCCTTGCTCCGGATCAGGTCGGCCATCACGCCGCTGCCCCGAATGCGGCTCATTTCCTAACGTGTGCGCAAGAGGACGACCAGGCTGGTTTAGTGGACAGGAAAACGTGCACACAAGAAAGTCAAAGGCTTTGTACTAGTAATAAAGGGGGAGGGGGGGACTTCACCCCGCCC
>Ga0302223_10001269_pt1 | contig 13857 bp, 14 predicted proteins | sample II_Palsa_E2_3_FD_194565 | JGI IMG/M metagenome (GOLD analysis project Ga0302223, IMG submission 194565) | Peat permafrost microbial communities from Stordalen Mire near Abisko, Sweden - II_Palsa_E2_3 | ecosystem: Environmental > Terrestrial > Soil > Palsa > Peat permafrost | place: Sweden... | reverse complement strand
CGGGATTGAGCATGATGCGCCCAAGCCTTGCACGGCGCGAAAGGCGATCAGCGTTTCGATGTTGGGCGCCAGGCTGCAAAGCACCGAGCCAAGCGTGAATAGGACAAGACCGATTTGGAACGTGCGTCGCCTTCCAAATCGATCCGACATGGAACCCGTAAACATAAGCAAGCTAGCGACTACGAGGGTGTACGCGTCCACCACCCACTGAAGATCGGAAAGCGTCGCCCCGAGGTTTTGCTGAATGGCGGGCAGCGCTACGTTGACAATTGTCACGTCCATGCCCACGAGCATCAAGCTCAAGCAGCAAATACCGAGAATGAGATTGGGTCGAACAGCGTTAACTTTGGGGACAGACTTTAAGCTTGCCATGGGGCACCTCAGCACGCCGCTTCACGAGAGCGCATGAATGATTTCATCGGTGTTCTTGACCCTTCCGATAAGAGGAAGAATGGTTTCGACAGCAAACTGGTGAGCGTTCGCGTCAATCGACGAACAGGCATCCTCGGCAATCACCACGTGGAAACCAAGCGAAGCAGCCTGCCTTGCCGTCGACTCCACGCCAAAATTTGTGGCGATCCCACCCAGTACGATCGTTTCGATACCAAGCCCAGCCAAGATAGCTTCAAGCTCAGTGTGGCCAAATGCGCCCCAATGACGTTTGGTAATCAGTAGATCGCCCTGCTGGAAACCCGCATCGGGCACCAGCTCAGACGCAATGGGCGCTGCTGGCTCAGCGTTCGGATCGACATGTGAAATATCGACCATCAAGGGCAGCATGTTTCGCAGATCAACGCGCACATAGACGACGGTGGCACTTCTTTTTCTGAAAGCTTCCGCCATGCGTCGGCCGCCATTGAGGACCGCCTCTGCCGAATGCGGTTGTACGGGTAAGCCAACGATGCCGTGCTGAAGATCGATCACAACGAGCGCTGTCTTTTTTGGATCTAGATTGAACGGCATGGTGTCACTCCAAAAGTTGAGCTTATGCTCAACTATGAAATTACCATGCCATTTCGTAAAAGTCGAGCATATGCTCAACTAATGCGACAGCGTATGATTCAGGTATGACTTCGAGTCCAGCCCATCAAAGCGCGCAGCGACGCAAACCTCTCCAGGAAAGAGCGAATGTGCGGCGTGCCAAGTTCCTGAATGTTGCTGCAAACCTGATGGGTGAGCTTGGCTATGAAGCCCTCACGATGAAGGCTGTTGCAGAACAAGCGGGTGCGTCGATTGGAACGCTTTACGATTATTTTCCAGATAAGCAAACGCTGGCCACGGCGCTGCTGGCGCAATACACCGAAGAGGCAGATGCCCATTGGTCCGAGGTTTTAAGCAAAGACAATCTTCCAACGAAGTCGGCCTTCCCCGGCGTATTCGTCAAGGCGATCTTGGACTTTTCAAGCAAGCGACCGGGCTATCTGGCACTTCTCGGAGCGCCTCTCGCTTATTCGAGAACCGCTTCGGCACGCAAGCCTCTGCGAAAGACGATCGCATCAGCCCTTCAGATGATGAATGGAAAGCTGGCAGCGAATAGCGCGCTTATACGTGCAAACGTCATTGTCGAACTCATCAAGGGCTTGCTTGCTATCAATAAGCAAAGTGCCAGCAAAGAAAGAGACCTCGTGATCGACGAGTTCAAGCGCCTGATAAGGCTTTATTTGAACGACGCATTGGCAGACAAATGAGACGATTGTTTGCTGATTGATGTATGCGAACAAATCGCCTTCCGCGCAGGCTAACCGGTATTTCCGAACCGTGTTTCGGTTGCCAATCGAAATCAAGGAGTGCGCACGAGGGCGAAAAGTCCTTGCGGATCGTAGTGCGAGCGCACGGCTTTCAATCGGGTTTCCGTGTCCGCCGCGTATGCGTGTGAATCCAGATCAGACACTTCGCCGGTGAAATTCGGCTGCATGCCGGCGCGCGCATGCGGCGCCAGCGTCGAGCGCGCTTCACGCGCCCAGTCACGGACCGAGGCGTAGCGCTCCGCCGCGCCGGCGTGGCCAATCACGTTGATGAAGAACGGCGCGTCGCGATGCGAGAACGCGGTCGTTGACGGCGAAACGGTCGCCACTGCGCCGCCCAGGTGATGCACATGGACCTCGCAGAACGGATCGGGTGGCGTAGTGGCGATGGCTACCAGCTCGTCGATCAGCGGGTCGTCGAGCGCGTCCAGCTGTGACGTCGTCCAGTAGTAGTGGTCGCCGTGCGGCGCCGACGGATCGAAGGTTTGCTGCCAGCTGGCATACGGCATCACACCTGAGTGGTTAGCCAGGGGTGCCCCGCTTTCCAACAGCGGCTGCAGCACTTTGGCTCCCTCTCCGGGCTCGCCGCTCCAGCACCAGGCCAGCGCCAGCGCGCGGCGAAAATGCGCCTCCGCGGGCACGAAGGGCAGCGGCGGAATCGTGGTGAACACCAGCATGGTGGTGAGGGCATCGGGCGCCGTCGGAGTGAACGCGCGAAACGCGCGCAAAACCTCGGCCGCCGCTTCCATGGGATAAAACGCGATCCCTGCGTAGACCTCGCCAACCGCGTGCAGGCGATAGGTAAACCGCGTGACCACGCCGCCGCCGGCGGCGCCGCCGCGCAGCGCCCAGAACAGGTCGCCATGGTGTTGCTCGCTGGCCACCACGCGGCTGCCGTCGGCGAGGATGACTTTGGCTTCCAGCAGGTTGTCCACTGCCAGACCGCAGCGGCGCATCAACCAGCCCACGCCCCCGCCCAGCGTGTAACCACCCACACCGGTCGTGGAGACGAAGCCGCCGGTCGTGGCCAGCCCGTGCGGCTGGGTCGCCGCATCCACCTCCTGCCACAACGCGCCTCCACCTACGTGCACCGTGCGCGATACGGGATCGACGTCGACGCTGTTCATGGTGCCCAGGTCAATCATCAAGGCGCCGTCGCGCACGGCGAGTCCGGCGACGTTGTGGCCGCCGCCGCGTACCGTCATGGGGATGTGCCTGCGCGCAGCGAACGTGACTGCCGCCGCCACGTCGGCCGCATCCGCGCAGCGCGCAATCGCCAGTGGGTGTCGATCGATCGCACCGTTCCAAACGCGGCGGTGTTCGTCGTAACCGGCTTGCCCCGGCTGCAACAGGGGGCCGCGCATGGCCTGCGCCAGTGTCGGCCACGCAATGGCGGTGGTTCGGTCAGAGCCCATCGACATGTTCATCTCCTCAGTCCCAGATGTATTCCCCTGCTGCATCCCGGTACGCGCCATGCGGCGGTCCGTAACGGTCCCACAACGCAGTCAATCCTGCCTGGCGCACGAGCGTGCGGAATGCCGGCGTATTGCGCAGCGGCCGGAACGACGGCAACCAGAACCGCGGAAAATAGATGATGTCGGTGATGGAGCGAAAGCGACTGCCCAGCTCCAGCGCGCGCGCGGTCTCACCCATCACCAGCAAGACGTACGGGATCGCGCCCGGCAACCAGCGCGGTTGCGGCTCGACGATGCGATCGATCAATTCGAGCGCCAGCGCGCGCGCGGCGGCATCGCCGTAGGCACCCTGCGCGAGAATGTTCAGCTGTTCGCCGGACATGCCTTCCGACAGCATCACCAGACCACGCGCCAATTGCACAGCGGCTTCATCGAACCGGCCTTGCGAGGCCAGCACATCGTGCATGCCCAATCCCGCGTGCGCCAGTCCGAGATCCGCGGCCTTCTGGATCACGCTTTCGGCGCGCGCAAGGTTGCCTTTGATGAGATAGCCGATGCCCCGCCACAGCAACGCGGCGGGGTACAAGGGATCGATCACGAGCGCGTGGTCCAGATGCATGCATCCCCAGTCCACATAGCCAAGGCCGATCGATGGCGCCGAAGCCCAATAGCGTACCGCGACGTCTTCCGGCTGAACCCGCAGCGACTGCTCCATGGCCTGACGAGTTTCGATGTACCGGTGCTCGGCACTCGTATTCACCAGGGCGATCGCCGAATAGGGCTCACCCAGGCCTGGATCGAGCGCGCTGGCGCGCGCCGCCGCCGCCATGACATGCGCAAGCGCGGTATCCGCAATTTCAGGCGAGTAGTTCGGCTGTATGGCGTACGCCGAGGCCAGGCGCGCGTGCGCACGTGCAAACCGGGGATCGAGGGCAATCGCCTCGTGCAACTGCTCGATCGCCTGCGCCAGATGCACCATGTCGCGCCGGTTGAAAATGTCGCTGGCCTGCAGATATAGCCGATAGGCTTCCGCATCGGTGGTTGCGACCGGAACCAGCCGCTGCTCGCCGTGCAGGATCACGTCGAACTGGCGCGCGACCGCGCGCGCGATGCGCTCCTGCAGGTCGAACACATCGGTTGCGTCGCCGTCGAAAGTCTCCGACCACAGGTGATACCCGTTGTCGGTCTGGATCAACTGCGCGGTGATGCGCATGCGGTCGCCGTGCTTGCGCACCGAGCCTTCCAGCACGTGCGCCACCGCCAATGCCCTGCCGACGCTGCGCAGATCCTCGTTCCGGCCCTTGAACGAAAACGACGAGGTGCGCCCCGCGACCTTGAGGCCACTGAGCTTGACCAGGGCATTGAGAATCTCCTCGGTGACGCCGTCGGAGAAATATTCCTGATTGCGTTCGGGCGACAGGTCGGCGAACGGGAGCACCGCGATGGACTTGCGCGGGATTTCCGGCGCGGGCTCGATCTTCGTCGCCGCGTCTGTCGACTCTGTCTGTATCGCGTCCGGTGCCGGCGTTGGCGCCCCGGAATCAAACCGGATGCCGTGGGGCGTAATCTCGAAAAGCCAGAGCAGCGCGACCACCACGACAAAGCCTGCCGCTGCCACGATCAGGAACGCGCGTGTGGCTCCGTCAGGAAGACCGAGCGCTGGCGTCAACTGGGAGATGCCCTGCGAAAGGGCCCAAGTCGCGCCAACATAGAGCACGGCCACACGCGTTACCTTGCGGCGTCTGAGTTCGGTAATCAGGCTCATGGCTTCGCTCGTGCGACCACCCACCCTGCAAGGTATCCATGTTTGCACCCGCGACTTTCCCTGTGGCAGCAACACCGCATGGCAAAACCCGCTGGGACCTCCCCTTCCGCGTAAGAGTTTAGCGCTTGCGTAGGCGAAAAATGAAAGGGGTGCCGGGGATGATTTTGCTGCTCCGACGCCGATTTTCGGTAACGCGATTCTTCACGCTGGTGGGCGCGAGGTTAGCCCAGGTGGCGTCGGCCGCTAATCCAAACAACGCTTCAGGCCGGTCAAGCCGACCAAGCGCGTGAAACTGGGACACCTCACCCTGATACTTTTTTTATTCGATTGACTGAAATGCTTTGCGCCAAACAGGCTCGCTCGGAAAGGGAAACCGATAGGAAACAGCCATCTTTTTCCCGTCGATGACGGTCGCACTCTTCGGCTTGATGTTGGACAAAAAAGTCTGCAATTTCGGAAGCATCGTTCCGTCCAGAAAGATCGAATAAGCATCGCCTCTTTTGATCGTTCTTGGCGAATTCAGCCCCGGCCAATCCTTTGGCCAAGGAACAGAGCGGCCTGGCGCATAGGCGTAATCCCACATCATCACTTCGACGTATCGTGGCACCCACTTTTTGCTGTTGGTGAAATCCAGACCGCAAAGCGATTTATTCAAATCCAGCAAACACTGTGGTGGCCTTCCCGGACCCGATTTTCGCTGGAATCGGTTGGGTGGAGAGCAATCCAGACCGTAGACCTCGGTGGCCATTGAAATACCGGCGTCATGGAAATAAAACTTGGCCATAGGCATGTCCGTCGCGCCGCCCATGTCGTAGCGATGCTTCAGTCCTTGGCCGACCAGAGCGCTCCTGGCTTGTTGCAAGAGCCCATTGAGCTCGTTTGGGGTTAGCCGAGTGAAGTAGTAGCCCTGGCTGACTCCGCTTCCTTGCACAAAAATCACATCGCCATTCTCATAGATCGCGACCCTAGGTGAGTCGGAACCCGGCACCATCGCCCAAGGATCCGTTTCAATAGCGACGAGAACTGGCCGCGGTCCGTCGAACGGACGGAAATCTTCTGCCGGGCACAGTCGAGCCACGCTAAAGCACACGATCCAACAAAACAGACGCTTCAACACCACGCAGCCTCCATGTAAGCGCACAAAAACGGGAATACAAACGGTGCGCCAGCCAGCGTCCGCCCACACATCGACCATCCCGCAATAATTCAAACGACTGCAAGTGAACCCGACCGCGTTTTCCGCGTCGTCCAGCGCGGCAACAACCGTTTACCCTGCTTTCTCAACGATACCGATATCCAGGCCATTCGGTTGCGCCTGTAACGCCAACATGCGCTTGGAACAGACCGCTTTCGTTCGGACATCGGAGCCCAGCTCGCGCGTCCGGCTGGACAAATCAAGATCGGGCGCCCTCGCAAAACGTCGGCCGACTGAAAAGTGCATTTCGACCCCTTTTTTGCCACTGTCTTTTACGCTTCCTCGGATTTAGTATCTCGTGGAGATGCTCGGGGTGCCCATCAATAAACTATGCATTGCGCCGGACGTTTGGGCGCGGGGGACGTCATGACTTATTGCACTCGTCGTATGCCAACGGCTGGCCGCGCTCTATCTTCGATTATTTGGGCTTTGACGATCGCCTGCCCGCTGGCGACAGCTGCGGACCGCCATGTCATTAAAACCGAAGCCGACCTTCCGCATACCACCTACCCCTTGCAAGGAACGGTGCAAGAGTTGCTGGATGCTGACTCTCAAACCTTCAGCACGTTTGCAGCGCCGGTTGAATCGGATATCGACCGCATCTTGCGCGATGACGATATCTCCGACCATGCCACGCTGATCAACTTGCTGCAGGCAAAACTTCAGTTACAGGTGCTGTCGGGCGCTTCGGACAAAGCGGCGCTGGACAGCATTCCACGGATACGTTCGCTGCAAGAAAAGGGTGCGTCACAGCTGACGACCGATCTAGAGGAAGAGGCTTTTCTTAAAGCGCGATTGGCTACGAGAAATCCGGGATCGGGATGCCCTGACGGTTACGCCTCAGCTTATGCTGCAGAGGTCAATGCCTTGCCGTGGCAGGCGGTGCGCAGCAATGTCAAAAGCCTGAAAAGCTCGATTGAGATAGCCAGTCGATCGGTCAGTGGCGGACTCGCCAGCGCACAGTTTCAGGCATCGGTTACCCAGACGCATGCACTCAACCTGATCGGCGCGGAATACGTCATTGGCGTGCGCGAAAACCTGGCGGTATGGCTGCCTTGCAAACAGCCGACGCTGGCGGCGTTATCGAGCTATATCAAACAGCACGACGTGGCCAAGCCCAGCATCTGGCCCGCGCGTGATGCTGTACTTCCCGCCACCGACAAACTCACGCCGGTCAACGTCGGCATCTGGGATTCGGGTTTCGACAGCAAACTCTTCGCAGACCGTCTTTATACCCGGCAAACCCCGGACAACGACGACCCACACGGCATCGCTTTCGATGTGCGCAACCATCCAGCCCACGGCGAGTTGATGCCGCTGACCGCCCAGGAAAAAGCTGACTACCCCGATCTCGTCAAGAACGCCGACGGTGTCGACGACATGTCGACAGGCACGGACAGCGATGCGGCCAAAGCTTTCAAAAGCAAGATCGCAGCGATGACCCCGCAGCAGGTGCATCTTCTTTACGATGAGCAGAAAGCGGTCATGGGATATATGCACGGTACGCACGTGACCGGCATCGCCGCGCAAGGCAATCCCGTCATCCGCCTGGCCTACGCGCGCACTACCTACGACAATGGCGATCCACCGCTACCGCCTACTGACGCCATGCTTCGTGATCTCGCACAAGCCGATGTTCAGAGCGTGGCGTGGTTCCGGCAGCACAAGATTCGCGTCGTCAACATGAGCTGGTGGGACACGCCTGCGAACTATGAGGATGCGTTGACGGCCAACGGTATCGGCAAAGATGCCGCGGAACGAAAAAAGCTGGCGCGGCATTATTTCGACATGGAGAGCAAGGCGCTCTTCAACGCACTTAAAAGCGCGCCGGAAATCCTGTTTGTGACGATTGCCGGCAACAGCAACGCGGACAACGCTTTTCAGGAAGTCATCCCTTCCTCGTTCAAACTCCCTAATTTGATCGTTACCGGTGCCGTGGATCAGGCCGGCGACGAGACGCCATTTACAAGCTATGGCGATAACGTCGCCGTGGACGCCTATGGTCAGGCGGTGGAGAGTAAGGTACCCGGCGGCGCCACGGTAAGAATGTCCGGCACGTCCATGGCGGCACCGCAGGTCACCAACCTCGCCGCCAAATTGTTGGCGATCGACCCTGCGCTCACCCCGCCCCGTTTGATAGAACTGATTCGCAAAGGCGCGGATACCACCGATGCCGGTCGCCTGCACTTGATCAATCCAAAACGGTCTGTGCAACTGCTTGAGTCGAGTCTTGCGTCCCAGTAGGCGATACATTCTGTCATTGCCGACTGCTCGTGCAGGTCCGCTTCCGATACAGAGCAGGAAGGGTGTCAGAGGCAATTCGAGCGAAATTTGTATGCCCGTTCGCGCGTCGAAGAAGATTCTTGCAGAAGTCGAGTAAGTTGCTCTGACCCACTTAGCTTTACCTGTCGGCAAGAATGATGCTATCAATCCAGTTCGCGTAGTGGCTCAGGCGGACGTTGTTGTTAGTTTGGCCGTAGAAGCCTGGATGGAGAAGAATGGCGTTGTCTTTCCCGCGCTTCCAGGAAACCAGTCCGGCCACTTGCCATTGGCTTTTGACCTGGATGAGTACGGGGCCGCCGCTGTCGCCATCGCCCGATATGCCTTCTAGGGGCAACGCGGACGGTGGCTTGTGGAAGGTGTAGCTAAGCCATCGGTCTTGAACGCCGTTGATGGTGTTGAATGCGCGACGGAGAACCGTGCGGTGGGCGCCGTTGGCATCCTGCCCCCGCAATCCCGTGCCGGTCGCGCCCTTGCCCACGATCTTGATGTTCTTTCCCAGTTCGTCGTTACTTTTATAGATGGCAATCGGCGCAACATCGGTGACCGGCTCGCTCAATTTCAACAAAGCGACGTCGTTCGATGCCGCGAGAAACGCGATGATCTGCGTCGCGTCATTGGTTTTTAGCGCCTTGTCGATAAGCAGTTGAGGAAGCTTCTGATACCCCGGATAAAGCACAACACGTTCAACGTGCCGAGGGACATGATTGATGGTCACCTCGTCGACGCCGCCGGATTGCCATGTCACCGCATGGGCGGCAGTGACTACCCAACGCGGATCAATCAATACGCCCTGGCCCTCCATCGGTAGATCGGCGAGTGCAGGCAGTTCGGCATCCGGCACCCGATACTTCGCGTCATCGACATCGTCGCGAATGACGACCGCACTCGCGGAGAACGAAAGAACCAGCAGCGCCAGGCAAAGCGGCTTCGACAGCATGCGTGATCTCAGACAGGAGGGGAGAGTCATAGGGTCACGTTAAACTGGCCCTTAATGCACTATTTTGTGGATAGCTCTTGGACGAAGTTCTGCGCAGCATGCAACATATTTTTATTGGGATTAGCTGCGCAGTATTTTCCAATGCTGGCGCGCACCGCGTCGGGCGTCACCATGCGAACCGATTGACGATTTGGGTCAGCCGTGAAGTCGTGCCCTGAGACATATCCTTGAACCCAGTAAATGCCAACCACCCTAACCTGCTCCGATTCAGTCCATGCATCGCATCCGCCTACATCAAACGCCACAACGTTTTGGTTAGCGTGACAGCCCGACTGAGCGAATGCAGCGACGGCCAGAAACGCCATTGTTCCGAATTTTCGCATTGCCAACCCCTAATTGATTGTTGCTTGGTTCGTAAACGAGCCATCTCAACCTGACCGCGTCTTTTGGAAATCGAGTAAGGGGGCTCTGGCCCACTTAGTTGCCTTTTCCCGAGCTACTTATCAGCAAGCTCAGTGTGGAAATATTTCTTAACAAGGGCGGCACAGAACCCGGTGTTGACGGCAATTTTTTCGGTAGATCCGTAGCGTGCACAGATCACGGAGTCTGAGCCTTTGGAATCTTCGAAAACAACCTTGACCAGTTGCAGATCAATAAAGTCTTCGCGAACGATCCAGTAGCTTAGTCCGTTCGCAACGGCGATTGAGTTGGACGAGTGGAACGGCTGATGACGGTCAGACGGCGGCGACTCGCCAAGACTTTTCAAAATGTTGTCGCGCTTGGACAGGTACTGATCGCGCGTTATTTGATCGATCACCGTATGCGGGTCTTTGTCTTTATAGACGGCTGCGACCATCATCGAAACTGAAGATTGGAACGAACCGTCGTCGCCAATCTGGCGGGCGGCCAGTTCGGGAGAGTTCTTTGACCTATCAATTCCCCTGGCGAGATACGCACAGTCCATTGCGTCGCTGTATTTCGAGGCGAATACGCAGTTGAAAAGACTCCGCGTGTAGTGGTCCCGTCCAGCCACGCAAGTCGCCACGAAATTCGCTTCCATCGGGTTGTTTGGCGGAAACGTCATATTAAAAAGCGAACGTCTCACGAGTCGGTCGCATTCTGCTGGGGATAGCCTATCGGACACCGCAGCGATAGGCGCCGGCTCGGCCCGACGTACAGTGGGAAACACGTTGTCACGAAGCATATCCACAGCACGCTCGCAAGGCGCGGCGTCACCACCTGCAGCGCGAATCTGGCGAACCTGGGTTCCGGTGAGGTCCGTGATTTCTGACGATGCCCGGCGTTTGCATTCGACCGCTGTCGCGGAAGGCCCTCGCAGAAGAATCGCGTTGTGGAGTGTCACGGTGCGCTCCTGCTCCGCTTGCGTGATTTGGGCACGGTCGGAAAGGAGATTGGCGGTATTACCACCAACGCGATCGACCGCTTGCTTGTTTTCAAGACACGCCAATTCAGTTTCAACAACTTTTAAGCACACCTCAGGTATCTGCCTGTCAATCGCCGAATCCTGGGTCGCGGATTGATTCGGATCTACGCGAGCCTGATTCGGCGGCGGCCTGTTCGAACAGGCCGCGAGGATCGCTATCGTCGCTGCACAAACACCACGCGCTACACATGCCTTGTATCCCTGCATTTGCCAAACTCCAGTCGAACAACATCAATGAGCCAGAATCAACGGAATCAGAGCCCGCTTTCGCGCATCGGAAATTTCTTCGAAAAGTCGCGTAAGGGGCTCTCAAGTAAGGGGCTCTGACCCAGTTAGCTAGCTTCACCTGCAATGCCAACATGCGCTTGGAACAGATCGCTTTTCGTTCCGCCATCACGCCCAGCTGGCGCGCTCGGCCGTACCACTCAAGATCGGGCGGCCCCGCAAAGCTCGACCAACTGAAGAAGTGCATTCTGCCCCCTGTTTTTCATTTAGCTTTCTTTTTTTTGCGTCACCTCGAGGTTTTAGTGGCCATGATTAAGATCACGAAGTACATTGACACTGAAAGTACGGACCTAATTGACAATCCAAGGAAGCTCCCAATCCACCAATCCCGGAGAGCCTTTTCGGGACTTATCTTGTAGATTTCTTGTGCATTAGATTTGACATTAATGGCATATAGAATAGGACCGCGGCTTGTCTCAAGCGTTGCTGCCGCCACCGTAATCTTGCTGCCCTCTGGGAGCTTAGCAACCGCACGGCACGGCCCATTACCGCCCGAATATTCTGCACTGCAGAAAAATACTTTTCCATCGATTAAGCTTGCACCAAAACGACCGCTAGTAAGATATGAAGAAGACCCGGAAATATCTGTCGTTTGACTGAAATTCAATAGACTTGGCGTGAACTCCTTGATTTTCTCTATTTGATAAATACTAACCACCAAGAAAATAGCTAATCCGACTGAAATTTTTATCAGCAATGAGCTTGTCATAACGTCACCCCTTCCAAGAGCCGTTGCGCGTTGTTCTCAAATATTGCCTTTATATACTTTGTGGCAATCCACACTTGAAGCATCTACCGCCACATCTATCAACTGCGCCAGGCGTACGTATTGAAAACCGGAAACCGGGGGTGAGAGTAAGCGGCTCTGACCTACTTCAACAAAGGGGTCAGGTTCATTTAGCGGGCCGAATTAAATGAACCTGACCCCTTATTTAAAATCAGCTTGCGACTGACCGAGCTTAAGACGAGCTTCGGTGGCCTTGCTAACGTGTACGGTGAACTTGCGTCCGCCGCCAGCTTTAATCTCACGAATGGCTTCAAGCACGTCGGCGCCGATGTCCCGCTTGGCATCACGAGCGAGAATGTCTTTACTCAGTTCTTTCATGACTTCACCATGTGATCCTTGATCAGATGAAGAAGGGGTCAAGTTCATTTAGCGGGCTGAATTAAACTAACCTGACCCCTTATTTGCGAATCTCCTTGGCATTTAACCATATGTTGAACTGGCATATTGGAAAGATATAGACGTACGGTTTATGATCTGCCTGCCCGTCGAGAAAATTGGTGGATTGTGGATCCGGGTTTACCAATTCGTATCCCGCAAGATTCGCGCTTGCAAAGCCCCGTTTGTCGGCCTGAATCGTCCATGATTTTGATAGATTCAAACCGACGATCTGATACTTGCCCTTATTGAAATTCGCCAGTTCGCCGGATAGTCCACCCGGATCTTGTGTAAATGGGAGCATTTTCCGGTGGTCGGATTCCATGGCAAAAGAAAACTCAGGAATGCGGTAGGTATCTGGACCCAGCTTCATTTGTGTATCCGCGCTAGATTGATGCATTTTGAAAAAACATCCTTTCACGGCCACCTGTTGCACGTAGACTGTCTTACCCAGCTGCGACAGCTGCGTTTGCTCGACGTAAAGCTGGTGTCTGCTGTTTATTTCGTTTGCGTAATCAATAATTTCAGGCCAGTTTTTTGACCAGGGGATATCCGTTTTTGGCAACACATCAGCCTTTAGCAGCTGCCGCAGCGTCGCTGTGGGATCGGCTCCTGCGACCGTTTGCCAAGTCGGAAAGGTAAAGCCCGGCATGATGGTTTTCATCTGCAGATTACAGAGCTGATCGTCCGTCATCTGCTCCACATGTGCGGCCTTTAGATTGGACAGAAAAACACTGCAAATGGGATCGTAAGAATCCATCATCTTCTTGAAAGTTGCACCCGTAGCGGCCACGGGTAAGGCGATCATCAGCACCTGCAACAGTTTGAATACAGCCTTTACCGAGCGCGTTTTTCTATTCGACCGAACCAAACCATAGCCACCGGAATTTCGTTCAAACACCCCGGACAATTTCAGGACAGTCAAATGGTCAATCATAAGAAAGCTCCCTGGCATTGAATGGCCCCTCCGACCGAGGCAACAAAGGGGTGAGGTTCATTTAGCTGGCCGAAATAAATGAACCTGACCCCTTATTTGCGCCTTGTAATCATGCGGGAGCGGCGCTGCGCCAGTTTTTACGCCATCAGCATTGCTACGCTTTCCAAAGCAAAAATCCAAGCGATCCAGCTACACCTACAACGCCAACATGTACTCGAACCAGACCGCTTTCGTTCCGCTAACGATGCCCAGCCGGAGAGCCCGGCGGAACCAATCAGAATCGGGCTGCCCCGCAATGCCCTGACCGACTGAAAAAAGTGCACTCTGACCCATTTTTCGCAAAAATTGACCCACTTAGTTCTTCAGAACGCGACCCACTGGCGGACGCCCGTTTGCCACGATAGCTTCTTTCCCATACATGATACCTTGCGTCTCGGTTGGCGCCTCAAGTATCAGTTCGTGAGGAATCGAATGCATATCGAGCATTACGTCTTGAACATCGTTTGGACGGCCTGACCGATATTGGGCCAGATCCCGATAATTTGATCTGTAACCGTTTTCCGTTCTCCAAATTGCAAAAGCTATCGGATAAAATTTCATCATCCAAAAAACGGCGTTCCCCCCGCGCATATCGAGAACGCCAGCGTCTTTGATTAGCGCCTGCCTTCTATATGGGTATAGCCAGTAGT
>Ga0302223_10001264_pt1 | contig 13880 bp, 13 predicted proteins | sample II_Palsa_E2_3_FD_194565 | JGI IMG/M metagenome (GOLD analysis project Ga0302223, IMG submission 194565) | Peat permafrost microbial communities from Stordalen Mire near Abisko, Sweden - II_Palsa_E2_3 | ecosystem: Environmental > Terrestrial > Soil > Palsa > Peat permafrost | place: Sweden... | reverse complement strand
CACGGTGATCCGCTGCTCCAGGGTTATCTCCAGCCTCAACCGAAGTGTCTTTAACGTCCATCACGGGCGATCTCACGGGCCCGGATAGCGGTTGATCCGTGGTTATCTCCTGCCTTGTCCATGACGTTGTTCAAGGAGGAGACGATGCTCGTGCATCCCGTGGCGGTCCCCGGTTCGGGGACGCGATCGTGGACCGTGCTGGGGGACGACGACGTGCCGGTCGTCCCGGTCGACCGGTTCCTGGCCTATCTCACCGACATCGGCCGGTCGCCGAACACGGTGAAGGCGTACTCGCACGATCTCAAGGATTACTGGGAGTTCCTCAGCTTCCGTTCCCTGGATTGGCGTGAGGCCCGGCTGGAGGACATCGGCGAGTTCGTCGCCTGGCTGCAGCTTCCCCCGGCGGGCCGGTCGGGCGAGGTCGCGGTGCTGCCGTCCGTGACGGCCGAGGTCAGTGCCGCGACGGTGAACCGCAAGCTCGCGGCCGTCAGCGCGTTCTATGCCCACCAGGCCCGCAACGGAGCCGGGGTCGGCGACCTGCTGGCCGCGTGGCGGACCGGCGGGCGGGGCGGCTGGAAACCGTTCCTGCACCACATCAGTAAGGGAAAGCCGCATCGCGGCCGGGCCATCTCGCTGAAGGTGCCGAAGAAGCTGCCGCGGATCCTCACCGTTGCCGAGACACAGGCGATCCTGGATGCGTGCACCAGGCAGCGGGACCGCTTCTTCTTCGCCCTGATGCACGAGACAGGCTGCCGGGCTGGCGAAGTACTCGGGCTCCGTCATGAGGACATCGCCGCCGCGGAGCAGGAAATCAGCATCATGCCGCGGGAGAACGCGAACGGCGCACGGGCCAAGTCCGGCGGCCGGACGGTCCCCGTCGGCCCGGAGCTGATCCGGCTATATGCCGATTACCTGCACGAAGAGTACGGCGGCATCGACAGTGACTACGTATTCGTGAACATCTGGGCGCAGCCGAAAGGGCAGGCATGGTCGTATCAGGCGGCCTATGACCTGGTGCTGCGGATCCGGGCCAGGACCGGGATCGCGTTCGACCCGCACTGGTTCAGGCACTCGGCGGCGACCAGGTGGCTGCGCGGCGGCGTGTCCATCGAGGTCGTCTCCAAGCTCCTTGGCCACTCATCAGTGACCACGACATCCGCGATATACGGTCACCTCACGGCCGAGGACGCACGGGCGGCGCTGGAGAAAGCCGGCTGGCTCACCGGGCGGGAGGTGACCTGGTGACCGGCGGCTGGATCACGCAGGCCGACCGTTCCCGCTGGCAGCAGCGGGCCGCCGCCGAGCTGGCGGCCATCCTGGCCGCGCACCCCGGCATCCCGCTGCTCGCCTGGACCGTCACCGCGTCCGGCGGGTCCCTGTCCGGGCGGGTCCTCGCCCCGGCCGCGAGCCGGCGTGGCCTGTTCGGGCAATGGCAGCGGGCACTGGGGCTGGACGAGGCCACCGAGACCCCGTCCAGAACCGGGACGCCCGTTTACCTGCACGCCCGCGGCGTCCGCAGCGGCGTCGCGGTCAGTGTCAGCGCGACCGTCTTCGACGGCGAGGAGGACAGCCAGTGAGCGGCCCTGACGGCCAGAAGGCCCGCAGGCCGGCCGCGGCCCCTGGGCTGCTCACCGCGCTGATGGCCGCGGTCCGGCCCGGGTTCCGCGGCGAGATCCTCGGGTTCGACCCGAGGGACCCGGTCTTCGGCGGGCCGCCGTGCCTGGTGGACGGCTGCGAGCGGCCGGGAAGGAACAGGGGGCTGTGCGTCTGGCATTACGGCCAGTGGTGCGCACGGAAACCGGACTTCGCGGAGTTCGTCGCCACGGCCGATCCCAAATGGCGGCCGCGGTCAACGCCGGCGGCCTGTCAGGTTCCCGGATGCGAGTACGCAAGCCAGGCGCTGGGCCTCTGCGAGGGGCACTACAAACGCTACCTGCGCGCAGGCCGGCCGGATATCAGCGGCTGGACCGCGGCCGGGCCGCCCGTGACCCCGCCGGATCCCCTGGCCGCCTGCCTGGTTCCCGCCTGCAGGCTGTGGGGCTGTCCCCGGACCGTGTTCTGCCACGCCCACGCGTCCGCCTGGAAGCTGCACGGCCGCCCGGACCCCGCCGGGTTCGCCGCCGGCTACGGCGACGAGGCGAGACTCGGCCGCGACCGCATCAGCCTACGGGCGCTGCCGGCGCAGCTGCGGCTGGAATGGCAGTACGCGTTCCAGGCCCGCAGCGACGCCGGACGGCAGAAGGTGAACCCGGTCGAGGCCCAGCGGGCCGTCAGCTTCACCGCCGGAGCCGGCGTCACGTCCCTGCTGGACTGGGACGAGGACCGGTGGCGGCAGCACAAGCCGCCGCCCGGCCAGCCGGGCGTCACAGCGACCACGCCCCGGTCGCTGATCATCTATGCCCGCCGGCAGGCCGAGGAACTGGCCCTCGGCCGCGGCTGGGAGGTGGAATACCCCCGCGACACCTGGCGGCTGCGCAACCTCGGCATCAGTGACCCGATCGCGAACGTCCGCTTCGGCGGCATCCCGCAGCCGTGGCTGAAGGACCTGGCCAAGCGCTGGTGCCGGCACCGGCTGGCCACCGGGCTGAGCCCCGGCTCACCCGCCCGCGGCGCCCGCGTCCTGGCCCACTTCGGAACCTGGCTGGCCGGCCAGGACGAGAACGCCGGCATCGAGGCGGTCACCCGGCCGCTGCTCGAACGCTACCTCGCCGCCCTGCATACCGACTTCGGCGGCAGGAAGCTGCAAAGAGAGCACATCGAGAACCTCAACGGCTTCCTCACCGCGATCCGCCAGCACGAATGGGACCCCGCCCTGCCCGCCGGCGCGATGATCTTCCCCGAGGACTACCCCAAGCGCGGGGAAAGACTGCCCCGTGCGCTCGCCGGGCACGTTATGGCCCAGATCGAGGACCCCGCCAGCCTCGACCGGTGGGAGGATCCCGGCCGCCGCCTGATCACGCTCATCCTGATCCGGTGCGGGCTGCGCATCGGCGACGCCTGCAAGCTCCCCGCCGACTGCATCGTCTGCGACGGCGACGGGCAGCCCTACCTGCGCTACTACAACCACAAGATGAAACGCGAGGCACTCGTCCCCGTCGACGACGAGCTCGTCGCCGGGATCGGGCGCCAGCGGCAGCGGAACGCCGCCCGCTGGCCCTCCGGGACCCCTGTCCTGTTCCCCCGCCCCACGAAGAACATCGCCGGCACGATCCCAGCGAACGGCGACGCCTACCGCGGCGGGCTCCGCCGCTGGCTGGCGTCCTGCGACATCCGCAGCCAGAACGGCTCCCCGATCAGGCTCACCCCGCACCAGTTCCGCCACTCGCTGGGAACGACCCTCATCAACCGTGACGTCCCCCAGCACGTCGTCCAGAAGATCCTCGATCACGAGACTCCCGAAATGACGGCGCATTACGCCCGGCTGACCGACACCACCGTCCGCCGGCACTGGGAAGCCGCACGCAAGGTCAACGCCCGCGGCGAGACCGTCACCCTCGACCCCGCCGGGCCCCTCGCCGAGGCCGCCTGGGCCAAACAGCAGCTCTCCCGGGCCACCCAGGCGCTCCCGAACGGGTACTGCCAGCTCCCGGTAGTCAAAACCTGCCCGCATGCGAACAGTTGCCTGACTTGCCCGATGTTCCTGACGACCGCCGAGTTCCTCCCGCAGCATCATGCCCAGCGACAGCAGACCCTGCAGATCATCACCGCCGCCGAGGCGAACGGCCACGCCCGCCTCGCCGAGATGAACCGGCAGGTCGCCGGCAACCTGGACAGCATCATCGCCGCCCTCGACGCCGGCGGCGGCGAAGGGAAGGAGGCAGCAGCCGGTGCATCCTGACCCGCTTTCCGAAGCCGCGGCCAGGCGGCACGAGCTGACCCGGGCGAAGGCCGTCCAGGCGCTGCGCGAGCTCGACCGGTCCGGCACTCCCGTGACGTTCGCCGGCGTCGCGCAGGCGGCAGGGATCTCGCGCTCGTGGCTCTATACCCAGCCCGACATCAGCAGCCAGATCCGCCGGCTGCGGCAAGAGACAAATGCCGCCGGCTCCGCCGGCGCCATCCCGGCCGCCCAGCGGCCCACCGATGCGTCACTGCGCGCCAGGCTCGCCGCGGCCCTCGACCGCAACAGGCAGCTCATGGACGAGAACGCCCGGATCCGCCGCCAGCTCGCCCGCGCACTCGGCGACCAGCGGTCGGCGCGGACCCGATCAGGTAACGATCCAGAGGGCTGAAACACCCGCCATCAGGCCGCGAGTGTCCCGTCGGCGACACTGTCCACAACGGGACACCGCAGGTCACAGCCCCGGATGACGCGACAGCTCAAGATAACCCTGGACCAGCGGATCGCCCTGCGCTACGCCATGCCGGCCATGACCGCCGAGCAGACCAGCGGGTACATCACCCATCACCTCAAGCTGGCGGGGCGATCCGACACCCTGTTCAGCGACGACGCCATCACCCTCGTCCACGACGCGGCCAGGGGCCTGCCCAGGGCCGTCAACAACATCGCCACCCAGGCCCTCGTCGCCGCCATGGCCGCACGCAAGAACATCGTCGACGAGCAGTCCGCCCGCACCGCCGTCAACGAGATCACGGCAGACTGACCACCACCACGCCACCACGCACACCAGGGTCCCGCCGGCTGACGCCGGCGGGGCCTTCTTCACTCCCGCACATCCTCACCGTCAACGACGCCGTGATCCTCATCTTGAGCGACCGTGCACAGGGTGAGGCGGCCGAGCTTGCAGTCCGCTAGGGCGCGAGCTCAGCGGTGCGGGTGTCGTGCGCGGCGGCGTCTTCGGGGGTGGCGCTGCGGGGCAGTGGCCCCAGTTCCAGCAGCGCGCGCGGCGTCTTCGGGCAGTGCAGGTTTCCGTTGCTGATGATGGCGCCGTCGTGGGTACCTTTGGGGCCGCGGTCGTGCGGGTGGAGGTCCTGGATGGGCTGCGCGCCGGCGGCGCGCAGCGCGATGGCCCAGGCTCCGGCGTCGCGGTGGGCGTAGCCGGAGCCGGCGAGGATGCCGCCGAGCGGGATGCCGTCTTCGGGCATCGCGGTCAGGACCGGGACCAGGGCTCGGACGGGGTCGTGGCGGCAGGAGGACAGGGTCATGCGGCGGGCGAGTTCGGGGATGGCCGGGCCGTTCTCGTCGCGCATCATGACACATGCCGACAGGTAGTAGCCGAAAAACAGTTCGTCTTCGCTGCGCAGCAGGTTGTTCTTGCGATGTCCCCAGGAGGCTTCGGGGTCTGCGCAGAGGCCGCCTTTGGCGGGCGGGAGGCGGGAGAAGGACTCCATGTCCGTCCAGTCCACGGGCCAGCGACCTGCTGGCGTCCTTGAGCTCCGCCGGGATGCTGGCTTCCAGCAGGCTGCCGCAGACCGTCTGCAGCGCCGGCGATGGCTGCCCGCCGGGCTCGTCCCCGGCGAGCGCGTCCGCGACCAGGCCGAAGGTGTACTCGGCCTGCCGGTAGGTCAGCCGGTGCGGGCCGTTCTTCCAGTCCGTGATGACGCCGAGCCGGCGCTGGTCATCCTCGGGCAGGCTGGTCAGCGCCTGGCGGACACGGGTCAGGTGGGCTGGCCGCCCGTCAGCCTGGGTCAGGCACATGCCGGCCAGCAGCGTGCGGACGCTCAGTTGCCTGCAGCGCACGCCGATGGGCAGCATGGCCTCGATCCGCGCCGCGGCGCCTGAGGCGTCGATGACGCCTTCCAGGGCCGCCAGCGTGATCATGGCCGGCGCGCCGCCCGAGCAGGCGCACCGCCCCGGCCTCGCCGGCCGGCTCGAGCCCGGCGACCAGGTCGCCGAGCCGCTGGGAACAGCTGATCCCGGCGGCGTGCATGAACGTGGCCAGGCCGAGCAGTTCCGCGCAGTCGGCCAGCCAGGTCGCCCGCAGCCGGGACGTGTCAAGCCGCGGCAGGCCGGTGCCGCCGTCCAGCGCGGCGGGGCAGCGGCAGGTCCGCCGGATACAGCTGCGGCACGGCACGCCGGCCGATGAACCGAGGCCTTCTTCGCCAGCCCGGACCTCGGCCTGACCCTGGTCCGCCCGGCCCGCCCTGTCACGCCCTAGACGTATTGCCAGGTACAGCCCTCACTATGCTCGTGGTGATGAGAGCACGGCGGGAATCGGGTACCGGCTTTGACGTGGTCTTGGACATCGTGGTGCCGCGCACATTCGACTGTCCCGTCGCGAGGAACGACCTGGCCTGGCTTGTAGGTCTCGGTCGCTGACGCGCTTTCGGCGCGGCCAGGTATCAGCGGCGCCGCCGCCTTCAGCAGGTCCTCGGCGAACTTCCGCTGGCTGGCAAGCAGTTGCTCGGCGAAGTCGTAGGTGCTGGCCACGGCGCCCTCTGGCTTCGCCTTCAGCAGGTCCTCGGCGAACTTCCGCTGGCTGGCAAGCAGTTGCTCGCCGAATTCGTAGGTGCGGGCCACGGCGTCCTCTGGCCCGGGCAGCTTGTCCCCGAAGGGCACACTGACGGACGGCGGCTTGGGGAGATTGTCCGTGAGCGGCGCATAAACGGACGCCAGCTTCGGACTGGCTGTCCTGACGGTTTCGGCCAAGTTACTGACCACGGCGATCACGGCTTCCTGGCTCTTACGGATGATGGCCAGGAACTCTTCCTGCCCGGAGGTGCTAGCCATTGTCTTAGTCTCCTTGTCAGCTTCTATTGAAAGATTTCCTTAACGCGGCTCATGTCCTTGCCGCCAGACATACCCAACTCCATCTACCTGCTAGCCCGGAACGCCGGAAGTACTTCAACCGCAGCCAGCGCGTCAGCGGACAATAGCCACGTCACCGCGGCCCGCGGTTCCGGCCCAGCCGAGTGCAGGCTTCCCTTCCACCCGTGCCCGCTGCGTGCCCGATCGGACGGTCCTGACGGTCACTCACGGGCCATCGGCAGCCATGCCCAGCTGGGTCTCACCTGCACGGCGACATGACAGTCGCAGCCTTCTAAGCAATAGGTCGGCTACACATCGGCACCCTTCTCGCGGTTGCAGTCGCCGCACAGCAGCTGGAGGTTATCTATGGTGGTGGCCCCGCCCAGGGCCACCGGGAGCACATGGTCGTACTGAAGGTCAAAGTTGCTTCCGCATTGCGCGCACTTCCCGCCGTCGCGCTCGAAGACCGCCCGGCGCATCTCGCGCGGGATGGTCTCACGCTTGCCCCGCACCCTGGGAGCTTGGCCTTCCTCGACGTTGAGCAGCATGTGAGCCCGCTCCAGCCGCTGCGCCGATCGTCGTTGACGATCTCTGATCAGAGCCAGTACATCTCGCTCGCCATACCGGCCTGACTCCCAGTAGAACCCATCCTCGAACCACCACCAGACACGGCCCCCGGATCGGGCGGCCGGTACCGGTTGCCTGTGTTGCGCGGCGTCGAGCCGGCGGTACTGTTCCGCTTCGATGCGGACTGGCGCGCAGCAGGTTCCGACGAACCAGAAGCGGCGCCGGAACAAGAACCCGCGGTCAATGATGAATCCCGCGTTCGGGTCCTGCCGCAGCTGCACGGTGGCGGATGTGGCTGCTCGGCGAGCGAAGGGAGGCGTCGCGGGCGCCCCGATGGTCAGCAGCGACAGGCCCGCGACTATGACGAAGGCGACGACGACGAACGCGATAAGGTCGCCGATCGCAGCCATCAGGTTCCTCCAGATATAGGGGGAGTCCTCACTAAGGATGCCAGGTCCTGGTCACAGTTCCGTCTAGTCCGGCTAACCGACGGTTACGGGCACTCCAAAGATCATCGTGCCATCAACGTGCCATTCGTCAAGGTGTCGGGCGGTCAACCACGGTCCCGTAAGGTCAGCAGGACGGGCAGGTCAGGCCCAACGACACCGAGGTCATCCCGAACTTACAAGCGAGGGGTCACTGGTTCGAACCCAGTTGCGCCACCAGACCAGGCAAAACAGTCTGCTGAAGTCCCCGGCTAGCCGCGCTGGGTGATTAAGCGGGTGACTAAGTGCACCTGTTCGTAAGTTCGTCGGGGGTGACGTTCTTGCGTGCTCCTCGCGGGTTGGGCGAGCGACTCCCTGCCTACCTGGTGGTGTGCGGGGCGGGCCGGTGCCGGCCAGGGGACCCATGGGTGCTGGCCGTGATGGGGGCCTGCGCCTGGGGTCACGTCGCGACAGTCCGGCACCTGGCAGGTGCCGGCCGGCGCGGCGGTGCGTGATCCCTGCTGTCTCGGTAGCGGGGATGGGGCCGCCGCCTCTGGCGGCGATGCTGGCCGCCGCGACCAGGTCGCGGTGCCCGCCGTGTCCGCAGTGCGGGCAGCGGAACACTCGCCCGGCGGGCTTGGGCACCCGCCGGGAACAAGACGGGCACGTGGAGGACGTGCCCCGCTCATCGATCACCTTGACGGTGATCCCGGCGACCTCGGCCTTGTCCCGCAGCACCGACATCAGGTGCCCGATCCGCCAGTCCCGCAGCCGCTTGCCGTGCACCCGCCCGGCGGCCAGCTGCAGGACGCCGCGAGGGTCGCCGACGATCAGCGTCCCGGCCCGCTGCTTTACCGCCCAGTCCACCACGGACCTGGCGGCTTCGTGCTGGGCCTGGCGGACACGCCGCGCATGACGGGCCTCGGCGGCCCGCTGGCTGCGGCGGTGCTGCCGCCACCGCCGTGACCCCTGCTGCCCGGGTTTCGGGGCACGGCGGGCAGCAGCCCGGGTCCGGGCCTTGGTATCGCGCAGGTGCAGGCGGCACTCCGCGCGGACCGCCCGCCCCGACACCAGCAGCCCCTGCCCGTCCGGCCCCGCGACCGCGTACGGGTGGATGATCCCCAGGTCGATCCCTGCCACGCGTTCCGGGCTGGGGGCCTGGCCACTGGGGTAGCGGGCCACCGGGACCTCGGCGGTCACGTCGGCCTGCAGCCGCCGCCCGTCGAACAACAGCGTCACCGACCGAACCTGCCCAGCAGGGCAGGGCACGTCCCGGTCCAGCCGCACCATCAGCGGCGGGCAGCCCTTCGCGACCGGGAGGCGCAGCACCCGGCCGTCCAGCGTGACCCTGCCCGCGTACCAGCGGACCGGCACCATACCCCGGCGCCGCCGCGGGAACCGCGCCGACAGATCCCCGCCCTTGCGGCGCCCGGCGGCGGCGAACCACGCGTCGCAGTAGCGGCGCAGCACCGACCGGGCACCCGCGGAATCCAGCTCACCGAAGGTACCCAAGCCGGAAGCGGCCAGTTCCCGGCACAGCTCCTGGTAGGAGGCCAGCGGCCGGTCCTGCCGGCGCCGCCGCCACGCGTTCAGCGCCAGCACGCAGCACCACACATCACCCGCCGACCGCAGCAGCCCAAACAGGCGCCGCCGCTGCCCCCGCGTCACACGCAGCCCGCACCGCGCCGTCCGGTACACCACGGGCGCCGCCTCGGAAGCACGCTTCCTGCCCATGCACTCACCAATAGCACCACCCACCGACAAACTACGCAACGCCACGTACAGCACCTCGCCCGCAAACCGGTGACACCACCCCCCGACAAACTAACGATGTCACCCACTAAGCTTGGCGTTTAACCTCTGCTGTCTGCCTGGCAACTCTTTGCCCGTACTGTCCGGTGTGTCGCTGTGATAACAGACGGCCACCGCGTCATCATCTTCGGGTTCTCACCACAGAACTTGAAGACGCAGGGCGGTGGCCGTGGCTTTCAGTATGGCCTGGGCGGAGGCCCGGGCGGGCGCCGGGGACGAGACAGATCAGGCATGGGAACGGCTGGCAGGGTTCCGCCGGGAGCTGTACCGGTGCTTCACCGCCCGGGCGGACGCGCTGTCTGAGCTGTGCGACGCGGCGCTGTGCAAGCAGGACCGGGTACATATGCTGGCGGAATTGTCGCTGGAGCCAGGGCATCAGCGCGGCCATGGCGCCTTGTACGACGCGCTGAACTGCGGGAAATTGCAGGCCTCGCGACTGCGCTGGGCACTGGCCGGGGTGCCGCTGCCGGCCTGGGATGATGGCCGGATCCGGCTGGCGGTCGATGTTAGCAACTGGCTGCGGCCGGACGCGGCGACCAGCCCGGGCCGGTCGTTCTGCCACTGCTACGGGCGGGGGAACAACAGCGCGCAGATGATCCCGGGCTGGCCGTACTCGCTGGTAGCCGCGCTGGAACCGGGCCGGACGTCGTGGACCCGGCTGCTGGACGCGGTCCGGCTGGGTCCTGATGACGACCTGGCCGCGGTGACCGCCGCCCAGGTCCGCGGGGTCATCGAGCGGGTCATCGCCGCCGGGCACTGGCACGACGGCGACCCGGACATCCTGGTGATCTTCGACGCCGGCTACGAGCCGGCCCGGCTGGCCTGGCTGCTGGCGGACCTCCCCGTGCAGGTGCTGGGGCGGCTGGGCACCAACCGGGTGCTGCGGCAGGCGCCGCCGCCCCGCCGGCCCGGCCAGATGGGCCCGCCTATGCGGCACGGCTGCGAGCTCAAGCTCTCAGATGACGCCGCCTGCCCCGGGCCGGACGTGCACACCACCACGCAGACCTCCCGGTACGGGGCCGCAGACGCCCGCGCCTGGCACCGCATGCACCCCAAGCTGAAGGCCCGCGGCGCCTGGGCAGGCCACCAGGGGGAACTGCCGGTCATCGAGGGCACCCTCATCAAGCTCACCGCCGGGCACCTGCCGCACGATCGCGCCCCCAAGCCGGTCTGGCTGTGGACCTCCTGCCCGGACGCGGATCCCGATGAGGTGAACCGCTGCTGGCAGGCGTTCCTGCGCCGGTTTGATATCGAACATACGTTCCGGTTCCTGAAGCAGGTCCTCGGCTGGACCAAGCCGAAACTGCGCGACCCCGCCGCCGCCGACCGGTGGACCTGGCTGATCCTCGCCTGCTACGCCCAGCTCTGGCTCGCCCGCGGCCTGGCTGCAGACCTGCGCCTGCCCTGGCAGCGCCCGGCCCTGCCCGGCCGCCTGACCCCCGCACGGGTCCGGCGGGGATTCCGGGCCATCCACGGCACACTGCCCGTTCTCACAGCCGCACCGAAACCCGGCAAACCCGGCCCCGGCAGACCTCCCGGCTCGAAGAACCGGCACCCGGCCACCCGTCACGACGTGGGCAAGGCCGCCATCAAGAAGACGACGCAGGAAACCACGCCGAGCCCGGGAGGTTAAACGCCAAGCTAAGCTCCCCGCTCGAGTCTCAGGGGGAATATCCGGTTCATGATGTCGGTGCCGCCCTCGATCACCGACCGGAGCTGCTGCGGTAGATGGTTTCGGTGATGGTGGCGGAGCCGATGCCCGACTAGCCGGGCGCACTTGGCCGGACGGCACGCATGTCATCAGTCCCAGTGCTAGCGCCCCATTCCTCGGGATTGACTACGAACAGTTCAGACAGTCGCCGCGCCGCTCCTGGTGCGTCAGCCGCCGGCCAGGTGGTCTCGAACCCTCGCCGTTGGCGGCAGGTCTCGTATCTGCGACCTACTATTTGAAGATCGTCGGCCGCGGTGCTGTGACCTGGGCAACCGTAGGTCGGCATGCTACGGCTTCACGACCGGTGACCGCCAGATAGCCCGGACAAGGGCCGGCACGGTCCGCTGTCGGCCCGAAGGCCGACTAGGAGCGGCCCGGCGGCTGCTGGTGGTACCTGAGCGTGGTTCCCTCGGCCATGGTTACACCAGCTATGTCGTTTCCTTCTGAGTGGTCGGGGGTATTTTCAGCAGCGCCGCCATCCTCTGCGGATCTGTCCTGGCGCCACGCCTGCTGACCGCGCCTGTCGGTGTGAACCCGCTCCGGCCCTGGCCTAAGGAGATGGATGACAGTGACCGCTGATCCAGTGCCCGGATCCGCCGCTCAGGAATCCCGGCTGGTCACCATATCGGCTGCCTACGGCGCCGGCGGCAGCGTCGTCGCGCCCGCCCTCGCGCAGCGGCTCGGTGTGCCTTTCCTGCAGCGGATGACGACCGCCGAAGGCAATATGACTGACTCCGGGCCCTGTACGGAACGGCTGACTCCCGATGAAGCCAGCAGCACCCCGGTGCACCGGCTGCTCGCTTCGTTCACCCAGGCGGTGCCGCTCGGGCCCACTCAGTCGCCACTGCCGTCCCACTTGCTGGAGGAAGACCTGCGCTGCAGCGCCGAGGCCGGGATCCGCCGCCTCGCGGCCGACGGCGAGGGCGTGATTCTCGGCCGGGCGGCGGCGGTAGTCCTCGGTAAGGACCTCGGCTTCCACGTGCGGCTCGACGGCCCACCGCACCGCCGGGCCGCCCAGGGAGCCGTGATCGAGGGCATCGGAGAGGAGAAGGCCACGGCACGCATGCGTACGGCCGACAAAGCCCGCACCGCCTACGTCCGCCGCCTTTACCGCGCCAACCCGGCCGAAGCGTCCCTTTACCACCTCGTGATCGATTCCACCGCGATCCCGCTGGAGGCCGTCACTGAGATCATCCTGCAGGCGATGTCCGCCCGCTCCATGGTGCATTCCTAGCGCCGATTGTGGTCCTCGAGCGGCCAGTCGCCGGGGCGTTGCGGCGGGAGAGAGGCGCCGGGTCTTGCGGTTGGACCCTGCACCCATCGTTGACTGGACGTGAAGGCACGTTTACCGTCGTTGTTGTATCGGTCGCAAGCCAGAGCGAGGGCTGTCGATCTCGTCGCCGGATGAGGAGTCGGCCGGCGTCGGGTCGAGGTGCGTCTGCCGGGATATTCAGGCGCCTGGCCGATCTGCGCCAGGCCGCACGGGCGGGTGCCATGCCCGGACCCTGGATTTCGCCTGCCGGTCAGCCCACATCCAGCCGCACCGGTACGGAACGCTGACAGGCCAGGGGTCTTCGCACATCGGCGTGAAAAGGGAAACGATGCCATTCGTCAAACGCCCTGACGCCCGGATCTGGTGGGACCAGAGCGGGACGGGCGACCCGATCCTGCTCATCATGGGCCATGCCTATGGGGCTGACATGTGGCATCGCATTGCCCCGGAACTCGCGGCCTCCTACCGCGTTATCCGGTTCGACAACCGGGGGATCGGCCGCAGCTCCGACCCTCCTGGGCCCTACCCGGTGCAGCTGATGGCGGACGACGCGCTGGCTGTGCTGGATGCCGCCGGCGCCGCGTCCGCCCACGTTTACGGCGTGTCGATGGGCGGATTCATTGCTCTTCAACTGGCCCTCGGCCACCCCGGCAGAGTCCGGTCGCTGACCCTCGGGTGCACCGCCGCCTCGGCGGAGGGCGCGTCGCGTGGCGCACGAGTCCGGTCCCTGGTGCCCGCCGCCGCCCTCAACCGGATGGCATGGAAGCTGCTTTATGCACCGGGCACCCCGGCCAGCCGCCGAGCGGAAGATCAGCAGATCGTCCGGCGCACCCGGGCCAGCGGGCGGGGACGCCGCGGCCAGCTCATCGGCGCCGCGAGCTTCGATGTCACCAGCCGGCTGGCGGAGATCCGTATTCCGACGTTGGTCATTCACGGAGCCCTGGACCGCATTGTCCCCGCTGTCAACGGTCGACGACTCGCCGGCGGCGTCGCCGGAGCCCGGCTCGTGGTCTTCCCGGACGCCGGCCACGTTTACCTCACCGACGCCCCTGATGCCGCCAACCAGGAGGTCCTGTGCTTCCTCGGCGATATCTCCGGCTCAACCGGAAGCTCCAGCACCGGCCCGGCAGCCAACCCGGTCCCCGGAGCCGAGCCGCACGGTTAAGCGACATGACGGGCGCGCTGCGGCCCGCTCGCGGCTGGTCTTCCGCAGGGAAGGTGGCCGCGGCGGGGCCCTTAGGACCCTGTGGGTGCCGACAATCTTGTCACAGCCGCTGACCTGGTGGCTTGTGCTGGATAAGGGGTAGTTAGGTTAGGCATCTGGCTGCGCGTTGCGGCATGTGTTCGTGCTGCCCGCCGTGGTGAGCATTGACCCGGCGGCGGCCGCTGCGATGATCCGCTACCGGCTGCGGAGGCTCAAGGCAGCCCGGGCCCGGGCCGCTGGCC
>Ga0302223_10001256_pt1 | contig 13925 bp, 9 predicted proteins | sample II_Palsa_E2_3_FD_194565 | JGI IMG/M metagenome (GOLD analysis project Ga0302223, IMG submission 194565) | Peat permafrost microbial communities from Stordalen Mire near Abisko, Sweden - II_Palsa_E2_3 | ecosystem: Environmental > Terrestrial > Soil > Palsa > Peat permafrost | place: Sweden... | reverse complement strand
GTCCGCCCGAATACGGAACGGCCCATTACCATCACCAGCGGCAGCAATAGGCTCATCACGTCCGCCGAACTGGCCTCGGCCGTGCTGAAAGCGTGCGACGACGGGCCGTACACCGGCGAACTGCCGCCGCTCTGGGACGGCCACGCGGGCGTGCGCATCGGGCGGATCATCACGGACTGGCTAGCCCGCGACGGGTGAGGAGAGCACCGAACCGACCATGACGGACAACCTTGAGAGCGCCGACCTGGCGCTGACCGTCTACGCTCCCGCCGAGCCGGATCCCGACGAGGCAGCCGAGCCGGATCCCGACGAGGCAGCCGCTGCCGCGGCCGCGAATCCCGGCACCGCCGCGGCGGCCATCGCCCTGGCCGCGGAGCGGGACCGGCTGGCCCGCGCGCTGCGTGACACGCACCGGCAGCTCGCCACGGCCGAGTCGCAGCTCATGTCGGTCAAGCGCTCGGCCACGATGGAGCTCGGCCAGGCCATCGTCGCGGCGGCCAAACGGCCGTGGATCGGCGGCCCGCGGCTGCCCAGGCACCTGTACCGGATGTGGCGGGAGCGGCGGGCCGGGCAGGCCGCGTGGGTCCCCGCCGACGGGTTCCGGTCCGCCGACGAGGAGCGCTGGGCCCGCATCCTGCTCGACGCGGGGGCCGGGGCGGCGGGTGACCGGTTCCTGGCCGCCTACACGGTCCCTGGCCTGGCCTGGGCCGCTGCGGCCGGCCCCGGCAGCGAGGGCCAGGACACAGCCGACGGCCTGGTAGTGGCCGGTGTGCTGACCGACGCGAGCTGCGCGGCGCTGGCCCCGGACGCGACCACGGAGCAGCTGCTGCCGCACGACGCGGCGTTCGTACTGGAGGGGTCGGGCGCGGACCTGGTGCTCATCGAGGCCGCGGCGCTGCTGCCCGGCGGGGCCTGGGCGCACGCGGGTGACCCGGCCGCCGCGGACCGGGGGCGGCGGCTCGCCGATCTGATCGACCTGGCCCGCGCGCTGGGCAAACCGGTGATCTTCCTGCGCAACGCGCCCTCCTATCTGCTGCCGTACCTGGACTGGCTGGGGGAAGCGTGCGACGCGGTCGCCGACGGCGACCTGGGCGTCCAGCTGGCCCGGTTCAACCCGGTCGACCTGCCGTCGGCGCGGCAGGCGGTCCCGGTGTACGCCGGGCAGCGCGATCCACGCGAGGGACCGGCCACCAAGCGCCTGCTGGACGAGCTGACCAGCGGGGCGGCGGATGGGGCCGTACCGGTGCGGGTCATCGGCGCGCCCTCCTGGCGCGCCGCGCCGGCGCTGTACCGCGAGCATTCGGTGTTCCTGGCCGCCACCGCGGCTCAGGCGCGCGAGCAGCTCGCCTGCGGCGCCCGGGTGGTCGGGCCGGTGACCGAGGACGCCGACGTCAGCGGCGCCACCGCCGCCGACTCCCCGGAGCAGGCCGCCCGGCAGATCGCGGCCGCCACGACTGCGGGACCGCGCAGTATGACCGAGGTCAAGGCCACCCTGCACGAGCTGTTCGAGACGCAGGCCATCCCGGCCCGGCTCGCCGCGCTCGGCCGGCAGGTGGGCCTGCCGCCCCGGCCGGTGCCGGGCCGCCGGGTCGCCGTGCTGGCTGGGGTCCGGGACGCCGCCAGCGCCGCGCAGCTGGCCGGGCAGGTGCTGGGCCAGCGGCTGCGCCCGCACGAGGTGGTGGTCTGGCTGGAGGGCGAGCTGGCGGCAGCCAGCCCGCAGAACACAGCCGGCCCGCAGAACACACCGGCGGAGACGGCCGCACGGGACCAGATCGGCGCCGTGCTCGGCCCGCTCAGCGCGGCCGGCATCATCACCGGCGTGGTCAGCGGCGCGGGCCTGGCCGCCGCGGCCCGCGCAGCCGTCTCACCCTGGGCGGCCGAATGGGATCCTCAGCTGGCGTATCCCCCGTTGGCCTTGCTGGAGCTGATGTGCGCGCTGGAATGCTCCCGCGCCGATGCGGTCGGCTACGCCCCCGGGCTGGACTACGTGTTCACCGACGCGGTCGATCCAGCCGTGGCCCGGACCGGACTGCTGCGGGAGGGCGCGCCGCCCCGGTCGACCTGGGCCCGGCGCGGCCTGCGGCTGTTCGCGATCGCTCCCGCCGGGCAGCCTGCTGAGCAAGCTGCCCGGCAGGCCCCCGAGGCGGCCACTGCGGCACCCACTGGGCCCGTCGCCGGGCAGCCCGCCGCGTGACCCGACAAACCGACGAGGAAGGCACCGCAATGTCCGGACCGCTGGCCGAATCAGGGCCAGAGCTCCCGCCGCCCAGTCACGCCCGGGCCCCGGGGCACGGCGAGGCCCCCGGCCAGGCTCCCGGGGATGGCCAGGCTCCGGGGGATGGCCAGGCCGCCACGACCAGGTCACGCTCGGCCCTGGTGTACGGCGACGTCAACCTGAACCTGATCGACGGGTCCGCGATCTGGGTGCAGTCGATGGCCCTGGCCCTGGCCCGGGCCGGGTGCGCGGTGACGCTGGTGGTGAAGGCCCCGGTGCAGACCGACCGGCTGCTCGCCCCGCTGCAGGGTGAGCCGGGCGTCACGATCCGGCGGCCAGCCGAGGAGCAGCTGCTGGAGCCGATCGGGGCCAACGGGCTCACCCCCGGGCAGGCGTCGCAGGTGCTGACCGCGGTGGACGCGGAGCACCGGCACGACATCGTGGTGCTGCGCGGCCGCCGGCTCGTCGACCAGGTGGTGCAGGACAACCACTTCCGCGGCCGGCTGTGGACCTACCTGACCGACATCCCGCAGTCGATCCCGGCGATGACCACCGAGGCGGTCCGCTGGCTGACGGATGTGGCGGAGGCGTCCCAGTACGTGCTCTGCCAGACCGAGGAGCTCCGCTGCTTCCTGGAAGGCAGCGTGGCCGCGGCGTGCGGCAAGTGCGTGCTGTTCCCGCCGGTCGTCCCGCCGCCGCCGGAGCTCACCGGCGCACGGGCCGGCGCGCCGCGGGAGCCCGAGGGGGTGCTCCGCCTCGTTTACACCGGCAAGTTCGCGCCGCGCTGGAACACCTACGAGATGACGCAGCTGCCGGGGCTGCTGGCCGAGCGCGGCGTCCGGGCCGAGCTGCACATGGTCGGCGACAAGATCCATAACGACCCCGACGACCCGGGGTACAACCGCCGGATGCGGGCCGCGCTGGGCGACCCGCCCGCGCCCGGCGCGGGCGGCCCGGACGACACGTCGCAGACCGTGCCCGCCACCGGGGTGGTGTGGCGCGGTGGCCATTCCCGCGAGGATGCCATGCGCGTCGCGGCCGCCTGCGACATCGGTCTGGGCTGGCGGCATCCCAGCCTGGACGCCAGCCTGGAGCTGTCGACGAAGGTCCTGGAGTTCGGCATGCTGGGGCTGCCGGTGATCCTGAACCGGACGCCGATGCATGAGGCGCTGCTCGGAGCCGACTACCCGATGTTCGCGCGGGACCTGCGCGACGTGGTGGCCATCGCCGAGACCGCCGCCGCCGACCTGGCCATCATGAAAGTGGCGGCCAGCCGCACCTCCGCCGCGGCCGCGGAGTACACCCTGGACAAGGCGGTCGGCCGGATCCGCCGCTATCTGAGTGACGCGCTGCCCCGGGTCGAGGTCTCGCCGGGCACGGCCACGCTCAAGGTGGCGGTGGCCGGGCACGACCTGAAGTTCATCACCCCGCTGCTGGACTACCTGCGCCAGCAGCCCGGGCTGGAGCTGCGCCTCGACCGCTGGCCTTCGCTGGGCGAGCACGATGAGGCAGGCAGCGAGGACATCTCCCGCTGGGCCGACGTCGTGATCTGCGAATGGTGCGGGCCCAACGCCATCTGGTACAGCGAGAACAAGCGGCCTGGATCGCGGCTCATCGTCCGGCTGCACCGCTTCGAGGTGTTCGCCCGGTACCCGTACCGGGTCAAGATCAAGGCCGTGGACCAGGTGGTCACGGTGGACAAGTACTACGCGGAGCTGACCGCCCAGAGGACCGGCTGGCCGGCCCGCAAGATCGTCACCCTGCCGAACACGGTGGAGGTCGGGCAGCTCGACCGGCCCAAGCTGGACGGCGCCCGGTTCAACCTGGGCCTGGTGGGCATCGTGCCGTCGCGCAAGCGGGTCGACCTGGCCCTGGACGTGCTGGAGGAGCTGCGCCGGGACGACGAGCGGTACATGCTCTACGTCAAGTCCGGCATGCCGTGGGACCACTGGTGGATCTGGCAGAAACCCGAAGAGCGCGGGCACTACGCGGCGGCGCTGCACCGCATCCAGCGGTCCCCGCTGCTGCGCGGCGCGGTCGTATTCGACGAGGCCGGCCCGGACGTGCCCGCCTGGCTGCGGCGGGTCGGCTTCGTGCTGTCGACCAGCGACGACGAGAGCTTCCACGTCGCCCCGGCCGAAGGCATGGTCTCCGGGGCGGTCCCGGTGATCCGGCACTGGCCCGGCGCCGAGACCGTCTACGACGCCCGGTGGATCCACGAGACCCCGCAGCAGATGGCGGCCGCGATCGCCGCCATTCAGACCGAGGAGCAGTGGCGCGAGGCCGGGGCGCTGGCCAAGGCGCAGGGCGTGGCGGAGTTCGAGTCGCGCAAGGTGTTCGGCACCTGGTACCGGCTGCTGACCGAGAACCTGACGCCCGCGACCAAGGTGCAGCGCTACTCGCTGCCCGGCGCGCCCTGACCGCGGGCCGCCCGGCATGTACTTCACCCTGGCCGTCAGCGCGCCGGACCCCGCCGCCTGCGCGGACCTGACCCAGCGCGCCTGCGGCACCGACCCGCGGGTCATGCCCATCCCGGGCCCGGCGCGCGTGGTCTGGCGTGCGGAGAGCGGCCGCGTCGCGATGATCAGGTGGGGCGATGGCCCCCCTGCGCCGGGCGGAACCTCGAGCCCGTCGCCCCAGGCCTCGCGGACGCCCGGTCAGCCCCCGGGTGTATCCGGATACACCCCCGTGGGCGCCGCGAGCTTTGCCGGCACGATCTGGGCGTCGGACGAGAGCGCCGGGACGGTGTTCGCCCGTACCGCGATCACCCGCGTCGACCCCGTCTTCGTCACCCGCGCCGGGCGAGCGGCGATCATCTGCGACCGGGCGACCTGGGCCGCGTCGGTCGCCGGACGGCTGGGGGATCCTGACCCCCTGCACTACGCGGGCCTGCTCGGGCCCGGATACCCACTAGGCGCGGTGACCCCGTTCAGCGGCGTGCACGCGCTGGGGCCGGCCACCGCGTGCCGGGCCCTAGCGGGGCAGGTCAAAGAGACAGAACGAGCCCGGCTGCGGGAGCACGCCCCAGCGGCCCGGGACCACGGTGCGGCCGACTCTGGGGCCGGAGACTCCGGGAGCCTGGTCGCCGAGGCGCTGGTCGCGGCCGTCGCCCCGCTGCGGGACGCGTCCGCGCCGGTCGAGCTGAGCCTGACCGGCGGCAAGGACAGCCGCCTGATCGCCGCCGCGCTGGCGACGGCCGGCGTGCCGGTCCGGGCCAGGACCTACGGCTTCCCCGATCACCCGGACGTGGTCCTTGCGGCGCAGGTCGCCCGGGAACTGGGCCTGCCGCACGAGGTGGCCGAACCCAAAACGGCCGGGGATGGGGACGCGCCCGCCGTCCAGGAGGTCGATGTGCTGGCGCGGCTCCGCGCCACGGTGCTGGTCGCGGACGGGATGCTGTCCGCGTTCGAGAATGTGGGCCGGCCGGACCCGGACCCGGATCCGGCCGCGGCGGCGATCGCGATCGGCGGGCACGGCGGCGAACTGCTGCGCGGCGGTTACGCCAAGCTCATCCCGGGCTCGGCCGCCCGCCGGGCCGCGGGCTCGGCCGAGCTGCTGCGCCGCCTCACCATGCGCCGGGTCCCGCTGCTGCGGACCCGCTGGCGGACCGCGTACGGGGCCAGCCTGGCCCCGTGGGGCGCCGCCGTGGCCGCCCGCCCGCAGCCCGCCCTGGACGACTTCTACCTGGTCAACCGGGCCGGACGGTGGTCGGCCGCCGCGCGGCAGGCGTACTCGATCCGCTCGGTCCTGGCGCAGCCGTTCTTCGACGGCGCGGTGGTGCACGCGGCGAGGACCGCCCCGCTGTCCGAGCGGCTGGACGACCGTCTGATCCGGGCCGCGACCGGCGCGCTGCGCCCCGCGCTACTGGACATTCCGCTCGCCGGGGACCGCTGGAAGTCCGGCCCGGCCCTCCCCCCGGCCCCGGCCGTCCCGGCCGCGCCCAGCCAGCGGTCACGCTTTGACTGGCGGCGCGGGTACGGGGACGAGGTGGCCCGCTTCCTGCAGGCCTACGTGCTCGATACCGGGTCGGCGGGCGGCCTGTTCGCCATCGTCAGCCGGCCCGCGGCGGAGCGGCTGCTGCGGCCGCCGCACACCGATCCCGTCACCGTCTGGGCGCTGGCCACCCTGGCCACGCTGATCTCGCAGGACTGGCTGAGCGCCCGGGTCACGGACGGCCGGACGTTCGCGATCCCGGTCCCGGCGTAGCTGGCCGGCCCAAAGAGCCCGCACCGGCTGGGCACCAGGGGATGGCCAGCCTGAGCGCGGTCAGCCCCGGCCGAAGCGGGCTTCGGCCCGCCAGAAGTAGACAATGCCGATCGCCAGCGCGACTACCGCCCAGCCCGCTGCGGCTAGCCACAGCTCGCTCACGGTCGCCAGCGGGTGGCAGTACGCCTGGAGGTGATACAGCGTCAAATGCTTGTAGAAGGTGGCACACCTCAGGGCGTTGTACGGCTCCGCGCCGGGCGCGTTGGTGCGCTGGCTTTCCATCACCGCGTACCGCATCAGCGTGATGTACACCGCGGCTGGATTGAGCTGCAGCAAGTCCTTCGCCCACAGCGGCAGCGTCGCGGGCAGGGTCGCGATGCTGTACATGACGCCGCAGAAGTACCGCCAGACGCGGGTCAGGAACGGCACGAGCTGGCTGACGTCGTTCAGTTCGGCGCCAATCCGGGCGATGATCAGGGACGCCCCGACATTGAACAGAGTCTGCAGCAGCAGCACCGGGATGGCCAGGAACCAGTACCAGGTCAGCGGTTCACGGTAGCCGAGCACGATGACGGCCATGACCACAATGGACAGCATGAGCTGCTCGAGTTCCACGATGACGTAGGCCAGCGGCAGCGACGCCCGGGGGAATTGCAGCGCGCGGATCAGCGACAGGTTGTTGTACATGACCCGCGAGCCGACGAGGATCGACCGCTCGGTGAAGGTAAAGATGAAAACGCCGATGACCAGATACGGGATGTAGTGCTCCACCCCGCGGTTGGCCTTGAACAGGATGCCGAAGATCAGGTAGTAGACGGCGCAGTTAAGCAGCGGGGTGAGTACCTGCCAGACCTGGCCCAGCCGGGCGTCGGTGTACATCGACACGTTCCGGGCGGTGGCATAGGCCACGATGAAGTGCCGGCGCTGCCACAGCTTGCGGAGGTACTCGAGCAGGCCGGGCCGCTGCGCGCTGGGCTTCAGCCCGTGCTCGGCGGCCAGCTGGGGCAGCGGCACTCCCGGCAGTGAGGGCGCGGCCTTGGTGATGCCGGTCGCGTTCTCCAGGCTTCCCGGGGCGGCGAGCTGCGGACGTTCAGCCATGACTGCGAATTTTACGGGAGCCGGCCTGCCGCACCGGGCGATCCGGCCCGGGCCGTACGGCGGGCGCGGCAAAATCCGTCGTCATCATCGAGCAGCATCCTTAGTGACCCAGAGCACACCATCGAAAGACACCGGCCATGGCCGGGCGCAGCCGACCTTACCGTAATGGTGCCCTATCGCAGGTGAGCTGTATCGTTCAGTGACCTAACGACCGCCGGACCGTCGCTGTACCAGTCGATCTCGCTCAGCGACCCGACATCCAGGTGCATCCGGTACATGGCCGCGGGCGGCGCGAGCAGCGCCTCGGTGAGCAGCGTCTTGATCGGCGTCACATGGCTGACGACCAGGACGGTCTCCCGGGCGTGCGCGGCCATGAGCCGTTCCCAGGCCGCCTGGACCCGGATGGCGACCGCGGCGAAGCTCTCGCCGCCGGGGGGCGCCGCGGCCGGGTCGGCCAGCCAGGCGGCGACCTCGGCCGGCCAGCGCCGCTGCGCCTCGGTGAAGGTCAGGCCCTCCCAGTCACCGAAGTCGGTCTCCCGCAGGTCGTCGTCGTACTCGACCCGCGCGCTGGTGGCCGCGGCGACCTCTTCGGCGGTCTGCCGGGTCCGGCGCAGCGGCGAGGCCACGATCACGTCCACTCCGCCGCGGGCGGCGAGCCGCTCACCGGCGAGCTTCGCCTGCCGTACGCCCGTCTCGGTCAGCTCGATGTCGCTGAGGCCGGCGAACCGCCGCTCAGTCGACAGCGCCGTCTGCCCGTGCCGGAGCAGCAGCGTGATCGTCGCCTGCCCCTGCGCGGGCCCCCAGCCGGTACCCGCGCCGCGCGGCGACCCGCTGGTGTCCAGCGAAGGCGGCGGCGGTACCTCAGCCGGGCGCGCTCCCCCCTGGGAACGACGCCCGCCGCCGTCTTGTTCGCCGGCGTCCATGGCCTCGTTGGCGAGCCGGTCCGCATCCTTGTTCCGCTCCCGCGGCATCCACTCGTAGGAGACATCGGCAAAGCCACGGGCCGCCGCAGCGGCCCTGACTGCCAGCGGCTTCATGTCCGGGTGCTTGATCTTCCAGCGCCCGGACATCTGCTCGACGACCAGCCGGGAATCCATCCGGACCAGGACCGATGCGTGCGGGTCGATCCGGGCGGCCAGGCGCAGGCCCGCGATGAGCCCGGAGTATTCGGCCACGTTATTGGTGACGACGCCGAGGTACTCCGATTCGGTGGCCAGGACCTCCCCGGTGCTGGCGTCCCGGACCAGGGCGCCGTACCCGGCGGGACCGGGGTTGCCGCGGGAACCGCCGTCTGCCTCGATAATGAGCCTGCGCATCGCGGGTGCCGTCACAGACCTGATTCGGCGGTACGCACGAGGATGCGGCGGCATTCCTCGCAGCGGACCACCTCGTCCGGCGCGGCGGCCCGGATCTGGTTCAGGTCCACGGTGTGCAGCGCGAGATGGCAACCTTCGCACCGGCCGCGGCGGAGCATGGCCGCGCCGACCCCCTGCTGCGCGCGGATCCGGTCGTACAGCGCAAGCACGTCCGCGGGCACGTCGGCGGCCAATGCCGTGCGGGCGGCCTGCGCCTTGGCCTCCTGCTCACCGATCTCCTCCAGCGCCGCGTCCCGCTTGGCGGTCAGCTCGGCGGCCTGCTCGGCCACGCTCGCCTGCTCGGTGGCGAGCTCCGCACGGCGCGCGTCGGCGGCCTCACGGCGCTCCATCGCGTCGAGCACGATCTCCTCCAGGTCAGCCTGCCGGCGCAGCAGCGACTGGACCTCCGACTGCAGGTTCTCCAGCTCACGCGCCGCACTGACCTGCCCGCTATCCAGCCTGGCTCGGTCCCGGTCGATCCGGGAACGGACCTGCTCCACGTCGTGCTCGGCGCGGGTCTGCTCCCGGCCGAGGTCACCCAGCTCGGTGTCGGCCATAACGATGCCGTCCCGGAGTTCCGCCGCGCGGGTATCCATCTGCGCGAGCTGGGCGACTTCCGGAAGGCTCCGGCGGCGGTGGTCCAGCCGGCTCAGCTCGGCGTCTAGGTCCGCCAGTTCGAGCAGGCGCAGCTGCGCTTCGGGAGATGCTTTCACGGGCCTTACGTTAGCCCCACCGGAGACCACTGTCGCCGGGTCAGGGGTGCGGCAGGGCAGCCGCCGCCGCGGTAGCTGGCACTACCGCGCGCCGGCCTGATATGCAGGCCGATATCACGGGCTGCGTGGTAGGAATGCCGGCATGGAGATCCCTAGGGTCAGCCGCCCCTACATGCCTGGATACGGCATATCCGGGCCGGAAGAGGGCAGCGGGCTCCTGCAGTGGTCGTGGGCGGCCGAACGGCTGACCGCGGCGCGCAACTACTGGGTCGCGACCGTGTGGCCGGCCGGGCACCCGCACCTGATGCCCGTGTGGGGCATGTGGGACGACAGCACGCTGTGGTTCTCCAGCGCCGCCGGATCCCGTAAGACCAAGAACCTCCGCGCCGACCCGCACTGCGTGATCTCGACCGAATCCGCCTCCGACCCGGTGATCATCGAGGGCATGGCGCGCGTCGTGACCGAGCGGCCGGTCCTGCAGCGGGTGACCGACCTGATGAACGACAAGTACATGACGCACATCGACGTGAGCTTTCTCGACCCTGCGCTGAACGCGACGTTCGGGGTGCGCCCGGCGCGGGTGTTCGGCATGCGGGACGCGGATTTCATGGGGTCACCAACTCGTTGGATCTTTGAGGATTGAACGACGGTACGTTGGAGGCATAGCGCGCTCCCGCCCGGCAGGCGTTCATCACTTACGGCCCGGACGGCCCCGGCGGGCCGGCTGTGGCCCGGCCGCTCTGGCCTTCCGGTCGCTGTGGCGGGTGGGGCCTGGTGCGCGGCGGCTTTCACGGCGCGCGAGTGACGCGCCCGGCAGGGGGAGGGGCAGCGGAGGCTAACAGGCCCGGGCGGTCCGGGGGGAACGGGCGATCCGGGGGCGACGAACAGTATCGGGATATCCCGGCAAATCAGGGCGTCCCGGGGAATCAGGGCGTCCGGGGAAACCCGGGGAATCAGGGCGTCCCGGGAAACCCAGACATCCCCGCCGACCCGGACACCTCAGCGGGATCTGGTGTCCCAGCGGGATCTGGTGTCCCAGCGGGGCCTGGTGTCCCAGCGGGGCCTGGTGTCCCGACAGCTCCACAGACCCCGGAGGGGCCGGGGGGCCGACCGCGGCACGAGACTGCGTTCGGGGCCATCGCCGGCCTGCTGACCGCGGCAGTCGCGCTGGGCGTCGGCCAGCTCGTCTCCGGCCTGGGCGCGCGCCAGGGCTCCCCGGCCGCGGCGGTCGGGGAGGCCGCGATCGACCTCGCTCCCCCGCCGGTGAAAGACTTCGCCATCTCGGCGTTCGGTTCAAACGACAAGACCGCTCTGGTCATCGGCATCCTCGTGCTGCTCGCGGTCTTCGCGGCCGTGATCGGGGTGGCCGCCATGCGGCGGCTGTGGTACGGCTACGCCGGCCTGGTGATCTTCGCCGCGATAGGCACGGCCGCGGCGCTCACCCGCCCGGACGCCACCTTCGCCTACGCCGTGCCCACGATCGTCGGGGCTGCGGTCGGGGCGTTCACCCTTAACCGGCTCATCCACGCAGCCGTCGCCGCCACCGGCCCGCCCCGGTATCCGGCACGGGCGGCGCCCAGACCAGGCGCTGCCCTGACCGACCGCTACGCGGGATTCGACGCCCTGCCGTCCTCACCCGGCCCCAGTTCGGGTCCTGCTGACGGTCCCGCGTCCACCACGCCGATCGCCCCGCCGCCCCCGACGCCGGCCGAGCCCGGATCAGCAGGCCCCGGCAGCTCCCCCGAAGTCCCCGGCGGCCCGTCCCCCGAGGCCGCGACGCCCGGAGCCGGACCACACGGCTCGCCGGAACGGCGGGACGCCGGCCCGGTGTCTGGGCGGGCAGCGGCGCCGGACACCTGGACCTACCGCCCGCCCGCCGACCGCAGCCGGCGGCACTTCCTGCTGGTCAGCGGCGCCGCCGCGGGCGGCGCGGCCGTGGCCGCCTTCGCCGGGCGCGAACTGAACGCCCGGCAGAGCGTGACCCAGGCCCGTGCCGCGCTCCGCCTCCCCGCGCCCGCCGAGCCGGCCCCGCCGCTCCCGGCCGGGACCGACCTGCACATCCCGGGGCTGAGCTCGTTCATCACGCCGAACTCGACCTTCTATCGCGTCGACACCGCGATCGTCCTGCCCGAGGTCGACCCGCAGAAGTGGCAGCTGCACATCCACGGCATGGTGGACCGTGAGGTCACGATCAGCTTCGCCGAGCTGCTCCGCAAGCCGCTGATCGAGCACTACGTGACGCTGACCTGCGTGTCTAATCCGGTGGCCGGCCCGTACATCGGCAACGCGAAGTGGCTGGGCGCGAGCCTGGCCAGCATCATCCGCGAGGCCCGCCCGCAGGCCGGGGCCACCCAGCTGCTGTGCACGTCCGTGGACGGCTTCACTTCGGGCACGCCGCTGCAGGCCGTGCTGGACGGGCCGGATGCGCTGCTGGCCGTCGCCATGAACGGGACTGCGCTGCCGGTCGAGCACGGCTTCCCGGCCCGGATGGTGGTGCCCGGGCTGTACGGCTACGTCTCCGCCACCAAGTGGGTCACCGACATCCACGTCACGACCTACGCGACGCAGACCTCTTACTGGGCCCAGCGCGGCTGGTCCCAGCAGGCACCGATCAAGACCGAGTCCCGCATCGACGTTCCGCTCAGCGGAGCGACCATCAATCCGGGCCGTACCGCCGTGGCGGGGGTGGCCTGGGCCCAGCACAAGGGCATCGACGCCGTCGAGGTCCGGGTCGACCAGGGGCCGTGGCACGAAGCCACGCTCGCGGCCGTCCCGGGCATCGACACCTGGCGCCAGTGGGTCTGGTACTGGGACGCGACGCCCGGCAACCACGTCATCGAGGCCCGCGCCACCGACGACACCGGCTACACCCAGACCGCGGTCCAGGCCCCGCCGCCGCCCAACGGCGCCACCGGCTATCCCTCCATCACCGCCACCGTCCGTTCCTAGCCCATCCCCCACCCCGGCTCCCCCACTCCCACTCGCGCCGCCCTCGCTCGCGCCCCCGCTCGCGCCGCCCCAGCTCCCCACTCACCCCCGCCCCACTCGCCCCGCCCCCAGCTGGCGCCGCCTTCAGCCCGGAGCTCACCGGGGCCCCGGCTCCCGCCCCCGGCCCGCCGCGGCCGAGGGCCCAGCGGGCGGTCGCCGAGGCCTGGTGATGGCGCCCTTACCCCGGTTCCTACCGGGGTAAGGGCGCCATCACCGAGGTAGAGCTCCGGGCTGAAGCGGCGATTTGTCGGACTCGGATGGCATTCTGCCGTCATGCGACGAGCGTCAGGAGTCGATTGGGAGCTGCTGGAACACACGCTGCTCGGCCAGCATTATGTGATCGCTCGTAGCCAGGCGATTGCGTGCGGCCTGACCGATGCCGCCCTCGAGCACCGCCTCCGGTCTGGCGGCTCGTGGCAGAAAATTATTCCGGGCGTGTACGTCGCGGTCACCGGTGCGATTACAGCCGATCAGCGGGAAATGGCGGCCCTCTTGCACGCCGGCCCGCGCAGCGTGATCACGGGGTCGGCAGCCGTCCGTCGTTGTGGCATCCGGCCGCCCGGCTCAACCACCGTGGACGTACTGGTCCCGGCTGAGGTGAGGCGCCAGAGCACCTCCTATGTCCGGGTGCGGCGAAGCAGGCGGATGCCGTCGCAGATTCGGACCACGGGACAGATCCGGTTTGCCGCACCAGCTCGCGCCGTTGCGGACGCCGCGCGGGCCTTGACCAGCCTGCGTGACGTCCGGGCACTGGTCTCGGACGCGGTACAGAAGCGGGTGTGCTCGATCAAGGCGTTGCGGACGGAACTGGACGAGGGTCCCGTCCCGGGATCAGGTTTGCTCCGGCGGGCTTTAGCTGAGGTCACGGAAGGGATTCGATCTGTCACCGAAGGTGACCTAAGACTGCTGCTCAAGCGGGCCCGGATACCGACGCCGATGTTCAATGCGCGGCTCTACGACGGTGACATGCTCATCGCGGTCGTTGATTGCTGGTGGCCGGACGCGGGAGTTGCTGGCGAAGTGGACTCCCGGGAGTACCACTACCGCGCGGACGACTGGCAGCGCACGATCCGCCGGCACGACCGGCTGGTGGCCCAGGGGATCCTGGTCCTGCACTTTACTCCGCAGCGAATGAAGGAGGAGCCGGAGGAGATCGTGCGGGAGATTCTCGCCGCGCTCGCCCAGGGTGCAGCCCGGCCACCGCTGGCGCTGAAAGCCCTCCCGGCTGAGGCCTGAGGGCGGGCAGGCCAGCGGGGCACCGCCTCTCCCACCAGCCGGGGCACCGCCTCTCCCACCAGCCGGGGCACCGCCTCTCCCACCAGCCGGGGCACCGCCTCTCCCACCAGCCGG
>Ga0302223_10001225_pt1 | contig 14095 bp, 8 predicted proteins | sample II_Palsa_E2_3_FD_194565 | JGI IMG/M metagenome (GOLD analysis project Ga0302223, IMG submission 194565) | Peat permafrost microbial communities from Stordalen Mire near Abisko, Sweden - II_Palsa_E2_3 | ecosystem: Environmental > Terrestrial > Soil > Palsa > Peat permafrost | place: Sweden... | reverse complement strand
GCATCGAGCAGGGCCGTGGTTTGCGGACAGCGTGCGCAGTGTTCGTCGTAGCGCACGCCATGCCGATAGAAAAAGTAGGCGTCCCAGGCAGGCTCCTGACCGTTGGACGAACGCAGCATGTTCTGGCCGGCCGGTGCAGCAGTGTGGCCAAGAAACGCCTCCAGCGATTGCTCCTGCGCCAACACGGCGCGCAGTTCATCGCGCACCGTAGCGGTGGCTGCCTCAAGCGCCTCGAGCCAGGGAAAATGTTTGCGCGGGTAATACGGCTGACTGGCGATGTCGGGGAAATACAGAAACTTCGGTTTCTGTCGCGGATCGGGAATATTCGCCGGCTGCTCAAAAAAATAGATCGACAGGGCGCGCTGCACACGCGTCAGTTCATCGCTGCCGTAGCGTTCCCGCAACGGTTCCAGTGCACGGCGGAACAGATTGTGGCGGCCTGCATTGGCGTAGTTCACCGCGTACTTCACCAGATGGCGCAGAGCCGGCGCGGTAGTGGCGTCGTCCAGCCAGCGTCCCAGTGCCCTCGCACTCTCGATAGCCATGAAGTATGCCTTCAGCGCCTCGTGCGACTGCCCCAGTTGTTCCTGCGCCATGCCCAGTTGCAGCCTTGCCACGAACATCCGTGGGGCCAGCGAAAGCCCGCGCTGAAAGTTGACAGCGGCTGCGCTGAAATCCCCCGTCGCCAATTGGGCCGATGCGAGTTGCACCCATAAGGCCGGCTCGTTCTGCTGCACTTCCACGGCCATGTGCAGTTGCCGAATGGCTACTGCATGCTCTCCGCGTGCGGACTGTCGATCGGCCACAAACATCAGCGCCTCGACATCCTGCGGCTGACGCTCGAGCAGGCTCAGAAAAAATTTCTCCGCCGCGTCCAGCTCACCTCGCTGCGCATGTTGCCGCGCGATCGCACGACATGTTTCCGGGGACGGCTCGGGCGGGCTCATCGGCGCTTATTCGTCTCGTCGGAAGAAGACAGTCTCTGTCGCAAAAGCTGGTGAACTTCGCGTCGCCATCATACGCGTGGCTCAGTCCGCATAGCCCAGTCGCTGCATGATGGGGCGCAGTGTCGGCAGCACGGGCTCGAACATGTCGCGGTAAGCATGCCAGCGATTGACCGCCTTGCTGCTGATGCCCTGGGTCACCTGGGCGTAGCTCGGTGTGCTGATGAAGCGCTTGCCTAGCGCATGTTCCGCGAACCGCGCCATCGGCGAGGCGTCCTTGAGCTCAAGGAACTTGCCGAGGCTGGCGACGTTCGCGTCGAACGCGCCGACGACGGACTCGTAGCGCCATTCAAGCAGGTGCGGCCTGAATACTTCGACCTGTTGGTGCCACTGCTCGAATGCCTGCACGTAGCCTTCTGCCAGTCGCTGCAGCGACGAGCACATCACCATGTAAGCCGGTGAGCGGAATGGCTGCAGGAAACAGCTAAGGAGTACGTCGCAGGGATGGCGCAGGCATAGGATGATCGGCGCCTCGGGAAACAGTCGCATGATCATCGGCAGGCACAGCATGTTGAGCGGATTCTTGTCCACCAGGCGCTTGCCGCCAAGGTCGGGAAGCACCTTGCCGACCAATCGTGCATAGACGGCACGCAGCTGGTCGGCATCGGTCGGGGTCAGGCTCGCCAGATCCGCTGGGTACTGCTGGCCGATCATCGCCATGCGCTCCGTCAATTCGTGGATGAAGGCGCGTTCGTCCATGGAGCGGAAATCGGGATGCGCATCGAGCATCTGTTCGAGCAGGGTAGTGCCCGAGCGCGGAAAGCCGACGACGAACACCGGGTTGTGCCTGCTTTGCGGCGCAGGCAGTGAGGCCCAGCCCGCGTATTCGATGTGGCTGACGACGCGGTCGGCCATCTGCAGTGGCTTGCTGTCGGCGGCGAGCAGCTCAGGAACGATCTCGCGCGCGATGGTCAGTTGTGCTGCATGCGCATCATTGGCTGCTCGCCAAGCCTCCGTGTGGTGCGCTTGACGGTCGCAGGCCTGGGCCAGGCCGAAGTTTGCGCTGGCGGTACTTTCCTCATCGGTCGCGATCGCCAGCACGCGGCGATACAGTTCGGCAGCGTCCGCATCGCGGCCATCACGCAAGGCGACGGCGGCATGTGCGCTCCAGCATTCGCTGCGCGTGCGCGCGTCTTCGCGGGGCAGCTGGTCGACAAGATCCAGCGGCACCTGTCGCAACGCGTCTCGTGCCAGTACCACCTGGTTGCTTCTTTCGTACAACCCAACGCGGTGCGCCGCAAGGCGCAGTCGTGAGACTTCGTTGGCGGACGCGTCGGGCAACGTGGCGATCGCCAATGCGCGCAAGGCGGCATCGGTATCACCCTGCACGGAAAGCATGCTCGCCAGAATCATCGCTTGGTCGGCTGATTGCGCTGGCCATTCAGCGGCGCCCGTCAACATCATTTCCTGCCCACTATTGTCACCACACGTGTAGCAGGCGTAGGCAGCCTGCAATCGCGCTTCGACGAAATCGGGTTGGAGTTCGACGGCATCCATAAGCGTTTCGCGGGCCTCGGGCCAGCGACGCTCAGTGATCAGCAGCAGCCCAAGGTTGTAGAGGATTTCAGCGTCGTCGGGTGCCAGCGAGCGAGCCGTCTGGAAGGCCAGTTCGGAAGCCGCCGCGTCGCCGAGCTGTTGCTGCGCGAGCGCGAGATTGTTCCAGTATGCCGAAACGTTCGGGTGTTCTACGGTCAGCTGCAGAAAGGTCGCCGCGGACGCGTTGTAAAGGTGGCTGGCCTGTTGCGCCATGCCGAGCAGCAACTGGATGAATTCGTTGTCCTGGCCTGCTTTGTCCGCTTGCGTGGCCAGAGCGATAACCCGTTGCATCTGCCCGGCGTTATAGGCCTCCGAGATGGCCGTCGTGAGCGCGTGGGCGCTCGCATTCGACTGGTTTTGCCGATCGGTCATGCGGTCGCCGTACTCAAGAGGTAAGGGCCGAGACGTTACGTCTCGGCCCCTGTTCGGTCAACGGATCAGAACTTGACCGTGGCGCGGGCCCAGTAGTAACGCCCGAGGGTGTCGTAAGTGGCCGTGTCGACGTTGTAGTTCAAGCCGTTCTGGTAGATCAGCGGCGGTATGCGGTTGCCGAGATTGTCCACGCCCACATCGAACGTGGTGTGGATGGACGGTACCGCATAACCGACCTGGATCGAGTGGTAGGTGGCCGAGGCCATCGGTGCGTTGGCGAGGGTCACCGCGTCGGCATTGAGGTCGGTGAGATGGTTGATGTAGCGGGTCTGCCACTGGGCGCTCCAGTTGCCCATGACCCAGTTCAACGTCGCTGTGGCGCGCCAGCGTGCAATGTTGCCGAACTGCTGCGTGTAGGTGCCGGCGTAGTTGATCGTTTCGGCACCGGGCTGGCCGGGTGTGGCGTCGTTGTTGTACGTGGCAATGTAGGTGGTGTTCAGACCCACCTTGAAGTTGCCCGGGTCAACGCTGCCCATGTTGAAGTGCGGGACCTGATAGGTCAGCGTGTAGTCGATGCCGCTGGTGCTCAGGTTGCCCAGGTTGACCACCGGTGTGGCGATGTAAAGGATCTGACCGGGCGTCTGGCTGTTGGTGCCGATGCGGTTGATGTACGAGCAGTACGGGCTATCGCCATTGGCGTAGCAGGAGTTGGCTACCGTCTGCGCGGTAATCTGCGTCAGCAGGTCGGTCAGGTAGATGTGCCAGAAATCGAGCGAGCTCGACAGGCCCGGCGCCCACTGCGGATCGTAGACCAGTCCGAAATCGACGGACTTGCCTTTCTCCGGCTTCAAGCTGGCACCCACGGCTGTTGCACCGGACGAGTAAGCCGTCACCTGCGGGTTCGGGTTGCCGGCCCAGTTGACCGGTACGAACTGACAGGCGCTGGCATGCTGCGCGAGCTCGGCCGCGGAGAGGCCGGCGCAAGGATCGTTCAGCGTTGGACCACCAATCGTGCGTCCGTCGTACAGTTCATCGAGATCGGGAGCGCGGAACACCTGTGAAATCGTGCCGCGCACCAGCAGGTCGGGGATCGGCCGCCACTCGAGGGCGATCTTGCCGTTGGTGGTTGTTCCGCTGGTGCTGTAGTCGGACGAGCGTACGCCCAGATCGATATTCAGCGAATGCGCCCAGGGTTGCTCGGAGAGCAGCGGAATCAAGGTTTCGGCGTAGAGCTCCTTGACGTTGTAGCTGCCACTTCCCGGCGAGCCGCACGCTTCCTGCAGCACTTCGCAGGTGCCCGTGGTGGGATCGAGGATGGCATCGCTGGTCACCGTGTAGTTCATCGATTCCTGCCGGTACAGGGCGCCTACCGACAGCTGCACCGCGCCGGCGGGCATATCCCACAGCTCGCCATTGGAGTCGAACTGGAACTGCTTGGTGGTCTTGTCCAGGGTGTAGATCGGCGTGTCCACGCCGGCCTGCAGCGCCTTGGACACGGTGGGATCGGCCTGGTCGAAGATGTTCACACCGCTGTTGATCGCGTTCTGGAACGCGGCCACGTTGACCTCGTTGTAGTCGCGCTGCTCGCGGTTGGTGTGGCCATAGTCGACCGATGCGTCCCAGGTCCACGAACTGTCGTTGCCGTAGTTGCCGCGCAGGCCGGTGTTGATCTGGGCGTTGTCGGTCGTGAAGGTATGCAGACGCGTGCCCAGGCCGGTAAGCCGGGTATTAAACGCGTAGCCGCTGTTCGGGTCGCCGGGAATGGTGTTGGCACTGAAGGTGACGCCAAACGGATTGATCGGGTTGCTGGCCAGGATGCTCCAGCCGTCGCCCACGCCGGTGGGCGCTGGCGCGTCCTGCCCGCTGGACAGGGTGTGATTGAAGAACATGTCGGCGAAGAACGTCACGTTGTCCGACAACTTGTAAGTACCCAGGGCGAAGACGTCCTCGCGCTCCTGCTTCGTCTGGATGTAGTTGTAGGCGTTGTAGTTGAACGTGTCGTCCGACGTGCGGCAACGGTAGTCGGCAAGGCTCGACCCCGTACCCTGCGCCTTGGTGACCAGCGCAGTACCCGAGGAATCAATGGGGCAGCCGTACTGGTTCGCTACGTTGGCCGGCACCTGGATGCGGCCGTTCGGCGTGCTGCTGGAACCCGCCGCGCTGACCTTGCCGCTGGACAGGTACAGCGGCGACGTCGAGAAATTGCGCTTGGTGGTCAGCACCGGATCGTATTTGTTGTAGTCCAGGCCGGCCACGATGCTGCCGTTCTCGCCGCTCTCGCCCACGGTGAAGTTGAAGCCGTGCCGCTGACCGTCGCCATGGCTGGAAATGCCGTCATTGAGGCTGAACTCGGCGCCTTTGTAATCCTTGCGCAGGATGAAATTGACCACGCCGCCGATCGCGTCCGAGCCATACACCGTCGAGGCACCTTCGGCCAGCACGTCCACCCGCGCGATCATGCTTTGCGGAATCATGTTGAGATCGGGATTGGCCATGCGCTGACCATCGATCAACACCAGCGTGCGGTTTTCACCAAGGCCACGTAGCGATACGCGCGATGCACCGTCACCGCCTTCCAGCGTCGGACTGGCGCCGCCGCCGCCGTTGCTGTTGTTCGATGGATTCGTTGCGTTGCCGGAAACGCTGGGGAGTTGCTGCAGCACGTCGCCGAGAGTCGGCTTGCCGGAATTGAGGATGTTGTTGCGATCAAGCGTCACCACCGGACTGGCAGTTTCCATATCGACACGCCGAATCAGCGAGCCGGTCACCACGACGGCGGTCAGTGTCTTGGCCTTGCTGGCCTCAGGTTTGGCCGGTGTCTGCGTCGTGGTCGTGCTGGTAGTGCTCGTGGTGCTGGTGTCGGTGGTGGTTTGCTGCTGTGCGTGTACGGCCGATGAGCCGAGTGACGCCGTAGTAAGCAGGGCGCAGGAAAGCGCCAATGCGAGCGGATTGCGAGGCAGTGCACGATGCATGAAGTTCTCCCCATAAATTGACGGATGTGTCAGGACTTCATGACGACAACGATCCCCTGGGCAGGCCCCCCTGCCCGACGATCGCTACACGCGGCTCCCCCGAAGCACGCTTGCCGTCACGATCCCTTTCTTTGCGTAGTGCGGCATAGCTGATTGCTCGACCGGCATTCCCGTTTGAAAGAAACCCGTATGAACGTGCGGGTCACATTTCATGAACGACGGAAGTACCGATCGAGACGCAGGATCACACGAAAGCGCAGTAAAAAATAGCGGCGGTGTTAGCTTTTTTACGGTCGGGTGGGGTGGCTTTCCAGGACGGAGAATCCTGTGGACTTGTCATTCCGGCGAAGGGTGGAATCGGCGCCGTTTGCCTTCCAGGGAACGTGAGGTTCCTGGGTCCCTGCCTTCGCAGGGATGACGATAGGTAGGGGTTGTGGCGAGTTGTTTGCGCCGACGCTGGCGGCTTTATTGAGGCGACAGCCGTCCATTGCTTCGTCCTTCCGGCGAGGAGGCAACGCATACGTTGGGGTGAGCAAAGCGAACCCCAACACATTCCTCAAGCATGGCGCTGCGACGTTGGGCTTCGCTTTGCTCACCCCAACCGACGGACTGCCGAACGACAACCTTACGTCCGCACTTAACGGCGATAGCGCTGCTGCAGGAAGGCGAAGAATGCGCGCACGCCCATCGCTTCGCCGCCGCGTGGGCGGCCAGGACGATCGGCGTCGTTCCAGGCGTAGGTGTCCAGGTGCAGCCACGCCGTGCTATCAGGTACGAAGCGCTCCAGGTACAGCGCCGCGGTGATCGCGCCGGCATGGCGCGAGGGTCCGGCATTGGCGAAATCGGCGACGGCGGAGTCCAGCATCCTGCGGTAGGGACGCCACAGCGGTAGTCGCCACAGTGGATCATTTACCGTGCGGCCTGCAGCCAGCACGCCATCGGCCAGCTCGTCGCGGTTTGCAAACAGCACTGGCAGGTCCGGACCCAGCGCGACGCGTGCGGCGCCAGTCAGCGTGGCGAAATCGATGATCAGGTCGGGCTGCTGTTCGCTGGCGTAGGTAATTGCATCGCACAGCACCAGCCGGCCCTCGGCATCGGTGTTGTCGACTTCCACGCTGATGCCGGCGCGCGTGGTGATCACGTCACCCGGGCGCATCGCGTTGCCGGACACTGCGTTCTCCACCGCCGGAACCAGCAGGGTCAACCGCACAGGCAACTGCGCCTGCATGATCAGGCCGGCCAGCGCGATCGCGTGCGCGGCACCGCCCATATCCTTCTTCATGTTGCGCATGCCGTCGGAAGGTTTGAGATCCAGGCCGCCCGTATCGAAGCACACGCCTTTGCCGATCACGGCCAGTTTTGGATCACCGGCCTTGCCCCAGCTCAGCTCGATCATTCGCGGCGCACGATCGCTGGCGCGGCCCACCGTGTGGATCGTCGGAAAATTCGCTTTCAGCAGTTCATCGCCGACCCATTCGCGCACTTTCGCCTTGTGCGTCTTGCCAAGCTGCTTGATCGCTTCGGCGAGTTGCTTCGGGCCCATGTCCTCGGTCGGCGTGTTGACCAGGTCGCGCACCTGCGCGGTGGCTTCAATCAACGGCGCCAGCTGTTGCAGGTCGGCGGCCGCTACGGCGAGTCGCGCTGGTGCGCGCTTGGGTTTGCGATAGCGGTTGAATTGATAGGCGCCGAGCGCCCAGCCCAGTGCGGCCTGGATCGGATCGGTCAGCACGCTTTCGGCGGCCAGATGGTAGGTCGCCTCGGGCAGGGCGCCCGGCAGCGCGGCCAACGCTCCCAGTGCGTCATGCGCATCGACGCCGACCAGCACGCGCACCAATTTGCCTTGCGCGTCGGCGAGCAGCGCAAAGGTGCCGGTCGCTGCCGCGAAGCCGCTATCGGCCAGCCAGCGGCGTTGCGCTGCGCTAAGCCGCTTACGCGTGGCGGCGAAGTGGGCCGCGTCGGTGGTCTCGATGGCAATGCTGGTGTGACGGGCGCCGGACTGGCGTTCGATCAGGGCGGACATGCGTGGTTCCTGTTGCATATAGCGTGCACGGAGACTGGGGGATTCATGGCATTGAGGTCGCCAATGATGCGCGTTTGTCTGGTGCTTGCCTACGTGTTCGGATGCTCTGCGTCGAGCCAGTCGGCCAAGGCTGTCATGTCGCGCAGATCGAGCTCGGGCGGTGCTCCCAAGGTGCTCGGCCAGGGTTGGCCGCTGCGGTTGATCCAGGCCGTGCGTAGCCCCGCATCGCGCGCGCCGACCATGTCCATTTCCGGATCGTCGCCCACGTGCAGGATTTCGTCGGGAGCTACGCCGAGCCGCTCGGCGGCAGCCAGGAAAATCCGCGCGTCGGGTTTTGCGCTGCCGGTATCGCGCGCGCAGACATGATGGGCGAAGTGGGTGTGGATGCCGACACGCTGCAGGTCGGCATTGCCGTTGGTCAGGCTTGCCAGAGGCCAGCGCGCGGTGATGCGTTCGAGAGCAGGCAGGCTGTCCGGATACAGCTCCACGCTGTTGCGCGCCGCGAAGTAGATTTCCCACAATGCGTCAATCGGCGCGACGGCGATGCCGCAAGCAGCAAACGCGTGTTGCATGGTGAGCTGGCGCTGGGTGGTGAAGTCATGCGCAAGGTCGAGCCGCTCGGCGGCGACCTGTGCGCGCAATTCGCGCATGGCCTTGATAGGCCATGCGCGTGCTACCTCGGGGTGGTGTTGCCGCAGCCACGCGTCGACCGCTTGATCGGCGCGTTCCAGGGCCGGCAGCACCGGCCACAAGGTGTCGTCCAGATCCAGCGTGAGCGCACGTATTCGCACGTCGCCCACGAGCGGATCAGTTGCTGCTGAGGCGCAAGGTCTGGCCCAGCTTGATGTTGTCGCTCTTGAGGTTGTTCCACTCGCGCAGCTGGCTCACTTCGACCGAATGCGTCTTCGCGATCGAGGACAGCGTGTCACCCTTGGCCACGGTATAGGTTCCGCCAGCGCTGCTCTTGCTCGCCTTGTCCGTCGTCGCGGTCTGGGTGGCCGCATCGTGGTGATCCTTCGTCTGCCCCGAAGCGATCGTGCTGTTCATGGCGGAGTTCGCCGCAACGCGCGTAGCGGTGCTCGCTTCGGCCGGCGCGGAAGGCGCGACCGGGACACGCACCACCGCGTGCTCGCCGGTTTCGGCAAGGATCTTGGTGCGACGTTCGCTGTCGAGCGCAGCAAGTGCTGCGCCATCCTGGTACGGCAACACCGCGTGCACGCGCATCGCGGCCTTCGCTGCATCGGTCTGCAGGAAGTCGATGAATGCTGTGACCTGTGCCGCCTTCGGGTTACGCGGGTTGCTGACGATGTACAGCGGAGTAAACAACACGTAGCTGCCGTTGCCGACGCTGGTGGCATTCGGCGCGATACCGTTGATGGCCACTGCTTTCAGGTGGGGGTTGTTGCTGATATCGGCCAGCGTGGCAACGCCGATGCCATTCGGGTTGAGATTGACACCCGCTTCCAGCTGATGCGTGTTGACGTACAGACGCGGCGCCGCGACGGATTGATCACCGCGACCGTAGAGCAGCTCACGCAGGCTGTATTCCACGCCATCGCCGGGGCTCGCCACGGCATACAGGTCGATCGGTGCGTTGTTGCCGCCGACTTCGCTCCAGTTGGTGATCTTGCCGTAGTAGATGTCATGCACCTGCTTCAGCGTGAGGTTGCTCACCGGGTTGGCGGCCTGGGTGATGATCACCAGCGCGTCCCACGCGACCGGGGTGAAGGTGAGATTCGCGTCTTCCGCGCTGTTGTCGCTGGAGCGCGCGCTACCGGCAAGATCGGCGGCACCCGTGGCGATCGCGTCCAGACCCGACGCCGTGTTGAACGGCTGCAGCCCGATGCAGCCGTGACCGGCCTTCTGCCACGCCAACGCCACTTCGCTGACAACGCCTTGCGCCGTGGCAACGTCACCACGCCAGATCAGGGAGCAACCTTTGGTGGCGGGAGCGGCCTTGTGCGTATGCGAAGTGGTAGGGGTCTTCGCGAACGCGGAAGTGGCGAGACAGGCCCCGATCAGGGCGGCGGGCAGCAAACGGGTAAGGCGGACAGACATGGTGATGGAGAACCCCGGCATGTTGAGTAGTGGCTAAGTATGGCGCGTTGAAGGCGCACAGAGGATGAAACAGACATCGTATTTCATCGGCCTGAACGTAAAACATCAAGCATTTCCATGGATTTGCGCCGAATCAGCGCGCAACCCGTGCGGCGCAGCAAGGCACAGGCGCCAGCTTGTGGTCGTTTCCCTCGTTGGCAACGTGTGCTTTTGGTCGGTTCCAACGCGCCGCCATGACGCGTGAACGCATTCGTCTCTTTGTGAATTTTCAGCACCGATGGCGGCGCATGCCCAGCCATCGTTTTGAAACAGCATCGGCTGGCCTCGATCGCCGTTCGCCTCCCATGGGTGTCAAAACGTGACGGCTGTCACAGGCACTTTACATCCAGCGTCGGCGGGGGTAACTTGCCAGCCTGGCAGCAACCACAACATCTTGTGTCTGGGTGCTGGCTAGTAAACAAGGACTGGTGCCGAGCGTCGTACTCTTTAAGGGGGGAGTCGTTGTCGTCGAAGGCATGCGGCAGATGAGTTGGAGGGCAATCCTCGCGACTTGTCGACCGCCGCAAATGCACACTCAACGACGCCGTGCCGTACCACATAAAAACAACCGGGCCGCAAGGCCATAACGGGAGGTCAGGAAGCCGATGAGCACAGTGCGTGCACCAGCCACTAATCCAGCCACACATCGTGATGCCGCCGTGGAAATTCCGCTGCAACCCGCGTCATATGACATCTGGGACAAAAAATATCGTCTGAAGGCGAAGTCCGGCGAGCCGGTTGACGGCAGCATCGACGAAACCTATCAGCGCGTTGCGCGCGCGTTGTCCGACGTCGAGGCCACCGAAGAGTTGCGCGGGCATTGGTACGAGCGCTTTCTGTGGGCGCTGCGCCGCGGTGCGATCCCCGCCGGCCGTATCACCTCGAACGCGGGCGCGCTGGCGCACAAGCCGGCCACGTCCACGATCAACTGCACCGTGTCGGGCACCATCCGCGATTCGATGGACGACATCCTGGAGAAAGTGCACGAGGCTGGCCTTACGCTGAAGGCCGGCTGCGGCATCGGCTACGAATTTTCCACGCTGCGTCCGCGCGGCGCGTACGTGTCGGGCGCCGGTGCCTACACCAGCGGCCCGCTGTCGTTCATGGATATCTACGACAAGATGTGTTTCACCGTCTCTTCGGCCGGTGGTCGCCGCGGCGCGCAGATGGGCACGTTCGACATCAGCCATCCGGACGCGAAAGAGTTCATCCGCGCCAAGCGCGAAGACGGCCGCCTGCGCCAGTTCAACCTGTCGCTGCTGATCACCGATGGGTTCATGGATGCTGTCGAGCACGACCAGGACTGGCCGCTGGTGTATCCGGTGCACGTCAAGGAAAAGCACGAGATCGATCTCGCCGATCCGACGAAAGTGGTCTGGCGCGAATGGCCGACCCACGAGAACTACGTCGATCGCGAAGACGGTCTGGTTGCCTGCAAGATCTACAGCACGATCCGCGCGCGGCATCTGTGGGACATGATCATGGTCTCGACGTATGACTACGCCGAGCCCGGATTCATCCTGATCGACAAGGTCAACGAGATGAACAACAACTGGTGGTGCGAGCACATCCGCGCCACCAATCCCTGCGGCGAGCAACCGTTGCCGCCGTACGGCTCGTGCCTGCTCGGCTCGATCAACCTGACGACCTTTGTGCGCGATCCGTTCGGCCCCAAGGCGCGCTTCGACTGGGACGAGTACCGCGACGTGGTGAAGGTATTCACCCGCATGCTCGACAACGTGGTGGAGATCAACGGCCTGCCGTTGCCGCAGCAGCGCCACGAAATCGAATCCAAGCGCCGCCACGGCATGGGCTTCCTTGGCCTGGGTTCCACCTTGACCATGCTGAAGCACCGCTACGGCAGCGCCGACGCGGTCAGCTTCACCGAAGATGTGTCGCGCGAAATGGCGGTGGCCGGCTGGGAAATGGCGCTGGATCTGGCCAAGGAAAAGGGCCCGGCGCCGATCCTGATGCAGGATTTCAGCGTCACCGGCGACATGCTGCGCAAGCGCCCGGAAATGGTCACCGATGGCTACAAGGTCGGCGACAGCATCCCTGGCCGCGTGCTGCATGCAAAGTACAGCCGCTACATGCAGCGCATTGCCACGGTGGCGCCGAACCTGGTCGAAGAGCTTGCCGAAACCGGCGCGCGCTTCACCCATCACAGCTCGATCGCGCCCACCGGCACGATTTCGCTGTCGCTCGCCAACAACGCCAGCAACGGCATCGAGCCCAGCTTCGCCCACAGCTATTCGCGCAACGTGATTCGCGAAGGCAAGAAGTCGAAGGAAAAAGTCGAGGTGCTCAGCTACGAGTTGCTCGCCTACCGCGCGCTGATCAACGCAGACGCCAAGGTGTTCACCGACGACGCGGCAAGCAAGCTGCCGGAGTATTTCGTTTCCGCCGACGACATCAGCCCGAAAGAGCACGTCGACATCCAGGCGGCGTCGCAAAAGTGGATCGACTCGTCGATCTCCAAGACCGCCAATGTACCCACCGACTACCCGTACGAAGACTTCAAAGACATCTACTTCTACGCCTACAAACAGGGTCTGAAGGGATGCACCACGTTCCGTTTCAACCCCGCCGCGTTCCAGGGTGTGCTGGTCAAGGAAGCTGACCTTGAAAGCACCCTCTACCGCTTCGAGCTGGAGGACGGTAGTGTTGTCGAACTGAAAGGCAACGAGCAGGTCGAGTACGACGGCGAAATGCATTCCGCCGCCAATCTCTTCGATGCCTTGAAGGAAGGCTACTACGGTAAATTCTAGGCACGTATGCGCCACGGATGATTTTTTCCTGCGAAGCTCCGCGAGCACGTCCGTTCCAGAAGAATGATCACTGCCAGTTCTGAAACGTCGCCCGTCCCGGGCACGTGACAACTCAAGAAGTCCATCGGAGGGGAACCCCAGCATGTCCATTGATAGCAACATTGAAGTGAGTAACGACACGACACCGGTTGTTACAGAAGTACCTGTCGTCAGCGTGCCGGCAACGCCGGCCGCGCCGTCGGCCGACGCGGCGCCGGCAGCACCTGCTGCGCCGAAGAAAAAGGCAGCAGCCAAGAAGAAGGCAGCTCCTGCAAAAAAGGCGGCTCCAGCTAAAAAGGCTGCAGCGAAAAAGGCTGCGCCGAAGAAGGCCGCCGCAAAGAAGGCTGCACCAAAGAAAGCCGCTGCCAAGAAAACCGTGAAAAAGGCTGCGGCAAAGAAGGCAGCGCCGAAAAAGGCTGCGGCCAAGAAAGCCGTGAAGAAGGTCGCCAAGAAGGTCGCGAAGAAGGCAGCCTCCGCCAAGAAAGCGGTGAAGAAGGTCGTCAAGAAAGTGGCCGGCAAGGCGAAGAAAGTAGCCAAGAGCACCGTCCGCAAGGGTGCTGCCGTCAAGAAGGCCGCCAAGAAAGTAGCCCGCAAAGTTGCCAAGAAAGTTGGCGCAAAGAAGGTCAGCAGCAAAAAGACGGCCAGCAAGGCCGCACCAAAGAAGGCGGCAGCAAAGAAGTCCGCCAGCAAGAAAGCCGTCGCCAAGACGGCAAAGAGGTCCACTGCCAGCAAGAAGGCGAGCGTCAAGACGGCACGTAAATCTGCCGCCAAGAAGGCCGCTGCAAAACGTAAGTAAGCGCTACCGCATCCGGTCCGGCCTCGCGCCGGGCCGGATGTTTTTTCCGCACCGCCTGGTGCGTGACAGCTACACCGTGCAGGGCAGGCTTCACCACACCGCACGTCACCACAGAAGAAGCGAACATCATGGCAATCAAAATCGACAAGAAGATCACCGGCTACAACGTGGTCAAACCCGAAGACAAGGTTGCCGCCACCGCGGTCACTGCAGCTGCGCCGAAAGAGGCGCCGATGGCTGAAGTGATCCAGATGCACGAAAGCGTGGAACGCCCCGAGACCCTGGTCGGCTCCACCTTCAAGATCAAGTCACCGCTGTTCGAGCACGCGCTGTACGTCACCATCAACGACATCGTGCTCAACCTCGGTACGCCACACGAACTGCGCCGCCCGTTCGAGATCTTCATCAACTCGAAAAACATGGACCACTTCCAGTGGATCGTGGCGCTCACCCGCATCCTGTCCGCCGTGTTCCGCAAAGGCGGCGACGTC
>Ga0302223_10001197_pt1 | contig 14324 bp, 10 predicted proteins | sample II_Palsa_E2_3_FD_194565 | JGI IMG/M metagenome (GOLD analysis project Ga0302223, IMG submission 194565) | Peat permafrost microbial communities from Stordalen Mire near Abisko, Sweden - II_Palsa_E2_3 | ecosystem: Environmental > Terrestrial > Soil > Palsa > Peat permafrost | place: Sweden... | reverse complement strand
ACGAGTCTGCCTTTCCGGCGGACTCGCGTGAATCAAGAGACCAACGGGATCTCGTCCATCGCATGGATAATCTCGCGCTTGCGCAGCCGCATTGTCGACGCGTATTTTCGATAGGCAGCGAAGTTTCCAGGCGACTGCGTCAATGGAATGATCTGGATGCCGAGGTGCTGCATCCGCCACTGTGGACCAATGCGTTTCATCCGGGTCCGACGGGTGACTACCTGCTGCTGCCTGGGCGACTGCACCCGTGGAAACGAGTCGATCTGGTTATCCGCGCAATGCAGTACGTCAAGGCGCCTCTACGCTTGCTGATCAGCGGCACTGGCGAAGCAGAGGATGAGCTGCGCGCCCTGGCCGGTCGCGATACGCGGATAGAGTTTCTCGGGCGCGTATCTGACGAAGATCTGGTTGACCTCTATGCGGGGGCGTTTGCCGTACCGTTTACACCGATGCGAGAAGACTACGGCTATGTGACGCTCGAGGCGTTTGCCAGTGGCAAACCTGTCATCACCTGCCAGGACTCCGGAGAGGCGGCATGCATCGTGCAACATGGCGTGTCCGGTTATGTATGTGCGCCCGAACCAAAGTCCATCGGCGCGCATATCGATCTACTATGGGCGGATAAAACACGTGCTGCGGGATTTGGTGAGGCGGGGCGCCAATGGGTGCAGACACTTTCCTGGGCTGATATTGCGGCCAAACTGATTGAAGCTTCGGTGATTTAGAGAGATTTAGAGAGATGATGGAAGAAGGGCGAATTCGGGTAACAGTTATCGATATGCAACCCATTACGCCTGCGGTAGGGGGAGGGCGCCTTCGATTGCTCGGTCTCTACCATGCGCTCGGATCTGAAATCGACTGCACCTACGTCGGAAGTTTCGATTGGCCCGGGGAAAGCTATCGCGATGAGCAAATCCGTCCGGGCCTGCGTGAGATAGTCGTGCCGCTCTCACAGGAGCATCATCAAGCCGCAGCGGAACTCTCCAAGGAGCTGGGCGGTGTAACGGCGATCGATGCTGCATTTCCCTTGCACGCAGCGCTTTCCACGGAATACCTGCGTGTGTCGCGCGAGCATATTCACAACGCGGACATCGTCATATTCAGTCACCCGTGGTGTTATCCGTCGCTAAAGGATGAGCTGAGTCCAGACCAACTGGTCGTCTACGATTCCCAGAATGTGGAAGTACTTCTCAAGGCAGAATCACTGGATGAGGGTGCCGCCGCACTCAAGGTTTTGAAGGTGGTGGCGAAGTCTGAGCGCGACCTCCTGCGGCGCGCGGATTTGGTGCTCACCTGTTCCGCCATGGATTCCGATCTCTATCAGAAAATCTTCGAAGTCGATCCCATAAAACTGCGTATCGTCCCCAACGGTACATTTGTAGATCGGTTCCCTGCGCCGGCGAGCGTAAACCCAAAGGTTCTGCGTGAGCGGTTGAACTTGCCAGTCGAGAAGTCGATTGCGATTTTCCTCGGTAGCAACTACGGCCCCAACAAGGATGCCGCTTTATTTATTGCACGCGTACTCGCGCCAAAATGTCCCAATGTATCGTTTGTTGTCGCTGGTGGCGTTGGTCAGATATTGGCGGGCGAGGCGATTACAGAAAACGTGTTGGTTACCGGTGAGGTAGACGATAACCGCAGAGATGAGCTGCTGTTGGCGGCGGACTTTGCACTCAACCCGATGGCGGCTGGCTCGGGCACGAATATCAAGATGTTCGATTACATGGCAGCGGGTTTGCCGATACTGACAACAGAAGTGGGTGCGCGCGGCATTGGCACTCGCGGCTCCGCTCCCATAGGCGTCTTTGTCGAGCCGTTGGAAGCCTTTGCTATTCAATGCGACGAAATGGTGGCCAATGCGACCGGAAATCTATCACTCAGGCAGTCGATACGCGATACCGTATCGGAGCATTTCGCATGGGAGCGGATATCCAGGGAAACTGGTCGCCTGCTTGCTCAGGCATTAAAGAGACATCGCGCCGGCGTGCTCGCCGCTCCACGGGTTGCCATACTGAGTACGTGGAACCTGACCTGTGGCATCGGAGAGCATTCCGTGTATCTCGCGGAAGCATTGATCGAAGCAGGCGCCAGTACGTTCATCTTGGGCAACACTCTGAAGGCACATCAGGCGTTGGGGTTTGAACGTGATCTCCACCTGCCTGTTTCACGTGTGTGGCACTGGGACAACCAGGGCTGGTCCGAGAGCATCATCGATCTGGACAGGTTTATCTCGGTGCTCGACCTGCTCCGGCCGAACATGTTGATTGTTCAGCATCACACGGCGTTTGTCCCCTTTTCCTACCTTGAGCGTGCAATAAAAATCGCTCGTTTCCGTGGCGTTTCCGTTGTGGTCGAGATGCACGATGCGCGCAAGATTTCGATCGAGCATAAAAATCGACTTGGTGAGCTGGGCGCCGTTCTGGTGTTTCATCATCCAGAAGAATTGGCGGGGCTGGACGAAAAATACCAGGAAAGATCCCAAGTCATTTCGTTGCCTATCCAAGGGGGGCGTCATTCCGCGAATCTGTCCCCAGTGGCGAAGACGCAAACTCCAACGATCGGCGGGTTCGGCTTCCTCAGGCCCTACAAAGGCCTGATTTTCGTGATACGGGCTATAGCCATATTGAGGCAGACCTATCCCACACTTCGTTACCGTGGATGGCATGCGGCATATATCGGTGACGACTCCGCTGGCTATCTGCGTGAATGCATGGAAGAAGCAGATCGCCTTGGCATCAGGGATGCCATCGACATCGACACGAGATTCCTCTCCATCGAGGAAGTCATCGCGAATCTCGAAGGAGTCGACGCGGTGCTGATGCCTTACGAGCCATCCGAAGAGGGCGGTAGCGCGGCGATCAACATAGCTCTGGCGGCAGGCCGGCCGACAGTGGCGTCACCTTCCAGCATTTTCCGGCCAGTCTCTGATGTGGTTTATATCGTGGAACGGCATGATTCTGAAGCTTACGCCGACGCGATAAGTAGAATTATTTCCGATCCGGCAGTGACTGAAGAAATGTGCAAAAGAGCTTTAGCCTGGGCAGAAGGCAATTCGTATAACGCCGCGGCGAGACGTATCCTTGCCCTCGAACATCACTAGTGGCTTGAGTATAAATATGATGTACGCGGCTCAACGAGTTTGCGTAAAGGGGGAGGGATGAGCGAGCAGCCGAAGAACAGGGTGATTCGAGTCGATGATGTGCTCGAATGGACTGTTGTGTGGGTAGTTGTTGCGAGCGCTTTGGGCGTCGCAAGTACGCTGATCGGCCATTTTATGGCGGCGCAGATCTGCGTTGCCACCACGTTGCTGACGGCGCTCTACGGATATCGTCGGCAACGTGAGCCTATTTCTGGACATCCGCCCAAGTGGGCGCATATTGCGTTGCTGCTGCTGATCAGCCTGTTCTTCAGGTTGCCAGCCTTCAACTTCGTATTAGGCGGCCAGGACGAGGGGCTGTACGTCAACATGGCTCAGCACATCGAGCAGACAGGTGGTCTAGCTGTTCGTGATGCGGCTCTTGATAACTTGCAGGGAGGGCCATTCGTCGAGCGATACCTGGCTGAGAACAGGGATGTGTACGCGGACGATGAGGGCGGAAAGGTGGGTGACTTCGTCCTTGGTTTTCACGTCCGGAGCCCAGGAAGCAGTGATCTCGATTTTCGATTCTATCCACTCTTTCCTGTGTGGATGGCGATTTTCTCTGGAATTTTCGGAAGCGCTTTTGGCGTCTATGCACTGACACTGTTCGCTTTGTTGTCGGTAATTTTCATTTACCGACTTACATTGGTATTGACGAATTCGCCCAGGGCGGCGCTGTGGGCCGGATTACTGCTCGCCCTCAATCCGCTGCACGCATTCTTTTCAAAATTTCCGGTCACCGAAGTCCCTGCACTAGCGCTATCGCTGATCGGCTTCACGTATCTGGCAATGTTCTGGAATGCCGAGCCCAAGGCACGCTACGCACGCTGGTTGATATTGTCGGCACTCGGTTTCGGAGCGATGTTCGTTACCCGGATCAGTGGGTTCATGTATGTGCCTTTTTTTATTGCGATGGCCTTGGCTGGCTCCCTGGCCGATCCGGATCGTTCCCGCCAGCGACTTATAAATGGCTGGGCCCTGGCCACTGTGGCGTTGTTCGCCTTGTCAGTGATCTACGGTCTGCAATGGACGCATCGATACGCGGTAGAAATTTATCGCGCCGCCTTTGAGGGTGCATTTCACCGCCACTGGCGAATCGGCGCAGCAGCTGTCGCGGTGTTAATACTTCTTCTCTGGCCCATCATCGCCTTCATGGGACGGCAGCGCGATGGGCTCTTGCCGGGAGAGTTCCTGGTAACGCTAGGGCGTCGTGCCATTGGCCCAATCGTCATCATTGGTCTGATCCTGGGTATCTACAAGATTTATCAGCTTGGCTGGACGACGCACTTTCGCGGCGATGCCGTACTGGACACCAGATGGGGACTCGCTGGGCACCAATGGCTAGCCGTTCGAGCCAGCAGTCTGGCCACCTTGTTCGTCTATCTGGGCCCTCTTTTGCCGCTTGCATTTCTTGGTTTGGTAGTGCGTCGCAAAAATGATCCGCGTGTTGAATTTCTCCGCCTGTTCACGGCTGGTTTCTTCGTCTACGTCGTGCTTCTGCAATGGATACTGCCGTACGGTCCTTATTACGCGCGCTACCTGCTCAGCGAAATGGTGCCATACGGACTGTTGTTCATAGTGTTTACGTGGGAGCTGATGCCGCAAGGTAACTGGCGGCGTACGCTAACAGCGGTGATGGCGATAACTCTGATCTACGGTGGTGTGGCCAGTACTGCCCAACTAGGAAAGAGGGAAAACGCTGGCCTGTACGACTCTTTGTCGAGATTGCTGGCGCCTGTGGATAGTGGCGATGTGATCTTGCTTGATGACGACGTCAAGGAGGGGATCAACATTAGCGAGATCAAGACCCCGATGATGTTCACGTTCAATCGTTCCGTGGTCACTGTGAGCGCTGCAGATTTAGCCAACCCTTCGTACATTGCCGCATTGAACTTGCGTTACGGCGAGGTATTTCTTGTTTCGCTTTCGGCAGAGACGCCGCAGGGTTTCACATCTGTAGGCAGCACGCCGATCAATGTTTTGGCCTTCGTATGGACACATTTCTACCCGCGCAGCGTTTCCGTGCGAGAGAGCACGATTCTGCATCTGTATCGTTTGGTGCGGCCCACTTTTCCGCTTGACGACCTGCAGAGCTTCAAAGCGCCCGGGGCGTGGAACGAGTGGCTGGTAGACGGTTGGGGTGCTCTGGAAAGTAACGGCGTCTGGAGCATTGGTGCGCACGCCGAAATTGATATTGACCCACAGCAGCTACCGCGCATAGCGCAGGGCATTCGCCTGAACTTTGGAATTCACGCACTGGTTACACCAGCACACCCACAGCAGCGAGTTCTGGTAAGCGTCAATGGTCTTTCTGCTGGCGACAAAACCGTTGTATACCCGGATGCCGATGCACAAATTGATGTGAAGATCCCGGTGGCAACATTGAGTGCAGGACAGAAAATCCGCCTCCGCTTCGATCTACCCGACGCAGTGACCCCAAATTCAATTGGACTGGGCGGTGACCCGCGTTTGCTTGCCATCATGCTTGAGACAATGACAGCTTCGGCACTTGAACAAGGCCCACAGCTTTCACCGCCACCCTCTGAGCATCCATCATCGAGAATCAAGCCCAGTCTTCGACATTGAGAACCAACCATGCTGAATTGTTTCAAAGCTTACGATATTCGTGGCCGTGTTCCTGACGAATTGAACGAAGAGGTCGCTTACCGCATTGGCCGCGCGTTCGCGCAGATCCTGGATTGCGACGAAGTTGTAGTGGGCCAAGATGTCCGTATCGATAGTCCGTTGCTGGCTGCGGCAGTTACGCGTGGCTTGAATGATGCGGGAACGTCGGTCATCGACATAGGACTGTGTGGTACGGAAGAAGTGTATTTCCAGACCGCGCATCGTGGTGTCGGTGGCGGCATCATGGTGACTGCCAGCCACAATCCGATGGATTACAACGGCATGAAGCTCGTGCGCGAAGGCGCTCGTCCCATTAGTGGCGATACCGGCCTCAGGGATATCGAGGCATTGGTCGAGTCAGGCGCTTTTTCGCAGCCCGGACCAATAGGCAGTACTCGCGTGGATGCCGACAAATCCGCCTATATCGAACATTTGCTTGGCTACGTCGATCGTGCCGCGCTTCGTCCGCTCAAGATCGTTGTGAACGCCGGCAACGGCGGGGCGGGTTTGGTGATCGATGAGCTCGCGCCGTTTCTGCCGTTCGAATTCATCCGTATCCATCATGAGCCTGATGGCAATTTCCCCCATGGCATACCCAATCCATTGCTGCCGGAGAATCGAGCCGCCACAGCCGAGGCTGTGCGGGCGCACGGCGCTGACTTTGGTATTGCATGGGATGGTGACTTCGACCGCTGTTTCTTTTTCGATGCTGACGGCCAGTTCATCGAGGGCTATTACCTGGTTGGCCTGCTGGCGGCACAACTGTTGATTAAATCTCCCGGCAGCAAGATCGTGCATGATCCGCGCCTGACCTGGAACACCATTGATCTGGTCAAGGCCGCCGATGGCGTGCCGGTCATGAGCAAGACAGGTCATGCCTTCATCAAGGAGCGCATGCGCGCCGAGGACGCGCTCTACGGTGGCGAGATGAGCGCTCACCACTACTTCCGCGATTTTGCCTATTGCGATTCGGGAATGATCCCCTGGCTGTTGATTGCCGAACGTGTCAGCAGCACAGGCATCCCACTGGCGCAGATGGTCGAGCAGCGTATTGCTGCCTACCCATGCAGTGGTGAGATCAACTTCAAGGTGGGTGACGCGGCCGCCGTCGTCCAGCAGCTGTACGATCGCTACGCATCGGAGCCTTCGGCCACGACCGACTATACGGACGGTCTTAGCATCGAATACCCACAGTGGCGTTTCAACGTCCGATCCTCCAACACCGAGCCGCTGCTGCGGCTGAATGTGGAATCGCGTGGCAGCGCCGCGCTGACAGCCGAGATGACCGAGGAGTTGCGTCGGCTGATCGAGGGCTGACATGTACCCTGTGATGGCGAAGGAACGGGGCTCCGCTCCTTCGCCATCGCGATATCAGGCGCGACCGTAGACGTCTTCCATGCGCACGATGTCGTCTTCACCGAGGTAGCTGCCGGATTGCACCTCGATCAGTTCCAGTGACACCTTGCCGGGATTGCGCAAACGATGCACGGCGCCCAGGGGCAGGTAGGTGCTCTGGTTCTCGCTGATCAGAAACACATCATCGTCGCGCGTGACTTCGGCAGTACCCGAGACGACGATCCAGTGTTCGGCACGGTGATGGTGTTTCTGCAGACTGAGCGAGGCGCCAGGCTTGACCGTGATGCGCTTGACCTGGAAGCGATCGCCCATGTCGATCGAATCGTAGCTACCCCAGGGGCGATAGACCTTGCGATGGAAGAGGTGCTCGGGACGATTGGCTGCCTTCAACTGATCGACGATCTTCTTTACATCCTGAACGTGGTCACGCGTAGCCACGAGCACAGCATCGGGCGTGTCCACCACGACAAGGTCGTGGACACCAAGCAGGGCTACCATGCGACGGTCTGAACCTCGCACATAGCAATTCTGGCTGTCCAGCGCGAGTACGTCACCCTCAAGGCGGTTGCCATCAACATCACGCTCAGAGGCGGCCCACAACGCGGCCCACGAACCGATGTCGCTCCAGTCGCAGCTCACCGGAACCACCGCCGCGCGCGTCGTTTTCTCCATCACCGCGTAATCGATCGAATCTTCGGGGACCTTGCCGAAAGCCTCTTTGTCGATGCGCACGAAATCGAGATCGGCGTGTGCACTTTCAAAGGCCGCGGTGATGCCTGCATGCATGGCGGGCGCGTGCTGTGCGAGCTCATCCAGCAGGCGCCGCGCCTGAAACATGAACATGCCCGAATTCCAGTCATAGGCGTCGGTTTTAAGATACGCCTCGGCCGTGACGCGATCGGGCTTTTCCACGAAGGCATCGACCCGGTAGCTATCATCGCTCAGCGACTCGCCACGTCGGATGTAGCCAAATCCAGTTTCCGGCGCATCCGGACGGATGCCAAAGGTCACCAGCCAGCCCTTTGCCGCCAGCGGTAGTGCTTTGTGCACCGCGTGGGTGAAGCTGTCGGTATCGCCGATCAGATGATCAGCGGGCAGCACGAGCAAGGTCGCATCGGGATCACGGCTCATAGCCTGCATCGCGGCGAGCGCAATGGCCGGCGCCGTATTGCGTGCAACCGGTTCCAACAGGATGGTAGCGTCGGATATCCCAAGCATCTGCAGCTGTTCCGCGACGAGGAACCGATGATCCTCGCTGCACACGACGACCGGACTGGCGGCATCCGGCAAGGTCCTGGCGCGTTCAACGGTTTGCTGGAACAGCGTCGAATCGCCAACGAGCGGCAGAAACTGCTTAGGCAGGTTCTTGCGTGACAGCGGCCATAGCCGGGTGCCGCTGCCGCCGCTGAGGATGACCGGAATCAACATGTAAAACTCCTTTACGAATTCAAATCGCGGAACCAATGCTCCAAGCCAGCCATTGTCCGAAAGGACGGGGCGATACGCCAGTGTTGGATATGTTTACCGGGGCGCGCTGAATGCGGGCTGCCTCCCACCCTCATCAGTGCCCGTTGGCGACTATCGGCAGCATCCCGCGGACTGTGTCCTATTCCTGCCGATATTCGATGTGTTGCAGGCGCCGATCGATGCGTTCAAGAAGCTTGCGGTTTGTGGCAATGAGGTCACCGATGACACCCATCATGAACAACAGCAGGCCCGCAATGATGCACAGGGCGCAGAAAATCACTGATTGCACGTGACCCTCGCCATTGCTCTCGAACAAGAACCACAGAAAGCGCACACCAGCGACCACCCCCGCCAACGAGAAGATAGTTCCAAAGAAAGCGAAGAACTTCAGCGGTTTGTAGATCACGAACACGCGCAAGATGGTGACTAGCGAGCGCTGCACATAGCTGGAAATGCTCTTGACGAGCCTTGACGGCCGCAGATCGGCGTTCGTGTGAATTGGAACGGAGATCACCCGCATGTTGCTCTGGCCCGCCTGGATGATTGTCTCGAGCGTGTACGTGTAGGCGTTGAAAACGTTCAATCGCATGGCGGCTTCGCGCGAAATCGCTCGGAATCCGCTGGGAGCGTCGGCCACGTCGGTGCGACTGGCGACGCGTACAGCCCAGCTGCCGAGATGCTGCAGCTTCTTCTTGATCCAGGAGAAATGCTCGGTCTCGCTGATCGGTCGTGCACCGATCACGATTTCTGCATCGCCCGCCAGGATCGGCGCCGTCAGTTTGGGAATGTCGGCACCACTGTACTGGTTGTCGGCATCCGTATTGATGATCACGTCGGCGCCCAGCTTCAGACAAGCGTCGATGCCGGTCATGAAGGCCTCAGCGAGGCCGCGGTTCACCGGATGACGCACGACATGATGTACGCCATTCCGGCGTGCGACTTCTGCCGTGTTGTCAGTCGAGCCGTCGTCGATGATCAGCCATTCAACCGTGCTGAAGCCCGCAACCGCACGAGGGATTTCCGCGAGAGCGATAGCCAGGGTCTCGGCTTCATTGAGGCAGGGGATCTGGATGATGAGCTTCATGAATCTCCTTGTAAGCTGAATCGGTCAGATGCTCACAGATAACAATGAATGGTTGACCGTTAAACAAAGTGTCTTAGCGGAGCATTTGCGCGAGAACTTGCATAAAGACATTATTCTTTAGTGTCAGACTCAAACGCGAGCGACCGCCACAAGGTTGAGTGAAGGTTGCAGTTCGGGGGCAATCTGAATAGCAGATTCATCAAAGTCGAAATTACGAGGTGCGGACTTCGCTTCCGGGCGTCCGCGCAGTGAATGCACTACGTCGAGCAGTTTGACGCGCAACGAATTCGGAATAAATGGAAGGGTGAAGGGGAGAGCCAACCACTTCATCTTGCGACATCTTCGTAGCTCAATGGCGATTACATCGGGATTTCCACCCATGCGCAGCATCTGTACGGACGAAAATTGGTACTGCATTGTCGACATCAGTGAGCTGGCACTGTATTCCTTTACGTGCCAGCGATTCCATGGCCGTTGCAGCGGAAGTAAACGCGTGCTTCGATCGGGGGTGACCAAGATAAGCGTGCCACCTGGTGCCAATACACGACGAATCTCGCCAAGATAATGGTCGACGTCCACAACATGTTCGAATACCTGGAACGAAAGTACCGTATCGAAAGTTCCATCGGCGAAGGGAAGCGGAGCGGCGGGATCGATACTACGGAAGCGAAGATTTTCGCGATGGAATTGGCTGCTTGCATACGCGATGGTGTCCGCAGCAACATCGATCGCGTCCACGCTGGCGGCCAACTCTGCCATACGTGCTGAGCCGTAACCGCTTCCACAGCCGTAGTCCAGGACCCGCTTGTTCTGGACGAATGACTCGGCGAAACGATATGTGGCTACATGCATGAGATAGATCACGTAGTCCTCGATGGAGGACTTATAGTGCTCCACGATCATGCGTTCGCCGGTAGGTTCAAGTTTCATCATCTTTACCAGTTGGATAGCCGCCAGCCTTTACAAGAGTGCGCTCGCGCAGCACAAAAAGCGCGAGTGAACCCGCGAGGAAACAGAGAATATCGCCGATCGTCGTCGCCAGTCGCAGGGCGATGATGATCAATAGCGCATCTGGCCGCGTATAGGTGAACTGGAGCAGGCCGAGCATGATGCCTTCGCGTACCCCTAGTCCCGCCGGAGCGCCGGGTGCAAAAAAGCCGACCACCCACGCGAGCGCGAAACTGCCGGTAAGCAGAGGCCAGTGTATTTGCTGGTTGGGTAGTAAGAGCATCACCATAGCTGTGATGCCCGCGCCAAACACGAGATAGTTCAGGGCATAGATGCCAAGCGCATAAACGAGTGTGCTGCCACGTGGCAAAGTTACGCGCCCGCCATTCCTGTCCTGAAGCCTGGTTTCTCCGCGCAGCAATCGAAGCAGAATACGCCGGCCCAATATCATGGTCAGGGCACATATGCATGCCAGGATAATGATGGCTGGTACGGCGATGGCGCCGTGGTGTCTCAAAACGTCCGAGCTCATACCTGACTGGCTGCAGCCAGCAACCCCAACGATCGTCGCTGCAATGACCGCGAGAATGGCTTCGGTCACAACAGTAATACTGTAAGGGCGCAATGGAATGCCGCGCTCGATCGACATGGCCGCCCGACCGATGTGCTGGCCCACGTTTCCCGGGATGTATTTGGCTAACTGGGTGACGCCCATGATGATGCTGAGCTCGCTCCAGTTTTTGGCAACATTACAGCCAGCCAAAAGGCGGCGCCACGCCAGCGCACTCATCGGGATGATCAACGAATAGCTTATCGCTGCTATTCCGATACCTGTGATTGCGGAGACCGAGACATACGCGGACAAATCCTGTGCGCGCAGAACGCGCACAGCGTAGAGCACGAACGCCGCGGTGGCACCGAAACCAAGAAGAAGGCCGAATCGTCTGACCCATAGCCTCATGTTCGTCGTGCTTTTACGAGATAGCCACTTCCCATGTCGGAACGGACGAACCACTGCTGAATACCTAAGAATGTGCGCAGCGCGAGCTTGCCAGGTGCTGAGGAAAGCAATGGGTATATCTTCAAATGCGGACCGCGATCGATACCGCTGCGGTCGTTGTTTCGCTGCCTGTTTTCTTCTGAACTACTGTCACGAAGGATGCGTTTTGCATAAGTTCGGGCGCTCATGCGTTCGCTGAGGTTGGTAAGAGGAAACCCGTAGCATTCATGGCACTCAGGCGTGAATCCTGTTTCACGCAAGAGTTGCAACAAGGGATCTCTCTCGTAGCGACGGAAGTGACCGGCCCATTCATCGCCCGCTGTCCACATTTGCATATGTGCGGGCACCGAAAGTAATAACGTCCCGTTAGGGACCAGCCAGTCGTGCCACTGCAAAAGTGCCTCGCGATCGCGATCGATGTGTTCAAGGACATCAAACGAAAATAATGTGTCGAATGCATTGTTCCAGTGCGCGCCGGCTTCGCCGTGAATCGGGATGTTCTGCCCGGAACGCGCTATGACTGTCTCGGCTAGAGATCGGGCGGCAGCGGACGGCTCAAGCCCCGTGCACTGAAATCCGCGGCGTGCGGCTTCGATCAAAAGCATTCCTGCTCCAGGTCCAACTTCAAGCAATCGTCCCGGTTTTAGCTTGTCGAGTTGGCGCAGAATGCGAGCTCGACGCATCAGGTAACGCGGCGCGGGAACCCATCCCAGGTCTGGTGCGGCCGGCCCGAGAAAACTGTCTTCAATCATTTCGTGGCGCTCCACTCTTAAGCGGCCATTGTTGCGCCAGATCGAGAAACTGGGTGCCAATGGCCTTCTCATCGATCGCGTCGATGGCCTCATCGTGACAAGAAATAGCACGCCTCCAATCCGCTGCATGAAAATGTTCATTCACAGCCTGGGCGAGTGCCTCTGGATCTCCTTCAGGCACCAAATAGACGCATCCCCGGCGTGGCTGCAACAGTTCACGAATAGCTGGAGAATCGCGCGTAATCAAAGGACGCCCCATGGCAACAATCTGGAATACTTTGTTTGGGATCACGTTGGCTGCTTTCTCTGATTTCCCAAAGATGCCCAGGCAGAGATCCGCTTCTGCGATCCAGTTTTGCAGCTTGTCGTAGTCTACCCAGTCAATCCATCGCACTTTCGGCAGTCGCACTGAATCAAGCATTGCTCGAATGCTGTCGGCTTCCTGTCCACGTCCGATCAAGGTCCACTCGATAGGGGCGTTCTTCAATATTCGGGCAGCTTCAATAATCGTGGAAATACCATGCAAGGGTATGAATTGTCCATAAAAAAGGACTTTCAATGAAGCATTTTCGGCGCGGGGCGATATCTCATCGTTTGTGGTGAATTGTGCGGTCTCTGCGCCGACCCAAACTGCGCCGCATGATTCAACGGGCAAATCGAACAGCGATTCGATGCGGCGCGCGTGTGCTCGCGTGTCCATGAAAGCAAGGTCAACCCGGCGAAGAGCCCGCCCTTCGAGACTGCGTAGGCACAGGGCCCAAAGGCTATCTGGCCGTAACAACTTCCTGTCTTCGATGATCGTGTCGTAGAGCGAGATAAAAACATCCCAGGCGACCGGAATGCGACGCAGGCGTCCAACGAAAGTCGCGACAAAGGCATCGAGAATACCCGGATATCCAATTAGCAGAAGATCAGGTTTCGGCGCTCGGGCCAGTCGCCAGATCAGCCGCGGATAGGCAAGCAGCCAACGTGCGAGAAGACGCAGGCGGAAGCTCATCTTTTTAACCTGTGATTTATCCTCGACCCCCTCCCAAACTGAGCTGTGGATTTCCTCCAGATCGATACCGACGGCAAGCATTCCTGCACACAGGATGCGTATGCGAGGTTTGCCCGTGTCATAGGTTCCCCAAAGAAGAACACGCATTCGAATTTTCTCTTGCTTCAAAAAATCTCGATCTATGGCGTGATCGCCCAGGAGATCGTGATCAACGTTGGGATCGGCTCGATCCAATGTAACGCCATACCTGCCCAGACATACAGGACGCCGCCGGATAGCACGGCGCTCTCGGCTACGGCTGCAGGCTCCATCGCCTCATGCTGAACATGCCAGCTCGCTTGGCGAGCTTATCGGCTATTGCCCCGCTCATGAAGGTCGATTGTCGCTCTTTCTGGACCACTGATGCCGAGCACGGAAAGTGCAGGATCAGTCATGACTTCATGTAATCATTTCGCCAGGTTCCGTCGCGACTTTCCCACGGAAGGTTACGCTGGAGCAGTCCGGTTGATATGGGTCGTTTCCCAGATGGGCAGGTGGTGCGAATCCTGTGCTAGTTTCCCTGTTTCAGGCATACGTCCCGATCTGCAACCGGACCGAATAACTTTGCTTCAACAAGCACACTGACCCTATGACTAATAGATCCATCCGCTTCATCCAGGTTTTTCGCGGCATAGCGGCGCTTCTTGTGGTGCTCTGGCACGCGAGCCGCTATGTGGGGCCGTATGGCACGGGCACCGGCGCGATGTTGTTTCAGGCAGGCGCATCGATGGGTGTCGACCTCTTCTTCCTGATAAGCGGCTTTATCATGGTCTATACCACGGCCAGCAATGATGGATCATTTCACTATTTGATGGATTTCTTCGTCAAGCGCTTTACCCGCATCTGGCCGGTCTGGGCCATTGCTCTCGTCATCTACATTGCGGCGAAATGGGACCTGTCTTATCTGACCGATATTC
>Ga0302223_10001184_pt1 | contig 14411 bp, 9 predicted proteins | sample II_Palsa_E2_3_FD_194565 | JGI IMG/M metagenome (GOLD analysis project Ga0302223, IMG submission 194565) | Peat permafrost microbial communities from Stordalen Mire near Abisko, Sweden - II_Palsa_E2_3 | ecosystem: Environmental > Terrestrial > Soil > Palsa > Peat permafrost | place: Sweden... | reverse complement strand
TTCCTTGCGCGCAGCCGCAATCATGCGATCAATCAAGTCATCGGCCTTCACCCCAAAGCCCTTGCGCCCGCTCACCTCGATAAAATTCTTTGCCTTATCTTCCTCACTCAGCACATACCCAAGGTCTTCCGCGGTGCGCGCAGTAAGCCCGACAAACGCATAATTCAAATGCGTGTAACGCTCACTCTCATCCACATAACTCAGCGCCCGCAACGACTCCTTCACCTGCGTCTGCGGATCATCCTGCCGCGAATCGATCACGTTATAAATCGCATCCGCATGCCCAAAACTAGGATGTGGGTTCTCTCCATGTGTAGTCGAAATCCAGCAAGTATGCGTCGCGTACTCGTGAAACTTCGCGTACCCAAAATCCTTCCCCAACAACCCATACTTCCAAAGGTGATACGCAATGTCCTTGCCAACATACGTAACGGTCCCATTCGACCGCACAATGATTTTCGCGTCCTCATCCGGACCTTGCTCCGCCAACTCCACACCAGCAGCCGCAGAGATCGCCCTTCGCATCACCCAGCAACCCTTGTTCTTCCCCTCGGTCTCGAGGTACAACACACCGCGCTCCACCATCAGCGCCCGCGCCGTCTCCCAGAAGTGCAGGTGCAGAATCTCACTCTCGCGCGGCAGAAAGTCATACTCAATGCCCAACCGCTCCATCGTCTCCAGATGCCGCCGCAACACACCCGTAGCGATCAACTCGGCAATATCAGCCTTCGCATTGCCGCCAGCCTCAATCGCATGCAGCGTGTCCAGCCGCAACTGTCGTCGCTCCCCAACGCGCGGCGCATCCGCCTCGTACCACTGCGAAACCTCCGCATACAGATCCCAGCATGCATAATCCAAACGCTTGCCCGCAGCCTCCAGCTCCGCTATCCAAACGCGCACCTCCGCCAGCGACATGCCCTGCAGCTCCGTCACCGCGACCACAATATCGGCCACCTGAACCCCAGTGTTGTCGATATAGTTCTGCACGCCAACGTCCCACCCAGGCTTGTACTCGTCCTTCTTCAGCATCCGCGCAAAGCTATCGCCGAGAATCGCATTCCGCAGATGCCCCACATGCGCAGCCTTGTTCGGATTGATGCTCGTATGCTCAACCAGCCGAAATCCGCCACCGCCAACAACCGCATGCTCATCCGCGGCCATGCGCTTCACCATTGCAGCGCGATCGAGCTTCACATTCAGATAACCAGCACCCGCAATCTCCACCGCAGCCACACCAGGAGTCGCGGCCAACTCCGCCTGCAGCTCCTGCGCAATCGCGCGCGGAGCCTTCTTCAGCCGCTTCGCCAGCTCAAACGCAACCGGCAGCGCCATCTCCCCAAACTCGATCTTCGGCGGCAGCTCTACCGCAAGATTGGCCAACGCAATCTCGTAGCGCTCCTTCAACAGCGCCTCAATCCGTGCCTGCAACTGCAATTGCAACGTTCTATACATGATTGTCTTTCTGAACCTTTATCTGAAGTCTCAAGTATCGCAGCGCGGAGACGGCAAGCCGAAAGCGCTACCGCTTGAACGAGAACTTCTTATGCGCAAAGTAGCTGTAGCACGCAATGATGACCGAGTTCACAATCCCCGCCAGAAACGGCGCGTAGGGATGCGTCAGCGTCGACAGCAGAAACGCCTTCGTCGCCACCGGCAGAATAATCAACTCCGCCGGCGTACTGATTCCATACACCGCGAAACACTTCAACCATTCTTTTAAGTAATTGCCTTTTGTGCGAAAAACAAAATGTTTATAGCAGAGAAACGCGACCGTGATCGCAAGCGGCTTCGAAACGATTTGCGCGATATCCGCGATCAGCGGCTTCCCGTGGTGAGGCAACAGAAAACCAAACAGGATCACAAATCCTGAATAAAGCCCCAGCGAGATCAGCGTATTCGATCCCCCAACCAGCAGGAATCGAATCACCTCGCCCGAAGGCAGAACCCGCCGAAGCGCGGCGAACGGGCCGTGTGCGCTGGGATCTGGAGGCGTCTCGTCTTCGAGTAGGGAGGGTTTGTGGCTGGACAACACAACTCTTATTCTAGCCGCAACTCGTGAGCTTCGGCCACAAACTCGCTCCGTCATTCATTGCTTCGCAATTGGTTGTATCGTCAACCTCAGAACAAAATGATTTCCTCGATCCGGCCAGACCACACATTATCCCCCAGGTTTCTTCCGCCCTGGTCGATGCGCCTTGCCTTGCTAGCACTGACTGTCCTCACACTTTTCCTCAACGGCTATCACCCGCTCGCCGAGGACGGTGGTCTCTACGTAGCAGGTGTCCAACTCACGCTCAACCCAACTCTATTCCCTCACTACACCGTCTTCGTCAGCGAGCACCTTCACTTCTCAATCTTCGCCCCCGTCCTCGCCTCGATCGTCCGCATCACGCACCTCTCGCTAGCCTGGGTTTTGCTGCTCACCGATCTGTTCAGCCTTTGGCTCACTTTCTACGCCACTCATCGCATCCTGCAACGCACCATCTCCAGCGAACCCGCGCGCTTCGCCGGCCTCTGTCTCCTAGCCGCCTTCTGGACGCTTCCCATCGCAGGCACCTCGTTGCTCCTGATGGATCCCTACGTCACCGCGCGCAGCCTGTCCACACCCCTCTCCTTACTCGCCGTCGCCTTCGCACTCGACGACCGCCCCAACCTTCGCCCGCTCCTCAACTCCGCGCTCTGCCTGATCCTCGCAGCGGCTTTCCATCCCCTGATGGCCGCGTACGCCTTCGCCTTCATCCTCGTCCTGCGCCTCACCCGCCTGCGCCAGCGCACTATCGCCTACGCGATCCTCGCCCTCTCCGCACTCGCGCTCGCTGCAACCCTTCAGACCGTAGCTCCCACTGAAACTCCCGCCATCATCGCCGCGGAGAAATCCCGTTATTACTGGTTCCTCTCCCAATGGCAGTGGTTTGAGCTCCTGGGACTCGCCGGCCCCCTCGCCGTCCTCGCCGCGCTACTCACCCGCTACAGCAAGCAACCCGACCCACTCAACGCCGCTGCTGCCGCACTCTGCCGTGCCTGCATCGCCATCGGCTGCATCGCCACTCTCGTCGCCCTACTCTTCGCGCACGAAGGCAGCCGATCTCACCTCGTCGCCCGCATGCAGCCTCTGCGCGTCTTCCTGCTCATCTACGCAATCATGACGCTCTTACTCGGCGCAACCCTCACCCAGCTCGCCCTCGAAACCCGCCAGCGCCTGCGCTCCAACAGCCTCCGCGCCGGGCTCGCAGCGTTACCCATCATCGCGCTCCTCGCACTCTCAGCGACCATGTTCTACGTGCAGCGCCAAACCTTCCCTGCATCCCAGCACCTGGAGTTCCCCTGGCGCGCCCAGCAGAATCCGAACCCGTGGGTTCAGGCCTTCCTTTGGGCCCGCGACCACACCCCACCCGACGCCCTCTTCGCCCTAGACACCAAATACGTCAACGAGGACGGCGAAGACGCCCAGACCTTCCGCCCCATCGCTCTCCGCAGCGCCCTGCCAGACTTCTCCAAGGACGGCGGCGAGGCGGCCATCACACCCTCCCTCGCCACGGAATGGTTACAGGGAGCCGACGCCCAAACCAACCTCTCCACCGAAACCGACACCGTCCGCGACGCGCGTCTGCTTCCCCTCGGCGTTACCTGGATGGTCCTTCACGCCGCAGCTCCAACCGCTCACCAATGCCCTTATAACAACGGCGTCATCAAGGTCTGCAGCCTAGCCGCCGCTCGTCCCTGACATCACCACCCGCGCTCAGTTTCCGCCCGAAGCAGCGACCGCCGGCGCGGCCTTCAGCACCACGCTCTCCTGGTCCTTGCTCTCGAACTGGGCGTAAAACTTGCGCAGGCTGTCATAGTCCTTCGGCAACACCAGCAACTCACCCTGGATGTAGTTCCGTCGTGTCGTGAAACCCTTCGCATCACCGGTAACCGCCAGCGTGTAGGCCTCCTGCTTGGGAAGATCGAACCTCACCGTATCGGGCAGCGCCTCAACACTTACCGTGGCCGGTAAATTAATTCGCTGTGCGTCCTGCACATAGTGGGGATAGTGGAAGTAAACCGCCTGCTGCCGCTTCTCATCTGCGAAGGTCGCCGACTCGTTGCTCAGAAAAATATCGGAAGGAACAAGGATGCGCTTTCCGGTATGCGTTCCCAGCGTTCCGGTTACGTCGTAGCTCACCTTCAGCGGCTGCTCATAGTCCGGCACATTTTCTATCTTGCCGACCTTCACCTGCAGCGACCTGGGCACCATGTCCTCTAGATGGGTCCGCATCGCATGGTTCAGACTCTCCTCGTCACCGCTCAATGCCTTATGCCGCCACTCCACTGCGTCTGCTCCCGTAAAGGTCAGATCGATCGTGCCTGTAATCTGGCCCGCATCATCCATCTTCAGGTTCGCCACCCGGGTCACTACGTTGACCTTGAAGTTGTCGTCGGGCGTTTCACCAAACTCCGTGCCCTTATCGAACTGCCGCAATCCCTCCACCACCGTGTGCTGCCACGCAAGGTGGCCATAAGCGCAGTACCTGCATCCCGGATCGAAATACTTCTCCGTCCCATCTACATTCACAATCGCAATCACGTCGTCGAACTGCCGAAAGCTCATCCAGGACGGAACAAAGAGCTCCTCGCTCCTGTCGGGCACATCCATGAAGTAAGCCTTCATGCCCGCCGCTCTCGCCATTCCCACAAACAGCGCCGTCAGCTGTGACTCGCTGCCTCGCTTGTGACTCAGCACGTCGGCTGCATTCTTCACCTGGTGCCCGCCCTCGGCTTTATCTTCTTGTTGCTCGTGAGCTCGGGTGTAATGCGTGTTTTCCAGCTTCATCACTGCCGCATAAATCTTCTGCAGTTTCTGATCATCGTTCGTAGCCCCGGATGTAATCTCCGCTGTCTCTTTCCTCAACTCCGAGTTCGGATCGGCGAACGAATCCATCCGCTTCGACCAATCCTTGCCTTCATCCTTCCACCAGTCGGCCGCCGTATGCTCCGCCGTGAAGTTGAACATAACCCGGTAGCTGAAACTCGCAATCGGAGGCATATAAGCCTCCTTCACCTCGGGCGGAACATCCTTGATCGTCAACTCGAAAACCTGAATGGGCTCGTGCGTGAATTCGGAATGCGGGACGTCACGACGCACGATCGTCACACCGGCAGGAAGAATCGGAAACCAGGTAATCGTCGTCACCAGCCCCCGCTCACTCTGAAGCTCCCTGGAGGTCGGGTACCACACGTAATGCGCCTGCTTTACATACAACTCTCCCTGGATATACCAGTCGGGCGCTTCGTAGATGTTATCTGCGATCCGCGTCACGTAGCGGTACTCAATAATGCTTCCCACCTCAACATCCGGCAGCGTGAACACTCTCTCCTGCACCTTCACGTCCTGGTCCTTCTCCAGCACTTTCAGATAGGGCTTTCCCGCGAAAGGGATAATCGTCCCATCCGGGTGGATCGTCCGTCCTGCGATCTCTCCAAGAGTCTTGTCATCGCCATTCGCCGAGTATCCGTCCTGTGCGACGCTCACAAACGGCAGCGTCACATTCGCATACTTCTCCCCGTCCTTAGTCAGGATCTTGATCCGTTCATAATGAGTCAGGGAATGCATATCGTCCTTGGTAATCTCTTCGCGATTCAGCACCACCGCCGCCACTCCCGGGTATCCCGGTAACGACGTCATCGCGAGTTCTTCCGCTGTAGGCGGCGTGAAATTCGTCTGCGCGCACGCCACCCCGCTCACCGCCACGGCCGCCAATATCCATCCACCTATCCGTCTCATCGTCATCGCCTGCCGTTCACTCCTTCTTAGTTGTGCTTCTTAGTTTCCGCGCTTCAGAATTGCCTGGCTGCCTTCATCCGCAGCAATCGCTGCCGCCAGCTGCTGCACCGCCTCATACTTTGTCGCAGGCACCGTCACCTGTCTCACGGTGTATGTCCGGCTGTAGTGCAACACCCGCCCATGCAACTCCGTCGAGCTCACATAGCTCGCGAACCCAACATCGATCTTGACTGGATCCGGCAGCTCATCCACCACGTATCCCTGTGGCAGCTCGATGTCATACTCATCGGTGCCTTGCATGGTCTGCTCCAGATCGATCTCCACGTGGCGCGGCTTACGGTCTACGTCCAGCTCATAACTCCCCAGCACCCGCGGCCGAATCATCAGCAGCGGCCCCGTAAAGCTCGCAAAGTGGCTTGCCTGCAGATCAAACGTGGTCGTCAAATCCTTATTCAGCGCGTCCACGTTCTCCACCTTCAGCCCTGTCATCGACGCCCCCGTGAAGTCCTGCGCGATCACCCGGTTCACATACTCGGTCTGCTTCTTTTCACCTTCGCTTGAGAAAACCTGCCGCCTCGTCTCCGCCAGATCCCCAAATCGCAAATCCGTAACCGACCCCTTCAGCGACCCATCCGCGCTCAGCTCAAACTTCCCCGTGCGTCGAATCGTATTCAGCGTCGGATCCATCACCGGCAGTTCGATAACCTGGCTGTCTTTCCCTTCGATCAACACCCCATAACTTCCCTGCAGGTTGTCTTCCAGCTGACCGAACGGCGTCAAATACCACGTCGGATCGAAAATCAGATACCGCTTGCCCGTCTTCGCCGTCACCACACTGTGCAGCTTCGGCGATTCATATCCCTTCGGAATCTCAATCGCTGCAATCATGTGATTGCCCCAGATCGAAGGCGCATCCGGATCCACCACGCCACGCTCTGAATCCACCATCATCAGCGCACTATGAATGCCAACGCTCGACAACATCGCCGAGAGCAGCGTCGCCTTGTCCTTGCAGTCCCCATACCGGCCGCGAAAGATCTCCTCCGCCGCGTGCGGCTGGTACCCACCCACTCCCATCTCAATCACGAAGTAGCGGATCTTCTGCTGCACAAAATCTCCGATCGCCTCGGCCTTGTCGTAGAAGTCCGTCTTCCCTGCCGTTAACTCCGCAGCCTTTGCCGCAATATCCGGAGTCGACACCAGCCGGTCGCGCGACAAACCCTCATACCACTCACCGATTCCCTGCCATGTCCCATCCTGCGGCTCAGCCAATCCCGGCCCCGTATAGTGCACGGTCATTCGAGCCGCCAACGCACCTTCGTTCGGCGCCATCGGCACGTGATCCAGATCGATCGCCGGCACGTCATTCATCTCCCAACGGTACGAGTGGTTCTCGAGATCGATTCCCTCCACCTTCGCATGACGCGCCCACGTTGTCGTGTACGTATAGCCCGCCGGCAGCGCTACCGTGAAACTCTGCCGCATCCTCGGCAGTTCATCCTGAAACTCCCAGTTCGTCTCCGCCAGGTACGGCCGCTCGCGCTTCTCATACTCATACGCGATGATCCCGCCTGGATCGCGACCCGGAGGATTCGCAACCTTCGCCCGTTCATCCGAATAAAGCTGACCACCCTCGCCCGGCTGGCCTACATCCCCAATCTCGTTGTCCTTCACCGAGTATTCATGTCCCGCCGCATCGATGCTCCACACATGCAGCGACAGCACCTTCGAGTCCTTGTCGTAATACACTGCCGGATATCCGTAATCGCGCCCTTGCGGCCGCAGAATCTTCACTACCCTCCGCACATGCTCAACCGCCTGCCCCTTCGGATCGACCGTATACGTCGTCTCGTCGAGCAGCATCACTGCCTTTGGATTTCCGTGGAACTCAGGCAGCTTCTGTTGCGCCGCCGTCTTCACCCAGTCCGGCACCGGCTGCGACCCAAACAGGTTCCCGGCTCGCGCGCAAACACCGCCCCCAAGCACCATTGCGCCGACTAACAAAATTACCAGCCGGCCACCAGCCCGGCCGCGACCTTCTACAACTCTTGACTGCATGGCGGCTGCTCCGTGTATCCCGCCTCGCATTTTCATGGAGACCCGCTTAGAAAGAGATTTGGTGGTTGATTTATACGTGTCTTCTCGGCGCCATGCAAGTGCGATCGAATTCCACCGCCACTGCAACGAAGCCCGCCCTTCGTGCTACCTTAACCATAGAGCGAGCGGGTAGCTCAGTTGGTAGAGCATCGCCCTTTTAAGGCGTTGGTCCTGGGTTCGAGCCCCAGCCCGCTCACCACCTCACCTTTCCCAAAAAACAAGCGCAATCGCCACCCAGGCAAAGCCAGCATCGTCTAGCCTTGGCAAGCATGAACCCGCCCGAGCCGTCCTACTCGCTAGCCTTCAGCTTCTGCACGATATTCGTCGTAGAAAATCCTTCCACCGTTGGCACAATCTCCACGCGCCCTCCCGCGGCAATCACCTCTTCATGCCCCACCACCGTTTCGATGGAATAATCCCCACCCTTCACCAGCACATCCGGCTTCACCGCGCGAATCAGTTCCAGCGGCGTGTCCTCCTCGAACACCACCACCGCATCCACCGCCGCCAGCGCCGCCATCACCCGTGCACGTTCGTTCTCGCCAACCACCGGCCGCGTCGGCCCCTTCAGCCGGCACACACTCGCATCCGCATTCAATCCCAGCACCAGCTTCGACCCAAACCGGTGACACTCTTCCAGCAGCGTCACATGCCCCACATGCAGCAGATCGAAACACCCGTTCGTGAACACGATCGTCTCGCCTGCTGCTCTCCATTCGGCCACGCGTTTGGCCAACCGCTCGCCACTCAGTACCTTCTCGCCGCCACGAATTCCGCTCGACGGCGTCATCGCCGCCACCAGCTCATGCTGCGCAATCGGCACCGTCCCCATCTTGCCCACAACAATCCCCGCCGCCAAATTCGCCAGCTCCACCGCGGTCTCAATCTTCAACCCGCCTGCCAGCGCCGCAGCCAGCGTAGCAATCACCGTATCGCCCGCGCCCGACACATCAAACACCTCGCGAGCCCGCGCCGGCGAGTGGTACGACCCTCCATCCCACAGCACGCGTATCCCCTTCTCACTCATCGTCACCGTCAGATACTGCAGACCATGCTTCTCGCGCTGCGCTTCGCCAGCCTCCAGCAACGCCGCAAGATGATGCGAGCTCACGCCCGTCGCCGCAGCCAGCTCCTGCAGGTTGGGACACACCATCGTCGCCGCCGCATACTTCCCAAAATCCGGAGTCTTCGGATCAGCCAACACCGGAATCCCCGCAGCCTTCGCCGCCGCAATCACCGCCGCGCACAACTCCGCCGACACCGCGCCCTTCGCATAATCCGACAACACCACCGCGTGCACCTTCCCCACCAACTGCTCCGCGCGCTCCCGCAGCCGCTGCTGGTCCTCCACCCCCGGCGCGTCCTTGCTCTCAATGTCCAGCCGCAGTAACTGCTGCTGCCGTCCCACAATCCTCGTCTTCGAGATCGTCGGCAGCTTCGTCGTCACCACCCCCACCGTATCAATCCCCGCAGCCTCCACCAGCGCCGCCAGCTCATCCTTGTCCTTGTCCTCACCCCAGAATCCCGCCAGCACTGCCTGGCACCCAAGCCCCGCCAGGTTCATCGCCACATTCGCCGCGCCGCCCGCACGCTCATAGTGCTGCGCATGCCGCAGCACCGGCACGGGAGCCTCCGGCGATATCCGATCCACCTCGCCCAGGATGTACCGGTCGAGCATGAGATCCCCGACCACCAAAACCTTCAGGTGTCCAAACCCACCCTCCAACAATCCCAGAACCGCATGTGTCTCGGGCAGCATGATCGTTTCAATTCTCCCCAACCATCATCGCATCCCAGGAGTTCTCAGTTCTTAGTTGTCAGTTCTCAGTTGCCCTTACTAAGAACTGACAACTGAGAACTGACAACTTGCATCACCTCATCCACCGTGATCGACATCAAGCACTTCTTCTGCTGCTCAATACACGTCTCCAGCCCGCACCCCCAGCACTCCACCCGGTGATACACCACCTGGTGTTGCTTCCCAAACGGAAACCACTGCCGCGGAATATTTCGCGCCGCAAAGATCGCCACCACCCGCGTCCCCACCGCCGCCGCCAGATGCATTGGCCCGCTGTCATGCCCCACAAACAGCCGCGCCCGCTCAATCGCCGCAGCGCTCTCCCTTGGCGTCAGCACCCCACACAAATTCACCACCACGCCACCACCATTCGCCCTCCAACTCTCTGCCGCAAACTCACTCGCCTCACTCTCCTCCGCCGCTCCCAACAACAGCAGCGCTCTCCCCGGAAACTCCGCCGCCATCCTCCCCAGCAGCGACCGCCAATTCTCTTTCCCCCAATCCTTCGCCTGCACCTTCGTCCCTACGCTCACCGCAACCGACTCCACCGCCAGCGCCTCAGCACCAGTCGCCCGCGCCGCGCTCTCCCGCTCTGCCTCACTCAAGTGCAGATCCCAACTAGCCGCATCATTCAACCGCCCCGGATCGGCAATATCCCCCACCGCCGCCAGTTGCCCGATACACCGCGCCAGCCGCCCAGCCTCCGGCTCCAAATGACCATCGCCCATCGCATGATCTTTCCCGCCGCTCGCTGCGCCATAATAATTCCGTTGCATTCCCTCGGTCAGTGGAACCCCCACGATTCGTCGCACACCACACAACCGGAAGAACGCCTCATCCCTCTGCGCCGCCTTCACCCCGCGCGCCGACCCCAGGTACACCAGCACTTCCGGCCGCCAGCGCACAATCGTCCACCACAAACCCAGCAGCTCCCGCGCGCTTCGAGTCCCCACCTCGTACCGCATATACCCCTGCACCAGTCCCGACCCCTCCAAAATCGCCGCCGCCGCCGGAGCCTTCGAGCTCACCGGAACATTGGTCAGCATCCGCCGCTCCGCCTCCGGAAACGCTCTCGCCACCAGGTGCAGCGCCGGCAGCGCCACCACCATGTCGCCCAGGCTTCCCAGCCGATACACCAGCACCCGCTGCGTCATCTTCTTTCCCATGCCTCCAGTGTCGCATTTCAAAAGCACTCACACCACACACCCGCGGCGACCCCACCCCTACCATCTGCGCCGCGCCTCCGTTATCCTTGCAATCACGCCTCATGCTCGTCGCCGCCCACATCGTCTCACTTCAAGACCACTTCACCGTGCACGGCCACGATCCCTCGTCCCCGGCCCCCACCCCCTCCTCGCCTTTCGAACAAGTCGTCCTTGACCAGCATCGCGCCAACTACGATCTCTGGCACCGCGAAGACGAAGCCCGCGATCCCGACGCCTCCGACGCCACCATCGTCCACATCAAGCACGACATCGATCGCCTCAACCAGCTCCGCAACGACTTAGCCGAGCAGCTCGACCTCGCTCTCCTCGAGCTTGCACCCGACAATCCCACCGCGCCCCTCCACTCCGAGTCTCCCGGCCTCATCATCGATCGCCTCTCCATCCTCGCCCTCAAGATCTTCCACACTCATGAGCAGCTCTACCGCTCCACCCCCGAACACCAGCAACGCAACCAATCCCGCCTCGCCGTGTTGAACGAACAGCGTACCGACCTCGCCGCCTGCCTCGACGCCCTCTGGTCAGACGTCCTCGCCGGCCGCCGCCGCTTCAAGCTCTACCGCCAACTTAAGATGTATAACGACCCCACCCTTAACCCCGTTCTCTACAACCGTTCCCCAGTCTGACGATCTATCCGGTACACTCGTGTTTGACCTAAACGCCCTCAGCCTCGTATAACCCCAGATACATCTCCGTCGTTACATCACACCCTAACCCCATCTACTCAACCCGAGAACATCATGGCCACGAAGCCGGCAATATCCACCTCAGAGAACAAAGCAACCAAGGCCCCCAGCGGATCCAAGGCTCCGCGCACCCTCGCCGGAAACGCGCAACACGCCAACGACGCCGCCCGCAAATCCACGCTCACCCTCTATGAGAGCGCGCTCAAACTCATGCAAGCCGGCAAATACGACAAGGCCCACGAAGCCTTCGTCAAAATGCTCGAGTCCGCGCCGCAAGACCTCGCCGACCGCATCCGCATGTATATCTCCGCCTGCGTCGCCCAGATCCACAAGGGCACCACCGACTTCCAGACCCACGAAGAGCGCTACGACTACGCCATCTCCCTGCTCAACCAGGGCAACTACGAAGACGCCCGCCAGCACCTCAAGGAAATCCTCCTCAAAGAGAAGTCTGCCGACTACGCCTTCTACGGCCTCGCCCTCCTCGCCTCGCTCACCGGCGACCACGACACCTGCATCGAGCACCTCACCGAAGCCATCCGCCTCAACGGCCAGAACCGCCTCCAGGCCCGCCTCGATTCGGACTTCGATGGAGTCGCCGAAGACCCCCGCTTCACCGAGCTCCTCTACCCCGAAGTCTAGCCCGCGTCTCACCTGTTCCGCCGCCCGCGCAGGACTTCCACCTCAATCCGCCGCGCGCCATCTTCCGGACTCTGTAAACTAGCAGAGCCAATGTCTTCACGCGCCGCCAAACCTCGCCAGCTTCGAGTCGTCGCCATTGGTGGCGGAACCGGCCTCTCCACGCTCCTTCGCGGGCTCAAAGCTTTTGTCGCCGCGCCCGCCGGCGCTGCCCCGCTCGCCGACCCCGCCCTCCAGAACCTCCCCGCTCTCATCCGCGAGCTCTCCGCCATCGTCACGGTCACCGACGACGGCGGCTCCTCCGGCCGTCTCCGCGAAGATCTCCGCATGCTTCCCCCCGGTGACATTCGCAACTGCCTCGTCGCCCTCTCGCAGGACGAAGCTCTCCTCTCCCGCCTCTTCCAATACCGCTTCGCCAGCGGCGATCTCGAAGGCCACAGCTTCGGCAACCTCTTCCTCGCCGCCCTCACCGGCATCACCGGTGACTTCGCCCAGGCCGTCCAGGTCAGCTCCCAGATCCTCGCCACCCGCGGCCGCATCTACCCCTGCACCAACGCCAACGCCACCATCTCCGCCCGCATGGACGACGGCTCTACCGTCCACGGAGAAACCAGCATCACCGCCTCCCAGCGCTCCATCACCGAGCTCATGCTCTCCCCCGCCGACGCCTCCCCACTCCCCGAGGCCCTCGAAGCCATCGCCGCCGCCGACCTCATCACCCTCGGCCCCGGCTCCCTCTACACCTCGCTCATCACCAATCTCCTCGTCCGCGGCATCCCCGAAGCCATCGGCCGCAGCAGCGCCACCCGCGTCTACATCTGCAACCTCATGACCCAGGCCAACGAATCCCTCGGCCTCACCGCATCGCAGCACATCGAAAAAATCCTCGACCACGCCGGCACCCAGATCTTCGACTACGCCCTCATCAACACCGCCCCCATCCTTCCTCAAACTCTCGACCGCTACGCCCGCGAAGGCCAGACCCCCATCCACGCCGACCTCGAGCGCATCCGTTCCCTCGGCGTCGAGCCCATCACCGGCAACTTCGTCCACGAAGGCGAAGTCCTCCGCCACAGCTACGATGTCCTGGCAGAAACCATCCTCCAACTGGCCCTAACCCACGCCCCAGCCACCCTCTCCTCCTGAACCTCCCGCCACACCCAAACCAATCCTGAGCGAAGCACGTCAGTTGCTGTTGCTTGTTTTACGCCGTCATCCTGACCCTCGAGCGTAGCGAAGGGGAAGGATCCCTGTATTTGCTCTTGCCTCTGTTCTTGCTCTTGCCTCTGCTCTTGCGCTTGCCCTTCTTTCTGTCATTCCCTCGGGAATCTGCTTCTGCACTTGCCCTTGCGCTTGCCCTAGCCTCTAGGTACCCCAAGGCTTCAGCCTTGGGCCTCACCGTCGCAACGAGCAAAACACCGCTCTGCCGAAGGCCGGAGTGAAGCCCGAAGCGCGTAACGACTGATCTATTGCCCTTGTTGTTGCTTGTTCGATTTTGCTCTTGCTTCTGCTTTTCGAGTCGTACTTCCGAGCGCAGCGAGGAACCCGCTTCTCGCGCCAAGCGCGCCCGTTCTTCGCACCACCAAAACTCTGTCATCCTGAGCCAAGCATCTCGCGCAAGCGAGCTGCGCAGCCGAAGGACCCCAACACCGCCCGCATCACCCATTCCTCCAGCACCATTTCAACCACTGCCCCTCCACCCGGCACCCAACGTAAAATCAACCCAATGCCCAAGTCCTCTTCCTCCGCACTCACCACCGCCGGCCGCGTCTTCTACGCCCTGGCCATCCTCGGCTTCGGCATCCAATACGCCCTCTACGGACATCTCCGCCGCGGCCTCCCCCTCTGCCCCATCTGGCTGCCTCATAACCACATCCTCGCCTACGCACTCGCCGCCCTCTGCATCGCCGCCGGCCTCGCTCTCCTCACCACCTGGCGAACCACCACCGTCAGCCTCATCCTCGGCCTCCTCTTCCTCGGCACCGCCGCCCTCTATTTCATGCACTTCAACTACATCGCCTACGACGGCGACGGCCGCACCCTCTTCCTCGAGTGCCTCTGCCTCGCCTCCACCGCGCTTATCCTCCACGGCATCTCGTCCGGCAGCAAGTATTCCCTCATGCCCGGCCGCCTCTTCTTCGCCATCGCGATGATCATCTTCGGCATCCAGCACTTCCTCTACGTCCGCTACCTCTCCACCCTCG
>Ga0302223_10001168_pt1 | contig 14506 bp, 10 predicted proteins | sample II_Palsa_E2_3_FD_194565 | JGI IMG/M metagenome (GOLD analysis project Ga0302223, IMG submission 194565) | Peat permafrost microbial communities from Stordalen Mire near Abisko, Sweden - II_Palsa_E2_3 | ecosystem: Environmental > Terrestrial > Soil > Palsa > Peat permafrost | place: Sweden... | reverse complement strand
CAGCGAGCGCGTATAGATCACCGTAGCCACCGCGTTGGCGGTGTCATGGAAGCCATTGACGAACTCGAAACCCAGCGCGATCAGCAGCGCGGTGGCCAGCAGAAAATAGCTCATCGCCGTGCCGGACGGGATGATCGTCAGGTCATGATTGAGCTGCACGCCCACGTAAATGGCGGCGATCAGCAGACACAGGCCAAAGATGCCGAACCCGAAAAGCCGTTGATTCGGTGATCCCTTCACGCTGTCGATCAGGTCGGAGCTGGTCGTGCTGTTCATGGTCGCGCACCGGTAGAGATGAGTCCCCCGACTTAAGCAGCCGAATATGACCTGCATATGTCATCCGTTGGTTTATCGATGCTTACCTCCATAAAACTGTCATGGTTCGAGCGTTTGCAACGTACACTGGCGCTTCGTCAGCCAGGATCGTCCGATTCATGAATGCCGATACGCCACCCGTGACAGGCACTTTTCTGGCCGCCCTCGCCCGCAAGGAGTGCAAGGCTATCGCCAAGGCACTGGGCAACAGGAAGGATCGGCACCGCGGCATTCACGAGGCACGCAAGGCCATCCGCCGCCTGCGCAGCCTGCTCGCGCTGGTCAGCGATGCGGTCGGGCACGAAACAGCCAAGATCGACATCGCGCTACGAAATCAGGCCAAGCGCCTCTCGGCACTGCGCGATTCGCAGGTCGTCGTGGCGATGGCAGAAAAGCTGGCGATCGGTGACGAGACGGGTGAATGGGCAATCGCGGCGCAAGTGCTGGCCGTGCAGCGAGACCTTCTCCTCGAAACCGAGCTGGACAAAGATCCTGCGTTCGCTCGGCGTACCGCCGCGATAGGTGACATCGCCATCGTGTTCGACAAGTTGCGCTGGAAACGCGTCAGTCAGAAATCGCTGCAGCTATCCATCAAGAAAAGCCATCGCCGGGTCAACAAGTCCGAACACGACGCCGCCGAACAGGGAACCCCCGCCAGCCTGCACCGCTGGCGACGACGCGTGCGACGTCTGCGACTGCAGTTGAATACGATTCATGCACTGAACCGACTAGCCAGCAGCAAGATCCAGACCAGCGACACGCACAAAAGCAAATCCGCCAAGGCACTGGCCCGCCTCGCCGATCAGCTGGGCTGGCGGCAGGACATCCAGGTACTGCGCGCCGCGCTCAAGACCTTTCCCGATCCGCGCATTCTCGCCAGCCTGCGCAAACGGCTGCGTCTGGAAACCAAACTCGCACGCTACTGACCAAGCTGCATGCAAGTCAGTAGTTCAGATGCACGTTGAGCAGGTGCAGACTGAAGGCAAACCAGATCGCGGCGAGACAGGCAATCAGCAATAACAGACTATTCGTCTTGCGCCACCAGCCGCTCGGCTGGCGCCACGCGCAAACGGCATTCATCACCACTGCGATCGTGCCGAGTATCGCCAGCACGCCAATCAGCTGGATCAAGCGCAGCGTGCCATCGAATGCGTTGTTGAAATGGGCGATGCCGATATTCAATTGCAGCAACGCGAGCAGCCAACCAGCGGCAAACAGCAGATGCAGAATCGCTACCACTCGGCTGAGCCGATACCAGCGCCGCGCCACGCCCATCAGCGCAAAGGCTTTGCCGCAGCGATAACGCACCAGCGCTGCGACAGGCCAGAGCAGCGCCGTCAGCAGAAACACTAGCAGTGACAAATACAGCAGCGGCAGATTCCATGCGGCTGACTGCCAAAACGATACCGGCATCCACACCGCCACCGGCGATGCCTCATCGAACGAAATCCAGCGCAGCTTGCCGTTCTGCATCAGCGCACCTAAATGGCTGCCGCTGACATCGTCCAGCCATAGAAATGGTTTCACCTCGCGCCAGTGCCGGGGCTGCCCGGCCATATTCTTGAAGTCCGGCGTAATCAACGTGCCATCCGGTGTCATGAAAATTTTCGGCTGCGACAGCAGATTGCCAATCGACAGAAAATTGTCGAACGACCCGCGGCTGCCGATATAGCGACCGGCCAGCAACATGCCATGCGCCCGTGCCGTACCCAGCGTCGGCTGCGGCAGTTGCGGCAACGCGGGGAAATAGCGATCGGTAAAACCATCCAGTAATTGCTTACGCAGACCACCGTCCTTGTCGCCATCGATCGAGACGAAGATGCCGACGTTCTGCTGCAGAAAAAGCATCATCCCGCTGTGGAACAGTTCGGTATCGCCACCATGGCCGATGATGGTCTGGCCGTTACGATCCATGTGATAGAAACCCAACGCCATCGGCATCAGCCCCGGCACCGAATAGTGCGTGAAATCGTGCATCGCCTTTGCCGTCTCCGGCCGCAGAATCTGCATGTTGTTGTAAGTACCGTTCTGCAGCTGCGCGATCATGAAGCGCGCCATGTCCTCGCCGCTCACCGACATGCCACCGGCCGGGTCGCTTACGACCATTTCGAACGACTTCGGTGGTGTGCTGGCCGATGCATAACTCTTGGCCATGTCACCCTTGAGATTGGCCGGCAGCGGCTGGCGGAACGTGGCGTGTTGCATGCCCAGTGGCTGGTAGATGTGCTGTTCGATGTATTCGTCAAATGGCTGGCCGGAAACGCGCTGCACGATATAGCCGGCGAGCGCCGCACCATAGTTCGAATACGCCGATACTTCGCCTGGCGCAAACACGCGCTCGGGTACCCACTCCTTCAGCCACGCCTCGTTGCTCATCGGCAACTGGTCATCGTGCGAAAACAGATTCTTCAGCGTCTCCTCGAAGCCCGGCGTATGCGTCATCAGATCGCGCATCGTGATCGGCTTGCCGTCGCGCGGCGCAATGGTGAAATCCAGATACTGGTTCACGTCCGCATCGAGATTGAGCTTGCCCTGCTCGACCAGCTGCATCACTGCCGTCCACAGGAACGTCTTGGAGATCGAGCCCGGACGAAACAGTGTGGTTGCCGGATCGACCTTTTTATTCGCCGCAATGTCGGCGTAGCCATACCCTCTGGACACCAGAATCTGGCCGTCCTTCACCACCACAACGACCGCCGCCGCCAGATTGTTCTTGGCCAGTCCGTAGGGAAACAGGCCATCGAGCCATGCGCCTGCATCGTCCGCCGTTAGCGGATGGCTGCCGATCGTCACCGGAATATTCGGCTTCGCATCCTTCAGCGGTTTGATCTGGATCTGTGCGGCGCCAAGCGATGCGACCAGCAGAAGCCCCAACGCGACAAAGGTGCGGACGATGCGTTTCATCACAGTGCAACTCCAGCGGAAACGGGGACAGTGTGAGCATACGATGCCCGATAGCGTCAAAGCCTAGCATCGCCGAAGCGTCTACGATGCACCGCGATACCGCACACCGCATCAAACGCGCTCAGACCGCGTTTCGCCCGAGGAAACTTCCGATACGACTCAACTCGTCAGGTTTATGAAGGCAGCCAATACGCTCTGGGAAGGCTCCTTCTCCCACGCGTTGAACATGCTCTACGCTGACTAGACCAAAGCCTTTGATGACGCCTCATGCATGCTCACGGTTTGAGTTCTATTGTTCGGCTTTTTCTTCGCACCGTTATCGGCATGGTAATGCTTGGTTTGCTGCCGATAGCGGCTCATGCGGCCTCAGTACCTTCCTGCCAGCAGCAGGCATCCGATGACTGCTACTTTTCGTTTCAACCCGCACCGGGTTCGGGGCAGCTGCACTACTACGCATCGCAATCAGCGGAAGCTGCAGCTGGGCCAACTGGACCCCGTTCGGCACTGATCGTGATCCATGGCCATCCGCGCGATGCCAACATCACGTTCAATGCAGCGCTGGCTGCATCAAGCTTGGCGGACACCAGGAAAAACACCGTCATTATCGCGCCGGTTTTCCAGGTATCGCCTGATGAAGCCAGCAAGTGTTCGACAGCCGGCGTTCCCACGGCGCAGACCGGCGATCTTCTATGGACCTGTGCCAGCTGGCTGGATGGTGGTGAAGCAGACAACGCACGCGGCATAACCTCGTTCACCGCATTGGATGCGCTAGTCGTTGAAGTCACGCGACGGTGGCCAACGGTACGCGTGGTAACGATCGCCGGCTTCTCCGCCGGTGCGCAGATGGTGCAGCACTACATAGGCTTTGCGGCAGCGGATGTTTCGAGCAAGATAGCCATCCGCTACGTCGTCGCCGATCCGGGAACGTGGCTGTATTTCGACGGTGTACGGCCTATCGCAGAGGGGGACACGACAAATGAATCCACTTGTGCAGATGCGAGCTGCCGCTTCCATCTCGCTCCACCGACCAACACCTGCCCCAACGTCAATCAATGGAAATACGGCACCGATGGATTACCTGCTTCACTGAAGCGCACAGCATCAGTTGCACGCGCGCATTACGTCAGCGCTGACATCTTCTATCTGGAAGCTGCACAAGACAGCGGTACCGGCAGAGGTACGTACTCGCACATCCTCGATAAATCCTGCGCCGCTGAAGCGCAGGGCAGCTTTCGACTGCAGCGCGGACTAGCTTACGCTGCGTATGATCGCCAGCTTCTCGCGCCGAACAAGCATCGAGCCGTCGTGGTTATCCCCGACTGTGCGCATGATGTGACCTGCGTATTCACCTCGCCTACGGCACGTGCGGCGCTACTCAGTCCATCACACTGAAGCGTTGCATTAGTTAAATCGATGGCTTGTCGTGCCTATCGCGCAATTGATCTGCACACATGTCCCAAGACCCACTATTTGCTGCACTGCCGCGAGTCTGAACCGTAGCGATATTTGTAAAGAAGTGTAGTCAACGTGTTGCGGACACTTCACGTTCTCTACCCTGCACGCCCGCCCTCAGCCACACATCGAACGTAGCGGGCCTGCTCGATAGCGGCATGGGAGATGCCGCGCGCGGGGTAATTATTCCAAATCAGGCACACATGAGATGGTGTTTCCTTGCAGGACGCCAATGTCCATAGCCTTACTCACTCTTGCTCACCCAAATAGGATGAAGTGATGAAAACCAATGCAACGTTTCGCCTCAGCGTGATCGGCCTGGTGGCTTTTTCGGCATTCGTCTCGGGCACCGTCATCGCACAGGACACCGCCGTTCCCGGCCATCCGCGTGTCAATGAAGTGAACCAGCGCCTGAGCAATCAACAAAATCGCATCCAGAACGGCGTTGCCGATGGCAAGATGAACGCCAAACAGGCGGCCCGCGATGAGAAGCAGGACTCCAATATTGCCCAGCGCGAGAGTGCTGACGAAGCCAAGCACAACGGCCATCTCACCAAGGGCGAAGACAAGCGCTTGAACAAGTCCGAGAATCAGGACAGCCGTCGCATCCGTCGTCAGAAGCACTGATCGATACCTTGATTCGATCCCGGGTGTCGATCGGGGCCGACACTGCCAACGCTGTATGCTGCTCAGCGTGCACCACCGATCCTCATCGGTGGTGCACTTCTTGATCTGCCGATTCGAAGCAAGCCTGTACTCAGCGCCAATCGATTATTCATCAACACGGAAATCAGAAATGCCTCTTCGTGATGAGTGATCTCCATCACGCTTTATGCGTACGCAACACGCTTCAGCCATCTTGGCCCTCACGCCAGCAATGCATCGACTATCTCGATAATCGCACCGCACGTGGTGTTCGAGGATAGTGAGCCATGATTTTTTACGAGATTCCCTACGAACAGGGGAACATACAGACGTGGCATCTGGATGGATTGGCCGAAGGCCGCAAGGACTTCGATTCCCGTGTCGCCGCACTTGCGTTCGCGATGCAATCAGCCAACGCTGCCGTCAAAAAATGTGGTGACCAGGCGTGTATCGCCATTCAGGGTGCCGACGGCAATTGGCGCACGTTCGGCCCTGACATGCTTCCGTTCAAATAGTCTGCTCAGACTATTTGAATCGCCGGTTCATCGGATACATCAGGAGATGGCAACGCAGGAATGCGCAGTGTGAAATGCGTCCCCTGACTCGGGATGGACCGCACCTGCACCGTAATACCCAGCGCCTCGGCCGTCCGCTTGACGATCCATAGGCCCAAACCATGCCCTCCGGACCTCGCCTCCCCTTGCCGGAAAGCCTCGAACAGCGCATCGATGGCTTCGTTCGCCATGCCGATACCCGTATCGATGATATGCAGCGCGACGTGATCGGAGTGACGGCGGCAACCAATGACAACCCGTCCACCCGCTTCGGTGTACTTCACCGCATTGGCCACTAGGTTGCCGACCAGCGTTTCGAGTTTGGCGGCGTCGCTGATCACCTTCAGGCGTGTACGCATCACGCGAAAGCGAATCTCCTTGTGTTCGGCGGCCGGCGCAAAATTGGCACTGATATATTCAAGAATATCGCCGAGGTTTGTATCGGCGAAATTGGCCAACGTAAAAGTCGCCCTGACACTAGCCGCAATAAGCATGCGATTAAGGCCATTTTTGATGGTTTCCATACCGCCATCGGCCAGCTTGAGGCGCTTGATCTGCTGCGGAGCCGCGTCCGGCAACAGGCTTTGCACCGAAAGCGATGCCACGAACAGCGGCTGACGCAGTTCGTGCGCTGCATTCGCCAGCAGGTGGGCACGGTAGTCACTGCTACGTTCGCTGTTCTTCAGCATCTTGCGTAACTCCAGCAGCAGCATTACCTGACGCGCCAGCATGCGCAGAGTGTCTATCTGCTCAGGTGTCAAGATGCGTGTGACCGTATCCACCACACAGACCGTACCCAATGAGACGCCGTCCGCCGTCGTGATCGGTGCGCCGGCATAAAACTTCAGACCGGGATCGTCGGTGAACAAGGGGTTGTTGGCAAAGCGTGCGTCGACACTGATATCGGGGATAATCAACACATCATGTTCCAGCATGACATGCACACAGATCGACGCATTGATCAGCGTCTCCGACCCACCCATTCCGATCTCTGATTTGAACCACTGCCGCTCGGCGTCAATCAGGGTAATCGACGCCCTCGGCGTGCCGCAGACCATCGACGCGATGCGAGCGATGTCGTCAAAGGCAGCCTCACGCGGCGTGTCCAGAATATCGTAGGAATGCAGTACCGATAGTCGCCGGGATTCAACCAACGGCGGCAAAGTTGGCGTGGAATATTGTTTCAACAAGCCCCCCAAAGGTCATCCGAGAAATTTTGACAGCTCGATCCATTTCGCCACAAGGCGATACGTCACTTTAGACGTCCACCTGTATTGTCTGTTTTCTGGAAGTGTTGTTGATGTGATGATGCCAGAAGCGAAGAACAGTCTGTAGCTCGCGCTGAAGATAAGCGCCGCCATCCGATCTTCAGCGAGCTCACCAACGGCAGTGGTACTTCGCCATTAGGGATCAGGGATCCGCCTTACTGCAGCGGCGGCCTGCGCTCACTCCACGGCTGCGCCTGCTCCAGTTGCGCGGCCAAGCGCAACAGCATCGCCTCATCACCAAAGCGCGCCACAAACTGCACGCCGTAGGGTAGTTCTGCGCCACCCGTTTCTGCCGGTGCCCAGTGCAGTGGTACCGACATGCTCGGCGTGCCGGTGAGGTTGGACAGCTGGGTAAACGGTACGCGCTGCAAACTCGTCGCCACCAATTTGTCGACCATGCCACTTTTGAAAAGCAGCTTGCCCGCGCCCAGCGCCAGCACGATTTTTGCCGCGACCTGCTGCAGCGGCGGCATGGCTAGTTCACCGATGCGGTTGGGTGGCTGCGCCGCTGTCGGCGTCAGGTAAAGATCGTAGCTTTGATGAAAACGACCCAGCGCACGCGCATAGTCGTTCCAGCGCGCGCGCTGATCCACATAATCACCGGCACTAAGCGTGCGACCGAGCAACGCGAGCACGCGCGTCTCCAGTTCAAACGCCTCGTTACCTGCGCCGGTGAGACGCCTGGCCTGCGCGATACTCGCCGCCGCCTGGCCGAAATACATGGTGATGAAACTGCGTGCCAGCGCGTGGCCATCGACTTCGGGCTGGGCAGGCTCCACATCGTGGCCAAGTTCGGTGAGCAGCTTTGCCGTGCGCATCACCGCCTGCACGTATTCGGGATGCACCGGTGTACCCAGTGGTGATTGCACGCTGTAGCCAATGCGCAGCTTGCCAGCCGACTGCTGTATCTCTTCCGCATAAGAGCGCTCGGGCGGTGCGATCGCGAATGGCGCGCCGACGTCAGCGCCAGCAATGGCGTCGAGAATGCGCGCCGAGTCGCGCACGCTGCGCGTCAATGCATGTTGACTCGATGCGCCATCCCAGAACTCGCCATGCGCCTGCCCGCTGGGCACACGACCACGCGAAGGGCGCAACCCAAACAATCCGCAGTAAGACGCGGGGATTCGAATCGAGCCGCCACCATCCGACGCACCCGCTGCCGGCACGATCCCCGCAGCCACGGCCGCCGCCGCACCGCCGGACGAACCTCCGGGTGTACGGTCGAGATCCCATGGATTGCGTGTGGGGCTGCCCCAGATAAGCGGCGCCGTCTCGCCCTTGAACGCAAACTCGGGCGTCGCCGTCTTGCCGAAGATCACCAGCCCCGCATCGAGAAACCGCTGCACAATTTCTGCATGCCTAGTCGGCGTCCAATGGCGCAGCGCCCTGCTCCCGGCGGTGGTCGGCACGCCGGCGTAATCCTGTGCAATGTCCTTGATCAGAAACGGCACACCGGCGAACGGACCTTGCAAAGACATCTTCACCCGCTCGCGCGCCATCGCATCCATCGGAATGCAGATGGCCGCGATCTTCGGATTCACCTCGGCCGCTCTTGCCATCGCAGCCTCCAATACCTCTGTCGACGAAACATCGCCGCGGGCGATCAGCTCGGCCAGACCGCTCGCGTCGTAGCGGGTGTATTCCTTGAACATGGGCGCCTCATGAAAACGGGATGGCGTGGATTGAACTGACGCAGATTACACAGGTTCCCTTTGAAGCGCCTTTGATCGTTCAAACAATCTTGTTCGTGCAGGATCTGCTGCACATCGATTGCACAGACCATGCGCCTGCATCAAGGTCAAAAGGGCAAAACCGGGTCGCACCGAACTTTCATATTGCTTCACGCTGGTCGTTAATGAGGAACTCTGACCTCACGCGTCGGCACCGCATTTGCTAGCCATACGATTCCTTCCGCACGTCACGACGTCGCATCACCCGTCTTGCCGGGAATCGGTGGTTTGCTGATCGGTGTTTCCGGCACGCCGCCCGGCGTGATCACCGGCGCCTTGCGTGGTTCGCTTGGTTCGGGCCTGGTCGGTGGCGGAGAATACGGACGTGGAACCGGTGGCTCTTGCTGCGGTAATGGGGGCCGCGGGCCATTCGGATCAACCGGCGGATCAATCGGTTCGGGATGACGCGGTATCGGAATTTCACCGGGTTGCTGCTGTGTCACGTGGTTGCTCCTCGACAGAACATCGGTCGGGTCGTTCAATCGGCTTTCTTGCGCGTGCGCGCAGCCTTTTTCGCGGCGGCGGATCGCCCTGCTGCACCCTTCGTCTTCACCGCCTTTTTCGCGGCAGCCGAACGCGATGCAGCCGTGCGTTTGGCACTGGCCTTTTTGGTTTGCGCAGACAGCGCCTTGGTGGACGCTGCGCTGTGGCCTTCCTTCTTCAGCGCCTTGGTGATCGCCTCCGATCGTGTGGCCGACGGCTTGTGCGGATGCTTGCCCGCCTTCGTATCCTGCGCGGCCTTTTTCTTTACCGTCTTGCTGGCTATTTTCGACACCGGCAGTTTGATGCCGTCACGCCGCGCCTCGGACAGACCAATCGCAATCGCCTGCTTGGTCGAGCGCGCGCCGTGCTTGCCCTTGCGAATATTTTCGATCACCTCATGCACATACTCACCCGCCTGCGTGCTGGCGGACTTGCCGTCGCGCTTATCCTTCTTCGCTGCAGCGCGTGCTTTCTCAATAGCCATGGCAATGCTCCGCGTCTGACGTCGACTGGCGACAGTCCCCCGATTTAACGCGCGGCGCTGTGGATGTCGTGTCAATCAGGAGTTTGACAATGATTTGGCGACTGTTGCATTCACTACGAAGGAACACAGATGCGCGCAGTCGAACAGACACAATACGGCTACCCTGCTATCCGATCTTCAGTGTTCGGAAATAGCAATGCTCAAACTCCATAAATGCTGCGCCCCGCACCAGAATATGAGTCATAGATATGTGCAAAGGCTCGCGCGAATTTTTCTTGCTGAAGATCGCGCGTAAAAGGGGCCGGCAATTTTCTCAAACCAACTTTGAGTGTCTGCATTACACCAGCCTTGGCTTGCTGCTTCTCGCGCCAGTCCAGCACGAGCTTTTCTCGCTTGAGCGTTTCAAGTAACTCGCGACAGCCGGCCTTGACCTCGGCCTCTTCTTTCTTTGTAAGCACTGGCTCGGGCTTGGTGAGAATGTCGAAGAGCGCCAGTTCTTCCTCGGTGAGGCCCTCAGCAACCGCTCGGCGATCTTCCTCACTCAACTCGCCGACAAAATCCACCATCTCTTTGAAAAAAGTCTCGATGTTCTTGCTGCCGGCATTGTAGGCGTCGATCAGCTTCTGGAATTTCTCGGCGAAATCCGCACGCGAGTGATTGAGCTGCAGCATCTGCGCCAGCTTGCCTTCAATCAGCCGGCGCAGCTTCTCTGCTTCAGTGCGCTTTTTGCCCTGGGCAAATTTCTCCTGCAACGCCGTGAAGTCGATCTCGGAGAGATTGACTAGTGCTGCTGGCTTGTCGGTCTGACCAATGTGATAGCCCTCGGTAGCAATGGAGTCGTTCAACAACTCCTCCACATCCGCCATCACCGCGGAGATATCCGGCTGCTCCGTTCCGGCGCGCAGCTTGGCGGCGAGATAAGCCACCAGCACCGCCAGCGGTGCCAGTTCGTTCGCCATCGGATCGGGCAGGATCGCCTTGAACAGTCGTGCCACCCGGTTGGCGATCTGTATGTAATGTTTCTTGCTGGCGTCCGACTGCAAGATCGCTTCGATCGCATCATCAATAAAACCGATGCGCTCGAAGCCGCGCGAGCAGGCAATCGCATCCAGATCCACGCCAAGCACCTGACAGAACCCGCGTGCTTCGCTGATGGCTTCGCGCAACGCCGCGACCAGTGCGTCCTTGCTCAGGATCGGCGAACTGCCGCCCTTGCCGTCGCCGCCGTTGCCAGGGATGGGCTGCGCATAGATCGCCAGCGCGTTCTGCAACGCGCGGAAGATGCCGACGTAATCCACGATCAAGCCGGATTCCTTGCCCGGCGCCACGCGGTTGGCACGCGCGATGGTCTGCATCAACGTGTGCGCCTTCATCGGCTTGTCGAGGTAGATGGTCGAGCAGGTCGGCACGTCGAAGCCGGTGATCCACATGGCGCAGACAAACACCAGCCGCAGCGGGTCTTTCTCGTCCTTGAACTTCTCGGCCAGTTCCTCCCGCACCATCCGCTCGCGATGCGGGCGAATATCCAGGCCCTTCGCCTGCAGATCCTCCACCTCGTTCTGACCCTGCGACACCACCACCGCCATGTCGGTGTCTTCCATCAGGCGGATGCGTGCGATCAATGGCTCACGATCTTCGCCATGTGCCCTGGCTAGGTCTGCCTTGAGACGTTCGACCTCGGTGTGCCAGCGCGCGCGCACCTTGTCGAACATGCGCACGGCGGTCGCCTTGTCGATGCACACCATCATCGCTTTGCCACGATAGCCACGCCCGGTGAAATGGCTCACCACATCGGCGGCGATCGCTTCCAGCCGATCCTCGCGGGTGATGATGTGGTACTCGCGGGCAAACTCGCGCTCCAGCTTTTTCTGCTGCGCCTCGTCCAGCTCGGCGTCATCCAGCAGCCGCTCCATGTCGGTATTGAGCTGCTCGTTGGTCAGCTGCACCTCGGGGATACGGTTCTCGTAATACAACGGTACGGTCGCGCCGTCCTCGATGGAGCGGGCGAAGTCGTACACGCTCACGTAGTCGCCGAACACCTCGCGGGTGCGCTGGTCTTCGCCCTTGATCAGCGGCGTACCGGTGAAGCCGATGAAACCGGCGTTGGGCAAGGCATGGCGCATGTTCAGTGCAAAGATGTCGTACTGGCTGCGGTGCGCCTCGTCGGTGATCACGATGATGTCGGGTCGTTCCGATAGAAGCGGATACGGCAGACCCGGTTCATTCCGGAACTTCTGGATCAGGGTGAAGATGTAACGCTCATGCCCGCGTAGCAGCTCCTTCAGGTGTTCGCTGCTGCTGGCGCGCACTTCCTCGCGTGTGGTCGCACCAGTTGCCTTGAAGGTCTTGCTGATCTGCTCGTCCAGTTCTTCGCGATCGGTGACGATCACGAAGCTCCAGTTGCCCGGCTGCTTGCGCAGCACCTTGCCGGCAAAGAACACCATCGACAGCGACTTCCCCGAACCTTGGGTGTGCCAGAACACACCCAGCCGTTTGCGCTCCGCGCCCTGCTCCGCCTTCAGCTCCACCAGCCGCGCGATGGCCTTGTTGACGCCGAGGAACTGGTGGTTCTTCGCCACCTTCTTGATCAGGCCGCCCTTGCCTTCCTCGAACAGCGTGAAGTTCTCCACGTAGTCCAGCAGGCGTGCCGGCTCGCACAGCCCATGCAAGGCAACTTCCAGCGACACCTGCCGCGGCGGCTCCGGCTCGTCCTCGTCCAGCACGCGCTTCCAGTCGAAGAAATGCTCCCACGCACTGGTGAGCGTGCCGACCCGGGTATCCGAACCGTTGGACAGCAAGATGAAGGCGTTCGGGTGAAACAGCTGCGGGATCGACTGCCCGCGGTAGTCGCGCAGATTGTCGTCGAACGCGCTCTTCAGCGGCACCGACGGTTTCTTCAGTTCGATGAACACCAGCGGCAAGCCGTTGACGAAACCGAGCAGGTCGCAGCGACGGCGGTACATGTCGCCGGCCACCCACATCTGCGAAGTCAGGAAGAAGTCGTTGTTGGCCGGCGTGCTCCAGTCGATCACGCGCACGGTCTCGCTGACCTGTCCGCCGTGCTCGTCCGTCACAGTGACCTGCACACCATCCTTGAGCAGTTGGTAGAACTCGCGGTTGGCGTTCACTGCGATCTGCCTGGAACGGTCGCGGCTCAGTTGCTCGACCGCCTGATCCAGCGCCTCGGCGCGAATCGCCGCGGGCAGCTCGGCGTTCAACTGCTCCAGCGCCACGCGCAGGCGACGCAGCAGGATCACCTCGTGCTCGCTGCTGCGCCCCTCGGTGCCCGCCACTCCGAACGTCTCGGCGAACAGGTTGGCATACGTCCAGCCCAGCGACTCCAGCAGTGCGATCGACGGCTGCTCCACCAACAGCAGCTCGCCGTAACCGGCGGCAATATCGCGGATGCCGGAGGCGGGCGTCATGCGGCGATGGACTCGGGTGCGGGTATGGCGGAGACGTCCAGTTCGCCGGAGATAAGCTTTGGGAGAAGCAGATCGCGCGTGGTGTGGAGGTTGACGTTCTTCTGTTCAAGGACATCGCATGTCGAAAGCATTGGCGCAATCAACTCTCCGAAGCAAGTCATTAACTCCGCTGGCGGACAGATAAAACGATACTCTTCGATTCGCGCTGGCAAGAGATGCAAGACATTTGCTCCGTTGGCATGTTGTTTCACCTCATCGGCAAAGCCCGACCATCTGAACATTGCATAGAGATAGACTTCGTGCATCTTGCTTCTCGCGGCCAAGCGCACAAGGTCCATTGAGACGACGCCGAAATCTGCATCAAGCCGTGAAACTCGACCAACCCGAGCGACGATTCGACGTTCTTGGGTCATGTCCGTAATGGCCATGACCATCTCGCCGGCACGTACAGTCTGCGAATCCTTGAAGACACCGGTATAACGCTTTAGCCCTGACGCTCGGTAACCGCCGTCTCGCGCCATACACTTCAAATTTATGAAGGGCCTTCCACCTTCATCTGCGAGCTCAATGCTCTTATACGAACGACCTCGATGGACGATAGCCACGTTTGCAACACTGCGAGGAATCCATCCGTCCGGCACCAACCCCAGTTCGGACTCAACTATCCGCACGTCCTCGTGACCGGGGAAGCGGAAGCGGACAAACCATTCCTCGTAGATGCGCCGCGCCATCTCCTCCAGGATCGCGATACGCCGCGTGTTGTTCTCGATCAGATCATCGTACGCGGAGAGGATGGAGGCGATGCGGCGTTGCTCGTCGATCTCGGGACACTTCACCGGCAACCGATGTAGGTCGTTCCGATTCACTCCGGGGACCGCAGCTGCCGCACTCCGGCTTGCAAAATCCAGAGTCTTCAAAAGATATGCGACAAAGCGAACGTCGTTGCCCTTGAAATCACACACATAAAGCGTGGTATTGAGCGGCCAGAAATCCTCCGCAATGTAATGGACTTCCCCCAATGTTCCGTACCGTCCAGTCACTACACCGGGGCCTTTCACTTTCGCCTCCGAGTGAGTTCCGGTCACACCTGACGAAGAGACGATTGGCACCATTCCTACCTTCCGATCCTGATTCGGAAGATCGTAACCACGTTTCAGAGTCAAGAAATCTCCGAGAAGACATTCGCTAAACATCAGCGGACCTCTTCCAACATCGCTACCACACGACTGGTGATTGATTCTTCAAG
>Ga0302223_10001161_pt1 | contig 14562 bp, 17 predicted proteins | sample II_Palsa_E2_3_FD_194565 | JGI IMG/M metagenome (GOLD analysis project Ga0302223, IMG submission 194565) | Peat permafrost microbial communities from Stordalen Mire near Abisko, Sweden - II_Palsa_E2_3 | ecosystem: Environmental > Terrestrial > Soil > Palsa > Peat permafrost | place: Sweden... | reverse complement strand
AGTTCCCGGGCCGCGGCGGCGGCGGCCCGGGCCGCGTGCTCGTAGATCTGGGACCGGGCGGCGCCGGTGAACAAGCCGGGGCCGGGCCCGGCGCCGGGCTGCCCGGCCCGCCAGCGGGCACGCAGCTCGCGGGGCCGCAGGGCCGGGTCCAGTGTGCCGCCCGTGAACCACACGGGCTGCCCGGCCCGGTCCGCCAGGCCGGGCAGGGTGACGGACCATCCGGCCGGGCGGCCCGCCTGGTCCGGGGCGGCCCGCAGCCGGGCCAGCAGCCCGGCCCGCGCGAGCAGGGCGAAGAACTCCGGCTCGGACCGGGCCGCCCGCGCGGCCCGCAGCGCCTCGCGGGCCAGCACGGTCCGGGCGGGCGGGTCGCCCATGCCCCGCCCGGTCAGGCGCGGCCCGGCCCACCGGCGCCGCAGCTTGGGCAGGGTGAGGTCGGCCGCGAGTTTCCCGCCGCTGAACCAGACCAGGCGGCGGTCCGGGCCGTGGTCCAGGGCGACGGCCTAGCCGGTGGCCTCGCCGGGCCGGACCGCGGAATGCCGCAGGTGGACCAGGACGCCGCGGGCCTGCAGGGCGGCGAGGAACTCCTCCTCGGACCGGGCGGCCGCCGCGGCGGCCCGGACGTGCCGGTACAGGACGGCCCGATCCGGCTCGCGGCCGGAATGGGCGGACCGTTCCATCTCGGCGCGGGTCAGCGATTTCGCGGCGGTCCGGTCGGCCCGGGCCAGCACGCGCAGCCCGTACTCGCGCTCGATGTCGCGCAGCGCCTCGCCGATCCGGTAAAAGTCGTTCTTCGGCCACACGGGGCGCCGGTCCTGGCTGGCGAGGGTGGCGACGATGTGGATGTGGTTGTCGCCGTGGTGGACCGCTATCCAGCGCACGCCCTGGTCCTCGGGGCCGCGCTCGGACAGGCCGGTGCGGTTCATGACCTCGGCGGCGATCGCGTTCCACGCGCCGTCGCCGAGGTCGGGGTCTTCGGGTGCGGCCCGGACCGTCAGGTGGTAGACGAACTTGCTGGGCACCTGGCCCCTGGCGAGCTGCACGGGCAGCTCGAGCAGCGCGGTCAGGCGGTTGAAGTTGCGGCTGCCGTCGGCCCGGCGGGGCGGTTCCAGGCCGGCCGGGTGGATCCACCCGGCGACCAGGTGCGGGTTGATGTGCCGGTTCTGCTGGTTCTGCTTGCTCTTGCCGTACAGGTAATGCAGGACGCCGCGCACGTTCTTCCCGCGGGGCAGCACCCGGCCGATCATCGCCGCAGTTCCCTGGCGGTCTTCAGCGTCGCGGCTTCCATCCGGCGCACCGCGCGGGCCACGACGGCGGCGGAGGCCTCAAGGTCGGGGGAGTGCTCGCCGAGCGCGTGGAGTTTGGCAATGGCCTGGTTGAACAGGTACCCGATGCGGGGGCCACCTCGGTTGCGTCCGACATGTCCGCGGCCGCGTCGGCTACGTCGCCGGCCAGGGCCCGGCCGCCGGCTTCCCCGCCCCCGGCGGCGTCGGTGCCGAGCTTCGCCAGCCACGCAGCAGGCGCCATCTTCCGCCGCGCGGCCGCACGGTGGACCGCCTCAAGCTCCGTCTCGGAGTACCAGACCGTCAGCCGGCGCTCCCGGCGGACGTCGCCGTGGCGCCGCCTCGACCCCGGCGCCGCACTGCGTCTTGCCATGCAGGAAGGAACGACGGCAGAACCGCGCCCGGTTCAATGGCCCGCGCCTGGGCCAGGGGAAATCCGCGCGGATGACCCATATCTGGCTACCGCCCGCTGCGGGTAGACGGAAGCGCTGCTGCCCCGGCCATGCGGCTCAGCCGGGCGCCCTCGTCGGCCGCATGCCGGTAATCGCGCGCCAGCGCGGCGTGGTCGGCGACGGCGCCGCACGCTTTCCGCCCCCGGCCCCGGCGTTGTCCGCCATCCTTGGCCCGGTGAACGCTGTTGACCTATCGCTGATTACCGGCGGGTTCACCATTGCGGCCGTCGCGGTGACGTTCGGCGGCAACTACCTGCGCGACAGGGCAAGGGATCGCCGGTCCGGGCAGCTGGCCCGGGACTCGGCGATCGCGGATCTTCTGACGACTTCGGTCGCACTGGTCCTCGCGGTAAACGCGATCCGGGCCGCCTACCAGCACCGCACCAATGGCCGGTTGCGACTGCTCATCGCCGCCGCGTTGCAGCAGGACCTCCCGAATCTCGATGCGTGGAGAGACCTCATAGACCGGGACGTCATAAGAACGTCTCTTCGCACCGCAACCGGCCTGGCGCGCGATCAGGAAACCGACAGCCGCACGATTGCGCTCGACTATGCGGGCATGGTCCTGCCTCAGATGGGCCGGTTCTTCGCGGCCGTCACCGCGGTGGCCATGGGCCCCAGCAAAGAGATCGCAGGCGCCGCCAGGCAGCTCGGCATCGCTGGCGGTGCTCTCCTGGAGGCGGCAGGGGCAAAGAAGCGTAACCATGCCCGGGCGCAGGACCGGTTCGACCGGGAGCTAGGGAAGTTCCGGGCCGCGGCCGACCGGCGGCGGCAGTTTCGCGCGGTTAAGCCGTCCAGCCTCGCGGGCTGAGCATGTTCCTTTAGCGGGAGTCGGGGCCGAGCGGGCCGCCGCCTGGCAGTGCGACGGGGCCGCCGTCGGGCCGCTCGAGCGGGATGCCGCAATGGGTGCAGATCACCCAGCCGGACTCGGAGTCGTCGCCGGACGGGAGATGCTCACCGCGCCGGGCGCACTCGGCTTCCTGGCGGCCGGTTCGCTCGTGGAAGTCGATGGCCACCTTGAGCATCTCGTCAGCGACGATGAGGTAGCCGCCGTCCCGCCTCTCCCACATGCACGTCGCTTCCAGTTCCAGGGCCGTTGTCGTGGTCTCGGCCGAGATGGCGTTGAGGTAGTCGTCGCTGACGAAGCCGGGCTGGCCGTCCTGGATGCTGTTGACGATCCCGGCGGTGTGCAGCTGGATGGCCGCCCGGCTCAGCACGGACATGTCCTCGAACTGAATGAAGGCGGTGTGGTCGTCGCCCAGGGCGTCCGCGTCTGCCATCAGGTCATCGTGCCATGCGGCGGGGGTGTCCGTTAGGGGATGGTGCAGCGACACGACGATCCGCGAGGCGAACCGAACTGGCAGCCGGTCACCGCGGTAACGATAATGGCGGGGATGCTCACCGAGCAGCTGGCCGCCAACCGCGAGCAACTGGAGCTGCTGGAGCGGGCCCGTCGCGAGCCCTGGCTGCTGGACGACGCCACCGTGGACCGCGTCAAGAAGGTGTTCGGCGTCCAGCGTGATGACATGTGGCTGTGGGAGGAGAATGGCCGCCGCTGGCAGGCCCTCGATCTGGACACCGCCACCCGGGCGCAGGTCAATGGGTACATGTCCCTCGCCGCTCAGTTCGCCACCACCAGCACTGAGGTGCTCGCCCTAGCCGACGAGATCGCCGGCGGCACTATCAACAAGGTCATGGCCAAGTCCGACCTTGAGCTGGGCATCGAGGGCCTCCACCGCGACGGGCCGATCTGATGGGCAGTACCGGCGAGCAGCCCACCAGCGAACTGGTGGCCAACCTGCTTGATACCGCGAGGGCATCGCGAACACGCACGATGCAGGAGGTGGCCGGGGCGTGGCAGCGCGCCGGAACAATCACCAGGAATCTGATCTTGATGGCCAGCTCCGAGACTGGCAACATCGAGCGACCGGCCACCGACCTGGTCACCCAACTGCACATGTACATCCTGGTAGCCGGCCCGGAGGCCGCGACGTCGCGGTCGCAACCTCCCTCCTCTCCAGGCGATGGCACTCCTCGCGCGCTGGGCGGGTGGCTGACCGAGCTCGGCCACAACATCACGAGCGACTCCGGCGACGATCCGGTCGTGACCGCCTGGCAGTGGCTGGCCGGCCATCAGGCGTTCGAGGTCGGCCAGGCCGGTGCCAGACGCGTCATGCAGCATCTCGCCGGCCAGGACGCGGCCGGTACGTAGCTGGGGACTGCTGTGGCGTCCGTAAGACGTCGCCGTCTCATATGACCTGTCCGGTGAACGTCTCACTGAGCGGGGCTATCCGGACGGCCGCACCCGGCGCCGGGGCCAAGAACCCGCCGAGCCTCCGCAGGTCGGAGGTATATCCGTTGGTTTTTCCGCCAGTACTACCGGGACCCCGCTACCTGGGGCTGGCCGAAAACCCGAAGCCGCCGTCCCGGAAACGAGCGATTCCGGGACGAGCGCGGGGTTCACTCCAGGCCAGCTCGCTCACGAAACCGCGCCAGGTCGCTCGGGTGGCGAGCGTGTGGGGGGTGGTCGGTGCCCAGCACCCGCAGCTGGTCGGCCAGCAGCTCCTCGTATGCGGCGGCCGCACCCGCCGCATCGCCCGCCTCGCCCCGAAACCGCGCCAGGTTGCTACGGGCGACGATGGCGCCGGGGTGATCGGAGCCGAGGCGGTCGCGGGCGGTGGCGGCAAGGTCGGTGTAGGCGGTGCGGGCGGCGGTGACCTGCCCGGTGTCGCCCAGGCTGCTCGCTGCACGGAACAGCACCTGGTGGGCGCCGACCCCGCCCGAAAGCCTCATCGCGGCAGGCCGACTCCCGGGTTACCGCAGATAAAAAGTCGTTATCTGCGGTAACTCCTTAGCGCCGGATCGGGCAATTTTGGTCCTCAACCCCCGCACCCGCCCCGCAGCCACACCACCCAGTCCGGCCACCACGCGGCAGCGAACCCCAGCCCGCTACGACCAGCACCCCGCCATTTTCACGCCGCGGCGACCACACCCCCAGGGTGAGGAAGGCTTAGCTCTTTTTTACTGGAAAAGGCCGGTCAGCCGAGTGCGTTGGCCGACGGGAAATTCACCCAGCGGGAACCGTTCCAGTGCAGAATCACGACCAGGCCGCCAGCGTTAACCGTACCGACTGCCCACGCGCTGTCCGGAGAGGCAATAACCACGCCGTAAAGGCTGTCGCAGGTGGAGCAGTAGGGATTCGGGCTCGGTACCCGGCTCCACGCCTTCCCGTTCCAGTGCAGGATCAGGGTCTCGGAACCGAAACCGCTGGGCGTATCCGCAGAGCCGACTGCCCACGCACTGCCCGCAGATGCCGCTGTCACGCTTTCGAGACTGCCCCCCGCTGGGCTGGGGCTCGGCACCCGGCTCCAGGCTTTCCCGTTCCAGTGCAGGATCATTGTCCTGTTACTGTCCACTCCCGCAGACTGAGTGATGGCTGTACCGGCGATCCAGGCGTTGCTGGCAGACGTCGCCGTTACGCCCCCGCCCTCGAAGGGGATGCCTGCGGTGCCGGCCGGACCGGGAACCTGCGTCCAGGTCTTGCCGTTCCAGTGCAGGATCAGGATGCTCGTCGTTCCCGTGACGATGTTCTGAGTTTTTCCGACCGCCCAGGCATTATTCACAGATGTGGCGGTCACGCCGGCGAGCTGATCATTGGTGCCCGGGTTCGGGCTGGGCACCCGCGCCCATGATTTCCCGTTCCAGTGCAGGATTACCGTCTGCGAGGACGACTGATGGGGGAATGCCCCGGAATCGGTGCCGACGGCCCAGATATTGCCCGACGAGACGGCAGTTATCCCGTCGAGAGATGTCCCTTCGGCACCGGGGTTCGGGCTCGGCACCCGCTTCCAGGCGCTGCCGTTCCAGTGCCCGATCAGCGAGCTGTAACCGTCTGCGCCTGCGGGGATGTAGCCGACGGTCCAGGCGCTGCTGGCGGAAACGGCGGCCACGCTGTAGAGCCCGGGAGGCACCGTCGGCGACAGGCTGAGCCAGGACTCTCCTGTCCAGGTCTTGCCGTTCCAGCGCTGGATCACCGTCGCGCCCGTCGCGCCGACTGTCCAGGCCTGACCGGAGGGAGCCACTGACACGCTGCTGAGCTGCCCGCTGTAGGGGGTGAAGGCGTCCGGTGCGTGAACCGCCGCTCCCGCCGGGGCCGCCGTCATCCCCGCCGCCGCCAGCGCCGTCGCGAAGGCGATGCCGCCGATGGTCACGATCTTTTTTCTCATGGCTGGTCTCCGCCTCTTATTTTTCACGTGCGTTGAATCTAGTCTCTCTCGTCACTCCTGTTAGTGTGGACGTCGGTTCTGGCCTAGAGTTCCCTGGCCAATTCGGGTCCGGCGGCCTCAAGTTGCCGGGCGCACATCTTCTCCGGCGCCGATCGTGCTGTTCCCAGCACCTCGCGGGTCCTCCGCGTGCAGCAGGTCGAGAACCTCGCCCGTGTGCTGGTAGCTGATGCTGAGCCTTCGGCTCAGCATCCCGGGGATGCCAGCGACGATCGGGGGCCGGTGAACTCGGCGGCCCGGATGAGCAGTTCAAGGCTCGCGCCGCTCCACGCCGCGGTAACGGCGGGGTCGTCCGCGGGCCGCACGGCGTCCGGGTTCAGAGAGCCGGTGGCGTCCTGCCACGCGTCGAGCTGCCGTTCCATGACCTTGACCTGCCGCCTGTACTCGGCGATCAGGTCTTCCTTGCGCTCCACCTCATGCCGGGCGGCGGCGACCTGCCCCGCTGCCTCCGCCCTGGCCTCCTCGATGAGCGGCGCGGCCAGGACGGCGGCGCGCCGGTCGATGAACCCTTCAAGATCGGCGATCATCGCGGCCAGCCGGTCGGCTGCTTCTGTCTCGCTCACCGGTGCCTCACCGTTTTCCGTCCGGGCAGGTCACGCGACGGCCGCCGCGGCGGTCTTCTCGTCATGCTCGCGGAGCATCCGCATGACGGTCGCCGGCGAGGGGTGCTGGCCTTTCTTCTTGCCGGTGGCGATGACGAGGCGGGCGGCGGTGTCGCGCAGGCTCAGGCCCTGGTCACGGTGGTGGAGGGCGACGGCGAGCATCGCCTCGTCGGTGACGGCCGCGCCGCCGATCACCTTTCGGCGGGCGCGGGCCGCCTCGTGGCCCTCCAGGGTCCGCTCGCGGATGTACTCGCGCTCGCTGCCTGCCATCGCGGCCAGCACGGTGAACACGACACCGGACGGATCGTGGGAGCCCTGCAGCTCGCCGGCGAGGAACTCCAGGCCGATCCCGTCGGCGCGCAGCTGCTCGGCGAGCACCGCCAGCTCGATGCCTCGGCCTAGCCGCTTGTGCTCGTTCACCACGATGGTGACCGCGATGCCGGACGCGCGGATCTAAAAAATAGCCCCAGAGTTCCCTGAGCCCTCCTGTGCCTCTGTAGACCCAGTACCTGGGTCTTCTTGCTCTACCTGGGCGAGTTCTGCCATCTGAGGTGAACTCGGGATTCCTGAAGGTATATCGTCTGGGTCGTTCGTCTTTCTGGCTGAGTGAAGGCGAGGAGGCCCGGGTTGAGCCTGGCAGCCGTGCGAGATCTGCGGGTGGCGCGTGCGCCGGCGACGGCGGAGGACCTGGCGGCGCTGGAGACCGATGTGCTGGCCGGTTTCGTGCTGGCCCGGGCGGCGGCTGGCCTGTCGGATGGGACGATCGCCTCTGACGTCCTGCACCTGGAGCAGGTCCGGGCCTGGTTCGGCAGGCCGCTGTGGGACATGGAGCCGCCGGACGCCGACGCGTACTTCGGCAAGGTGCTTCGTGACACCGCCAAGGGCACCCGGCTGTCGCGGGCCCAGGCGCTCAAGACCTACTTCCTGTTCCTCCCTGTTGACTGCACCTCATCTGGATCATCGATCGGGCGCACAACCCGGTCCGCTGAGAGGGTGAGACGTTGGTCGAGGACATACGGCGTGCGCTGATGGAGGGGCTCGGATCTGTCCCGGCGTTGGGGGCGGTGCTGGCGGGGCAGGGGACGCAGTTGCCGTTCTTCGCCGTGAACAGTGACGGCGAGGAACTCAGGGAAGTGAGTGCCTATCTGCGGGACTTGATGCTCGGCGATGTCAGCCCGCTGACCTGCCGCAGCTATGCGTTCGATCTCCTGCGGTGGCAGCGGCTGCTGTGGTGCCTTGGCATCGAGTGGGAGAAGGCGACCGAGGCGGAGGTGGCGGCGATGGTGGGCTGGCTGCGGGCCGCCCGGAACCCGCAGCGGGAACGCCGGCAGCCCGGCTCGGCTCCGGCGGGATCGGTGAACCTCAAGACGGGAAAGCCGTCGCTGCGAGCGGGGTACGCCCCGGCGACGATCAATCACGCTCTGACCGTGGTGCACGGCTTTTACTCCTTCCACGGTCGTTTCCGGGATGGCCCGGTGGTCAACCCGGTGCCTGTCTCTGCCCAGCGGCGGCAGGTGCTGGCGCATCGCAGCCCGCTGGAGCCGGTCCCGGTCGTGCGCAGGGCACGACTGCGGCAGCGGGTTCCTCAGCAGGCACCGAGATCGATCCCGGATGCGCTGTGGGATGAACTGCTCGCGGCGATGGGCTGCGACCGTGACCGTGCGCTGCTGGAGTTCTACGTCAGCTCGGGTGCCCGGGCGAGTGAGCTGCTCGGGGTGACCCTGGAGGACATCGACTGGGGCGGGCAGCTCATCTACGTCGTGTCCAAGGGCACCAGGATCCGCCAGCCGGTCCCGGCCTCCCCGGACGCGTTCCGCCACCTGGGCCGCTATCTGGCCGCCGGCGGGCTTCCCGCGGAAGGGGAACCGGTCTGGAGAACCCAGCGCGGTGAGCCCCGGCCGATGACGTACTGGGCGATGCGCCGGGTGCTGCAGCGCGCGAACAACCAGCTGGGCACCAACTGGACCTTGCATGACGCCCGCCACACCGCCGCCACCAGGATGGCTGGCGATGAGCGGCTCACCCTGGCCGAGGTGCAGACCATTTTGCGGCATGCGCATCTGGACACGACCGGGCGCTACCTGACAGCCCGGATCGAGGACATGCACGACAAGCTGCAGGAGCATTACACCAGGCCCCGGCCGCAGCGTTCCTACCCGGCCGGCTATGACCCCGACGACATCAAGGCGGTCTTCGGTGGCTGAGCCGGCGGTGACCCGGCTCCCCGCGGATCCCAGGATCGTGCCGACGCGTTTCGCGGGCTTGCAAGCGGCACAGGCCCTGCTGCCCGTCATCTGTCCCGGGCCCTACGGACACCTTGCGGGCGCGAGCCCGGAGGAGATCGAGGCGGTGATGCGCAGGGTCTGGCCGGGCGGCCGTGACGCGGAGAACCGGCGGGCCCGCGGCGCGCGCATTCTCCTGCAGCACCTCGAAGGCTTCCCGGGCGGGTCGTGGCAGCAACGGTGGGAGGCCAGCGGGCTGGATGAAGCACGCCAGCCGGTCAACGTGCTGATCCCTGCCTACGAGGGGCGCAAGGAGATCTGCACCGCTGCCGCCTGCTTGTTCGGGCTCCGCGTCATCCGCCCGTCGCTGCTGGCGCTGCGGTCGACCCGGCTCCACGGCTACGGGGAACGGTTCCTGGCCGCCCAGCACGATCCGCTGCTGGAGGACTTCTGGAAGCGCGTCCAGGACCATCCGGTGCACCCGGTGCACCACACTGCGGCGCTGTTCGACGTCACGGTCGCGCTGACTACCCAGGGCATCATCCTGGCCGGCCTGACACCTGAGGCATTCCTGCACTACGTGTGGCAGTCCCGCGATCAGGGGCTGAACATGAAAGCGCGCGGAAAGCAGAACCGCGGCCAGTTCGCGGGCCAGCTCGCCTGGCCGGTGCTGCACGAGATGGGCCTGTTCCCGCCCGCCACGCCGCCGACAGTGCGGGCAGCGGTGCTCACGGGACGGCGGACGCTGGAAGAACTCGTCGACCGCTACGAGATCCGCCACCGGGGAGTCCGCCAGCTGATCCTCGACTACCTGGCGCGGCGCAGGAGCGAGCTGGACTACAGCTCACTGGACCAGCATGCCCGGTCGCTGGCCGGCTTGTTCTGGGCCAAGATCGAGGCCCTGGCTCCCGGGCATCCCGGCCTCCGCATTGACGCAGAGCTCTACGAGCAGTGGCGTGAAGCGCTCAGTACCCGCGAGAACGGCCAGGGCAAGCGGCACGAGGTCGAGCGGATCCTGCGGTCAGTCCGGTCCTTCTACCTCGACCTGCACAGCTGGGCGGTCGATGAACCGGAAAGATGGGCACCGTGGGTGGCGCCGTGCCCGGTCCCGGACAACGCCCTGCGCGGGCTCTCGGTCCAGAAACGGCGCACCAAGGAGCGGATCGACGACCGGATCCGGCAACGCCAGCCCCTGCTTCCCACGCTCGTCGCCCACCTCGAAGACCGCTACCACCATCTGCGCGAGATCCTGCGCCAGGCCTCATCGCTGGCTCCCCGCGATGTCTTCGCCGTTGAAGGCCGCTCCTACCAGCGCGCCTGGAGCCTCGCCGACGAGAAACGCCAGCGTCGCGGCGGAGAGGCCAACGTCCGTGTCCGTGACCTGGCCAGCGCTGAGGACATCAACGTCACCACAGCCGAGGAGCTCGCGTTCTGGGAGTGGGCGGCCGTAGAGGTCCTGAGACACAGCGGGGTCCGGGTTGAGGAGCTCCTTGAACTCACCCACCTCAGCATCCGCCAGTACCAGCGACCCAACGGGGAGGTCATCGCGCTGCTGGTCATCGCCCCGTCCAAGACCGACCGGGAACGAGTCATCCCGATGTCCGCCGAGCTATTCGCCGTCATCGCAGCGATCATCCGCCGGCATACCCGCGCCGGGCGGGCCATCCCGCTGATCCAGCGGTACGACCAGCACGAACGCCGGATGAGCGAGCCGATGCCGTTCCTGTTCCAGCGCCAGCTCGGCACGACCCGGCGCGTCATCTCGCCCGCCACCGTCCTGGTCATGCTCCGCCGGCGCTGCAACGACCTGGCCGAGCACCATCCGCAGTTCAGCACGGCGGGCTTCACCCCGCACGACTTCCGCAGGCTGCTGGCCACCGACCTGGTGAACAACGGGCTGCCGATCCACATCGGAGCAGCCTTGCTCGGACACTTGAATCTTGAAACAACTCGTGGTTATGTCGCCGTCTTCAACGAGGACGTTATCCGCCATTACCAGGCGTTCCTCGACCGGCGCCGCCAGGCCCGGCCGGCCGATGAGTACAGGACCATCACCCAGCCCGAGTGGGCCGGGTTCGAAGAACACTTCGACCAGCGCAAGGTCGAGCTGGGCGGATGCGCCCGCCCCTACGGGACTCCTTGCCAGCACGAGCACGCCTGCCTGAGATGCCCCATGATCAACATAAATCCGAAGATGCTGCCCCGCCTCGACGAGATCGAAGACGACCTCCAGGCCCGCCGGAGCCGCGCCCAGCACGAGGGCTGGCTCGGTGAAATCGAGGGCATCGACCTCACCCTCACCTTCCTCCGCCAGAAACGTGACCAGACCCGGCGGCTGGCCCGTATCGCGCCCACTGACCTCGGCATGCCAGGCGTGATCGCCACAGGGGCACCATGAGTTCCCCGGCCAGCTCCGTGCCATGCCGACAAGCCCGGCTTGACAAAGTGCAGAGAATCGAGCTCCGCCACAAGGTCGAGATCCACCAGATGACCGGACGGATCGTCGAGTGCCCGATCGACGAGATGAACCGGCCGCGGGGGCGCCAGCAGGCAAAGCTCCGGATCCCGCCCGCCGCCGCCCAGGTGGACCGGCTGTTTGCCGGATGGCGCGAAGAGCTGGCGACCTGCCGGAAGTTCGCCCCGGCCGCCCGCAACTACACCGCCTGCCGGCTGCTGTCGGAGGCCGGCCTGCGGGTCAATGAGGCCTGCAGGCTCGATCTGCCCGACGTCAAATGGGAGCTGGGCCGGTTCGGCAAGCTTCATGTCCGTCACGGCAAGGGCGCCCGCGGGTCCGGGCCCCGTGAGCGGATGGTCCCGCTGATCAACAACGCAGGTCAGACGCTGCGCTGGTTTGTCGAGGACGTGTGGGGCCAGTTCGGCGACGACCACACCCGGCCAGGTGTCCCGCTGCTGCCGTCCGAACGCAAGAACACCGATGGCACCGCCTCCCGGGTCGGTGACGAGACCCTCCGGTCAGCGCTGGCCAAGGCCGCCGGGACGTACCTGCCGGACTGGCCCGACGTGGTCACTCCCCACGTCCTTCGCCACTTCTGCGCAAGCCAGCTCTATCTGGGCGGCATGGACCTGATCGCGATCCAGGCCACCTTGGGGCATGCCTGGATCGCCACGACCATGCAGTACGTGCATGTCCCCGGAACCCATATCGAGGACAGCTGGATCGCAGGTCAGCAGCGTGCCGTCGCCCGTTTGAAGGGATTGCCGAGATGACCGGACAGCCGCGATGAAGTGGAACCTGCGCCTGGCGGCCGCCAACCGCGGCATCTGGAAGGCCAGCGAGCTGCAGCGGATGCTCGCCGACCACGGGCTGATCATCAGCGCCGGGAAGCTGTCAGGGCTGTGGTCCGGGGACCCGGCGAGCATCAAGCTGTCCGACCTGAACGTCATCTGCGCCGTGCTCGGCTGCGGGGTCGACGAACTCCTGATCCCGCAGCCGGAGCTGGTGAAACGGATCGACGAGCGGCAGGACCAGCCGGCCGTGGCGTCCTCGTCGCAGGGCGGGCCGCCGGTGACGCCCAAGCGCCGGGACGGACGATCGCTCCCGCCGGCCTGAGGTGCCGCCCCGAAGATCCCGTAACGGCGCCGCCAGCTGCATCGACTGCCTGGCCTGGGGAGTCCTGGGCGCCCGCCGCTGCACGGCATGCGGAGTATGGCGGCACAACTACCCGGGCGAACAGCTGTGTCCAGGATGCGGCCGCGTGCTCGCGGTCAAGGACGGCCACTGCCGGCTGTGCTGGCAGCAGGCCCGCCGCGAATCCCAGCTCGCCGGCGGCCTGCCGCGAGGAGCGGTCCCGGTTCTGGAGGCCGGCACACTCCGCTGCCACCAGCTGTTCTTCGACCGGATGAAGGGCCGCCGGGCCGAGGGGCCGGCCCGTCAGCACGACCGGCGGGGCGCTCCGCGCAAACCGCCGCCGCCGCCCGCCCCATGTCCCGCCGTCCGATGGCTCCAGCCAAGACTGTTCGAAACCGGCAAGGACTTCACCCGCTTCGACGAGGGCAACGACGCCGCCCTGCAAAACCCGTGGCTCATCTGGGCGATCTACCTGGCCCACCGGCGGGGCGAGGCCCGCGGCTGGAAACGCGGGATCCGCCTGGGCGTCCGCCGGGCGCTGATCATCGTGTTGTCCGGGCACGCCGCGGGCGACACTGTCTGCTACTCCGAGATCTTCCCGGCACTGCGGGCCCGGGACATCAGCGCCGGACGGGCCGCCGAGGTGCTCCAGGAGATGGGCGTGCTGGTCGATGACCGGCGCTCCTCCTTCGAGAGCTGGCTGGAACGCAAGCTCGAAGGCCTCGCCGAGGGCATCGGCCAGGAGGCCAAGTCGTGGCTGCGGACCATGCGCGACGGGGGCCCGCGGTCCAGTGCCCGCAGCCTGGAGACCGTCTGGTGTCACATGAACAATGTCCGCCCGGCGCTGGTGGACTGGTCACAGCGTTACGACCACCTGCGGGAGGTCACCACCGACGACATCCAGGCCATCCTGAGCGGCCTGCACGGGACACGTCGGCTCCACAGCCCCAGCCGAAAATCTGCCCAAATGACCCCTAGTGCTTGCTATAGTACGCGCTTGCTTGATATAGTGAGCATAGTTATCCGATCACCATGAAGGAATGCACATGACTATCATGACCAGTCACTACAGCGATGCGGCGAGCCAGGCCCGCAATGCGGCGGACAAGACCGCTGACCTCTGGACGCAGGGCGCACGGGGCCTGACCGGCCTCGTTCCCCGGCTGCCGCAGATCGACCTGATCCCGGCCGTCGAACGCTACTTCGACCTCGTGCAGCGGATGGTGGACGTCAACCGCTCCCTCACCATCAAGTGGGTCGAGGCAGCAGCACGCTGACCGGCGTGGTGCGTGACCAGGCCGAGTCGGCCGCTGACGTCGCGCGCGAGATGCCAGCGTCAGCCGGCCACGTCGTGCACGAGCAGGCCGCCCAGGCCGAGCAGGCCGTCCGCGAGCAGGCCGAAAAGGCCGGGCAGGAGCGCGCACGTCAGGCCCGCAAGACCGAGCGCGAGCAGGCCAGGCAGGCCCATGACCAGGCCCGCGAGCGCTACGAGGGCCTGACCAAGGCCGAGCTGAGCGACCGGCTCGCCGAACGGGACCTGCCCAAGACGGGCAACGTCGACGAGCTCACCGAGCGCCTGATCGAGGATGACAGCAAGTAAGCCGCCTGGCCGCCCCGCGACAATGAGGACGCCGGTGTCGTCGCAGCAGTCGCTGCTTCGATGCCGGCGCCGTACTGTTTTTCACCGCCACTCTCAGTTCCCGGTCGCGAGGCTCGCCCACCTGCTGCAATGGCGCTGACCAGAAGGCCTTCGCCGCTGACTCACGTCGCCCACCATCACCACTTACCCCGCCACGAACCGACGCTGATCGCGGTGGCCAGCTCCCCGGACAACCGCGGGTTCCCGGTGCGGCACCTTCAGTCAGGCTGAACCCGCGACCAGTCAGGCTGAACCCGCGACGGACCGGGTGATAACCCGCTTCCGGGCTATCCATTTAACCGGAGGAGTCCTGGTCATCGGTTCTCCAGGGTCTTTCTGCTGGGGGCCGTTCCATGCTCGGCGGCCGGCCGCGGGCCGACGGCGGTGCAGAAGGCGCCCGTAGCCGGGGCTGGCTGGCGATCAGGTCGCGGTAGCGCACCGGGTCGTGGCCGGCGGCGAGCTCGAGCACACGGTAGAACAGCAGCCCGCGGCTGC
>Ga0302223_10001157_pt1 | contig 14598 bp, 6 predicted proteins | sample II_Palsa_E2_3_FD_194565 | JGI IMG/M metagenome (GOLD analysis project Ga0302223, IMG submission 194565) | Peat permafrost microbial communities from Stordalen Mire near Abisko, Sweden - II_Palsa_E2_3 | ecosystem: Environmental > Terrestrial > Soil > Palsa > Peat permafrost | place: Sweden... | reverse complement strand
GTATAGGTGATCCCGGTCGTCGTCGGGGCGTCCGACCAGACCAGGCTTGTCTCCGTTCCCGAGACCGGGGTGACGACGAGACTCGTCGGGTTGGCGGGCACCGCGATTCCCGGAAGGTTGTATTTTCCCTGGAGGTATTGCCCGACGGTCGTCCGCTGCGCCGCGGTCAGCACGCTGTTGTAAACGATGACCTCGGCGACCGTTCCATCGAACAAGTTGCCGTTCCCATCCTTGCCCAGGAGCGGGCTGCCGCTGAAGCCGCCCGTGTTTGTCGTGCTGGTCAGCAGCGTCATCCCGTCTATCCTTGCAGTCCAAAGGCCCGCCTGCCCATTGACGTTGTAGAGGCTGTACTGCGTGACAGGCGATGCGGGATGCCCGATGTTGTATTCGCCCGTCGCCCCGAAGCTCTCGTAAATGCTCCCGTTCGTATTCGGGTAGCAGTCGGCTCCGTTAGACCCCAGGCTCCAGAGTCCGCGGGCGACCGCCGGCGTCGCCGATGTCGTCTTCACAATGACAAACACTTCGCCCGCCGTCATCCCGCTCATCAGGTTCGGCAGGGCGAACCACTGGCTGCTCGTCGCCGTGAATTGCATCACGGGTCGCCCGTTAAGCGCCCCCGCGACCACCGTCGGCTCGTTGGCCACGGTCATCTGCATCGCGTTATTTCCGCCGCCACTTCCGTCCTGCCAGATGCTCACGCTGCCGGCCGAGGTCGCCTGGAGCCCGCTGTCGGCTATCAGCCAAAGCTTCATCCCCGAGAGCGGCATGTCCGTCCCGCTCGCCAGCGTCGTCGCGCTGACAACGTTGCTGTACCCCGGGGACGATCCGGCCAGGGTGGTGGACGAGATCTCATAGGTGTAGCTCGTCCCTGCGGTCAGCCCGCTGTCCATGTAGCTCAGGGCGTTGTTGATCTGGGCAATCGCCGCGTAACTGCCGCTCCCGGTTTTCCTCCAGATCGTGTAGGAGATGCCTGTCGTCGTCGCGGAGTCCGACCACACCAGGCTTGTCTCCGTCCCCGAGACCGGTGTGACGATGAGGTTCGTCGGGTTGGCGGGCACCGCGATTCCCGGAAGGTTGTATTTGCCCTGGAGGTATTGCCCGACGGTCGTCCGTTGCGCGGCCGTCAGCACGGAGTTGTAGATGATGACCTCGGCGACCGCTCCATCAAACATGTTGCCGTTCCCATCCTTCCCCAGGAGCGGACTGCTGCTGAATGCGCCCGTGTTTGCGGCGCTGGTCAGGAGCGTCACCCCGTCTATACTTGCCGTCCACTGGGCCGACTGCCCGCGGACATTGTAGAGACTGTACTGGGTTACAGGCGATGCGGGATGCCCGATGTTGTACTGGCCCGTTGTCCCGAAGCTCTCGTAGATGCTCCCGTTCGTATTCGGGTAGCAGTCGGCTCCGTTGGACCCCAAGCTCCAGAGTCCGCGCGCCGCTGCCGGAGCCGCAGACGTCGCCTTCACAATCACAAATACTTCGCCTGTCGTCAGCCCGTTCATCAGGTTCGGCAACGAAAGCCACTGGCTGCTGGCCGCCGTGAACTGCATCGCCGGTCGCCCGTTGACCGCGCCCGCGACCACCGTCGGCTCGTTGGCCACGGCCATCTGGGACGCATTGTTGCCGTTTCCGCTCCCATCCTGCCAGATGCTCACGACGCCGGCCGAGGTCTCCTGAAGCCCGCTATCAGCTATCAGCCAAAGCTTTATCCCGGAGAGCGGCATGTCCGTGCCGCTCGCCAGTGTCGTCGCGCTGACAACGTTGCTGAATCCCGGCGATGAACCGGCCGGGGTGCTGGAAGAGATCTCGTAGGTGTAGCTCGTCCCGGCGGTGAGCCCGCTGTCCATATAGCTGAGGGCGTTGTTTACGGATGCCACCGCCGCGTAACTCCCGGAACCGGTCTCCCTCCAGATCGTATACGTGATTCCGGTCGTCGTCGGGGTGTCCGACCAAACCAAGCTTGTCTCCGTCCCCGAGACCGGGGTGACGATGAGGCTCGTCGGGTTGGCGGGCACCGCGATTCCCGGAAGGTTGTATTTCCCCTGGAGGTATTGCCCGACAGTCGTCCTCTGCGCCGCGGTAAGCACTGTGTTGTATATGATGACCTCGGCGACCGCCCCATCGAACATGTTGCCGTTCCCATCTTTCCCCAGAAACGGGCTGGTCGTGAACGCTCCTGTGTTTGTGGCGCTGGTCAGGAGCGTCATCCCGTCTATTCTCGCCGTCCACTGGCCCGCCTGCCCGCTGACATTGTAGAGACTGTACTGGGTGACACCCGATCCGGGATGCCCTATGTTGTACTGACCCGTTGATCCGAAGCTCTCGTAGATGCTCCCGTTTGTGTTCGGGTAGCAGTCGGCTCCGTTGGACCCCAGGCTCCAGAGGCCGCGCGCCACCGCCGGCGTCGCCGAATTCGCCTTCACAATGACAAACACCTCGCCCGTAGTCTGGCCGTTCATGAGATTCGGCAAGGTGAACCACTGGCTGCTCGTCGCCGTGAACTGAATCGCCGGCAGTCCATTCAGGGAACTTGCGACCACCACCGGCTGGTAGCTCGAATTGGACTGGGTGGCATTGTTCCCATTCCCGCTCTGGTCCTGCCACACGCTCACGTCGCCGTTGGAGTTCGAGGTCACGCCGACATTCGCCTGCAACCAGAGCTCCAAGCCCGTCGTAGGGATACCGCCCGCGGAAACCGACGCTCCCGAAAGCACGACTCCAAGAAGAATGTGTGCGGCTGGACGCGACACGCCACAAAAACCGGCCCAATCCAAAATCTAGGCGAGCCTAATTGCCCGGAGTTTTGAATTATCTTAAACGTCCATTCGCGTAATCCAGAATCCATAAAGGCGCGCAAAAAGCATCTTAGCGTTTCCTGCGCATCAACATAAGCGCTCGTTTCTCAAATACTCATGCGCATCGATCCTGTCACCCGGTTGCGTTTGCGGGATTTCGCCATGCCTGCTTGCACCATTCGCGAGAGCTCCCTCACATTTTTTTCTCCCGCATGGCATGTGTCCGTACGTGTTGTATGAAAAAAAACTCAATCGCGTCCCCGATGTGCCGCCCGATTTCACCCTGACGTTTGGTCCGAACCCATCAACTAACGGTACCGGACACGGGTGGCCTGGGCGGTCGGTCGCAAGCGGATCTCGTGGCAGCACGCGTTAAGAGGAGCACTCATTGGCATCTGCTCTCCCATCACGGCGTGGAAGGGGCGCCGACCGTCATTCGGCAAACCGCCACTGAGCCTTGAAGTCCCTCGGCGGCTTCTCGCCCTTCAGGCGTGCGCGGACGAGCTCGATCGGCATCGGTCCGCCAAAAAGGATCGCGTCATGGAATCGACGGTTCGTCATCCCTCCCGCTTTGACCAATTCGCCGTGGAGTTCCCGGAGCTGGAGGGCGCCGAGCATGTACCCCGCCTGATACATCGGGGGAAACGTGCCGTTGAAGGACCGCCTCACCTCCCCCGTCGCGCTCGCGCGCTCGTGTCCCACGCGATCGACCAGGAAGTCGATGCACTGCTGGGGAGTCCACTTGCCGAGGTGGAAATTGAGCGAGAAGATGATCCGCGCGCACCGGTGGGCCCGCCAGAAGAGCATTCCCATCCGGTCCTCAGGTGACTTGGGGAAGCCCAGGTCCCAGAACTGGAATTCCCACCATACGGCCCAGCCCTCGACCCAGAAGGGCGTCGTGAAGAGGACCCGGTGGGGATTGAAGCGGCCCTCATAATAATACTGGAGGTGGTGGCCCGGCACTAGCTCGTGGAACACGGTCGCCCGCGCGAAATGGACGTTGTTCGCCCTCAGGCTCTGGAGCTTGTCATCGTACTCCATCGAGTCGGTCGGGAAGGCCACGAGGATGTCCGGCCCGCCCAGGAAGAACGGCGCGACCTTCTGCCTCGCGGGGCTCATCATCTCGATCCGCCAGAAATCCGCGGCGAGCGGGGGTATGGTGACCAGGTCCCGGTCCTGGACAAAGCGGATGGCCTCGAGCGCGAGGTCCCGTACGAGGCCGGGCTGGCCGCCGGGCGGGACGTGGTCGTCCTTCACCTTTTCCATCGCGCCCTTCCAGTTGTCCCCGAATCCCATCTCGTTCGAGGCCTTCCTGAGCTCGGCGTCGCACCACGCGAATTCCCGGTTCGCGATCGCGAGGAGTTCCTCCGGGGTGTAGGCGATCATCTCGTGCGCCAGCTCGACCTCGAGGCCCTCGCGCCCGATCGGGTCGCCGATGATGGGCTCGTCCTTGCCCGGCTCGATGCCCACGATCTTCTCCTTCAGGAATTTGACGTAGGCGTCCAACCCCTCGTTCAGGCGGTCGTGCGACGCGCGAACCCACCAGCCGAACGCGGGATCGTAGCCGTCGTAGAACTTGTACCAGTCGGCGAGCGATTCCCTCAGCTCGCCGATGGCCGCCACCGCCCGATAGGCCGTGATCGGTGTCGTCGTCAGGGGTTTCACGGCCTTCGGCGCCTTTGGTGCATCGCCCCCCAAGCCCGACTGCAGCGCCTCCTGGATGTCCGCAGCATCGGCCGCCATACGGTTGAGCGTCTCCGCCGCACCCTGCGGGTCGACGGGCTCCATCAGGCGGCGTGACTCCTGGAGCCTTGCGATGTCCACGGCGAACGGAATGAGCGGCGCCATCTCCTTCTCCCTGGACTCCTCCCGGTCGAGGAGCTTCTGGCTATACTCGAGCTGCCGCGTCATGAGGAGCCAATCCACCCTGCCCTCCGTGCCCAGGCTGTCATAGGCCATCGCGTCGAGGCGCCTGCTCCATGCGCCGTAGAATTCGCGCAGGCGCCGGATTTGGAGTGCCGATCCCTCGACGCTGTAGAACCGCAGGAGCTCGTCCCTGTCGGCAACAAAGCGCTCGACAAGCTCGCGCAGCTCGCTCGATTGCGGCCGGGTCATCTGGGAGATTTCGGGGGGCACGTAGTCCCCGGTGGATCGGCCGGCGGCCGGCGATGGCGGCTGCTCGGCCAGCGCCGGCGCTACTAGGATAAGGGAAAGGAGAGCCGGGGCGAGACGGGGGACGCCGTGCATCGCCGGATCCAAGCGGCGCATTGTTCCGCGGTCAAACACGGCCGCCGGTGCGAATCCGGCCGAAACGCGCGGATTCGATGCCGCCCCGGGACGCCCTCGCTCCCGACGGGGGTCCGTCCACAATGGGTTTGCAACTCGGGTACCCCTGCCTGAACTCGGCTGGATGAAGTCAGGTCCCAGGACGGACCCTTGGGTCGGCAGGGGAATTTTCGCCGGCATCACTCTCATATCCCTGGGCTGGGCGCTCTATACGCAGCACGCCTGGGAGGACTTCTTTATCACCTACCGGGCAAGCAAGAACCTCGCCATGGGAAACGGCCTCGTCTTCACGGTCGGCGAACGCATCCAGACCTTCACGTCGCCGATCCAGGCGCTGGTCCCGGCCGCCATCGCGTGGCTAACGGGATGCCGGAGCGACTCGCTCGTGCTTTGGATCTTCCGGATCCCGGGCGCCTGCGCGCTGGGCGGATGCGGCGTGTTCCTTTGGCGGATTTCGCGGCGCGCAGGGTGGCCGGCAGTCGCCACCCTCGCCTGCATCGGGCTGTTTGCATTCGATGCCAAGACGCTCGATTTCACGGCCAACGGGATGGAGACGCCCTATCTCCTCTTCTTCATGGCCTGGCAGGCCTTTCTCGTCTTCACGGGCGGAAGCACCCCGTGGCTGGGCGTGGCCTGGGCGGGAATGATGTATGCCAGGCCGGACGCCTGCATCCAGATCGCCGCCTTTTATGGCGCCCTGCTCGTGCTGGGACGGGAGGGGATCACGCGGGGCGAGCTCGCCCTGCGGGCGGTTCGCGCCGGGATGGTGGCAGCCGTGCTCTATGCTCCCTGGATTCTTTGGACGGCCTGGTACTACGGGTCGCCGATTCCCAACACGATCCTGGCGAAGGGCCTGAATTCGCCCCACGGCTTCGCCGACATCGCCCGTTCGATCGGCGAGGCGCCCCTGAGGATGATCGTCAACGGCGACTTCAACCGGTTCCTCTTTGCGCCGACGTTCATCGAGCTGGGACCGATATCCGACTGGGGTCTCCCCTCGCATTGCCTGTGGCTGCTGCTGTCGTTGCTTCCCTGGGCATACTGGCTGAATCCGTGGGGAGGCCGCTTGGCGCGCACGTTTTCATTGTGGCTGTTCCTGGACTCGATCTACGAGGTCTGCGCTCCCCGGTATCCATGGTACCTGCCTCCCTATGCGCTGGTGGCGATGATCGCATGGGGCTTCATGATCGGCGACCTGACCGGCCGGGTCGCCTCGGATGCGGGAGCCGCGCGGCTGCCGACGGCAGGTTCGCTTCGAAAGGCGCTTCCCTGGGTTGTCCTGGCCTTGTTGCTCTTCCAATTGAGGACCGCCGGCCTGATGGCGGAGACGATGCGCGAGCAGCAGCTCCTCATCGAGGATGGAAACCGCCGCCCGCTGGGGGTCTGGCTGCACGATCATTCGGCGCCGGGGGACACCGTCTTTCTCGAGTGCCTGGGCTACATCGGCTTCTACTCAAACCTGAAGATGTACGACTATCCGGGCCTATCCTCGCGGGAGATGATCGCCGCGCGGAAGAAGCTCGGCACCGACGACTATGGCGCCCTGATCCGCGAGTTGAAGCCGGTCTGGCTGGTCCTGCGCGCGGGCGAAGCCAGGGGGCTCGCCTCGGCTGACCCCGGCCTGCTGAGGGGACAGGACACGAGCGCGTACGTGCTTGCGAGAACCTACGACCGGTCCGCACAGGTGGCGGAGCTGGGGGACTTGCCCGGCCGCTCGCTCCTTGTCTGGGACCAGACGTTCCTCGTCTTTCATCGGAGGCACTGAAGGCGGACCGCCTTCGCCGGGGGGCCTCAGAGCCTCCACTCCACCTCGCCAAACGCGCCGAATCCGAGCGCCGGATATCCGTTCACCGGCTGGTATTTCCGGTCGAGCAGGTTCTCGACGCGCGCCTTGAGGGTCAGCCGTCGGCTCGCACGCCATGCGGCGTATATCCTCGCGACCGGGTAGCCCGGATCGGTCACATCGAGGAATGTCTGGGCGTCCACGTCCTCCCGGACGCCGACGACCTGGACGCCCGCCCCGGCGCTCCAGCCTCCGCCGAAATCCCTCCAGAGGTCCGCGCCGCCGCTGTTGCGCGGGCGCCGAAGGAGCTCCGTTCCGTCCGTAAGGTCGTCGGCCTCGAGATAGGTGTAGTCGGCGTGAAGCTCGAAGCCGGCCAACAGCCTGAGCTTTGCCTCGAGCTCGACGCCCTCCGTACGGGCCCGGTCCACGTTCACGGTGGTGCCGGGATAGACGTTGAAGTTGTACTCGATCAGGTCGCTGAAGTCGTTGCGAAACCATGTCGCGCCCAGGATGCCGGCATGCCTGGGGAGGTACCAGTCGATCCCGGCGTCGCCGCCGCGTGATTTTTCGGGCTTCAGGTCCGGATTGCCGACATATCCCGTCGCGACGCCGTAGAGGTCAAGGAAGCTGGGCGCATTGAATCCCGTTCCGTAGCTTGCTCGCAGCTTGATCGACCGGTCCGCGGAGAGCCACGCCCCGGTCGCCCGCCCCGTGACCGACGAGCCAAACGTGTCAAAGTCGTCATAGCGCATCCCGCCGGTGAGGTAGACCGACGGGATGGGATGCCACTCGTCCTCGGCGAATGCCGCGATGAATGTCTGGCGCTGGTCGATGTCGCCAAAGCCGTCGTCCCAGGTCGTCTCGGCCTCCGCGGTGATGCCGGCGGTGATCCGCTGGCCCTCGAGGCCGCCGTAGGTGGCCTGGGCGTCGAGGACGCCCCTGCGATTCCGGACGATCGTCGTTTCCTCGAAGACCCCGGGCGACTCGTCGAAGGAGACGTAGCGCCGATCCTGGCCACCGAGGATGACATGCGCGCTCCATTCGGGGGACGGCTTGAGGTCGGCGAAGACCGTGCCAAGCCAGTTGCTCTCCGTCTCGTAGGCGTAGGGATCGTTCGTGTAGATGTCCCCCGGATCCCCGAACCTGCCGTCAAATCCCCGGAGCGTCGCGCCTACGGACACGGCGGCCGAGAGGTCGCGGTCAAGGCGCACCACGACGTCGCCGCTGTCGAACGCGTTGTTCGGCCGATCGTTGGCCGTGTGCGAACCCGAGGCGGAGAAGGACCAAGCCCACGGGCCACGCGCCCCCTGGGTGTCCGCCGTGCCGACGACCGTGTCGAAGCTTCCCGCCTCCACGGCGACATCCGCCGAAGGATCCCCCGAGCCCCGCTGGACCTCGATCGAGACGACGCCGCCCACTGCCTCGCTTCCATACAGGGTGCTCTGCGGGCCCCGCGCGATCTCGATCGAGTCGGTTGCTCCCAGGCGCGCCCCCCCCAGGAAAACGGCGTAGTCGGTGTTGGCGTCGTTGAGGCGGATGCCGTCGACTAGAAAGAGCGTCTGGTCGGAATCCGACCCGCGCATGAACAAGGAGATGTCGGAACCCATGGCGCCGTTCGCGAACGCGGGGGCGCCGGGGACGGCGCCAAGGGCGGCCGCGGGCGTCGTGATCTGCTCGCGGGCGAGGTCTGCCGCGGAGATCTGGTCCACCGCGCTCCCGATGGTCCGTACGTCGGCAGGAGTGCGGGTTGCGACCACGAGCAAGGGATCGAGCTGCGAGTCGGCCACCGCCTGTGAATAGGCACGCGCGGCCGATGCGGCCGCGGCCAAAGCGGCAAGGCATCGGACCGCGATGCGGGCCGCCTGGGATGTGTGGGTCATACGGAGGTGAGGCTTCACTTTTGCGATGAAGTTTTCGCGCGGCGCGCGCAATCTCGCCGAACGAAGGTGAATCCCGGGCAAGGTGTTCGGACTCCGCATGTGTCTTCCGCACGGCCGCGACGCGGCCCAGCGGACTTTTCCTCGCCCCTCGCCTTCACCGGGGTGAGAGCCCCGATTGGCTTTGCCCGCGCCGCCTGGCGGCGCGGTGGTGGGTCTGTGATGCGATACCGCAGCGCAACTGTGGCCGATTCTGACGGCCTTCCCTCAAATCCCGGAAGGTGGACAAAGAACACCAGGCGATGCCTGTGTCCAAGAAGGGGCAAAGGAGCGCAAACACAATCATATCAATAAATACGTATTTATTGATATGATGCTTGCCAACCCGCTCGCGAACGCGTTGGCTTTGTTTGGCCGCCGAGGCTCATCATCCCTTTTCCGTCCCCATGCCCTCCCCCCGCGAATCCAGCTCCTTCGCAGCCCTCCGGCGCCTCTTCGAGTCCCGCATCGCGATCCTCGACGGCGCAATGGGCACGATGATCCAGGCGCACAACCTGGAGGAGCCCGATTTCCGGGGCGCGCGGTTCGCGCGGCACCCGCGGGACCTGAAGGGCAACAACGACCTGCTTTCCCTGACCCAGCCCGATGTGATCGAGGGAATCCATTCGCAGTATTTCGCGGCCGGGGCGGACATCGTCGAGACAAACACGTTCAACTCGACGGCGATCTCGCAGGCGGACTATGGCACGGAGTCGCTCGCCGCGGAACTCAACGCGGCCGCGGCTGCGGCCGCCCGGCGCGCCGCCGCGAAAGCCCAGGCTGCGGACCCGGGCAGGCCGCGTTTCGTCGCGGGGGCTCTTGGGCCGCTCAACCGGACGCTCTCGATGTCCCCCGACGTGAACCGTCCGGATTACCGGGCGGTGACCTGGGACCAGGTCGTCGGGGCATACCTTGAGCAGGCACGGGCGCTCGCGGCCGGCGGCGTCGACGCCCTCCTGGTGGAGACCATCTTCGACACGCTGAATGCCAAGGCCGCGCTCTTTGCGATCGAGACGCTGTTCGACGAGACGGGCGTGCGGCTCCCCGTGATGGTCTCGGTGACGGTCACCGACGCCTCGGGCCGGACGCTCTCGGGCCAGACCATCGGCGCCTTCTATGCCAGCATCGCGCACGCCCGCCCCTTCTCGGTCGGGATCAACTGCGCCCTCGGCGGCCGGCAGATGAGGCCGTATGTCGAGGAACTCTCATCCATCGCCCCGTGCTTCACCTCGTGCTATCCCAACGCCGGCCTGCCCAATGCGTTCGGGGGATATGACGAGACGCCGGCCGACATGGCGGCCGTCCTCGGCGAATTCGCGGCCAACGGCTGGCTCAACATGGCCGGCGGGTGCTGCGGGTCGACGCCCGCCCACATCGCGGCGATCGCCGGGGCCGTTCGCCCCTTCCCGCCGCGCGGCCTTCCCCGGCAGCCCCCCGCGATGCACCTGAGCGGACTCGAGACGCTGGTCATCACCTGAGCCGGGCGGACAACCGATGTCGAACCCAACCCGGCCCTCCGCATCGCGGTTCATCGTCATCGGCGAGCGCACGAACATCACGGGCTCGCCCAAGTTCGCAAAGGCGCTGAAGGCCGGCGAGTGGGACGCGTGCCTCGCCATCGCGCGCCAGCAGGTCGAGAACGGGGCCAACGCCATCGACATCAACGTCGACGAGGCCCTCATCGAGGGAGAGCCGACGATGGTCAAGTTCCTCAACCTGATCGCCGCGGAGCCGGAGATATGCCGGGTGCCGGTGATGCTCGACTCCTCCAAGTGGAGCGTCCTGGAGGCCGGGCTCAAGTGCCTTCAGGGAAAGGGCATCGTCAACTCGATCTCGCTCAAGGACGGCGAGGATGAATTCCTGCGCCGCGCGCGGCTCGTACTGCGCTACGGGGCCGCCGCCGTCGTCATGGCGTTCGACGAGAAGGGCCAGGCGTCGACGCGGGACGAGAAGGTCCGCATCTGCACGCGCGCCTACCGTCTTCTCACCGAGGCCATCGGCTTCCCGCCCGAGGACATCATCTTCGACCCGAACATCCTGACCGTCGCCACGGGGATCGAGGAGCACAACAACTATGCCGTCGATTTCTTCGAGGCCACCAGGATCATCAAGGACACGCTGCCCCATGCGAAGGTCTCCGGGGGCGTCTCCAACGTCTCCTTCTCGTTCCGCGGCAACAATCCCGTGCGCGAGGCCATGCACGCGGTGTTCCTCTACCATGCGATCGCGGCCGGCCTCGACATGGCGATCGTCAACGCGGGCATGCTCGGCGTCTACGCGGAGATCCCGGCGGACCTCCTCGGGCGCGTCGAGGACGTCATCCTCAACCGCCGCCCCGACGCCACCGAGCGCCTCGTCACGTACGCGGACGGCCTGAAGGCCTCCCACGGGGGCGCCTCCAGGATCGAGAGCAAGGAGGACCTGGCCTGGCGCGACGCCCCGGTCGAGGAGCGCCTCTCCCATGCGCTCGTCAAGGGAATTGACGCCTTCGTCGAGGCGGACACCGAGGAGGCCCGCACCGACACCGCCAGGTATCCCCGCCCGCTCTCGATCATCGAGGGCCCGCTCATGGACGGCATGCGCGTCGTCGGCGACCTCTTCGGCGCCGGCAAGATGTTCCTTCCCCAGGTCGTCAAGTCGGCGCGGGTGATGAAGAAATCCGTCGCCTACCTGACGCCGTTCATGGAGGAGGAAAAGCGCAAGCTCGTGGCGGGCGGCGGAATCGCGCGCACCCAGGGGCGCATCGTCATGGCCACCGTAAAGGGCGACGTGCATGACATCGGCAAGAACATCGTCGGGGTGGTCCTGGCCTGCAACAACTACGACGTCATCGACCTCGGCGTCATGGTGCCGTGCGAGAAGATCCTGGCCGCCGCGCTCGAGAGCAACGCCGACGCCATCGGGCTTTCCGGGCTCATCACCCCCTCGCTTGACGAGATGGTGCATGCCGCAAAGGAGATGAGGCGCACCGGCTGCACGATCCCCCTCCTCATCGGGGGGGCCACCACGAGCGCCGCGCACACCGCCGTCAAGATCGCGCCGGAGTACGCGCCGGGGGTCGTGCACGTCCTCGACGCCTCCCGGGTCGTCAATGTCGTAAGCTCCCTGCTATCGCCGGAGAACAAGCCCGGGTTCATGTCCGACGTGAGGGCGAGGCAGGAGAGGCAGAGGGAGGAATTCGCGGCGCGGCGCGCCCGAAAGCCGCTGCTCCCGCTGGCGGCCGCGAGGGAGCGCCGGCAGAGGTCCGACTGGGGCGCCGTCGACATCCCGCGGCCCGACTTCCTGGGGACACGGGCCTTTCCCGCCGTCGCTCTCTCGGAAATCGCCCCCTACATCGACTGGGGGCCGTTCTTCAGCGCGTGGGAGCTTCACGGGCGGTTTCCCGACATCCTGAAGGACGGGATCGTCGGGGCCGAGGCCACGAAGCTTTATGACGACGCGAGGAACCTTCTCGCGAGGATCGTGGACGAGAAGCGCTTCACGGCCAACGCGGTCATCGGATTCTGGCCGTGCAACGCGGTCGGCGACGACATCGAGGTCTATGCCGACGAGGCCCGCGGGAGCGTGGCGACACGGTTCCACATGCTTCGCCAGCAGCAGGAAAAGCCCGCAGGCCAGTTCAACGACAGCCTCGCCGACTATATCGCGCCGCTGGATAGCGGCCGGATCGACTACATCGGCGGCTTTGCCGTCACGTCGGGGCATGGCGTCGAGGCCTTCGCGGCGCAGTTCAGGGCCGCGTCCGACGACTACAACGCGATCATGAGCCAGGCGCTCGGCGACCGGCTTGCCGAGGCGATGGCGGAGATGTTCCACAGGAAGGCGCGCGAGGCCTGCGGGTTCGGACGCACCGAGAACCTGGGCTACGCGGACCTGATCCGGGAACGGTACCGCGGCATCAGGCCCGCGCCTGGCTACCCCGCCTGCCCGGACCATACGGAGAAGCCGATCCTCTTCAGGCTCCTCGGGGCGGAGGCGGCGACCGGGATGAGCCTGACGGAGAGTTGCGCGATGTCGCCCGCAAGCAGCGTGAGCGGCTGGTATCTAAACCATCCTGAATCCAAATACTTCGGCGTCGGCAAGCTCGGCCGGGACCAGGTCGAGGACTACGCCGGGCGCAAGGGATGGACGGTGGCCGAGGCCGAGAGGTGGCTCGGACCCTACCTGGACTACGAAACCTCATGAGCCGTCCCGGAACATTGGCGGGCGGCGCGCGTCTTAGCCATTGGATGGATTTCCCGCCTTTCGATTTCAGACTGCTCCGCGCCGGGATCGCGTGCGCGGCGATGCTCCTGGCGACCATGGCCAGGGCGGCAGAGGCCGGGTTCAGCGACGGGCTTTCGGCGGAGGAAAAGGCCGCATGCGGAATCACAAGGCTCACGGCCGCGCAGCTGGCGGCCCTCGATGGGCTGGTGGGGCGCGATGTGACGCTCGCGCGACAGGGCGGTGTCACGGGCTTCTCGTCCGCCTTCCTTGCGCGGCATTCCGCGCAGGAGCGCGCGGCTGCGGGAATCGGCCTGCTTTCCGACAAGGAGCGCTCAACCCTTGATCGGCTGGCGGCCCGCGCGATCGCCATGGGGCCGCCGCCCTCGCAGGCCTTCACCTACGCGCGCCCCGCCGCCCCGCCTCCGCCCGCCAGCCTGGTCTCGGCGCCGCTCTCCGTCGAGGTGCATGGCGATCTGTCCCTCACGGTCGGAGGCGGCAGCCACGGGTCGAGCTTCTACGGGACATCGATGGACCTGTTCGTCACCGATCCCTCCGGCAAATTCACGATCGGGGTCGGATTCAGCGAGTACCGCGGGAAGGGATTCTTCAACCCGTACGGGCTCTGCGAGCCGGTCTACCTGCCGGACTGGTAGGGCGGACGCCCTATTTCTCGATGGCGAATGCCGCGTAGCTGTGCGGCATGAGCGGAACAAGGAAATGAGATTTCTTTGACGCGTCCTGGCCCGCGCGGTGGCGGCGGGGCGCCTTGGGAGCCTCCGGGACGTAGGACGCTATGACGCCGCCCGTCTCAAGGTTGCGGAGCTTCGAGTATTCGCCGTCCACCGTGACCTTCACGACGGTCTGGCCCGGCAGGAACGACTCGGCGACGAACGTGCCGTTGTCGTAGGCGAAGAGCGAAACCTGGCTTGGGCCGTCGACCCGGACGAAGAAGTCCCTCATCACGACGTCCTTGATCGCGCTGGTGACGTCGGGCGGCAGCGCGTACAGGTTGCGGAAGTTGTCCGGAATCGCCCACACGTAGAAGGACCCCCTGGCGTACCGGTCCATCAGCATGATCGGGTATCCGTTGCCATTCTCAAGAGCGCTCACCAGCCCCCACGCGTCGTTCGTCAGAAAGCGAACCTCGGGGAATAGGATCGGCGGCTTCCGCTCGGCCGCCCCGAGGTCCGTGCGGTCGCCCGCGCCCATTCCCGTCGAGAAGTCGGTCGCGAGCACCTTGTTGTCGGTCACCTCGGTCTCGCAGACGCCCTCGATCCCCTTGCCCTTGAGCGCCCGCAGGAGGCCCGAGGTGATGACCACGGACTTGCCGTCCTCGAGCTGCCTCTTGATCTTGGCCACGATCCCGGGATCGAATTTCGCGGACTCGGTCAGGAGGACGAGCCTCGCATCCACCGGAAATTCCGGGTGCAGGTCTATCGGGATGCCGATCATCCCGATGTAGTTGTGCAGGAAGTCCTCCCCGGTCGACTGATAGGGCTTGTAGCTCGCTATCCCGATCGGGTTTCCGAGCTTTCCGAGGACCGCGTCAACCTGCCTGAGGGAAACCCCGGCGACGGTGGCCCATGAGGGCGTGGGCGACGACGCCGCGCCG
>Ga0302223_10001147_pt1 | contig 14678 bp, 14 predicted proteins | sample II_Palsa_E2_3_FD_194565 | JGI IMG/M metagenome (GOLD analysis project Ga0302223, IMG submission 194565) | Peat permafrost microbial communities from Stordalen Mire near Abisko, Sweden - II_Palsa_E2_3 | ecosystem: Environmental > Terrestrial > Soil > Palsa > Peat permafrost | place: Sweden... | reverse complement strand
ATCTGTTGCAGAAAGGCGTGGATCTCCCTGCTTCGATGCAGCTCCCCGATCATGATCAAAGGGTGATTGTCGAATTGCTGCGCAATCTCCGCGATCACCGTTTTGGATGACGCCGCGGATGCGCCGAAGCAGGCGAACCAGAGGGTCGATGCGATGCAGGATCGAACGAGCCCGCTTCGCGTCCGTAACGTCCGCCTCCTCAACGCGGCAACTGCCATGGCACTCCCCTGATCGCGTGTCGTCATCGAGGTTACTTTGCCTTGTTGTGCCACCTCTGGCCACCGACGCTGGATCCCGATCGAAAGGTGGCTGCGAGGGGATCTCGCAAACCCGGAAATCGGAGCCTAGGCAACCGTCCACTGTCCGCCGTCCGCGTTCGTCCGGACAACCCGCACAGCGTCCGCGGACATGTCCCTCGCTCGGCGCCCATGCGACGAAATGGCTCAGCAGCGCGGGTTTCGGGGCGTTCGAAGCTTTGGCACGAGGCTTGCCATAGATATCTTGAAAGCTTCCTAACTCACTCGCGGAGAACCACCATGAAATTCGAGACCTTGATGCTGCATAGCCTTTTCGCCGTCTGCCTGCTGGTTTGCGTGTTGACCCTTGGCGCGATGCTCACCTCGCACGCCCCTGCTTCCCGTGTTGCTACAAACCATGCTTCGGTTGCTGCAGCCGCGAACTCAGCCAGCTGAGTCGCGGATCAGTACACATACAACGAACATAGCGATAACTAGCCTGATGGCACGGGACAACTCAGGTCACCTTCTTCGCACCGTAGATAGGCTTTGAGTTCCTCAACACGCTTACGGGTCAAGCCGTCACGACACTGCGCGACCAGCATCGGATAAACACTACCCTGGGCACTAGCCGAGGTGGAGAACGTGCACTCGGCATCGCGAAAGGCCAGCCACGCTTTCTGCGCATTGACCAGGAGTTTTGCCGCGTCCTTGTCGCTCTTCAGCCGATCGTTGATCTGCCGATAGTCCGCATTCAGTTCAGCGTCCGTTTTCCTGTAGGCCTGGTCGGCGCACACATTCAAGGCCATCTGACTGGTTGCATTGGCGCAATCCTGCGCAAACGCAGCGGCGGGTGCAGCAGCGACCAACGTCGCCATGATGAAAAATGTACGCATCGATCGTTACTCCTGCAGACGGGCTCGGCCCACTACATCAACTCTACCCACGCTGCGCTTTCCAACCAGAATTTCTCTCGATCCGCGATAAAACCCGCCGCTTGTTCATAGACCAACCACGCATCGATCACGTCCGCCAGATCCTGATCGTTGCGACGAACGGCAAACGCATGTGCCGTCTTGCCGAACATACTTACGTCCAGTGTGCGCAATTGATCGGGATAAGCCTTAGCGAACGCATCCGGCAACGGCTGCTCGGCCAACAGGCCATCCAGCTTGCCGTTGCGGACATCCTGCAACGCCTGGCTTTCATCGTTGACTTCCACCACCTCGCTATTGCCCAGCCAGGTCTTCGTGGTGGCCGCTGTGACCGTACCGGAAAGGACCCCGATTCGATGTTTACTTCCCGTTTCCAGTGCCTGCAGATCGTCCGTGCCGAGCGCTTTGCGATTGAGTACCAACCCAAGCGAAAAGCTGCCATAGCTATCGCTGTATTTCAGCCACTGCGCACGCTGTGGTGTCACGCTCAGACCCGAAGCCAGTACGTCGAAATGGCCGGCGCGCAAGTCGCCGATGGCAGTCGCCCAGGTGGTGGGTACCAGCTCGATTTTCCAGCTCATGTCTTTGGCAAGCTGCCGGACGTAGGCCACCTCAAGCCCGACCCATTGCCCACTCTTGTCACGCATCACCCACGGAGCGTTGACGGCGACACCCACTCGTAGCACGCCCTGCTTTTGTATCGTTGCCAAGCTGCCGCCAGGCTGACGCGACGCGCCGTCGGCATGCGTTGAATCTGCGGTTGCTGCGAAAGTTGTCGGGACAGCAAGCAACAGACTTGTCATCACGATAGAGGCCACATGACCTAAAACCCGGAAGAAGCGCATGGACATCTCCTTAGTTGATAGCGAAGCAGCTAACTGGCTTATGACTTTCGAGGCGAACGTTATAGCTGGATCTCTGGATGGCGGAAGAGCACAAGCTGCGTCTTCGCCGGGAGCGTCAACGGATGATCTCGAACATGCGAAATATCCAGAGCAGCTGATACGCCAGCGCAAACACGACGAAGATTTGTTGAAACCGTTTGTTGGCAACGAATATTGCGATCACTGCAAGCGACGCAAGCAGCCCCTGGCGGACAATGTACTCCACGCCGAACGAGTGTAAATAGCCAGTACCCTTGATCGCGGTATCGATCACATCGATAACGAACATCAAGGCGAGAAAGCCATAGAACCATTTTCTACGGGATTCGAAGTATTCGGCGAAGCCCGAATATTCATCCAGTCGATCGGGAAACAACAGCGACGCAAGCACGACAAAGACGACAGCGTACGCAATCACAAATAGATAGAGCGCGAATGTCCACGAAGGTACTTCGATCAGCGCGTACTCATACCACCAGAAATGGATGATCGCCAGCAGCAGAAAAAGTACCCATCCGATATGGATCGGATAGATCTTGTAGGTTTTTGGGTGCTGCACGAACCGGGTCAGTCCGGTAACCAACCGGGAAAGACTCAAGCCGAGCACGATCGCCATGATCACGCGAACGTGTACAAAAATTTCGTGGGCGGATGAGGCGTAGTTCATGGCATCCCCAATCGAACATCGGCGCAGCGATGCTACCCGCTAGTGGTTTTGCACTGCCAGCGCTACGATCAGTCCACTCACTGATAGCTGAACCTCTTCACCAACTCCGCGCGTAGTCCACACGGCAACGGCCACGGCTCATGATCAAGCCTCGCCAGGGTGCTTGAGACCCAGGGCAGCAGCGGTGACATCCGGCCAGCGCGATGGCGTAGCCGTGATGCGCAGTTAAGTCGCCGTATCTTTGTTTGCGTATCACGCAAATCGTCGAATCACCGCATATGCTTATGCCAGTGAGGTTTTGATGCCTTTGATTCTTCGTGATAGGTCGCACTCACATGTAGCCATCTAGGCGGCCATCAAAATGATCAGCGTAAAGATCAGGTCGATGACGTTCAAGAACGGCCGAAATTTCGCAGCACCAGGTTTCCAGAAGTTGTGCGGGCTTGGTCATCGCGTAGCTGCGATGTCCGCACCATAGAGGGTCCACGATAAAAAGGTAACTAGACAGCTATTTGACAGCTGGCCTCGAGCGGCCGCCCACCTGATTGCTGTCTCAGTGTCAGCTTCCGCCGGTCATTGCGGGACAAATGGATGATTTCCTGACCGCCCACGTCAGCTAGGGGCAGTTTTTTGTTCCTCGATTCAAGCCTTTCCGTAGTGCGCAGGAAGCTCTGCATGGCGTATTGCCGGGCTCTGCTGAGTGTTGCCCGGATCGAGACCGCATTGGCAAGTGTCTTGCTTGACCATCGTCCATGAACGACACCACTTCCAGGCCTGCCATGCTCACCGAATCCATCTCCGAAAATCAGCAGGCGCCAGCCGCATGCGGCGAAGTGAGCCTGGAGCAGCAGATGGTCGAGCTTGCCCTGTCGAACGACGCCAAACGCTTCCTGCGCAGTCTTCATCTTGCCGAGAAGCAGCTTAATGACGCATTCAATAAGGGTCGCGAACGTGGCGAGCTGTGTGACCGCGTAAGCCAGGTGTATCACGACCTGTATGGCGTTGACTGCGAGTCGCCAGGTTCACGCTAGGGGCAAAAACCGTGAGTGAGTCCGGGGCGCCACGATGCGTCTGCACAGCTTTGATGTGTCGGCACGACTCTCGCTCAATGCGATGCGTCGATTTTCTCCGCTAGCTTGACGCTCCGGGGGGCGGCCAGTCCGCCATAGTGCGCGTCGACTTTGTCCAGCAACGTCCGTGCATCATCGCGTTTACCCTCTGCCAGCAGATCGTCCACCTGGGTTAGTTGCGCAGCCCATTCGTTGTCGATGCGCTGGCGGCACGCGGCAAGCTTCCCTGGGTCGGACTTCAGCGGTTTGGATAGCTCATCCAGCGCGCGATTCAAGGTCGCCGGGGCAGCCAGGTCATGGCCGGCCAATGGCATCGCCACGGTAGCCAGATGAAACACGCACCACGCGTGCATCGAATCACGACTGTGTACGTCCATGTCCAGATGGTCTTCGTCATGCTGACCCGTCGCATAGAGCAGCTGCGTCGAGTTCTGGAACTGACGGAACAGGTCGACCGGCGGCAGCGGAATCGACGCATCGCCGATCGGATCACTGCCTGCATCAAGCAAGGCGCCACGAAACAGATCGGGGTAGCCGAGTGCGATATGCATGGCCACGCGTGAGCCTCCGGAGAATCCACCGACATAGACTCTGCCTGGATCGACACGATATCGCCGCATGATGTTGTACGCCGCCAGCAGGGCCAGTGGCTCACGACGATCGAGGACGTCGGTGGTGTTGCCGGAATTCCCCGCACTCACAAAGATCATGCCGTGGCGATCCAGTGTCGCGGTCCAGCGCGCCGGCACCGTCGCCTCCTGCCACGGCGGCACGAACACCAGCAACGCATAGCCGCGTGGCGGCGCCTGAGCGGGCACATAGACCGCGAATTTTTCACGCGCGAGGTCGATCGACTGCTCGCGTGCAGGCTGCCCCGAACGCGCCAACTCCTGGCTCACACGCATGGCGTTCAATGGACTCAACAAACGTCGCGCCAGCTCCATACTGCTTGATAGCGGCGAGTAGTCGCTGAACACAACGTCACGCTGCAGACCCGTCGCAACGGCCGTCGTAGGCGCATCGACGGTGGCCGCAAACAGCGGCATCGCCGAGGCAACGAGCAGCAGCAGCAGGAAGCGCGCGTTCACCGACGCAAAATAGCATTGTCGATGCATGGACGTCATGCGCTACGCATATGGCATCGCCGACCGTGATTGGCTCATCGGAACTCGTTCCGGGGTCTGGTAGTTGATCCCTTGGCATAGCAACATGTCGCACCGTCCATGCAAGGCGATGCGATCTTGTCCAGCAAACTGCTTGTAACCTTTTGCCTTGGTATCGCCTGTGCACCTCTACACGCTGCCAGCCCGACGACAACACCTACGACGGGTTGGGTTTTCGATCGGGACGCAGCGGACCCGAGCACAAGACCCGGCGACAATTTTTTCCGTTATGCGAATGGCGCCTGGCTCGATCACACTCCCATTGCGGCGGACCAGTCCGAGGCAAGCGTGATGCAGGACATGTCCGACCGCACCGATCAGCGCATACGAAGCATTTTGGAGCAGGCCGCCCTGCATGCGGACCATCAACCGACCGCGCTCGAGGGCAAAGTGGGTGCGTTCTACCGCTCATTCATGGACGAGGCACGGGTGAACGCGTTGGGTTTCACGCCCATCTTGCCCCAGCTCGATGCCGTGCGCCACGCCGTTACGCATGACGCGTTGGCCGCATTGATGGGGCGCAACAACAGCGACTTCGACGGCGCGCTGTTCAGCCTCAACATCGATGCCGACTTGAAGGATCCGAAGCATTACGCGGTCTACATCGACCAGGCCGGGCTGGGCTTGCCCGATCGGGACTATTACCTCAAGCCCGCGTTTTCCCGGGAACTGGCGGCCTATCAAATCTATGTCGACCGACTTCTGACGCTGATCCAATGGCCGCATCCGGACATCGCTGCAAGGGACGTTGTCGCCTTCGAGACGGCCATCGCCAAAGTGAGTTGGGGCGAGGTCGAACAACGCGATACGGTTGCCAGCTATCAGCGAATGAGTGTCGCCGAACTGAACCGATGGGCGCCCGGCTTCGCCTGGCCGGCCTATCTGGAAGCAGCCGGACTGAGCAACCTGCAGCGCGTTGTGGTTAATCAGAAGAGCGCATTTCCCAAGCTTACTTCGGTCTATGCGCACACCTCGGTCGCGACGATCCAGGCCTGGCAGGCTACGCGCATCGCGGACAACGCCGCGCTCTATCTGTCGCAGCCATTTCAGGACGCGAACTTCGAGATGCAGGGCAAGACCCTGGCCGGTCAACAGCGACCATCGGCGCGCTGGAAGCGTGGCGTGCGTGCGGTTGCCGGTGGCGACTGTCCTGACGACCGGGCGGACTGTTTCGGCAATCTGATGTGGGCGGTCGGCCAGTTGTATGTCGCGCAGTATTTTCCAGCATCGTCGAAGACGGACATCGAACAGCTGGTAGCAAACCTCAAAGCCGCTTACCAGGCGCGTATCGAGAAGCTCGACTGGATGAGCCCAGCCACGAAACAGGAAGCTCTGCACAAACTGGCGAACTGCACGGTCAAGGTTGGTTACCCCGACCACGCCCGCGACTATTCACAGGTCGTGGTGCGTGACGATGATCTGATCGGCAACGTGTTGCGCGCGGCAACGGTGGACTGGACCTTCAATGTCAGCCGACTGCACGGCCCGGTCGACCTTGCCGACTGGTCAGCGTCGCCGCAGACCATCGACGCCTATAGCGGCTCGCTGCACGATATCGTGTTTCCCGCGGGCATCCTGCAGCCACCGATGTTCGATCCGCATGCCGATCCCGCGGCGAACTATGGCGCGATCGGCGCCTTCATCGGGCATGAGCTTACGCATGGATTTGACGACGAGGGCCGCAAGATCGATGCCGACGGCGCGTTGCGCGACTGGTGGTCGGCCGCAGACGCCAGAGCTTTCGAGGAGCGCGCGAAGAAGCTCGGCGCGCAATATTCATCCTACGAACCGCTGCCCGGCGTGCACGTCAATGGCGAACTGACCATGGGCGAAAACATTGCCGACCTCGGCGGCCTTACGCTTGCCCTCGACGCCTATCACAGGTCCCTGCAAGGCCAACCCGCACCGGTGATCGATGGATTCAGCGGTGACCAGCGCCTCTTTCTTGCCTGGGCGGATATATGGCGCAGCAAGGTGACCGATGACGCGATTCGCCGCAATGTCGCCAGTGATCCGCACTCGCCGTTTGTGTTCCGCGTCAACGGCACCGTGCGCAACCTTGATGCCTGGTACGAAGCGTTTGGTGTGCAGCCCGGCGACAAGTTGTATTTCGCACCCGGGTCCAGGGTGCGGATCTGGTAGTTCCGTTCTCCATCTCATGGTGGGGCGCCCTGATGGTTCGCGACCTTCGATGCCCGTCATAGTTTCATTTGCATCTGTTGACTGCAGTGCAACATCACCCTTATGGTCGGGGCATGTCATCGATTCTCCTGCCAGCTCACGGTTCACTCGCCCCGGTCACCACCGGGTGCAGGCCGCTGTGCGCAGGCATCATGTCCATCGCCACGATTACCACCACCACGACGACAAGGTCGGGGTGGGTGTCCGTGCGCGAGTAGCTACATCAACGCAACGGCCCCGCCCTCGATGAGGCGGGCCGGCACACACCGACATCGCCAGCGAGCACGGGCCTCCACCGGAGGCAATCGTGAATCTCTGTGCATCTCAAGTCGCAAACCAGGTGAAGCCCGCACCGCCCCAGCCTTTCGTTGGCGCGATGCCGCCACGGGCGCATGCACGTCGTCGCGTGCTGGCGGTGGGGCTGATCGGTCCCGGTCGGGTCGGCAGCGCGCTGCTCGCCCAGTTACGCAACGCACAGTCGCGACTGGCGCTTAACGGGCTCGAGCTCCAGCTATGTGGCGTCGCCGCCAGCAAGCGGATGTGGCTGGACAGCGACGACCCCGAGCTCAACAAGCGCTGCGATCGCGCGCAGACCTGGCGTCCCAGCGACCTCGATGAATTTGCCGCGCATGTCCGCGGCGGCGATGGCCGTCATGCGCTGCTGATCGACTGCAGCGCGAATGATGCGGTGGCATCGCACTACGCCGGCTGGCTCGCCGCCGGGCTGCATGTGATCACGCCGAACAAGTTGGCCGGCAGCGGCCCACTGGCACGCTGGCAGGCAATCCATGCCGCCTGTCACAGCGGCTCGCGCTTTCGCTATGAGGCAACGGTATGTGCGGGGCTTCCGGTGATGCAGACGCTGCGCGATCTGCTCGATACCGGCGATGAGCTGCTTGCTGTGGATGGCATGTTCTCCGGCACGCTGGCATGGTTATGCAATCGCCACGACGGTCGACAAGCTTTTTCCGAACTGCTGCGCGAGGCGCATGCACTGGGCTATACCGAACCGGACCCACGCGATGATCTGTCCGGCCGGGACGTCGCCCGCAAGTTGGTGATCCTGGCGCGCGAGTCCGGCCGCGCACTGTCGCTGGCAGACGTGGATGTGCAGAGCCTGGTGCCGCCGGCGCTGGCCAACGTGGCCGCCACGGAATTCATGCAACGGCTGGACGAGCTCGACGCACCGATGGCCGCCCAGCTAAGCGCCGCCCGCGCCGCCGGTGGCGTGCTGCGCCATGTCGCCAGCCTCGACCGTGATGGCCATGCCCGTGTACGGCTGGCCGTATTGCCGGCAACGCATCCCTTCGCGCATACACGGCTGACCGACAACGTGGTGCAATTCACCACCCGCCGTTACTGCGACAATCCACTGCTGGTGCAAGGCCCCGGCGCCGGGCCGGAGGTGACCGCAGCAGGCGTGTTCGCCGACCTGCTGCGCATCGCCGAAGCGCTGGAGCCGCGCGCATGAATGCCCTACTGCAGGAAACCAGAAGTATGTCACCGCAACCCGCCCTCTTCGCCACCGCCTTTGCCCCCGCTTGCGTGGGGAATGTGGGCGTGGGTTTCGACATTCTCGGCCACAGCATGGCCGGTGCAGGAGACAACGCTGAAGTGCGGCGCATCGACGAACCGACGGTGCGCATTGCGGCGATCCACGGCTGCGTCACCGACTTGCCGACCGACCCGCGCCGCAATACAGCGGGCACGGCCCTGCTTGCGTTGCGCAAGGCGCTCGGCCTGTCGCACGGTTTCGAGCTGACCTTGTACAAGGGCATCGCACTGGGCTCGGGCATGGCGGGCTCGGCGGCATCTTGCGTGGCCGCGCTAGTCGCAGCGAATGCGCTGCTCGAAAAACCCCTGCCGCGCGAGTCACTGTATGGGTTTGCGCTGGATGGCGAAGCGGTTGCCAGTGGCAGTCGCCATGGCGATAACCTCGGCCCGATGCTGCTCGGCGGTCTGGTGCTGGCCACTCACGATCGGCTGTTGCGCATTCCAGTACCAGCCGACTGGCACTGCGCGCTGGTGCATCCGCATTACGTGCTGGAGACGCGCACGGCCCGCGCCGCACTGGAAGGCCATTACTCCCTCTCCGACTTCGTGGCGCAAAGCGCGAACCTCGCGCTGGTACTGGCGGGTTGTTATCGAGGCGAAGCAGCACTGGTGCGCGAGGGTTTGCAGGACGTATTGGTTGAACCACGCCGCGCCTCACTGGTGCCCAACTTCGCTCGCGTGAAACAGGCGGCGCTCGACCATTACGCACTTGGCGCCAGCATCTCGGGCGCCGGTCCCAGCGTGTTTGGCTGGTACGAGCAGCGCTCCGACGCCGAAGCCGCCGCGCTCGCGATGCGCAGCGCATTCGCTGAAGCAGGACTGGATAGCGACCCGTTCGTGGCGCCTGTCGACGGCCCAGCGGCCACACTGGTCGACGTGGATCGCCCATGAGCGCGCATTTTGTAGGAGCGCACCCTGTGCGCGATGGGTCTGCGGCGAAGTTGATCGCGCACAGAGTGCGCTCCTACAAAGCCGTGAGGTGCGCATGAGCGAACCGATGCGCTACATCAGCACGCGTGGCCGCAGTCCGGCCGTTCCGATAAGCCAGGCGATCGCCGCGGGGCTCGCCCCGGACGGTGGGCTATATGTGCCCGAGATGCTGCCAAGGCTCGATCCTTCAGCATTCGACCCTCACGGCTCATTGCAGGACACCGCCGCGACGCTGCTCGCTCCGTTCTTCGCACGCGATACACTGGCGGCGGAGCTGCCAGCGATCTGCAACGAGGCACTCAATTTCCCCACGCTACTACGCGCACTGCCCGCGCAGAATGCGAAGGTGCTGGAGTTATTTCACGGACCTACCGCCGCCTTCAAGGATGTCGGCGCGCGCTTCCTCGCCGCCTGCATGCGTCATCTTCCACGCGCGGACGAGCGGCCACTCACCATTCTGGTCGCCACGTCCGGCGATACGGGCGCCGCGGTCGCCGCCGCGTTTCACCGCCAGCCCGGTATGCGCGTGGTGATCCTGTATCCGGACGGTCTGGTCTCACCGCGACAGGCACATCAGCTTGGCTGTTTCGGCGACAACGTGCAGGCATTGCGCGTCGCCGGGCGCTTCGACGACTGCCAGCGGATGGTCAAGGCCGCGCTCACCGATACGGCGCTGCAGGAACAACGACCGCTGTCGTCGGCCAACAGCATCAGCCTCGGCCGACTACTGCCACAGATGAGCTATTACGCGCACGCGGCGCTGGCCGAGTGGCGCGCCCACGGCACGCCGATGAACTTCATCGTGCCCACCGGCAACCTGGGCAATGCGATGGCATGCCTGTGGGTACGCGAGATGGGCTTGCCGATCGGTCGCGTACGGCTCGCCTGCAACGCGAACACCACGTTGCCCGATTACTTCGCCGGCTTGCCATATACGCCACACCCAGCCATCGCCACGCTGGCCAACGCAATGGATGTAGGTGCGCCGAGCAACTTCGAGCGACTGCGCTGGACTTATCCGAACGAAGCCGCACTGCGCGAACAACTGCAGGCGTACAGCGTCGACGATGCGACGATCCAGCAAACCATCGCCGAGCACGCCCGCGACTACGGCGATGTGTTCTGCCCGCACACGGCCACCGCGGTGCATTTGCTGGATCGTTTGCGGGCCCATGGTGACAACTCGACCTGGACAGTGGTCGCCACGGCGCATCCGGCCAAGTTCGAGAGCGTGGTGGCGCCGCTGGCCGGTCATTCGATCGCCGTGCCGCCATCGCTTGCGGCAATGCTGGCACGCCCCGCTTTCAGCGAACCGCTGGCGCCGGAAGACGATGCGTTGCGCGATGGGCTGCGTGGGCACATCGTCGCTTGAACAGCCCCTCCTCGCTTATGGGGAGGGGCCCAAACCGTCAGGCGAGCGCTTCGAGTATCTGCGCCGTCGAGCGCACCCGACCCAGCCGTGGGAAAATGTTGTCGACGGCAAAACCATGCTGTTCGGCATTCGCCGCGCTCATGGCATCCTCGGCAAACACCACCGCATAGCCGTGCTCCCACGCGGCGCGTGCCGTGGATTCGACACCGATGTTGGTCGAAATACCGCCCAGCACGATCTGCGTGATGCCGCGACGGCGCAGCTGGAGGTCCAGCTCGGTGCCGTAGAACGCACCCCACTGACGCTTGGTGATATGGATGTCGCTGGGCGCTTCGGCCAGTTCTTCCACTAGCTCGAGCCAGTTGTCCGGTAGCGCCCGGACCGGCATCGCCTGGTCCACCGGCTGCTTCAGCGCGTCGCCGAAATCCGCCGACCAGCCCACGCGCACCAGCACCACGGGTGCACCCAACGCACGGAAGCGCGCCGCCAACGCGCCACCCCTGGTGCAGACATCGGCCGCAGTGTGCGGGCCGCCGGCAAACGGCACAATGCCCTTTTGCAAATCGATGAGCACCAAGGCTGTGCTGTGCGGATCAAACTTTTCCACGATATTCTCCCGACATGAAGGTGAGGCAACTCTCACTTTGGAATTTATGAGGATGGCCTCACAAAAGTCAACCGGACAGACTCGCCGACCGCAACGCAAGCGTGGCCACGAGCGGGTAGCGTCGCTGCTGGACGCGGCCGCCGCCTGCTTCGTCGAAAAAGGTTACGACGCTGCCACCATGACCGCGATCGCCGCCCGAGCTGGCGCTTCGATCGGCTCGCTGTATCAGTTCTTCCCGACCAAGGAGGCTTTGGCGGAAGCCTTGATGGGTAGCTATGCGGAAGCGCTGCAGCTGCGTCTGCAGAAGTTGACCGCACGTTCGCTGGGTTGGGACAGCGAACAGCTTGGCGCGCAGTTGATCCGCGTACTGGTTGCATTCCGTCGCGGTCATCCGGCCTTTGTCGTGCTCGCCGAGTCCACCGCGTCCCTTCCCGCCGTGCGCGGCATGGCCATCCGCGAGCAATTGCGCGAAGAGTTGCAGGCGCTGCTGGCCCGCCACGCGCCCCATCGCGACACGGCTGATCTGCGTGCCGCCGCGGTGGTGGTATTGCAGCTGATGAAAGCCGCGGTTGCACTGAATGCGGAGCCCGGGCTGGCCGGCCGCCGACTGGCGCTTGATGAGTTGCAGCAAGCTCTTCAGCTGTATCTGGGCGCCTTGTTCAGGTCATTCTGAACTCAGCGTTTTGCGCACGCACAATGCGCGAACGAGCGAACTGGTATTTCCGTTTGGATGGATAGCCGTCTGAATGGGTTGGGCCGCTTAGGAGTTTTCGTCATAAAGAAAACTGTTGACAGCCCACAAACGCATGGTTTACGTTCGATCACATGTCGCAACGCAGCAACCACCGCCGCATCGCCGAAACCAGCCGCCTTCTGACGGTTGCCGGGCTGCTGCAGCTTCGCGGCACGCTCCTTCTTACCCTTGTACTCGTACTCCTTATTACCAACGGAGGTGCGGGCTGAGGGCATGTATCCAGGTAACTAAGCAATAACCTGAAGACTCCCAAAGAACCCCGCACCGGAAACGGCGCGGGGTTTTTTGTTGCCCTTGGCTCGCACCAGCGGAGCTAAGCAATGAACCCCCCATCGGTTACAACCGAAACAATATCCGGCGGCGCTGCAGCTGCCGCTGATCGTGTACGGATCTTCGACACGACCTTGCGCGATGGCGAGCAGGCGCCGGGCTTCTCGATGGACCGACGAACCAAGTTACGCATCGCACAAGCGCTCGAGGCGCTCGGGGTGGATGTCCTCGAGGCCGGCTTCCCACAGGCTTCGCCTGATGATTTTGCCGCGGTCGCCGAAATCGCGCGCAACCTGAAAACCACCACCGTGTGTGCGTTGGCACGTTGCCAGAGCGGCGACATCGATGCCGCCGCGCGAGCGCTGGAGCAAGCCCGACACGCCCGCATCCACGTATTCCTGTCGACCAGTCCATTGCATCGCGAACACAAGCTCGGCATGAGCAAGACGCAGGTGATCGACACCGCCGTGGCCGCGGTGGCGCGTGCGCACGGGCTCTGCCACGAGGTGGAGTTTTCGGCAGAAGACGCGTTGCGTACGGAACCGGAATTTCTTGCCGAGGTTTTCAGCGCCGTGGTAGCCGCCGGCGCGACCACGCTGAACGCGCCGGACACGGTCGGCTACACCACGCCGGCCGAGATCGTGGAATTGTTCACCTACCTGCGTGGGCACGTGCGCGATGCACACAAGGTGATCTTCTCCAGCCATTGTCACGATGATCTGGGCATGGCGGTGGCAAACAGTCTCGCTGCGGTGAGCGCTGGCGCGCGTCAGGTCGAGTGCACCATCAACGGCATCGGCGAGCGTGCCGGCAACGCCGCGCTGGAAGAAATCGTCATGGCGCTGAAGGTGCGCGCTGCGCACTTCGGCGTCGACAGCCACGTCGACACGCGCCGGCTGTATCCCACCTCGCGTCTGCTGAGCCAATTGACGGGTCAGGCGGTGCCGCGCAACAAGGCGATCGTGGGCGACAACGCGTTCGCGCACGAGTCGGGTATCCATCAACACGGCATGCTGAAGCACCGTGGCACGTACGAAATCATGCGCGCGCAGGACGTCGGCATCGCCGAAACGCGGCTGGTGCTGGGCAAACACTCCGGCCGCGCTGCACTGCGTCAGCGTCTGCAAACACTCGGCCACACGCCGGACGATGCGGCGCTGGATGTGGTCTTCGCGCGCTTCAAGACGCTGGCCGACAAGAAGCGCGAAGTGCACGACGAGGACCTGGAAGCCATTGCGCTCGGCCTGGATCCGGAAGCAGCCGGCCCGTGGCGATTGGTGCAATTGAACACGAGCACGCACCTGGGCGGCAGTGCCTCGGCTTCGGTAAAGCTGCGCCACGACGACGGTCGCGAAACAGGCGAGGCAGCCATCGGCGATGGTCCGGTCGATGCCGTGCTGCGTGCGATCGAACGCGCCACCGGCAACGCCCTGCAGCTGACCGATTTCAAGGTGCGTGCGGTCAGCGAAGGCGGCGATGCGCAGGGCCATGCCCAGCTCACCGCACGTCACGCCGCACGCGAATGGCGTGGCAACGGCGTCAGCACCGACATCGTCGAGGCGACTGCGCAAGCCGCGTTGGCCATCGTCAACCGCATCGAGCGACAGACGCCGGCGGCAGCGCCGATTGCCGTCGCGAATCTCTAATCACCTTCGGCCATCGCGAGAATCATTCATGAGCACGCCCTTCCTCTGGCACAACGGTCGCATCAAGCCCTGGGCCGAAGCCACGGTTCATGTCAGCACGCATGCGCTGCACTACGGCTCCTCGGTGTTCGAGGGCGAGCGTGTTTACGCCACACCGAAGGGTCCGATGTATTTCCGCTTGGCGGAACACACACACCGGCTGTTCGAGTCAGCCGCGATCTACGAGATCGACATCGGCTACAGCGAGGACGAGATCAATGCAGCCTGCATCGAATTGATCCACGCGAACGCGATGCAGTCGGCCTATGTGAGACCCATTGTGTTTCGCGGCGCTGGCGCGCTTGGTGTCCTGGCGAAGAAAGACGCGCCGGTCGACGTGGCGATCATGGCGCTGGACTGGGGCGCCTAT
>Ga0302223_10001111_pt1 | contig 15036 bp, 10 predicted proteins | sample II_Palsa_E2_3_FD_194565 | JGI IMG/M metagenome (GOLD analysis project Ga0302223, IMG submission 194565) | Peat permafrost microbial communities from Stordalen Mire near Abisko, Sweden - II_Palsa_E2_3 | ecosystem: Environmental > Terrestrial > Soil > Palsa > Peat permafrost | place: Sweden... | reverse complement strand
AGGGAGCTATATCCATGAAACAGGGTTATTTCATTCTCAGCGCATCCATTGCAGCGGCGCTCGCCGGCGCACCGGTGCTGGCGCAGCCGGTGGCTGCAAGCAATCTCGTCACGGCCGCCGGCACCAGTGAGGCGCCGCGTGTCACCCAGACGATCAACAACCAGCTGGTTTCCCCGCTGGCGAAGACCCACCTCAAGTTCGTTGAAACGAAAGCACCGGGCAAGCAGCTGGCCGATACCTTCAAGATGAATCACCTGCAGCTGGTGCTCAAGCCGAGCGCCGCGCGGCAGGCCGCCCTGACCAGCCTGATCGCCGACCAGCACAACCCGAAGTCGTCCAGCTTTCACAAGTGGCTGACTCCGGAGCAGTTCGGTGAATCGTATGGCGTGGCCGACAGCGACATCGCCGCGGTCACGGCGTGGCTGAAGTCGCAGGGCTTCACCGTCAACAACGTGTACCCGAACAAGACCCAGATCGATTTCAGCGGTACCGCCGGCCAGGTGAAGGCGGCGTTCCATACCCAGGAAAACATCTACAACCTCGCCAATGGCAGCAAGACTAAGGAACAGCACATCGCCAACGCCGGCGATATCAGCATCCCGGTGGCGCTGAAGGACGTGGTGGCCGGCGTGATGGGCCTGAACGATTTCCACCCGAAGGCGATGAACAAGCCGATCAAGGGCGCCAAGTGGGACGCCACCAAGAAAGGCCTGGTACTCAGCCAGCCGGCGGCCTCCGGCAAGCTCGGCGGCAAGAGCCAGGCGATCAGCGTGGGCTATACGGGCTATAACCCGCAGGGCGCGATCCGTGGCCTGGTGCCCAACGATATGGCGACCATGTACGGCATCAGCACGATCCGCGCCAATGGCATCACAGGTACGGGTGTCACCATCGCGGTGGTCGAAGACGACTCGATGGTGCCGGCGGACTGGACCAATTTTGAAACCACCTTCAACCTGACCAGGTTCGGCGGCACCTTCAATCAGTTCCAGCCAGCGCCGAGCAGTGGCGCCAACAATTGCTATGACCCGAACGTGGAATACGGCGCGGGCCAGGATGATGGTGAAACCCTGCTGGACGCGGAATGGTCGGCGGCCATCGCGCCGGGCGCGAACATCCAGGTCGCTACCTGCGCGGACTATTACTATCAGGGCAGCAACTTCTACTACGCGACCACCAACTTCTTTGGCGGTGTCTTTGTCGCGGCGACCAATCTGATCAACGAAACGAGCGGCCGTCCGAACATCATCAGTGCCAGCTATGGCTACGGTGAACAATTCACCGACAGCGCCAGCAAGACCGCGATCGACCTGATGTGGGCACAGGCGGATGCCGAGGGTATTTCGGTGTTTGTCTCCACCGGCGATTCCGGCTCCAACCCCAGCTTCAATGGCGCCGTCATCAACGGCCAATCGGGCAACACGGCGGTCGATGCCAATTCGTTCGCGACCTCGCCGAACGACACCGGCGTCGGCGGTACCGATCTGGCCGACATCATCGATGGCACCACCAGCAAGTACTTTGCGGCGACGCCGAGTGCGGTGGGCGGCTCGGCCCTGTCGTATGTGCCGGAGATTCCGTGGAACGAGTCGTGCGGCAATGGCGTGGCATCCACGGCGATGGGTTACGCCTCGCCGATCGCCTTCTGCAATGCCGCCCTGGCTTATGCGCTGAACCCCCCCGCTACGCCAACCAACCTGCAGTACTACGCGAATACCTTCCAAACCTCCGAAGCCGGCAGCGGTGGTCCGTCCTCGGTCGATCGCAAGCCGGTCTGGCAGCGTCAGGTCTACAACGCGGCACCGGATCAGTCGCGTGACCTGCCGGACGTGGCGTTGTTCGCCGGCTCGTTTGGCGATGACACCTTCGTGGCCGTCTGCTCACAGAATTACGTGTGCACGCCGGACTTCACCGCCGGCACCGCAGCCAATCCGAACCCGAGCGGCGTCGGCCTCAGCGGGGGCACCTCGCTGGCTTCACCGATGTTCGCCGGCATCCAGGCGTTGATCGATCAGGGTCTGGCGGCACGTGGTTTGCCCCTGGATCAGGGCAATGCGGCACCGACGCTGTATGCGCTGGCGGGCAACGAGTACGGTACCGCTTCGCAGCCGAATTCGGCGAGCCTGAGCACCTGCAATGCCAACAACGGCGCCACCGGCACGAGTGGTTGCGTGTTCCACAACGTCACCAGCGGTTCGATTTCCAGCGCCTGTTATAGCGAGACGGGTGTGGGCACGTACGCTGCGGACACGTTCGTGACGCCGAATTGCTATTACTACAACACCTTCCTTGTTGATGGTACGGCAGGAAGTGGCAATACGTTGACGGTCAATATCGGCCTCACCACAAGCAACCCCAACCCCGCCGGCTATACCCCGACGAACAAGGCCTTCCCGGCCCAGCCGGGCTGGAGCTTTGCGTCGGGTCTGGGTTCGGTGAACGTCACCAACCTGCTGATCGCATGGCGTGCCTTCGTGGGTGCTCCGGCAGCGCCACCACCGGCACCGTAATGAAATAGCGCTTGAATGTTGTGGTGTTTGATTGAAGCCCTTGGCTGCATGGCAGCCAGGGGCTTTTTTATTCATCTATGGAATCAGGCGTGGCGCACGGTCTATGCGCGATATTCGTAAAATATCACGTTAGGCTAATTAGCTACGCAAATTATTACGGTTAAGCTTTCATCGTTCACTAACATAAATCCCATTGCAGATATGGAATGCAAGTCGCACACTCAAAAAACCGACTGGAAGGGTGGCCATCAAGTCCGGGCGGAATGAATAGGGGTGTGCAGACCGTAATTGACCCAACGACGAAATGCCTATGGCCATGGCGATCAGCCATGGCTATGCGATTTTCATGAATCGGCCATTCGCACAGAACCGGGGTTTGTATAACCGCAGTCAGGTAATGCAACGCGTCATACGCATGCGCAACAGGATTTGATTGGTGCAAACCATAACGAGAGTCGTAGGTGGGAGACAACGAGCGGTAATTCAGGGGGTCGTGACAGGCAGGCATGTAAGCAGATGTCGTGAGTGCTGTTCGCAAAGTGGATCTGGTAATTGCGCCATCAACTTTTGATCAACTTACACAGGAGCTTCATCATGAAACAAAGCTATTTCATTCTCAGTGCGTCGATCGCCGCCGCGTTGGCCGGCGCACCAGCCATGCTGATGGCGCAGCCAACGGTTTCAGCCGGTGCCAGCGAGGCACCACAGGTCACCCAAGCCGTCAGCAATACCAGTCTGTACACGATCCCGAAGACCCGTCTGGCATTCATTGCCCAGGCAACGGCAAGCACCCCGCTGCCTGGCACCACCAAGCTGAATCACCTGCAGCTGATACTCAAGCCCAGCGCGGCGCGTCAGGCCGCGATGGAAACGACCATCGCCAATCTACACAATCCCAAGTCGGCCCAGTTCCAGAAGTGGCTGACACCGCAGGAGTTTGGTCAGGAGTTCGGCGCGAACCCTGCTGATATCGCCGCCGTCACGGCCTGGCTGACTGCGCAGGGGTTCACCGTCAACAACGTCTACCCGAACAAGACACAGATCGATTTCAGTGGCACGGTCGCGCAGGTGAATGCGGCGTTCCACACGCAGGAAAGCGTCTACACGCTAAGTCAAACAGTTCGGGACAGTACCACCGGAAAGCTCACCCAGACCCCGGTCAAGCACCTGTCAAATTCCAGCGACATCAGCATTCCGGCGGCGTTGGCACCCGTGGTGGCCGGTGTGATGGGCCTGAATGACTTCCATGCAACATCCCTGGCCAAGAAGCCCAAGGTCGCGCAATGGAATGCGTCGAAGAAGGGCTTTGTCGCCAAGACCGCCACGCCCACAGCCCCAAAGGGAATCGCCCAGGCCGTCTCGTTCAACGGGGGCGCCTTGCGTGGTCTGGTGCCGAACGATATGTCCACGATCTACAATGTCAAGACGATTCGCGGCAACGGCCTTACCGGCGCCGGCGTGACCATTGCGGTCGTCGAGGATGGCGACATGGTACCGGCGGATTGGACCAATTTCGTCAGCACCTTCAATCTTGGCCAGTACAACGGTACGTTCAGCCAGATCAATCCGGCGCCGCCCAGTGGCACGAACAACTGCGAAGATCCGGATGCCGTTTTTGGCTATGCTCAGGATGACACGGAGACTGTGCTCGATGCGGAATGGTCTACCGCGATCGCGCCCGGCGCGAACATCGAGGTCGCTACCTGCGCGGACTATTACGTCAACAACAGCAACTTCTACTATGCGACCAGCAACTTCTTTGGCGGTGTATTTGTTGCGGCGACCAATCTGATCAACGAACCGAGTGGTCGTCCGGACATCATCAGTGCCAGCTACGGCTACGGCGAGTACTTTACCGACCCCGCCAGCAAGACCGGCATCGATCTGATGTGGGCGCAGGCCGACGCCGAGGGTATTTCGGTGTTCGTCTCCGCCGGTGACTCCGGTTCCAACCCGAGCTTCAATGGCGGCATCATCAACGGCGAGTCGGGCGACTCGGCGGTCGACGCCAACGCGTTCGGCACTTCGCCGCATGACACCGTGGTTGGTGGCACGGACTTCGCCGACTATATCGAAGGCACCACCAGCAAGTATTTCGCGCCGACGCCGAGTGCGGTCGGTGGTTCGGCGCTGTCGTATGTGCCGGAGATTCCATGGAACACGTCCTGCGGCAACGGCGTCGCCGCGACGGCGCTGGGTTTCAGCAGTGCTCTGGCGTACTGTCAGGAATACCTGAAGTACGACCCCAATGGTGACTACGTGACTTCCGAAGCCGGCAGCGGTGGGCCGTCCAGGGTGGATGCGAAGCCCGTATGGCAGCGGCAGGTCTACAACGCGGCGAACGATCAGTCGCGCGATGTACCCGATGTCTCGCTGTTCGGCGGGTCGTGGGGTGACCACACCTGGGTGATCCTCTGCTCCAACAAGTATCCATGCGAGCCGGGCTTTACCACGGCGACCGCTCTGGAGGCTGGTACCTCGTTGTCGTCGCCGATGTTTGCCGGTATCCAGGCGTTGATGGATCAGGGGCTGGCTGCGCGCGGTCTGCCGATGGACCAAGGCAATGCGGCACCGACGCTGTATGCGCTGGCGGCACAGGAATACGGCGGCGCGACCGGTACACCGCCGGCCACGCTGGCCGCCTGCAACGCCAACAATGGCACCACGGGAACCAGCGGCTGCGTATTCTACAATGTCACCAGCGGCTCGAATTCCACGCAGTGCTATCAGGAGCAAGGGTTCACCACGGCCAACTGTTACTACTATGGAACAGTGGACTACAACAACGTACAGGTGGGTCTGACCAGCACCGTCGCTGCACCCACCAATTATACGGCGACCAACAAGGCCTTCCCGGCCCAGCCGGGCTGGAGCTTTGCCAATGGCCTGGGCTCGGTGAATGCCACCAACCTGTTGATCGCATGGAGGGCATTCGACAACGCGCCACCGGCCGCACCGGCTGTAGTTACTGTCAAGTAACCAAGTAACGGGTACTCTGCTTCAACGATGCCCTGGCGGCTGATGCTGCCAGGGCATCGTCCGTTTTGCAGCCTGGTCGCGGCCAGGTTCATTTTTCTGTCATACGCGTTTAACATAAGCGGCTAGCATCGCTAAATAAGCCTGTCGGCGTGGGGGGCGAATGACCATTATCTCGCTGCATTTACCAAAGACGGCGGGAACGAGCTTCGGTAGTTCACTGGCGTCCCATTTCGGCGATCGATACAGGCGAGATTACGCTGATCAGGGCATCTGCAAGCCCATGGCTCAGCGCTGCGAGGCTGCGCTTGCGGCAGGCGTAGAGATTGCTGCACAGGGGCTGGGTGACATCGAATGCGTGCACGGGCACTTCCTGCCGGTGAAGTATCTGCCGCTTGCGGCCACGCGGGAGCTTACCTTCGTGACCTGGATGAGAGACCCTGTCGCACGGATGATCTCGCATTATTACTACTGGCAGGAAAGCTACGATGAGAAAGCTTCCGCGCCGCATCATCGACAAGTCATTGAAGAGAGTTGGACGCTGGAGCAGTTCTGCCTCAGCGAACGGTTCAGGAATATCTATACCCAGTACCTGTGGAATTTTCCGCTGGATAATTTCGCCTTTATCGGCATCAGCGAGCATTACCAGGAGGACTTGCAGGAGTTCTGCCGGCGCTACCTGTCCACGAGCCTGGAACCGCGATCGCGCAACACGACGAAATATTCTGGCTTGCGTCAGGCGCCGGATACCGCCTTCCTGGACAAGGTGCGTGAGTTCCATGCAGCCGATATGGAACTGTATCAACGGGCATTGACGTGGCGCGCGCGAAGCATCGGTGCGCGCGAAGGTCAGGCAGCCAACGTGGTTGATGGTGTCGGGATTAGGTCGAGCGTGAATCGGTTGCAGTCACTGCCCGAGGTTCTTGCCGGCTCCATGGAGCCACTCGTTCCTATCATGCGGTCCGTTGAATGATGATTGCCGTTCGGGCCGGGTCGAGTTCATCGTGGCCCGGATCCACGCGTTCTACGCGTTCCTGAAGTACGCCAGGAACGCGTAGAACTGCAGCGCGGATTGATCCGACGCAGCCTTAGTCCTCAAGCAGGACGCGCTGGAATTCTTCGGCGATCACCCGCGTGCTGAAATGCTGTTGTACATACGCTTGCGCGGCGGTACCCATCGATATCCGCAGTGCGGGGTCGCATAACTTCAGGATGGCCTCGCGCCACGCGTCGACGTCACCTGGCGGCAGCAGCAGGCCGGTGACACCGGCGTCCAGAGTCTCCGGGATCCCGCCGATATCGCTGCCCAGTACGGGAACTCCCGTGGCCTGCGCCTCGACCGAGACCCGGCCGAATGTTTCCGTCGCGATCGACGGGAAGGCCAGCATCGAGAACGCGCTGTAATAGGGGTGGACGTCATGGATCCAGCCCACAAAGTGGTGTCGTGCCGAGGTTGGGTGCGCCGCGGCGCGATCACGCAGGGCTTGCGCATCCGTGCCATCGCCCACCCATACGCAGTGCAGTCGTGCCTCCACAGCCATGGCCGCCGCGGTGGCTTCGAACAGCGAGACGATGCCCTTGTCGTTGTGCATGCGGCCGGTGTAGCCGAGCACGATCGCATTCTCGTCGATACCGAGCGAGTGCAGGATCTCACTGTGCTGCTGCGGATCGAACCGGCACAGCTCCATGTTCACCGGGTTATACAGCACGCGCACCAACTGGCCCGGGGTGCCGCGATCGAGGTAAGCCTGACGGGCATGCTGCGAGACGGCGAAGAAACGCTGTGCCAGACGCGGGATCAGGTAGGCGGAAAATCGCTTCATCGCCGGCGTGCGATGCCGAAACAGCGCGACCGGCACCCGTAGCAAGCGTCCGGCCAGGATCAGGGGCCAGTACTCCTTGCCGAAGTTGCCGATCAGCCAGTCGGGTTTCAGATCTCGCGCCGCCTTGAACACGGCGGCATAGCCGCGCAGGTCGAGCACGTTGCGGAATTTCGCCTTGTACAGCCGGACATGCGACTGCGCCAGCCCCTGCCAGATCTGGCTGTCGGGATGGACCACTGCGCTGACCTCATGTCCGGCCTCGGCCATCGCCTGCACCAGGGCGACGAAGTGGCTGGCGGCCCCGGTATTTTCGGGGTTGGTTCCGACAAAGAGCAGTTTCACCCGCGGCGATCCTCGTAACCCGACATCACGCGCATGGCGAACTGTGGCAACAGGTGGTGGCGTGCGATCTGCACCCGCGGCAGTCGCCACAGATCCATGCCGGCGCTGGCCCGGCCGCGCGCCGTGGTGGTGGCGGCGGCGAAGCCGGCTTCGCGGACCACGCCGGCCACGCGATCGTCGGCATCGCCGTACGGGTAGCAGAACTGCGTGACCGGTGTGCCGAGGTAATCTTCCAGCGTCGCCTTGCTGCCGTGGATCTCGTCGCGCAGTTGCGCGTCGCTGCATTGCGTCAGCCGGGGATGACTGCGGGTATGCGCGCCGATCTCCATGCCGCCGCGTTGCCACTCGCGCAGTTGCTCCGCCGACATCAGCGGTTTGCGCACGCCCAGCCGCTCGGCATCCCACTGGTTGTATTGCCCGATGCTGCCGCTGACGACGTAGCAGGTAGCACTGAAACCATAGCCTTGCAGCACCGGCAGCGCAGACTCCAGATTGTCCACGTAACCATCATCCAGCGTAATGATGGCGATGCGGCCGGCGCGCTCGCCTTGCAGGTAGGGCATCGCGGCAGACATGGACAGCCCGGTGTAGCCAAATCGCCGCAGCAGCCACATCTGTCGCGCGAACGTTCCGGGGCTCACGTACAGGCTGCGCCAGCGGCGGATGTCGCGCGGCGCGTTCGCGATGTTGTGGTAAGTGAGGATCGGCAGGCGAGTGGCCGAGGTATCGCGGCTCATGTGCTGCCCCGTGCTTCACGATGAGCCGCTTGCGCGCAGGCCATGACGCCGGCTTGGCTGAGGCGGGCGCGCTTACGCCGGCGAAGGGGCAGCCGGCAAGGACTGGAATGGGTCGGCATGGTGAGGTGAGGCCTTCGGATACTGGTGCAATTTCACACGGTGCACCCTTTCGTGCGCCTGTCGGGCTCAATAAGGCGCAGGGGCATCCGCCGGCCGTGTCTTGAAGCGCTTGTGCACCCACAGATACTGTTCCGGCGCCTCGCGCACCATCTGCTCGATGCAGGCGTTGACGCGTGCCGTGTCGGCCAGCACATCCGTGCCCGGAAAGCCTTCCAGTGGTGCGCCCAGACGCAGGGCGTAGCCCTGGCCACCCGGCAGGCGGCGATGGAAGAACGGGATCACCACCGCGCCGGACATCCTGGCCAGGTGGTGGGTGGCGGTGATGGTAGCCGCCGGTATACCGAAGAACGGCACGAACACGCTGTCCTTGCTGCGCATGTCCTGGTCCGGCGCGTACCACAGCGTGCCGCCGCCGCGCAGGTGTTTCACCGTGCCGCGGATGTCGTCCTTGTCGAACATTGCCTCGGCGTAATGCAGGCGCGAGCGCAGCACGATCCACTCGAACACGGCTGAATCCATTTTCCGGTACATGCCGGAAATCCGGATGCGTTGCGAGACCAGCCGCGCGCACAGTTCCAGATGCGAGAAGTGGCCGCCCACCAGCAGCACGCCCTTGCCCTGCGCACGCGCGGCTTCCAGATGCTGCAGTCCCTCGATGCGGGTCGGGGTGCGCGCCATGCGCCGATCGCTGCCCATCCAGCCCAACGCGAACTCGACCATCATCAGGCCGATGTCGCGCAGGTTGGCATCGACCAGCGTGGCTTGTGCGGCCGCATCGAGTTCGGGGAAGCACAGCGCGATATTCGCTTCAGCGATATGCCGTCGTTGCGAGGGAACGCGCAGCACCAGCGCGCCGAGTCGGCGGCCGAGCCACAGCAGCGCGGTCTGCGGCAGTTGCGCGATCAGCCAGATCACGGCCACGCCCAACCATGCCGGCCAATGGCGCGGAGCAAGCAGCGAGCGGGTGAAGGTGGGGCGGGGCATGCCGGGCATCGTGCGTATTGTAGCGGGCTGTCTCGCATCAGGCCCATGCGGGCCGCTCTCGCTATACTCCTGCGTTGCCGGCAAGGATCGACCGTTGCGTTATCTCTATACCCTCGCGATGTTCCTGGTAACACCCGTCCTGGTGCTGCGACTGCTCGCGCGTGGGGTGCGTTCGCGACCGTATCCCCGGCGTTGGCCGGAGCGCTTCGGCTTCTTCCGGTCACCAGGCTTCAGCGGCAGTGTGTGGGTGCACGCCGTATCGGTCGGCGAGGTGAATGCGGCGGAGCCGTTGATCAAGGCATTGCGTCGGGATTATCCGGACGCGCCGCTGGTGATCACCACGATCACGCCGACCGGCACGGCCCGGGTGCATCAGCTGTTTGGCGACAGCGTGTTCCATGTTTACTTGCCGTACGACCTGCCGTTTTCAGTGAGCCGTTTCCTCAACCGGGTGCGGCCACGGCTGGCGCTTATCGTGGAAACCGAGATCTGGCCAAACCTGTATTTCGCCTGCCGCCGTCGCGGCATCCCGCTGATGATCGTCAACGCGCGATTGTCCGAGCGCTCGATGCGCGGCTACCGACCATTCCGTGCGCTGGCGCGCTCGGCGTTGCGCTGCGTACGCCAGATTGCCGCGCAGTCACGCACCGATGCTGCGCGTTATCGGCTGCTGGGCGCGGATCCGCAACAGATAGTGGTTACCGGCAACATGAAGTTCGACATGCTGATACCGGAGGGTGCGGTGGCTGATGGCGCGGCGATGCGCAATCACTGGGGACCGCGGCGGCCGGTCTGGATGGCGGCCAGCACGCACGAAGGCGAGGAACAGGCCGCACTCGAGGCGCATCTGCAGGTGCTCACGCGATTGCCGGATGCGTTGTTGTTGCTGGCGCCACGTCATCCGGAACGTTTCCGCCTGATCGAAAACTCGGTGCGCAGCCTGGGTTTTTCGGTGGGCACGCGTAGCGCCGACGGCACGCCGTCACCGTCGAACCAGGTGTTCGTGATCGATGCGATGGGTCAATTGATGCCGTTCTTTGCGGCGGCCGATGTGGCCTTCGTTGGCGGCAGTCTGGTGCCGATCGGCGGCCACAACGTGCTGGAGCCGGCAGCCTTGTCGATCCCGGTGCTGGTGGGGCCGCATACCTTCAACTTTGAAGAGATCACACGCAGCCTGATCCAGCAGGGCGGAGCCGAGCTGGTGAGGGACAGCAGTCAGCTCGGTCCCGACGTACTGCAACTGCTGCGCGATCCGGTTAAACGGGAACGCATGGGACTGGCAGCACAACAGGTTTTCGAACGCGAGCGTGGTGCCGTGCAGCGCATCATGCAGATGATCGATACCTTGCTGCAGGAATAGCCACAAAAAAATACGGCCGGGCGTGAGCCCGGCCGTATTCTGCAATGCGATCGGCGGCTGCGGTTTACTGCAGCAGCGCGTTGATCGTCTGGATGTCCTTCAGTTCGACCGTACCGGCAGACTGTAGGAGCAGCAGCTTGTTCAGCACGAACTGATGCCGGGCCTGCGAATAGGTGCTCTCCGAGGAAGTCAGCGTCTGGATCGCCAGCAGTACGTCGGTCATCGTCTGGGTACCCACCGAGAAGCCCGCGCGGGTTGCCTCCAACGCCTCCTGGCCCGATTGCACCGCAGCCTTGCCAGACTGCACCTGGGCGATGCCGGCGAGCACTGAGCGGTAGTAGTTCAAGGTGCTGGCCTTGATCTGGCGACGCGCGGATTCCATGGCATCCTGGGCAGCATCGCGCTGGTCGATCGACTGGCGTACCTGTGACTGGACGAGGCCGCCGGAGAAGATCGGCACGCTCAAGGTCAGCCCGATCGTGGTCGAGGCGGGCGTGTTCTGGTGGATATCGGCGTTCTGGTACCAGCTCGAACTCTTGCCGTAGGTGACGTTGGCGCTGATTGTCGGCAGGTGGCCCGCGCGGGCGGCGCTGATGTTGTGCTCGGCCGTCTCGACGTTGTCGCGCTGCGCGAGCAGGCTGGGATTGGACTCCAGCGCGGTCTTCACCCAGGCGTCGGCGTCGTTCGGTATCGGCGGATCGAGCGGCAGGTCGTTACGCAGCTTTTTCAGGTTGCCGGTCGGTTGGCCGGTGATCTGGCTCAGCGCCTCACGGTCGTTGTCGAGAGTGTTCTGGGCGACAATCGTCTGTGCCTTGGCGGCCTCGTAAGCGGCCTTGGCCTGATACGCGCCGGTGATCGCCGCCACGCCGACCTTGTACTGCTGGTCGGCCTGGTCGTACTGCCGCTTGAGGGCGTCTTCGTTGGCCTTGGCAAAGGTCAGCTCGTCCTCGTCGGTGAGGACGGTGAAGTAGGCGGTGGTGACGCGTACGAACAGGTCCTGCAGTGCCGCCTGGTAGGTCTGGTCCTGGGCATCCGCGGCCGAGTGGGCTGCCTTCAGGTTGGCGTACTTACTGAAGTCGAGCACGCTCTGGCTGAGCTGGCCGCTGATGTCGCGCGTACGGGTATGGCCGAAACCGCTGCTGTCGATGGTCTGGCCCGGATTGTTCGGGTCCTCGATAATCTCGCTGCCGTCGCTCTTGGTCTGGCTGAAGGTCAATCCGGCCGAGACCTGCGGGAGCAACAGCGCGCGTGCCTGATCCACGCCTTCGCCGGTGGATAGTCGAGTGGCATCGGCCTGCGCCAGCACCGGATCATTGGCGCGCGCTTGCTGGTAGGCATCGAGCAGATCCTCGCCATGGCTTGGCAGCGAAATGGCGGCCATCGCCAGGGCCAGAGTGAGCAGCTTCAAACGCATGGGTTGCCTCGTGGGGATTCGGTCGGGGGCGTAGTTCAGAAGACGAACCGTTGGGGCGGTTCGGCATGAGTCAGATATGGCAGGTCGGTTTCGAACAGGACTTCTTCGCGGTAGCGGCCCGCGCCTTCATGGGTCAGCAAGGTGGCGTGCTGCACCGGCGACTGCCCGTGCACAATCAACGCACGACCGCCGGGTTTGAGCCAGGTCAGCCAGCGCGCAGGAATCTCGGCTACCGCGCCGGTTACCACCAGCGCGTCGAACAGCCCCTGCGGTTGCCACGCGTTGACTGCTTCGCCGGTGATCAGGGTGACGTTGGCAATGCCCGCGGCAAGCAGACGCTTGGTGGCTGCCGCGATGAAATCGGCGTGGATGTCGAGGCTCGTTACCTGGGCCGACAGCGTGGCCATGCAGGCGGTGAGAAAGCCCGAACCGGTGCCGATCTCCAGTACCTGATCGGTCGGCTGCAAGGCTAGCGCCTGCAGCACGCGGCCTTCCACCACCGGCTTCATCATCACCTCGCCGTGGCCCAGTGGCAGGCACAGGTCGGCAAAGGCCAGCTGGCGATGCGCGCTATCGACGAAATCCTCGCGATGCACGTGGCTGATGACATCCAGCACGCGGGCGTCCAGCACCTCCCACGGGCGCACCTGGTTTTCCACCATGTTCAGCCGTGCCTGCTCGAAGTTCATCGCCATCTGCTGGTGTCCCGTACGGATCGAAAAAGGTCAAAAAGGATAAGCGCTTGCGCCCGGTCCCACAACGATAACCTTCGACAACGACAAGCCTGCCGCTTGCGCGCCGGCCTACGTAGTGCCGGAAGTCATCGCAAGCGGTTGACGGCCGTCACCTGGCGCAAGGGTGCACATGAATGGCGTGCCTGAACCGAGCTGAAGGTAGCATTCTGGAAAATAATTGAACCGTCTCGTATAATAAAGTCTGGATTCCCATTTGTGAAGGTGCGGGCATGGTTACCAGCGCGCAAATCAGACCCCAGCAGGGCCCTGGTCGCCCGAAGGACATGGAAAAGCGTGCGGCGATCCTGGTCGCGGCCAAGGCATTATTCATCCGCAATGCGTTTGCAGGAACCAGCATGGATGCCATTGCGGCAGACGCCGGTGTGTCCAAGCTCACCGTGTACAGCCATTTTGGTGACAAGGACAATCTGTTCCGTGAGGTGATCCGCTCGCGCATCCAGGATCTGCTGCCGGAGGAGACTTATCTCTTCGACGCGCACGTCGATATCCGCGATACCTTGCTGCGGGTGGCGCTGACGCATGCCCATGTGGACTGCAATCCAGAAACCGTGGGCACCTTCCGCGCCATCCTCAGCGACTGCCGCCAGGGCAATCCGCGCTACGGCCGGCTGATCTGGGAAGAGGGCTCGACGCGCACGCATGGCTTGATGGAACGCCTGCTGACGCAGGCGGTTGACGCCGGCCAGCTGGAAATTGAGGACGTGCCGCGCGCCTGCGTGCAGTTCCTTACGCTGATCAAGGGCAACCTGATGATGCGTCAGATGTTCGGCTGTACCGATTGCCCCGAGAGCTATGCCCAGGAAATCGAGGCCACCGCGCGCGCCGGCGTCACCATGTTCCTGCGTGCCTATCGGCCGCGTTGAGCCGTGCACTCGCCGACTGCCCCGCTTCGTGCTTGAATAGCCCGGTTGAAGCGGGGGTGCCGGCGATAGTCGGCTGAGAGAGTCCCTTCGAACCTGATCCGGCTAATACCGGTGTAGGGAGCTTCGTCGCACGAGGTCAGCCATCGTGCGTCCGGCGCCCCCGCTTCTGTTGTTGCACGCGAGTTGCTCGCAAAAAAGCCGCACATCCAAGTGCGGACTTTTCAACAGAAGCCGGAGACATCCCGATGAATGCCCAGCCCTCCGATCTTGCGCGTGCCGCGCAGGAACTCTCCGAAGCCGTTGTTCGCCCGATCCCCGGGTCGCGCAAGATCCACGTACAGGGCAGCCGGTCCGACCTGCAGGTGCCGTTGCGCGAAATCTGCCAGGCGCAGACGCCGACCCTGTTCGGTGGCGAGAACAATCCGCCGATCACCGTCTACGACACTTCCGGTCCGTATACCGACCCGGACTATGCCGTCGATCTGGCCAGCGGCTTGCCGGCACTCCGCGCCGCGTGGATCGCCGAACGCGTCGACACCGAGCTGCTCGGAGGACTCAGTTCCGAATTTGGCCGCAAGCGTGCAGCGGATTCGAAGCTCGATGCGTTGCGCTTCACCGCCACGCGTGTGCCACGTCGTGCCAGGGCCGGCGCCAACGTGACGCAGATGCACTACGCCCGGCGCGGCATCATCACGCCGGAGATGGAATACATCGCGATCCGCGAGAACCAGAAGATCGAGGCGCTGCTTGGTAGTGCGTTGCTCGACCAGCATCCGGGCCAGTCGTTCGGCGCGGCGCTGCCCAAGCTGATCACGCCGGAGTTCGTGCGCGATGAAGTGGCCCGCGGCCGCGCCATCATCCCGGCCAACATCAATCACCCGGAAAGCGAGCCGATGATCATCGGCCGCAACTTCCTCACCAAGATCAACGCGAATATCGGCAACAGCGCGGTGAGCTCGGGCATCGCCGAGGAAGTGGAGAAACTGGTGTGGTCGATCCGCTGGGGTGCGGACAACGTGATGGACCTGTCCACCGGCAAGCACATCCACGAAACGCGCGAGTGGATCATCCGCAACTCGCCGGTGCCGATCGGCACCGTGCCGATCTATCAGGCGCTGGAGAAGGTCGACGGCGTGGCCGAGAACCTCACCT
>Ga0302223_10001086_pt1 | contig 15236 bp, 15 predicted proteins | sample II_Palsa_E2_3_FD_194565 | JGI IMG/M metagenome (GOLD analysis project Ga0302223, IMG submission 194565) | Peat permafrost microbial communities from Stordalen Mire near Abisko, Sweden - II_Palsa_E2_3 | ecosystem: Environmental > Terrestrial > Soil > Palsa > Peat permafrost | place: Sweden... | reverse complement strand
CATCGCAAGCCTCACCGCGTCATCATGCTAGGATCGCGTCCTGCCAACGGGAGAAGCCATGCGTTATATGCACAATGAACATGTCATCGACGTGTTCGTCGAACAACGCGGCACCCGCTGGGACTGGTCCGTGCAGGCGGGCAGTTTGCCGCTCAAGACGAATACGGGCGAGATGGCGCCGACCAGCAATGTCGCCGAAAACGAAGCGCTTTATTGGGCGAAGCGTGAGTTGAACCGACGCTTTCCGGTTGAGCCGGAGTGACAGGTTATTGCCTCAAGCTGGTTCACGAATGTTGCTTGGCACTGCGGCCCAACGCACGGTAACGTGGGCTTAAAGTTCCTTGTGCCGGCGCCGTTAGTGTTGGCATGGATACCAAAGAACCCACCCCCGAAGCCTCCCGCGATCTCATCCGAGCTGCGGGTGAAACGCTCGAACTGATCTGCCGCCTGCGTGGAGTTGATATCGAAGAGCTCACTGATGACGAGCTTGGCGAGTTCTTTTCCAATGCACTGGGCGATGACATCATCGGCCCTTGGTGATTGGGATGGACTGCGGGAACTGGATGTCGCGCTGTGGATCTGTCATGGATGGCAGCGCGTGGTTCTTCAGGCTTTCAGCGAGGCATTAAAGCCCGTTCGATCCGTGCCGATATTGCGCTCATGAAACTCGATAAACTCGCTTATACCGATACCCGTAGCGCACTCAATGCAGCCGACGAAGCGTTGGAATTGCTTTGCCGCCTGAGGCAGATTCCGCTCGATAGTTTGTCGGATGCGGAATTGGGAGAGTTCTTTTTCAATGCGCTTGAAGACGAGCTTGGCGGCGGCGCCTATTCCGGCGGGCGCAGTTAAGGATCGTTTTTGACGCGGATGTGACTGAAGTTCGCAATGCGCGTCAGGTGTTTTTACGCGAGTTATCTGCGCGCAAGTTGCTTACGGTGTATTACCTCGGTGTGTCAGGATCCGGCTTGACGCGGCTGGTCGAAAATATCGTGCATTTGGGTCTAAAGTTTCGTCAGCAGAGGCCGTTAGCCGATGCATGGACACGACCAACCCCACTGCCACCGCGTTTCGAAATCTCGTCATTGCTGCCGATGAGACGCTCCACGTGCTTTGCCGCCTGCGCGGAATTACGATCGACGATCTGTCGGAGGACGCGCTGGAAGCGTTTTTCTTCCAGGCACTCGATGACGAATTCTGGGGCGGCGCACGGTAAGCCGCCGTAACACGCGGTAAATAGCACAGCGCACTGATATCCGCCGGCATCGAACGGCGGCTTCTTCGTTTCTTCCTCGATTCCTTCTTCTCTTCTCTACGTCAGCAGGTCTGGCCGTGCTGTAAAGCGCGGATCGGCTAGCCACGCGAGAAACTCGTCGCGCCACTGCTCGAAAGCGTTCTCGTCCAGGTCGAACACCTCATCGACATGGCCGGCGTCGCGCAAGTAGGCGCCGACTACCTGTCGCCCGTCCCAGTAAGCAACCGCGAAATCGGTCAGGTCCGCGGTCACGCCGCGTGGCTGATCGCTAAGCAGCATCTTGAGTTGAGCCTTGAAAACGGTATAGGTCGTGGCCATGGCGGGTCCCGGATAAAAATCGGCGCCCTGCGAGGCGAAACAGGGCTCGCTAAGAGTAGCGCTTTCCGAGGCCTTCGTGCATGGGGAAGAGTAGGGTATGTCGCTTAGGTGTGCGGTTTGGGGGCGTTGTTGTCTGGGTGGATGCTGGAAATGCCGCAAAACGATAACGACAAAGCAAAGCCCCGTAGCGCAAGGCTTACGGGGCTTGGAGATTCGGTGTGGGGTATATCAATGGTCCCCCCGGCAGGAATCGAACCTGCATCTAGCGCTTAGGAGGCACTTGTTCTATCCATTGAACTACGGGGAGATGGATATTTCGGCGGGCGGACCCAAGCCTTGTGGATAACGGCTTTGGCCCCGCCCAGTGTACGTTTTCGGCTAGTTTGCTTCTTCCTAAATGAAGCGCCGTGACACACTGTGAACCCTGATTTCTAAACCTGGCTGCTCGCTTTTGCTACAGAACTGCGCTTTTGGCGGCTTATAGCAGCTGGTAGCAGTCCCAGACCGCTAGATCTTGCTGTTCAACCGCTTCGGGCAAAGAAAATGGCTTCAATCTTACCCGTCGGTGAACGCTAGAGAGCATAGATCCGGCGCAGCGGGCAGAGTATATCAAAGACGTTTAAAACGAAAGGCGCGACTCAGGCGTTTCTGTAGCCGTGGCGCAGGGTCATTAGGGGAGGGGTGCGCTTGCGCGATTGCTTGAATCTGGTCTGCTACAGAATTGCTTTAGCAAGGCGGGGAGGTTGGCTGGATTGGGCTGGACCCTCTCATTCCACCCCCTGAACTATCGTCGCGGCACATCCGCGCAAAGCAACTTTGACCGTCTTGGTTCGACTACTTCGGTCCGGCTGACGGGTTTTGACGGCATGGTCAGCCCGCTGAACGAATTGGAGATCGAGCTTGTTCAGAGAGTAGTCCGAACGGACTCTTTTCGCAGCGTAACACCGCGTCAAACCTCGCTACTTAGGAAAGCTGGGAAACGCACCGACGAAAAAAAGCCCGCGTCATCGGCCAAATTCCGGCGTCCACGGCTATGACTATGGCCGACGAGGCATGCATCCATGAGCTAGGCTGGATAGAGGGTCAGCGTCGTCGCGCGTGGCAGGCATAACGATCCTGATGGAAGCCACTCTGCAAGTTTTTCTAACGTAGTGGAATGTAGGACGGGTTCGGAGAGCGTCGGCAGGTCTCTTGTGAGGAGAGCACCTTTATGTGGCCAATTCAGTCGAAAGCGTTTAAATCCATCCCGTCGGTCGCCGGAAGTCCTCTTGTTCTGTGCGCTTAAGTTGCCACGCTGGTCGCGCATGTCGCTGTCGTTCATTGTGTCGTTCGGAACAAGGATGCACTGAAGCGCATTAAGCAATTTCCCGAGAAGGACCCGCTTAGCGTTCCGCGTGCCCACATTCTCGAAACTAGGAGCGCGATCATGTCCAACGTTGGTGCGCGGGTGGCTGTATTCATGTGCTTGGCAGAATTCCTCCTTGCTGGTTGCGCCGTGCCAGAAAGTCACCTTACCAAGCGGGAGATCGTCTTGCCTGCCGGGGCCACTGCAGGGGCTACCCCATACTCGCCAGGTGTGCGCGTAGGTAACATCATCTATATCTCCGGCCAGGTTGCCGGCGAGGCGGGACCCGACATCCGTCCTCAAACCGAATTAGCCCTCAAAAAAGTTCAGGCCATTGTCGAGGCCGCTGGAGCAGCAATGACCAGCGTCGACAAATGTACGGTGTTTCTCACGCGCCAGACGGATTTCGCGGCTATGAACGAGGTCTGGCGGAACACGTTTCCGTCGAATCCACCAGCTCGCTCAACCGTCATTGTTGGGGCACTCCCGCGCCCTGAGTTAGTCATTGAACTCGAGTGCATGGCTCACACGTAAGTGCGAGGAGCGGTCGCTGCACCAAGCGCCGGAGCGACCGTGCCTATCATTCCGCCCCCTGAACTATGGGGAGATGGATATTTCAGCGGACGGCCCCAAGCCTTATAGATACTGAATTTTGGCACCATCACTTTGGCGCGTCGATAACCAGGTAAAGGCCGACATGCCCCCGCAAAAAACCTCAAGTCGGTTTCGGCGCGTCCTTCGAAACGCCCACCGCCTCATCCCCCGTGGACACCGCCAACACCACCCGATTTCGTCCCATGGCCTTCGCCGAGTACAGCGCTGCGTCGGCTCGCGCCATCAAATTTGCCAGCATTTCACTAGCTTGATATTCATCGACACCAGCACTAAACGTGCACGTCACTTCTCCGCACGCTTCGTCTAACGTAGACGCGGCCAGATGCAGGCGCAAGCTGTTCACCAATGTCATCGCGTCCGCCCTGGTTGTCTCAGGGAACAATATTGCAAACTCTTCCCCGCCAAGCCGCCCGAAAATGTCTCCTCGCCGGATGCCCTGCGACACAATCGAAGAAAAGTGAGCGAGCGCACGGTCTCCGGCTGCGTGGCCGTGAACGTCATTGACTGCTTTGAAGTTATCGATGTCGAGGATGGCAACCGCGAACCGGGATTTCGCGCGGTTAGCACGCTCGACATGCAACTGGGCTTGAGCCACAAACTCACGCCGCACGAGGGCACCGGTCAACTCATCGATAGCCGCCAACCGCTCCATCCTCTCCGCCATGCGGTCATAGGCAAGCATGAGCGCGCCGATCGAGAGACATGGCAGGGTGACGATGCCGAGCGCGAGAAACGCAATGGTCAATGGCGTTGGCTCGAGAAACCGCGTGTGATGTTCCCAGCCGACGCCAGCGGCGAGTCCACGAGCAACATGAACGAGCCCGCCAAGCGCGGCGACAATCGCGACGAATTGATAACTGTACCCGGGTCGATGCAGCGGCCTTCTGGTGTAGGTTATCCACCCAACCGACAGACGAACGTAGGCGAGAAAGGACGACATCAGAACAACCCGGGCAGCTGCGTTCGGCGAAAGAGTGGACCAGTAAACAACGCCAATCACCAGCATCGTGAACGCAGCAACCTCGTGAACCCTCGACGGTCGAAGGCCGAAGAAGAGTCGGCAACCTTGCAGGACAAGGAATGCGGCGCTGGCGAATAGCAAACTCGCGACCACAATGGTTAGCGGTGTCGGCGACGTGTCATCCAAAGCCAATGCGACAAATGCGGCCACAATCAGGACGTTTGCAGCGATCCAGCGAAACAATCCGGGTATCCCGGACCGCACCAGCGAGCCGAATACGACTACGCTGATCGCGCCGGACATAATTCCGACAACGTAAAGTGCGACGGGACTGAACATAGGGTTTCAGTGGGCAATGTGCCCGAATAGATTCGCGAGCCGAATAGGTTGAGCGCCTGACACTCTCGTTTCCGCGTTGCACGAAGGTGCTGAATGACGACGCCCGCGGCTCAGATAATACGCTCTGGCACCAAATCTTCATAAAAATACGCAGCGATTCTGCATTCTCTTTGCGCCGGCTCAGCGGCATGTCACGCGCAGGTTTGGAAACACCGGGGTTAGCCCTGATACGCCATTGAGCTTCCGCTTGCGAGACGCGGATCAGAGGGTTGCTCTGACGTTGATCACTTCCAAAGCTGTGACGCACGGCCATGCAGCGATCGCTTGAATCGGGCCTGCTAAAGAATCGCTGTAGCGAACCGGGGGAGGTCGGTAGGGCTAGGACGATTTGCGTTAGAAAAGCTTGCGACGTAGAGCTGCGGCGGCCGGGGATCCATGAAGCAACAACTTAAAGCGCGGACTGGTCGCCACACACGCGAGGCGCTGCCCCACGACTGCTTCCGCTCGCAAAACCCGAAATCAAGGTCAACGCCGTTCGCAACACATCATCCGATACCGTGCTGTCCTTTGGCCGCGCGAATGGTTTGATCGACTTGTCCGTACACTCGTTGCCCATGACGCGGTCGTTCGCAGGCGCTGCGCTGCGGATGACGTTATCGGTGGCGACATTGGCGAACGCGCAACCGCTGGCTGCCAAAGCAAACGCAGCAGCCCAGTATTTCGTCTTTTTCATACCCTCTCTCACCGTTCGATTAACAAGCACAACTGTCGATTATCGTTGCCACTTCATAACAGGGTCAACTTAATCGCGTTACACCCTTCCACGTTAACCCTCTTGTCTGGAATAACCGGCCACTTCATCCGATAATACAAACGTCTCCCAACCCTCGCCATGACTGAACTCGAAACCTCTGTCGTCGTGTTCTTGTGCCTGCTCGCGGCCACGGGGCTGGGTGTGTTCGTGCGCCCGCTGCTGCCTGAGGAACACAAGGCGCATGAAACGGTGCAATTGCTGAAACTAGTGGTCGGCATGCTGGTTACCTTCGCGGCGCTCGTGCTGGGTTTGCTGACGGCATCGTCGAAAACTGTATTCGATACCACCACTACCGACATGCGCACCTATGCCGCTGCGTTGATCCAGCTCGACAACAGCTTGCGCGAATACGGCCCGGATGCCGACGCTCCCCGCCGGATCCTGCGCGCCTACACGGCGGCCGCGATTGCGTCCACCTGGGTGCAGGAACCACCGCCGCCCGGCGACTATTATCAGAAAACGCTACCGAGCTACGGCACCGATAATCTCGATAGCCGCACACTGGGCGCCATGCTTGAACGCGCGCAACGATATACGCGCGAGTTACAGCCGCCAGATCAGTTCCACCAGAAGCTCGCCGAAGAAGCGCTTGACCGGTTTGACCGGCTGATCCAGCAGCGCTGGAAAATCGTGGAGGAAGCGCGCGGTTCGGCCTCTTCGCCGTTCGACCGGATTCTCGTTTTCTGGCTGCTCGTCATCTTTCTTTGCTTCGGCCTGATCGCACCACGTAACGCACTGGCGATGGTTACGATTATGCTCGGGGCGTTATCGATAGCGTCCACGGTGCTCGTGATCCTCGATCTCGACACGCCGTTCACGGGCTCCATCATCGTTCCAAGCCAGTCCATGCGCGACGCGCTTGGTTACCTCAACCGCTGAAACGCCCAACGCCTAGCGCTTAACCAGCCGCCCAACTTGCCCGATGCCATCCACGCTCTACACTGACCCGCGCCTCGTCGCGCTGTACGACACCCTGAACCCCTTCGCCGCCGACACCGACTTCTACCTGGCGCTGGCCGCAGGCATGCCGCGCGTAATCGATCTCGGTTGCGGAACGGGATTGCTCGCGTGTGAACTGGCGTCGCGGGGGCATCGGGTGATTGCAGTTGATCCCGCGTTCGAGATGTTGCACGTGGCGCGGCATAGGCCGAACGGCGATCGCGTTCAGTGGATTGAAGGCGATGCTCGCGCGCTCGCCTTGCTGCCGCCCGCCGATCTGCTGATGATGACGGGCCACGTCGCGCAGGTTTTCCTCGACGACACCGCGTTCCTCAATACGCTCAAAGCCGCCCGCTACGCGCTGCGCGACGGCGGCACCCTGGCGTTCGAGAGCCGAAATCCGGCCGCGCGAGCGTGGGAATCCTGGACGCCGGCGCAATCGCACAGGCTAATCGACGTAGAGGGGATCGGCGAGGTGGAGGTGTGGCAGGACGACGTGAGCGGAAGCCCGGAGTCGGGCATTCGCTTCAACACGTACTATCGATTCAAGGCGACAGACGAGACGCTGACGTCCGCGAGCGAACTGCGCTTTCGCACTCAGGAAGAACTCACCGCGCAACTCGAGGCCGCAGGGTTCCGCCACCTCACATGGCAGGGCGATTGGGATGGTTCAGCGGTATCGGCCGCGAGCCGGGAACTGATCGTGGTCGCACGCTAAACCGGCGCGAAATCAGGCTGAAACGACCGACTGTAACGACTAATCCTGTAGCCGGATCAGAACTCGACTGCCACGAAATCGTCTTTGCCGACGTCGCATAATGGACAACGCCATGTGTCCGGGATATCAGCGAAACGGGTTCCGGCCGCAATGCCGTCTTCCGGTAAACCATCTTCTTCGTTGTATATCCAGCCACAAATCAGGCAAACCCAGCTTTTATATTCTAAAACTTCACTCACGACAGACTCTTTCTTCTCGTTCGATAAAATAGTGTTAAATATTCCACGCGCCGGCGTTAGCTCGAAACTTCGCCTTCCGGGCAGCGCCCGCGCGGCCGCCAAAACCATTCGGCGACCCGCATAGTACCGGATTGTCAAAATGGGTTTATCGAAGTGGAACAACTCGGGAGCAGGCAGAAGCATCGATCTGCGTGATTTCTTATGCTCGGTGTATCCTCTCCCCGGCGGTTTTTGAGTCCCTTGCGTGTCGTCCGGCGGGTTGTGCCGTGTCTCTGCCGCGTCGACTACGCCATGCGTGTCGCACGAAACCGTTTTGGCCTGCCCGGATAGTTGATCCGGCAGCCGCATTCTTCTGGGAGCGAAAAAAAATGATGTTCAAGAAACTGTTGTCGGGAGCGGTGTTGTCGAGCGTTTTCCTGGTGGCTGTTGCGGCGCACGCGCAACAAGCCCGGGTGTTTTTCATCGAACCGAAAGACGGGGCTACCGTCACAAGCCCGGTGCACGTGGTATTTGGCCTGGAAGGCATGGGGCTCGCGCCGGCCGGCGATACGGATCCGCAGAAAGGCCACCACCATCTGCTGATCGACGCAGGCCCGATGCAAAAGGGTCTCGTGATTCCAATGAACGATAAATCGCTGCATTTCGGCAAGATGCAGACGGAAGCGGACGTGAAGCTGCCCCCGGGCGATCACACGCTGACCCTGCAATTCGGCGACGGCGCACACCAGTCATTTGGACCGGAAATGAGCCAGACGATCAAAATCCACGTGAAATAACGGTCTTCATGCCGGATTTCATCGGTCGGCGCCGGGCCGCTCTGGTCCTGGCGCTCATCTCAAAAACGCGGCGCGGCCGCGTTTTTTTTGCAGCTTATCAAGCACCTTGCCTTGTCCTGATGGCATAGGGCCTCCAAGCGCGCCGGTCAAGACCGGTACAATGGCCGCTTCCAGTATTTGCACTTTTCCGGCTGCCTCCCATGTCGCTTTATTCCATTTCGAACGCGCAACTCGCGTTCGGCCACGTTGCGTTGCTCGATCACGCTGACTTTTCACTCGAAGCGGGCGAACGCGTCGGCCTGATCGGCCGAAACGGCGCGGGCAAGTCGTCGCTGCTGAAGATCATCGCCGGGCTCACCAAGCCGGACGATGGCCTCATCACGCGCCAAAACGAGCTCACTACCGTCTACGTGCCGCAGGAACCCGAGTTCGACCTGGAGGCGTCGGTGTTCGACGTCGTCGCGTCCGGCTTGTCCCATGAGCGGGAGCTGCTCGACGAATATGACGTCGTGGCGCACAAACTCGCCGATACCCCCGAAGGTCCCGAGCACGACGACCTGCTGCACCGCATGAACGCGCTGCAGTCCTCGCTCGACTTGCACGATGCGTGGAGCTGGCAAACTCGCGTGGCGACCACGCTGCAGCAGATCGGGCTGGACGGCGACATCCGTTCGGGCGCGCTCTCGGGCGGTATGAAAAAGCGCGTGGCCCTGGCTCGTGCGCTGGTTGTACAACCGGACGTGCTGCTTCTCGACGAACCGACCAACCACCTCGACTTCGACGGCATCCGCTGGCTGGAAGAAATGCTGGTCACGTTGCGCACGGGTTTGCTGTTCATCACCCATGACCGGGCTTTCCTCGACAAGGTCGCTACCCGCATCGTGGATCTGGATCGCGGACGCTTGCTGTCGTATCCGGGTAATTACAGCGCGTACCAGACGCGCAAGGCGCAGCAGCTTGAGATCGAACAGGTCGAAGCGGCCAAGTTCGACAAGTTGCTGGCGCAGGAAGAAGTGTGGATTCGCAAAGGCGTGGAGGCGCGACGGACGCGCAGCGTCGGGCGTATTGCGCGCCTGGTGGAAATGCGCAATGAGCGCGCCGAACGCCGCAACGTGCTGGGCAACGTGAAGCTGGATGTCGGGCAAGGCGAGCGCTCGGGCAAGATCGTCTCGGAACTGACAGACGTGACGAAGAAATACGGCGATCGAACGATTGTCGATAACTTCTCCGCGACCGTCATGCGCGGCGACAAGTTCGGGTTCATCGGTCCGAACGGTGCGGGCAAGACCACGCTGCTCAAGATGATCCTGGGCGAACTCGCGCCGGACACAGGCACGGTGCGCACCGGCACGAACACGCAGGTAGCGTATTTCGACCAGATGCGCGCGCAGCTCGACCTCGACAAGACGCTTGCCGACACCATCAGCCCCGGCAGTGAATGGGTCGAAGTGAACGGCGTGAAGAAGCACGTAATGAGTTATCTCGGCGACTTCCTGTTCGCACCGGAGCGCGCGCGTTCGCCCGTGCGCTCGCTGTCGGGCGGGGAACGCAACCGCTTGCTGCTCGCGCGTCTGTTTGCCCGGCCCGCGAACGTGCTGGTGCTGGACGAGCCGACCAATGACCTGGATATCCAGACGCTCGAATTGCTGGAAGAACTGCTCACCGACTACGACGGCACTGTGCTGCTGGTGAGCCATGATCGCCAGTTCCTGGACAACGTGGTGACCTCGGTCTTTGCGTCGGAAGGCGGCGGCATGTGGCGCGAATATGTCGGCGGTTTCACCGACTGGCAGATCCAGCGCGAACGTGCCGAGCGGATCGCACTCGACGCCGCCCGTGACACGGCCAAGCAAGCGAAGAAGGAAGACGGCCCTAAAGACAGCGGCACGGGTCGCAATTCGCAGCGCTCGAACAAATTGCCGTACAAGGAAGTGCGCGAGCTGGAAGCGCTGCCCGCGCAGATCGCCGCACTCGAAGCCGAGCAAAAGTCGATTGCAGCAAAGCTCGAAGACGGTTCGGTGTACGCGAAAGATCCGAAAGAAGGCACGCGGCTGAGCGCACGGCATGCAGCTATCGACGAGGAATTGCTGGTCGCGCTCGAGCGCTGGGAAGAACTGGAAGCAAAGCGCAAGTAAGCCGGCGTTCGGGACCCGCGTCTTTCCCATATCGAAAAATTTGTCGGAAACAGTAAAATACGTCGCGTTTTCGGGCGCACGGCCTTGAGGAAAAATCACCGAAGGCGCCGCTGCGGTTACACCGTGGTGACACCTTGTAGTGAAACGCTATAGTCCAAGCGAGAGGCCGTCGCGGTTTCGAGTTAATAACGCGCAATCCGGCGCGGCCGGCTCAGGCGCGGTTGGCCGGGTTGGCCCGCTATGTTCACGCATTCGCCGGTTGTCCGGCTGGCCGTTGCCATCAGGCTGCGGCCGCCCGGACCGCCGGACCCACGTCCAGACATGTCCACGAAAAAACCCAGCGCCGACAGCGGCAAGAACAGCGGATACAGCGAAGCATCGATCAAGGTGCTCAAGGGTCTCGAGCCGGTCAAGCAACGGCCCGGCATGTACACCCGCACCGAAAATCCGCTGCACATTATTCAGGAAGTCATCGACAACGCCTCCGACGAGGCACTCGGCGGCTACGGCAAGCAGATCACGGTTACGTTGCACGCCGATCATTCGGTGTCTGTCGAAGACGATGGACGCGGTATTCCGTTCGGCATGCATCCGGAAGAAGGCGTGCCGGTCGTCGAGATCGTGTTCACGCGCCTGCATGCGGGCGGCAAGTTCGACAAGGCTGCCGGCGGTGCATATACCTTTTCGGGCGGCCTCCACGGCGTGGGTGTCTCGGTCACGAACGCGTTGTCCACGCGGATGGACGTGACCGTCTGGCGTGACGGTAAGGTCGCCGATCTCGGTTTTTCGAATGGCGACGTGGTGAAGCCGCTCGAAACCCGTGCAATGAATCGCGGCGAAAAGAAGTCGGGGACCCGTGTTACCGCCTGGGCGAATCCGAAATATTTCGATTCGCCGAACCTGCCGGTCGGTGAGTTGCAGCGGCTTTTGCGCTCGAAGGCGGTGTTGCTGCCGGGCGTGGAAGTCGTGCTCATCAACGAAAAAACCGGTGAACGCCAAACCTGGAAATACGAGGACGGGTTACGCGGTTACCTGCTCGAAGGCATGGGCGGCAGCGACTTGCTTATCCCCCTGTTCGAAGGCGAGCGGTTCGCGGGCAATGCGAAATCGAGCGAGGAAACCTTCGCTGAAGGCGAGGGCGCAACCTGGGTTGTCGCGTGGAGCGAAGAAGGCCCGTTGTTGCGCGAGTCGTACGTCAACCTGATCCCGACGCCCGCTGGCGGCACGCACGAATCCGGTCTTCGCGACGGACTGTTCCAGGCGGTCAAGAGCTTTGTCGAACTGCATAACCTTCAACCCAAGGGTGTGAAGCTGCTGGCGGAAGACGTGTTCGCCCGGGTGTCGTTCGTGTTGTCGGCGAAGGTGCTGGATCCGCAGTTTCAAGGGCAGATCAAGGAGCGCCTCAATAGCCGCGACGCGGTGAAACTCGTGTCGTCGTTTACGCGGCCCGCGCTCGAACTGTGGTTGAACCAGCACGTGGAGTACGGCAAGAAACTCGCGGAACTGGTGATCCGGCAGGCCCAGGCGCGTACGCGCGCCGGGCAGAAGATCGAAAAGCGCAAGAGCTCGGGCGTAGCAGTGCTGCCCGGCAAGCTGACCGATTGCGAATCGACAGATATCTCGCGCAACGAACTCTTTCTGGTCGAGGGCGATTCGGCAGGCGGCTCCGCGAAGATGGGCCGCGACAAGGAATTCCAGGCCATTCTGCCGTTGCGTGGCAAGGTGCTGAACACGTGGGAAACCGAACGCGACCGGCTGTTCGCGAACAACGAAGTGCACGACATCGCGGTGGCGATCGGCGTGGATCCGCATGGTCCGGACAGCCTGGACCAGAAGGCCGATCTCTCGAATCTGCGTTACGGCAAGATCTGCATCCTGTCGGACGCCGACGTGGACGGCTCGCACATCCAGGTCCTGCTGCTCACGCTGTTCTTCAAGCACTTCCCGCAGCTGATCGAGCAGGGCAATGTATGCATCGCGCGGCCGCCGTTGTTTCGCGTCGATGCCCCCGCGCGCGGCAAGAAGCCGGCGCAAAAGCTTTACGCACTCGACGAAGGCGAGCTCGAGGCGATTCTGGACAAGCTGAGGAAGGACGGCGTGCGCGAGACGCAATGGTCGATCAGCCGTTTCAAGGGGCTGGGCGAGATGAGCGCCGAACAGTTGTGGGACACCACGATGAATCCGGACACGCGCCGTCTGCTGCCGGTTCAAGTCGGCGATCTCGGGTTTGACGACACGGTCACACGCATGACGATGCTGATGGGCAAGGGCGAAGCGGCCTCGCGGCGCAGCTGGCTCGAGGAGAAGGGCAACGAAGTTGAAGCCGATATTTGACGCTCCCATGCTTCGGCGCATGTGACGCCCGACCTGATGCTGATGCCGTATGCACACTCTGAACCTCGTCAACGCATAACACTGGAAATCTGATGGACGATCTCTTCGCGGACCAAGAAGCCGCGCCCGAAGGCGAAAAACTGACGCTCGGCGACTACGCCGAGCGCGCGTATCTCGACTATGCGGTGAGCGTGGTCAAAGGCCGGGCGCTGCCCGACGTTTCTGATGGCCAGAAGCCCGTGCAGCGCCGCATCCTGTTTGCGATGAACGAGATGGGCCTCGCCAACACGGCCAAGCCGGTGAAGTCGGCTCGCGTGGTGGGTGACGTGCTGGGTAAATACCATCCGCACGGCGACCAGTCGGCCTACGACGCACTCGTGCGTCTCGCGCAGGCGTTTTCAATGCGCTATCCGTTGATCGACGGGCAGGGCAACTTCGGCTCGCGCGACGGCGACGGCGCGGCCGCCATGCGTTACACGGAAGCGCGTCTCACCCCGATCGCGAAGTTGCTGCTGGATGAAATCGACATGGGTACCGTCGATTTCATGCCGAACTACGACGGTTCATTCCAGGAGCCGAAGCTGTTACCCGCGCGCCTGCCGTTCGTGCTGCTGAACGGCGCGTCGGGTATTGCCGTGGGGATGGCGACCGAGATTCCTTCGCACAATCTGCGTGAAGTCGCGGCGGCCGCGGTTGCGATGATCCGCGATCCGAAGATCGATCACGCACGGCTGGTCGAGATGATTCCCGGTCCGGATTTCCCCGGCGGCGGGCAGATTATTTCGAGTCAGGCCGAGATCGCGGCGGCTTATGAAACCGGCCGCGGCAGCCTGAAGGTGCGGGCGCGCTGGAAGATCGAAGAGATGGCGCGCGGTCAGTGGCAACTGGTCATCACGGAATTGCCGCCGAGCACGTCGGGCCAGAGGGTGCTCGAGGAAATCGAGGAACTGACGAACCCGAAGATCAAGCTCGGCAAGAAGGCGCTGAGTCCCGATCAGTTGCAGACCAAGCAGACGCTGCTCGCCTTGCTCGACACGGTTCGCGACGAATCCGGCCGCGAGGCGCCGGTGAGGCTTGTGTTCGAGCCGAAGTCGAGCCGTATCGACCAGACCGAGTTTGTGAATTCGCTGCTCGCGCACACGAGCCTGGAGTCGAACGCATCGATCAATCTGGTGATGATCGGCGCGGATGGGCGGCCACGCCAGAAAAGCATTGGCGAGATCCTGCACGAATGGGTCGGTTTCCGCTTCACGACGGTTACGCGCCGTACGCAGCATCGGTTGGGGAAAGTGAACGACCGGATTCATATTCTTGAAGGGCGGATGATCGTCTTCCTGAATATCGATGAAGTGATCCGCGTCATCCGCGAAGCCGACGATCCGAAGCAAGCGCTGATGGACAGGTTCAACCTCAGCGAACGTCAGGCCGACGACATTCTCGAAATCCGTTTGCGCCAACTCGCGCGGCTCGAAGCAATCAAGATCGAGCAGGAACTGAAGGAACTGCGCAGCGAAAAGGAAAAGCTCGAAGAGTTGCTCAACAGCGACGCTTCCATGAAGCGGCTGCTGATCAAGGAGATCGAAGCCGACGCCAAGCAATATGGCGACGATCGCCGCACGTTGATCCAGCCGGAAAAGCGGGCAACGTTCGAGGTGCGGGTGGTCGACGAGCCGGTGACGGTGGTGGTATCGCAGAAGGGCTGGGTGCGGGCGTTGAAGGGGCATGGCCTCGATCCGGCCAGCTTCCAGTTCAAGGCCGGCGACGGTATTTACGCCGCGTTCCAGGCGCGTACGCCGGACATGCTGATCGCGTGGGGCAGCAACGGGCGCGTGTACTCCGTGCCCGTTGCAATCCTGCCGGGCGGCCGGGGCGACGGTGTTCCGGTCACATCGCTGATCGAGCTCGAGTCGGGGTCGCACCTGCTGCATTACTTTGCCGCTTCGGTTGAACAGCCGTTGCTGCTGGCATCGAGTAACGGCTTTGGTTTCATGGCCAAGCTGGGCGACATGGTGAGCCGGGTGAAGGCGGGCAAGTCGTTCATGACCATCGACGAAGGTGCGACGCCGCTTACGCCCATGCCGGTGCTGCCGAGCGCCAAGAAGGTTGCATGCTTGTCGAGCAACGGGCGCCTGCTGGTATTTGAAATCGATGAGATGAAGACCTTGTCGGGCGGCGGCCGTGGCGTCATTTTGATGGCGCTCGATCCGAAGGAGACGTTGCGGCAGGCGCTGGCTATCGACGCACGCGGTCTGGTGCTGATCGGCACGGGCCGGGGCGGCAAGGCGCGTGACGAGAAACTTGGCGGGGCGGCCCTGGAAGCACACGTAGGCAAACGGGCGCGCAAGGGCCGCGCGCCCGAGTCCACTATCAAGGTGACGGAGTTGCGGCCGGTGTTCGAAGGCTGATTACGGACACGCAATAACGCTTAATAACGCGCCCCGGGTTGGC
>Ga0302223_10001085_pt1 | contig 15249 bp, 12 predicted proteins | sample II_Palsa_E2_3_FD_194565 | JGI IMG/M metagenome (GOLD analysis project Ga0302223, IMG submission 194565) | Peat permafrost microbial communities from Stordalen Mire near Abisko, Sweden - II_Palsa_E2_3 | ecosystem: Environmental > Terrestrial > Soil > Palsa > Peat permafrost | place: Sweden... | reverse complement strand
CCGGTCCGACCCATGCCGCACTGGATTTCATCCAGCACCAGCAGCGCGTCGTACTGGTCGCACAGTTCGCGGACGCGCTTGAGGAATCCCGGCGCGGCCGGCAGCACACCGCCCTCACCCTGCACCGGCTCCAGCATCACGGCGGCAATGCCACCTTCGGCGAACGCTGCTTCCAATGCCGCGACGTCGTTGAAATCCAGATAACGGAAACCGCCGGGCAGCGGCTCGTAGCCCTCCTGATACTTGGGCTGTGCGGTTGCCGTCACGGTGGCCAGCGTGCGGCCGTGGAACGAGCCGCGGAACGTAACGATGATGCGCTGCTCCGGCGCACGTCCCTTGGACGCCGCCCAACGACGCACCAGCTTGATCGCCGCCTCGTTCGCCTCGGCGCCGGAATTGCACAGGAACACGCGCTCGGCGAAATGCGATGCGTGCACCAGCTCTTCGGCCAGCCGCAGCGGCGGCTCGGTGTAGAACACGTTGCTGCTGTGCCAGAGCTTGTGCGCCTGCGCGGTGAGCGCCGCCAGCAGATCTGCATCCTGATGGCCAAGCGCGTTCACCGCGATGCCGGCACCGAAGTCGACGTAATCGTTGCCCTGGGTATCCCAGACTCGCGCGCCCTTGCCGTGATCGAGCACCAGTTCGCGCGGCTTGTACACCGGTACCCAGTAACGCTTGCCGAGGTCGATCAGGGACTGCGCGGAGTGATCTTTTGCCTGCATGATGGATTCCGGGCGTCGTCGCCGGGACAACACCGTCTTGGAGATGGCTGGGAACGCGGCCGCCCACAAACCTCGTGGCGTCCTGCGCTACCGCGCATCATAAACTGCAGCTGGCTTTTGCACGATGCGCGTGGCTGGTGGAAGCACGCCCGCAGCGGCCCTACCCGCTGACTACGCGAACATCGTGCCTGCTCGGCACAACGGGGCTATCTCAGCGCAACTGCTCCGGCACCAGTTGATGTTTCTTGCACAACCGGTAGACGGTGACCCGCGACACTTTCAGCCGACGCGCGCATTCGCTGATGTTGAAACGACTCTCGCGCAGGCAGATCTCCACCGCCTCGCGTTCGGCTGACACGCGGGTCAGCCCCAGACTGGAGCGATGGCCATTGGTCAGCGGTGCGTCCTGCAGGTCCAGATCAGCCACGCTGATCAGCGTAGCTTCGGCCACCACCGCGGCGCGCTGCACGCGGTTGAGCAACTCACGTACGTTGCCGGGCCACGAAAATGCCCGCATCGCCTGCTTGGCGGAACCGCTGAACAAACGGGCGTGACTATGGTGCTGCTCCCGGAAGGCGTCGAGAAAATGCTGCGCAAGCATTTCCACGTCCTCTGCGCGCTCGCGCAGCGCCGGCATACGCAGACGCAACACGTTGAGCCGGTAATAGAGATCCTCGCGGAAGTGACCGGCGGCTACCGCCGTCTCCAGATCGACATGGGTCGCCGCCAGTACGCGCACATCCGCACGGATCGGCTGGCTACTGCCAACGCGCTCGAAGGTGCCCTCCTGCAGGAAGCGCAGCAGGCTGGTTTGCGCATCGAGCGGCAAGTCGCCGATCTCGTCGAGGAACACCGTGCCACCGGATGCGCTCTCGATGTGGCCGATTCGCCGCGCGTTGGCGCCGGTGAATGCGCCCCGCTCGTGGCCGAATAACTCTGACTGGACCAGGTTGGAAGGCAATGCGCCGCAATTGATCGTGACAAACGGCCGCGCGGCACGCACCGACAGCTCATGCAGCGCGCCCGCTGCAACCTCCTTGCCGGTACCGGTTTCACCGGTGATCAGCACCGGCAGATCGACCGGTGCGTATTTGCGGATGCTTGAGCGCACGGCCAGCATCGCTGCACTCTGCCCGACCATGCCGAGCGAGTCAGGCTCGGCCATCGCGGGCTGCGGCTGCTTGCTGTCACTGAAGCGCGCCAGTGTCTCCAGCAGCCTTGGCATATCGATGGGTGCGGTAAATAACTCGGCGCAGTTGAGCAAGATACGCTTTACCAGCGGCTGCTGCGTCGGCATTTCCGACGAGACCAGCGCGATCCACGGCACCCGTGGGTATTGGGCGATCTGACGCCCCATCGCCTGCAGTACGTTGTCATCGCCATGGCGGAAGTCGGCCATCGCCACCACGGTTGCACCGGCGCGGACCCCGACCCCTTCGCGCGCCTTGATATTGGCTACTCGGACCGACCAGCCTGACTTGGCCAAGGATTGTTGCTCCGCTGCGATCGGCTGACCAAACCAGACCACGCAACGCCCGCCCCTCGCAGTGTCGTCCATTGTCCCCTCCCGTCCACCATCCTGTTTATTGGTTGTCCGCTACCGGCGGTTTACCGCCAGTCATGGCTTAGGCACAGAAGAACATTGCTGTCAATAGAGTGGCGAACTATACGCCACAATTGATGCATTGAGATGACTTCACGTCAGAGAACAACCTGAATGCCTGTCAGGGAACACCGCACGGACACTCCGAAGTCCACTCAAACCGCCACTTACAGCGGCCTCAGGCGAGGAATAAATCCGGCAACAACGACGCGCCAGGGCTTACCGCATAGACATCGAAATTGTTTATCCCGGACATCCGCAAAACGTCCTCATCGATGGCAAATTGGCCGGTGTAGCTGCGCGCTGGCAGGGTGAAGATGGCATGCGCGGCATCGGCGACGATCTCAGGGCGGCGGCAATGCTCGGCCTTGACGCCATCGATCATGGCGATCGCCGCAGTAGCGATCACCGTGCGCGGCCACAGGGCGTTTACCGCGATGCCCAGCGGCGCGAACTCCGCGCTCATGCCCAGCACGCAAAGGCTCATGCCGTATTTGGCGATGGTGTAGGCCGTGTGCGGCGCGAACCATTTGGGGTCCAGGTTCAGCGGCGGCGACAGCATCAGCACATGCGGATTGGCTGCCTGCTTCAGATAAGGCAGGCAACTGCGGGTGACCAGGAACGTACCGCGGGTATTGACCTGATGCATCAGGTCAAAGCGCTTCATCGGTGTCTCGGCGGTTCCGGCCAGCCAGATCGCGCTGGCGTTGTTGACCACGATATCGATGCCGCCGAAATGTTCGGCCGCCTGCGCGGCGGCGGCCACGACCTGCTCCTCTTCGCGAATATCCACTTGCAGCGCCAGCGCCTTGCCGCCGGCAGCCTCGATCGCGGCCGCCGCGGTGTGGATGGTGCCGGGCAATTTTGGATTGGCCACGCCACTCTTGGCCGCGATCACGATGTTCGCCCCATCGCGGGCGGCGCGTAGCGCGATCGCCAGCCCGATGCCACGCGAGGCGCCAGTGATGAACAAGGTCTTGCCAGCAAGATCGCCCATGTGCGTCGACTCCGTCGAAAACGCCAGTCTAAGCGCTGAGGTCAGTCCAGGAGAGGGTCAGTCCGAGCGCTGGTTATTCAGGGTTTCTGAAAACGCGGCAGGATGTCACGCAACTCCGCCAGCCGCAGCAGTGGATCGTTGAGTTCGAGCATGCGCTGCTGTTCGACCGGATCCAGGGGCAACAGCTCGGCCAGACGAAAGCCCACCCAGCTGGCATCGTCATAGGCGCTGCGCGGCGCAAGCCGCCAGTGTGGTGCCATCGTCTCGATCAGCCGTTCAAGAATGCTCTGCAGCAGGGCAAATTCCACCGGCACCGGTAGCTCTTGCTCGGCCGGCCAGATCTCGACTTCACCGCGCAACAAGCCATCGGAACGCGCTCGACTGCGTTCGACCCGGAAACGTGAACCGCCCTCGGCAACGATGCCGAGCAGGCCGTCTTCATCACGGTGGAAATCGCTGATCCGCGCGATCGTGCCGATGGCAGTCGGCACGGCAGGCATGCCTGCCTCTCGCCCATCAAGGATCAGGCACACCCCAAATCCGGTGTCATGACGCGTGCACTCGCGCACCAGATCGAGATAGCGCGGTTCAAAGATGCGCAATTGCAGCTGGCCGCCGGGAAACAACACGGTGGCGAGCGGAAACAATGGCATCTCGATGAGTGGAGACAGGGCGGCCATGCGACGAGTGTAACGATGCGGCGGCATCTGGTCAGCGGCCCCGGTCACGGCAAGCGCAGTTTCAGTAGCGCCGTAAACGCTCGACGAAGCGCCGTGGCGCAGCCTCGAAGCCGCCATTGGACATGAAGATCACCTGGTCGCCGGGCTGTGCCTGGGCGCACAGTGCATCGATCAACCCATCCACGGTTGGCGCGGTGTTACCGCGGCCACTCAGCGCCGCGGTGACCTGGGCGGCATCCCACGGCAACTCGGGACGATGCAGGAAGATCACCGCATCGGCGTCTTTCAACGAGGGTGCCAGTGCCGCGGCGTGCGCGCCCTGGCGCATCGAGTTGGAGCGCGGTTCCAGTGCCACCAGGATGCGCGCCTTGCCCACGTTTGCGCGCAGCGCGGCCAGTGTGGTGGCGATCGCGGTCGGGTGATGGGCGAAGTCATCATAGACGCGCACACCGTTTACCTCGCCCACCAGCTCCATCCGTCGCTTGACGCTCTCGAACGTGCTGAACGCAGACAGCAGCGCGCGCGGATCGGCGCCCGCGGCGGTGGCGGCGGCGAGTGCGGCGAGTGCGTTCATCACGCTGTGGTTGCCGAGCAGCGGCCAGCGCACTTCGCCGATCAGCTCGCCGCGGCGATGCACGGTGAACGCCGAGCCATCCGCTTCGATCAGCGTGGCGTGCCAGTCGCCGAGACCGATGCCGAATGTTTCCACCGGTGTCCAGCAGCCCATCGCCAATACTTCGGCGAGGTAGTGATCGTGCGCGTTGACGATCAGTCGACCGTTGCCTGGCACGGTGCGCACGAGGTGATGAAACTGGCGCTGGATCGCGGCGATATCCGGAAAAATGTCCGCGTGGTCGTATTCGAGATTGTTGAGGATCGCGATGTGCGGCCGGTAGTGCACGAACTTCGAGCGCTTATCGAAAAATGCGGTGTCGTACTCGTCCGCCTCGATCACAAACGGCTTGCCCTGCCCCAGCCGTGCCGACACACCAAAATTGCCCGGCACACCACCGACGAGGAAACCGGGTTCGTAGCCCGCGCTTTCCAGCAAGTGTGCCAGCAAGCTGGTGGTGGTGGTCTTGCCATGGGTGCCGGCGACCGCCAGCACGTCGCGCTCGGCCAGCAGCGTTTCGCCCAGCCATTGGGGGCCTGAGATGTAGCGCAGGCGCTGGTCCAGCATGTATTCCACCGCAGGATTGCCGCGCGTCATTGCGTTGCCCACCACCACGAGATCGGGCGCGGGCTGCAGATGTTCGGCGGTGTAGCCCTGCATCAAGTCGATGCCGAGCGCTTCCAGCTGGATACTCATCGGCGGGTAGACACTGGCGTCGGAACCTTCGACTTCAAGTCCCAGTTCACGCGCCAGCGCGGCGACACCGCCCATGAAGGTGCCGCAGATGCCGAGGATGTGCAGACGCATGAGTTACCCAATGGTGTGAAGGATGTTCGCGTGACGTCTTGCCACAGGGCAACGCGATCACCGGCCACCCACAGTTGCAGGGCGCCCAGTGGCGACCCCCGGGAATCAGCCGCTCGCCGCGGCCGACTCGTTCTCGAGCGCGCGTTTGACCCGCGCGGTGACCTCGTCGAGCTCGCCGACACCGTCGACGATCTGCAGCTTGCCGCGCTTGGCGTAGAAATCCGCCACGGGCGCAGTCTGTTCGGCGTAGATGGCCAGACGCTTGCGCACCGTGTCCGGATTGTCGTCGGCGCGACCTTCGGCCTTGAAGCGGATTTCGCAGCGGCCGATGATCACCTCGCTCGGCACCTTCAGCTTCACTACCGCATCGAGCGGCTGAACGATGCGGTCGAGCAGATGATCGAGCGCGTCAGCCTGGGCGAGGTTGCGCGGATAACCGTCGAGGATGAAACCGGCCTTGGCATCGTCCTGACCCAGACGATCCTCCAGCATGCCGAGCAGAATATCGTCTGAAACCAATTGGCCGGCATCCATCACAGCCTTGGCCTTCAGTCCCATCGGAGTGCCCGCGGCGACGGCGGCGCGCAGCATGTCGCCGGTCGAGATATGCGGCACACCCAATTCCGTCTTCAGCCGGGTGGCCTGAGTGCCTTTGCCCGAGCCGGGCGCACCAAGTAGGACGAGTCGCATAATGCTCCACAAGTTCGGCGGGCTGCCGCACACTGCCGCAACCCGTCCGTATCCAGATTTGACTGTCAAATTAGCGTCTGCACCCGGTGCCGTCAAACAGCGGCATCAGCCACCGGTCGCCAAGTGCCTGTTGCCAAAAGATTTGCTCCTGACCAAGAACATGCCGTTTCTGCCTGACTTGCTGCCCGAATGACCGTTCGAACGATCGTTCCAATGAGGATACCCATGAGCCCGACCCGCCGCCCTGCCAGCCCCTCCGGCAACCTGCTCTACGCCCAGTCCGGTGGCGTTACCGCCGTGATCAACGCAACCGCCGCCGGCGCGATCGAGGCTGCGCGCGCGCGCGGCGTGAAGGTCTACGCTGCGCGTAACGGTATCCTCGGTGCGCTGCATGAGGAGCTGATCGATACCTCGAAGGAGTCGAAGACGGCGATCGCGGCATTGCGCCATACCCCCGGCGGCGCCTTCGGCAGCTGTCGCTACAAACTGAAATCGCTGGAAGAAAATCGAGCCGAGTACGCGCGGCTGATCGATGTGTTCCGCGCTCACGACATTCGCTGGTTTCTCTACAACGGCGGCAACGACTCGGCCGATACCGCGCTGAAGATCTCGCAACTGGGCAAGGCCATGGGCTATGACATCCGCTGCATCGGCGTACCCAAGACGGTGGACAACGACCTTGCCGTCACCGACTGCTGCCCCGGTTTTGGCTCGGTCGCGAAATACACAGCCATTTCCACGCTGGAAGCGAGCCTCGACGTGGCCTCGATGGCCTCGACTTCGACCAAGGTGTTCATCCTCGAAGTGATGGGCCGTCATGCCGGCTGGATCGCCGCCGCCGCCGGCCTCGCTGGCGAAGGCGCTGATGCTGCGCCGCATATCATCCTGTTCCCCGAGAACACCTTCGATGAAGCGGCGTTCCTGGCTAAAGTGAAGGCAACCGTGGAACGCGTGGGCTGGTGCACCGTGGTCGCCTCCGAGGGCGTGCGCAACGCGGCCGGCCAGTTCCTCGCCGAAGCGGGCACTCGCGATGCCTTTGGCCATGCGCAGCTCGGCGGTGTGGCGCCGGTGCTGGCGGCGCTGGTGAAAGAGAAACTTGGCTACAAGTATCACTGGGCGCTGCCCGACTACCTGCAACGTTCCGCGCGGCACGCCGCGTCGAGGGTCGATGCAGAGCAAGCCTATGCGGTCGGGCGTGCTGCCGTGGAATACGCACTGAAAGGCATGAACGCGGTGATGCCGGTGATCGTGCGCACGTCCGATGCCCCTTATCGCTGGAAGATCGAACCGGCCGCGCTGGCGAAGATCGCCAATCGCGAAAAGAAGATGCCCAAGGGTTTCATCAGCCGCGATGGCTTCGGCATTACCGCTGCCGCCCGGCGATACCTGGCACCGTTAATCCAGGGCGAAGCGCCGCCGCCGTACGGCAAGAACGGGCTGCCTCAGTATGTGACGTTGAAGAACCACGCCGTGGGGCAAAAACTGCCTGCATTCGCTCGTTGATGCGCTAAAGGCAACCGCGAGTCGATTGGCGTAGCCCATCGCGTAGGTTGGGGTGAGCAGAGCGAGCCCCAACGTCTCTGTGGAAGGCTTGAGGCATTTGTTGGGGTTCGCTTGGCTCACCCCAACCTACTCGCTGCAATTAAGCCTTGTAGGGGCGCACCCTGTGCGCGATGCCTTTCGACAAGCTGCCAAGAGCATCGCGCACAAGGTGCGCTCCTACAACGTCAGGAAGGCATTGAGCGCGGGTTGATACGCGGGATCATCCTGGATCGTATTGTGTCCGGTTCCGGCGATCACCAACTCCGTTGGCGGCGTGGCGAAGCTGGCTACCAGCTGTGCGGTGCGGGCCGGCCTGATGACCTGATCATCATCGGCACGCAGCACCAGCACTGGGCAATGCACCTGCGCGGCAATGCGCCATGACTCGTAGCGATCCTTCAACAATAGCGACACGGGTGCAAAGGGATACGCGTCTTGCGCTACGCGCAACAGACTGTCGAACGGAGTGACCAGCACCAGCCGTTCCAGCGGTCGCCGCGCGGCAAGTTGCACGGCAACGCCACTGCCCAAGCTGCGACCGATGACGGCTATGCCCTTATGGCGGCGTGCCGCCTCGTCATAGAGCGCCAGCGCATCATTGATCAGCGCGGACTCGCTGGGTTCGCCGCTACTTCCGCCGTAACCGCGGTAGGGCAGCAGATAAATCGTCCGATCCGGAAACCATCGGGAAAAGTCCTCGCGCAAATCCTCGATGCGCTCGGCATTGCCGCCGAAGTACAACAGCGCCTTTGTTTGCCCCGGATTGACGACCCAGCCACGCAGCACGGCGGCATCCCGCGACAGTACGAAATCCGGCGCCTGCCTCAACTGCCGGCTCGATTGCGGCATATAAATCAGGTGCCTCTGATTCAGATACAGATAGACGCATGCCAAACCATACAGGCACAGCGAGACGGCAATGATTACGCCCACGACGCGCCATGGCATGCGATCCCCCTGTTTCCATTGCAGACACCCTTGAGCTTAGGACCGCCCAGAACTCGCGCACAAGCGCGAGCTTGCTAGCCGCGTGGGTTGGGGTGAGCGCAGCGAGCCGCAAAGACCCTGCGGGATGCTCGAGGTATTTGCTGGGGTTCGCTCCGCTCACCCCAACCTACTCACTGCCAGGGCAGAGACCTGAGGCCACGCCATTGTGGATGTCGTTTCCTCCCCGTAAAAATCGGAAGGCTTGTGCTGCCCGCCTTCTACGCTTAAGTTTTCCGAGCCCGTCTGGGCAAAGGAAACTCAAACCGGTATTTCTTACAGGGGGAATTCCATGTCTTCAAAGATCCTCCGAGCCATGTTGCTCGGGATGGTAGTGCTTGTCCTCGGCGGTTGCGCCGGTGCACAGGTCATGAAGGAAAAGCCGACTCCGCAGGCAACAGCGGACAAGGGTATGGTGTACTTTTTCCGTGAGAGTCATTTCGCGGGAGCTGCCGTAGTTTTCGACGTCAAGGACGGTGCGGACACGATCGGCATCCTGCAAAGTGGCACGTATTTCTGGTACGCGGCAGCTCCCGGTCCGCACACCTTCACGGCCAAGACCGAAGCCACCTCGGCGGTAACGCTGAATGTCGAAGCTGGGAAAACCTACTACGTGGGTGGCGGGATAAGCATGGGCGTTTTCCTTGGCCACCCGAAGCTCACCATCGCAGAGGAGGCTGATTGGCAAAAGCTCTTCCCCGACCTGCATTACGCGGTGAAGCAGGCAAGTCCGCAATAAGCTGGTCCGCAATAAAATTGTCAAAATAAAAAGGCGCCCCGGATTTCCTCCGGGGCGTTTTTGTTTGCAAACGCAATGCTCTTGTCCTGGGACCCGCTGCTCCGACGCGTTGCGCCGCACAACACGATACGTCACAACCTCTGCCTATACTCGACCCGGCCGCCCGTTCTGGACGGCCGCCGTCGGGATGCCAACGGCATTCCGGCTTCCTGGGACGATAACTCGTGGGGAGGTTCCGATGCTGCAGCAGTATGGTGTGTGGATAGCGCTGGCATGTGCGGTGGTGGCCATTCTTTATGGCGCGTTTTCGGTGCGCTGGATCCTGGCGCAATCCCCCGGCAATGATCGGATGCAGGAGATCGCCGCGGCGATCCAGGAGGGCGCACGCGCCTACCTCAATCGCCAGTACACCACCATTGGCGTGGTCGGGGTCGTACTCTTCCTGGTGGTTGGCTTTGCCCTGAACTGGCCCACGGCGATAGGTTTTGCGATTGGCGCGATCCTCTCCGGCGCGACCGGCTATATCGGCATGAATGTCTCGGTGCGAGCGAACGTGCGCACCGCCGAAGCCGCACGCAGCGGTCTGGCCGCGGCGATGAACGTCGCGTTTCGCGGTGGCGCGATCACTGGCATGCTAGTGGTTGGGCTCGGCCTGATCGGCGTGGCGGGCTACTACGACGTGCTGCGGCACTTCGGCTATTCGACCGATGCTTCGCTGCACGCCATGGTCGGTCTCGCGTTCGGCTCCTCGCTGATCTCCATCTTCGCGCGCCTCGGTGGCGGCATCTTCACCAAGGGTGCGGATGTTGGCGCCGACCTGGTCGGCAAGGTTGAAGCCGGCATTCCCGAGGACGACCCACGCAACCCGGCCGTGATCGCCGACAACGTGGGCGACAACGTGGGCGATTGCGCCGGCATGGCGGCGGATCTGTTCGAGACCTATGCGGTGACGCTGATCGCCACGATGCTGCTGGGCGGACTGATGGTATCCACGGCCGGCGCAAACGCCGTGCTGTATCCACTCGTGCTTGGCGGCGCCTCGATCATTGCCTCGATCATTGGCGCGCTCTTCGTCAAGGTGAAAGCGGGTGGTTCGATCATGGGCGCGCTGTACAAGGGCGTCATCGTCTCGGCCGTACTTGCTGCCGCCGCGTTCTATCCGCTGACCACGCAATTGATGAGCGATTCGTCGTTCGGCGCCATGAATCTGTGGGGCTGTTCGCTGATCGGGCTGGCGCTGACCGGCCTGATCGTGTGGATCACCGAGTACTACACCGGCACCCAGTACAAGCCGGTGCAGCATATCGCCGCCGCTTCCACCACCGGCCACGGCACCAACATCATTGCCGGTCTGGGTGTGTCGATGAAATCGACGGCGATGCCGGTGATCGTGATCTGCCTGGCGATCTGGGGCGCGTTTTCCCTGGGTGGCCTGTACGGCATCGCGATCGCCGCCACCGCCATGTTGTCGATGGCCGGCATGATCGTCGCGCTGGACGCCTATGGCCCGATCACCGACAACGCCGGCGGTATCGCCGAGATGGCCGATCTGCCACCGGAAGTGCGCGGTGTCACCGACCCGCTCGACGCGGTCGGCAACACCACCAAGGCGGTGACCAAGGGCTATGCGATCGGTTCGGCGGCGCTCGCTGCACTGGTGCTGTTCGCCGACTACACGCATAACCTGCAGGCCGAGCATCCGGGACAGACCTTCGTGTTTGACCTGTCCGATCACATGGTGATCATCGGCCTGCTGATCGGCGGTCTGATTCCGTACCTGTTCGGCGCCATGGCGATGGAGGCGGTCGGTCGCGCTGCCGGTGCGGTGGTGGAAGAAGTGCGCCGGCAGTTCCGCGAAATCCCCGGGATCATGCTGGGCACCGCCAAGCCGGACTACTCGCGCGCGGTGGACATGCTGACCAAGTCGGCGATCAAGGAGATGATCTTGCCATCGCTGCTGCCAGTCGCCGTGCCGATCGTGGTCGGTCTGCTGCTGGGGCCGAAAGCGCTCGGCGGCGTGCTGATCGGCACCATCGTCACCGGCCTGTTCGTGGCAATCTCGATGACCACCGGCGGTGGTGCATGGGACAACGCGAAGAAGTACATCGAGGACGGCCATCACGGCGGCAAGGGCTCGGAGGCACACAAGGCGGCAGTCACCGGCGATACCGTCGGCGACCCGTACAAAGACACCGCCGGCCCGGCCGTGAATCCACTGATCAAGATCATCAACATCGTGGCCCTGTTGCTCATCCCACTGTTGTGACCATGACCTATACGGTCACGTCGTAACGAGCAACGGAAAAGCCCCGCCCTGTGCGGGGCTTTTCTTTCATCCCTGAGGTCTTTCGCCCCTGACTTTGTTGGCCCTGACTTTAGTCACGGGCGACCATGCCATTCTGCGGGTACGCTCGGACGATTGCGGGCCGCATACGCTGGTTCCGTCTGCACAGGAGGGGCACACGATGAAATCGGTCTGGCTGATGTTGGCACTCGGCGTCACACTGACGGGCATGAACAACTCCGACGCCCAGAACAACCCACCCGCCACCGCATCCACAGACACCGCGACCAGCGATGATCCGTTTCTGTGGCTGGAGGACATCCACAGCACCCCATCGATGGATTGGGTAAAGCAACAGAATGCGCTGACGACGAAACAATTCGTCGACAACGCCGAGTTCACGAAAACCCGCAACAGCATTCTTGAAGTGCTCGATTCGGACGCGCGAATTCCCGAAGTCCGCCGCATGGGCGATCACCTGTACAACTTCTGGCGCGACAAGGCGCACCCCCGCGGTATCTGGCGACGCACCACGCTTGCCGAATACCGCAAGGCCAACCCGCACTGGGAGGTGTTGCTGGACATCGACGCGCTGAACAAGGCCGAAGACAGGCGCTGGGTGTTCAAGGACGCGCAGTGCCTGAAACCGAAATACGAGCGCTGCCTGATTTCGCTGTCACCGGACGGCGGCGATGCAGTGAACGTGCGCGAGTTCGACATTCCCACCAAGGCGTTCGTCAAGGACGGTTTCGATCTGCCCGTAGCGAAGACCGAAGCCAGCTGGATCGACGACAACACGGTCTACGTTGGCACTGACTTCGGTCCCGGCACGATGACCGAATCGAGTTATCCGCGCATCGTCAAGGAATGGAAACGCGGCACACTACTGACGGCGGCGACCACGGTGTATGCGGGCAAGCCGACCGATCTGGCGGTCAGCGCCTCGCATGACCGCACGCCGGGTTTCGAGCGTGATTTCGTCAACGTCGCGAAAGACTTCTTCCACAGCGAGCTGTATCAGCGTGTCGGGGACAAGTTGACTCGCGTTGATGTGCCGACCGATGCCACCGCCGATGCCCACCGTGAATGGTTGCTGGTGCAGACGCGCTCACCGTGGACGATCGATGGCACAACCTACCCGTCCGGCGCACTGCTGGCGACGACATTCGATGCGTTCATGGCCGGCAAGCGCGAGTTCACCGTCCTGTTCAAGCCCGACGCGCATACCTCGCTGGATACTTATGCCTGGACCCAGCATCACCTGATTCTGGATGTACTTGACGACGTCAAAAGCCGGCTGGAAGTACTGACTCCGCCAGAAAAGGTGACGACCACTGGCGACTGGAAGCGCGAGGCGATGCCAAACGCCCCCGCGATGAGCACGATCAGCGTGCTCGACACCGACCCCGACCACAGCGACGAATACTGGCTGGGCGTCACTGGCTTCCTCGCCCCGTCATCGCTGCAACGAGGCGTGCTGGGCAGCGTACCGGCCGAGATGATCAAGCATGACCCGGCCTTTTTCGATGCGTCGAAGTTCGAGGTCAGCCAGCATTTCGTCAGTTCAAAAGACGGCACCCGCGTGCCGTACTTCGAGATCGCGCCGAAAGGCATCAAGCTGGATGGCTCCAACCGTGCCCTGCTATACGGCTACGGTGGTTTCGAGGTCTCGCTACAGCCGCACTACAGCGGCAGTATCGGCCGCGCATGGCTGGATCGCGGCGGCGTCTACGTGGTCGCGAATATCCGCGGCGGTGGTGAATACGGTCCCGCCTGGCACCAGGCTGCGCTGAAGGCCAATCGCCCGCGCGCGTACGAAGATTTCGCCGCTGTCGCCGAAGACCTGATCAAGCGCGGCGTGACTTCCGCGAAGCATCTGGGCGCCGAGGGAGGCAGCAATGGAGGCCTGCTGGTGGGCAACATGCTGACGGTCTATCCACAGCTGTTCGGTGCAATTGCGTGCGAGGTGCCGCTGCTCGACATGAAGCGCTATACCCATCTGTCGGCCGGTGCGTCATGGATGGCCGAATACGGCAATCCGGACACGTCGGACTGGAATTTCATCAAGACTTTCTCGCCGTATCAGAACGTAAAGAAAGACGCGCACTACCCGCCGGCGCTGTTCTACACCACCACCAGCGATGACCGCGTCGGTCCGGTGCAAGCCCGCAAGATGGCCGCGAAGATGCAGGCGATGGGGCATGGCAACGTATGGTTCTACGAGAACCTCGAAGGTGGTCACGGTGCAGGCGCGGACAACAAGCAGGCGGCACTGATGCATGCGCTGGGTTACGACTTCCTGTGGGATCAGCTGAAGTAACTGGACACCTCGAACAACCCGCTACCTGGTTCGTCATCGCTGCGGCTCTCAACTGCCGAAGGATTGGTCAAGCAGCGATCCAGTGGCTTCAAGTTCTTGACGAGCAAGGGCACTGGATTCCTGCCTTCGCAGGAATGACGAGCTGGGGCGTGTTGCGGGGCGCCGAACAGTCTGTAATCACGTTTTCATGTGATACCTGCATGTGAACAGCGAGCCAGCGGGAGCGGGCTCGCTGTTCACATGCATGAAGTAAACTTTCCGCCACATCGATCAAGCCACAGCGCCATGAATACAAGCACCCTGATCCGTCCCGAATTGCGCGAATGGATTCTCGCCACGACGCGCGCCGGACATGATGTGCCGACCGTCCTGCGGCTGCTGGAAGAAAACGGCTACAACCCTCGGCAGAGCCGCAGCTTTGTCGCCGAAGTGCTGAAGGTGCCGCTGGCCACGTTGAATGCGACCATCCGCCCGCCGCTCGCCGCAGCACCTCGGGTAGTGCGCTCGCCGCAGGACCTGCGTACAAAGCACCCGACGGCACCGGAGGTCATCGTCGACGGACGCGCTATCGGCGTCTCGATCTGCATGGAGGCTCCCACGCTGCGCGTGCTGGATGGCATTCTCTCGGAACGCGAATGCGTCGATCTGATCGAGCTGGCACGGCCGCGGCTGGCGCGTACCCTCACCGTCGATACCGACGGCAGGCATCAGGTGGATCACCGACGTACCAGCGAGGGTATGTTCTTCAAGATCAACGAACTGCCGCTGGTCGGCCTGATCGAGCAGCGGCTCTCCCGGCTACTGGATATTCCGGTGAATCACGGCGAGGGTTTGCAGATCCTGCATTACGGGCCGGGGCAGGAATACGAACCGCACTACGACTGGTTCGATCCCGAACTGCCCAGCTTTGGCCCGATGACCAAGGTGGGCGGCCAACGCATCGCCAGCGTGGTGATGTATCTGAACACCCCCGAGGAGGGCGGCGGCACGGCTTTTCCAGAGAGCGGGCTGACGATTACCGCGCGACGGGGTTCGGCCGTCTACTTCGCCTATGAAGGCGGTGACCGGACTTCGCTGCATGCTGGCCTGCCGGTGACCCGCGGTGAAAAGTGGATTGCGACCAAATGGTTGCGCGAGCGGCCCTTCAAGACCCAGCGGCGGGAATAAGCGACCTTTTTGTTCGCCACCATTGCTGCGACGCAGCAGTGTTTCGCGTATCCTTGCAGACCCACTACCCAATCTGCACAAGGACATCCCATGGGTCTGCA
>Ga0302223_10001082_pt1 | contig 15259 bp, 8 predicted proteins | sample II_Palsa_E2_3_FD_194565 | JGI IMG/M metagenome (GOLD analysis project Ga0302223, IMG submission 194565) | Peat permafrost microbial communities from Stordalen Mire near Abisko, Sweden - II_Palsa_E2_3 | ecosystem: Environmental > Terrestrial > Soil > Palsa > Peat permafrost | place: Sweden... | reverse complement strand
GGATAAAAATCGGAATACCGTTTCCACAATCTGTCAAATTCGCTTTGGTTTGTCCCTGCCATTTTCCAACACAAGTCAGCGAATGCCACTTGAAAGGCCTCGTTGATTTGGACTTCTCTGTCCATTCGTTCCGAAGCGTTCACCAAGCCTTCTGATATTGTGCTTTGTTTTTTATCAATCGGATCGGGCTGAGTTTGTTGCCCAAAGAAAGGTAACGATGTTTCTTGTTTATAGGCTTGGTCGATGGGGTCAATGCCAGGCTCTGTGACAGCTGTGCTGAGTAAGTTAGAAAAAGCCTTCTCGAAAACAGTGATTTCTTCTGGTTTGTATTTTAATTTCTTCATCACTTTGATGATTTCATTATGCAAATCGAGAACTTGTTCATCCCAGCGCGAGATAGCATCGCGTGCAGCCCGCGTTGTGGTATATCGCTTTGCAAATAATGCCATTTCAAGCAAGTGGATTGCTTTTAGCTTTTCATATAAGGGACGGAGTTTTTCTCGACGCTTGAGATTCAGGTTGGCAGGCGTGGCATGCTTTTTAAACTCAGCTAAAAAAACATCGCAACGCTTTAATGCCTCTCGTAACTGATGATGGTGGTGCCTTAAAAAAGCCTGCTCACGTGATGCTGTACGTTCTTCAGGGGTACCAACTTTCACACCGGCATCTTCTGCATCCAAGACACTGCCTGAAATCCCCATTAAATACTTTCGACCCGAACGGCCAATGTGTTGAATCGTACCGCGTTGTGTGCCACTTAATTTGGCATTGATGGACGCCCCCACGCGTCGAAAATTAATCGCGCGACCGCCTATCTGCGTGCATAAGGTAATATCACCCGGGCGGAAGGTGGTCTTGTGAGCTTGGTCTGCCAAAATCTGCGTGGCGTAATGGCCTCTCGTGCCCACCTCGTCGTTGGTATCATCTAAGGTATTATGAAAAATCTGATTGTCTGATAAGTAACGAGAAAAGGCGTGCACCTCTTCCACTGTTTGAAATTTAATCAAAATAGATTTGGCCGCATTTTCAGCATACCAATCGTGGGCATTGGGATTGAGGTTCTGCGCGTTGCTGGGCTCGATATAAGGCAACGCTTCTTTTACCCAATTGTAAGAACCATCTGGGTTCTTCCGGCCTCGCACAGCTTGTCCCCGTGCATTCATGATAAGGGCCAATAGCATTTGGCAATTTTCGTCTTTGCTGGCCGCTAACACCGGTTTAAAATCGTAACGCCGTTTAGACGTATGGCGTGGGAATTTTTTCGCCACCACAGGTTCACCTGGGTAAGATTGAATCATCTGCATGGTGCGCTTTAATTCCACTTCATTTCCTAAAGTGGCGCTCATTAACGTTAAGCGCTGATAGCTGCGTAAGAAACTGGGCACCCCCACTTCGGCTTTCGGCATGGCCAGAGGCGGAATGTAAACGAGGGTGGGTTCATTTAAGACAAAGGGCTTTTCTGCATTGTCAGGCGTTTCTTTTGCAACCGCTTCCCTCTGCGCAAAATCTGATACCAATTGATGCACATTGAGCGACCATTGTGAACCCAAACCGCGTTCACCAGAGGTGATGGGGTTCATCATCTGCACTTCTGATAATTTTTGTTCCGGTTCGCCTTTTTGACGCACAATACGCGTAGAAGGTTTTTCAACGATATAGGTATCGCCTTGCTTTTGTTGCATGGCAGCGTGGACAGGGTCGTACCACAGCGTTATCCAGTATTCGTCGCTGATGTCGGCCAATCTGCCTTTGGTTAAGTCCATCACAGCGGCTTTTTCAGGGTATTGTTTTATCCATTCATCAAGAAGGGCGTTGGTGTTTTCACGTAACTGCTTGGCCGTATATTTCGGATGCGCACGGCCCACAGTATTCACCGCGCGGTACAACACTTTCAAATCATCGGATACCTTATCCCCCACGTTGGTGGGCAGAATCCCCGTGGTGGTGGCAGAGTATTCCAATGCAATCGCATCGGCTTCGTCTACAGCCGCACTGGTACTTTCACGATTGGCCAAAGGCCCTGATTTAAACAATTGTGCGGCCCGCTTATAAATCGCAAAGGGCATAATGGCACCGAATACAATCTGTGGAGGGGATTCGAGCGAACCCTTTTGGGCATATTCAGCAGCCACATCATTTAATGTCCCAACCGTAAAGCCAAGGTAGTCTGCAATGGCTTTGGTTTCTTTGGCATTGTTATTCGCTTCCACATCCGTGTGGGTAATGACATCGTAATTGTGCCCCATGAACGCATGCGCCAAGGCAATATGACGAATCGTCATGGTTTTGCCTTCGCCCGTGTCGACTTCTGGTAACATTTTTGGATTTTTTAAAGCGTGTAAAATGGCCATGAATTGAACTGGGCGGATTCGCACGGGTTCTTTGGCAAAGTTACTTTCTACCCAATACGAAACGGCTAAGAATTTTAATAAACAAGCATGCTTTTCAGTGTCTGTTTCAGCGGCTTGGTATTCTTTCTGCAAAGCCTGCACATGGGCTTTGATTAAATCTCTTGGGTCCTGTTGCTCAGCAAGGGGTAAATCAGATTGTTTTTTGAGGCAGCGTATTAACTCTAGTAACGTAAAATCGTCTTTTAGATAACCAATGATGGCTTGGTAATCATCGTAATACGCTTTTGACCCTTCCGATAGGTGGTCTTTTAACTTGGCTTCACTGTCAATGAGGGCTTTTTCAAGCGCTTCTTTTCTGGGATTCAGTTTTGCTTTCAGCGCTACCGCATTGGGCAGATCTTTATTTTCCCCCTTCTTTTCTGCATCCAATGACTCAAGTTGTGAGCATACCAGTTTATATTCTTGATGCAGGGTGAGGAGTTTTTTTACCGCCTTGCTGTGATGTGGATTCACATTGGGCAAATCGTTAATGGCAAAGAGCGTGGCCACCACACCGATTTCATCTGGCATATCAACTGTCACCAGCGTGTCTTCGTAGAGCTCAGTCAAAACATAGGATATAAATTTTTCGTGGGCCTTTCTTTCTAAATATGTTCGATCCGTCTTGAAAGTGCTGAGCCATGTAGATGCATTGCACTCAGCTTCGACTTCTTTTACAAATGCCTCCATTTTGGTTTCAAAAAGCTGCGCAAACTCATCAGGCGTGGCACAGCCGGGTTTGGCTTCTTTATCCAAACGCATATTGGGGTAATGTAATGAGACAAAAATCAGAAATTGGGCGAGGGAATATGCGAGGCCTTGAGAATCCCAATACCGCGCATTTCTTTTGAAAGATTGCTTTGATTCATACGCTTCTAGGCAAAAAAAGCAAGTGTAGCGATGTATCATTCGATAATCATAAAAATAGGCATGTCCTTCACGTAAGGTTTGCTCTATGCGCATAACCTCGTAGTCACCCATATTCTGGTGGGTGGTAATAAGCGTACTTATATCCAAAATATTATGACAGTTGTTCAAATAGTGTTGTGCTCGAGAAGGATCGACTGCCTGTAAAATCTTTCTGAGATACAGAATTTTCGAAAAACAAAATCCCCTCTCTCTAAAATGTGCAGGAGATTTTTGTGTCATGACTTCAGTCAGTTCAACGCTGGGTAAAGTGAGTTGCAAGGTTCTAACCATTTCAAAAAATGCCTGGATTCCTTCTAAATTTCTAGTTAAATCATTTTGCCGCGTTTCCAGATAAATCTTGATCAACCATTGCTTTTCAGTTTCATCAAGGGATGTGAGAAATTTTGCATACTTCGCCACATTTTCTAATGTTGGTTTTGCCAAAATCAATAAAGTGGCCAAATCGATATCCACTTTTCCATCAACACGCTCATAATGAATACGATGGTTTTTTAAATCACGAATAACAGCAAGCATTTCTGACAGTTGATGGGATGAAGGCTTTGGATCCCTCAAATCAATCAGGCCATAAAGCATATTTCGCGTAAAAGCGGCAACCGTGGAATAGGACCACAGGCCATGGGCTTCAAAAAGCGATCGTTTGTCTGCAAGAAACGTATCGAAAGTCTCATGATATTCTTTGATTAATCCGGATTTTGAAAAATAATCGGTGATGTCAGAGGGTGTCATTGGCACGTAGTAGACAATGATGCCCATAAATAAAACTCTCTTTAATATCGAGTCCAATTCATCGTCTGAGGTATTACGACACTTAGCATCATGATAAACGTGCGTCACTTCTGACTTGATAGAAGTACGCAATTCCTTGTAGACGGGCCTATTTTTATCGCCCCAATTCCTATCACCGACAAGACCAGCAATCTCATTCGTTTTTATCAGCGCCTCGGCTTGCCGATTAATGATCATTGAACTGGGCACCGCATATTGCTCGTAATCAGAAAAATACGTTCTATGATAATGAATAGAGCAAGTAGAGTTCTTATTCAATGACGCGGCCAACGTGCAGCTGGCTAATAGTAGATAAGCAAGTTCCGAAATTTGAAGTGAAATTTCGGTAGGATGATTATTCTTGAACCCATCATGTATCGTGATTTCTTTCTTCAATGCTTCCAGCTCAATCACTTTTTTGGCATTGAAGCTGACGTTCACGTTTTCTCTGTAAAAACGGTAAATGCGTTCCTGAAGATGGGTTGCATAAAGCTGGCACTGCTCAGGAACCTTATTTTCATCTGCTTCTTCAATCAGAGCCAAAAAAGACTCGGTACTGCTTGATGATTCAATCGTGAACGTGGCGATATAATAATGCTTTCGTTTTCGCACAAGATTATATTGCATTGCCTGTATTGCAGTATGGGTAAATTGCCTTATCGTGGTTTCAAGGAAAGATTTATTAATCTCTTTTCCGATAGAAACCTGTAATGCACCACGATCATTAAAAGTGCTGGAAAACACGAATTCATTATTATGGATAAAATATTTAGGAAGGCGAATTGGCTCAATTCGTTCCACAAAAGCCCTGGCAGGTTTCGCCACTTTCACATTCACTTGTTGGCTGACTTGCGTTGTGGTTTCTGTTTCTGTGTTTGTCTGGGTCACTTGCGTCAGAGTTTGCTGTACGGATGAAAAAGTTGGGTTGATGGGATGGATGACCATCGCTTTTTCTGGATCACCTTGCAGCGTAACAGGCCGCGTATAAAATATTTCTGCCCCTGATTCGGCGGCAGTTTTAGGTTGAACGGCTTTTAGCGTTGCCTCTGCTTCTGGCATGGTGCGGAATATCTTTACCTCGTCAGCTGGGATGGGGGCAGCCAATGTCTTTAGAAAGTTTTCTTGAGAGATCTGAAATGCAATTTGCTTGCTTTTTGCTTCTGAGACGGCTTTTTCTGCTTTGATGCGTACTTGGCTTGCTTTTTTAATGCCTGGTGTCGTGGGAGCATACTTTTCAAGCACTTGAACCATTATTGCTTTCGGGTTTTCCCCGATTGTTCCCAATACTGTTTCGATTTCTTCTCTGGAATCGTCTATTTCTTTATTCAGATTATCAATGCCATCTCGCAATTCTTTTAAATGCGTTGCAATTGTAGAATAGAGTGCCAAAGCAAAATGGCAACGAATCAGTAAACGGGCATGCCAGACGTGACGAAAACCATTTTCTATTCGTAACTTTACTTGCCGAATATAACGCAAGCCTTTCGCTACTTTAGAAGAGAAGTCTTTTTTAGAGGACGGGATTTCATCATCTTGCTTTTCTACAATGCGGTCTGCTCTTTCTTCTACCATTTTTTTTGCAGCTTGATATTTCTCATCTTCAGCAGGGAGTAAACCTTCAAGTTGTGTCAACAGTTCTGATTGTAATTTACTGACATCACTGTAGCCTGAACGGTCTAATTTCCCCAAATCAGAAAGAATTTGATTGGCATGCATTGCAATCAAATTCTTTAATTCTGATTTTCTTTTTGCTAAATACTCTCTCTGTTTGTCATCTGAAAGAGATTGTGAAAAAGCTGTGATTATACGATCGTGTTTTCTGCTTTCTTTATTCAGCGCAATATTAAACGCTGCAGTATTTTCATTCAGATCTTGAGTGATCATTTTTAGAGAAATGCCTTTAATTTTACTATTTTCATTCAGCTCAGCTTGCACATTTTCTTTGCACCACACCGTAAGCTTTTGAGCACGATGCGTGTGATCCCATTTTGTGGGTTTGGTTGATAACCATCTGATAAAAGCACGCCAATTGGCTGCGATAAAACTGAAGTGTTTTCTTTCGTGGTCATAAAGCGCTCTACGTACCCTAGGCAAGTTATCCTTCAGCGCGTCTCTTTTTCTTTTTAACTGTTTGGACCATTCTTTGCGTAATGCAATGGGATCTTGATCCTCATATTCTTTTTCAGGATCGACATTGGGTTCCCCCAATAACAAAAGCTGGGTACGCATCGTTTCTAAGCTGCTGCCCCATTTTAAGGCCTGATTGATTTTTTTTATGCTGCGATAGTGGTTTTCTAAAGATCGTAAATATTCTAAATGCACCCCTTCTTGACTGATCCAATCTAAAACAGTAGGGGTAGTTTCATTATGATCTCCGAATAAGAGTCGTTGCAATGCTGCCTGATCAGGCCAAGCCAACATCTTATGCGATCGGCTTAAGCCCATCAGCGCAGCAAAAAAGCGTGCGCCCGCAAAAACAAAAAAAAGGAAGCGGGTTTTGATACTTGAAGTGGGGCGTTTTGTGAATGAGCCTAAACCAAAAGGATACGTTAAACGGCCTGCGTCATAAAATTCGGCGACCATGGCATCATATTCACCGGCTTCTAATGCGGCACGGATGGCTTTTTGTTTGGCTTGGGTGAGATGCGTGGGCATGCACTGTCCAGAATAGGAAATGAACTACCGCGAATCATACAAGAAGTTTGGTTGGTGTGCTAGTTTTTATGCGATGGTTTATTTTTTCGATGGGATTTTCAGCGATAGCAAATGACCAATAGCCCCTATTCCTTTATTTTTCTTTTTTATCTGCTTCCGGTGGCGTGCTACTAAATGGCGTGCCCCACCATTGTGATTGGGCCTTTTGCCAAAGGGATTGATTGGCTTTGACCCAATTGGTCATCCAATTTTCTTTCACACCCTCTATCCCCTGGGCTGCTTTTTGCCAATCAGATTGAAAACGTTCTTGGGCTTGGTCAAAAAACTGAAAGGCTTGCGCTAAATATTGCTGCATCATGCCTTGCATGGCTTGACCATGGTGGCGAATCATTTGCGTTAGCATTTCATTTGAAAAAAAGCCGTTGGGTAGATTTTCTTGTTCCAGAATAAGCTGCAGTAAAATTTCGTGGGTAATATCAGATTCATCACGAACATCTAATACTTTGGGTTGTTCGCCATTCAATATATATTGCTTCACATCCACCAACGTAATGTAGCTGCTGGTCTGTGTGTCATACAGCCGACGGTTGGGGTATTTTTTAATGATTCGTTCTGACATACAGCCTTCTTTTCTTACCAATTGTAAAAACAACCCCCGCTTGTCGCTTGGTCAAGGCACCAAGCACCCCCTTTGCCAGGGGGAAGTAAAGGCAAACAGTTATTTTTGTAAAATTATCCACTTGATTATTTTAAGAGGCACACCTCTACAAGGAGTGATTTCCAGTATCTAAGAACGTTCATTTTTGAGACAAGATTGCGTATAAAATCGACGAAAAAGTACTTATGACTCTTTATATCGAGCATTTTGAGGACGATTTTAGACGCAATGTTGGCCAAAAAGGACGTTCCCTACTACGAAGTACCATATTAGTACATGTGTTGGCCACCATTGATGGCCAAGTTCGCTCCGGTGATGAAGCCTGCCTCATCTGCTGCCAAAAACGCAACTGCATACGCAATTTCTGCTGGTTCTGCCAACCGCCCCATGGGGATTTGGGCCACAATTTTTTCGACCACATCGGGTCGCATGGCTTTAACCATATCTGTGGCCACATAGCCAGGCGAAACCGTATTGACTGTGACGCCCTTGCTCACCACTTCTTGCGCCAAGGATTTGGTAAAGCCATACATGCCCGCTTTGGCTGCAGCGTAATTGGTTTGGCCGAATTGTCCTTTGGCGCCGTTGATGGATGAAATGCTGATGATGCGCCCAAATCCGCGCTCGATCATGCCTTCGATCACGCCTCGCGTCGCATTAAAGACACTGTCTAAGTTAACACGTAATACGGCTTCCCATTGCATGGGATCCATTTTTTTCAATTGAGAATCGCGCGTGATGCCGGCGTTGTTCACCAAAATGCTGATGGGCCCTAAGGCTGCTTCGATATCTTGAATCATCACACTGGTGGATTCGAAATTGGAGACATCAGCATAATAAATATGAAAATCAAAGCCTGCTTGTTTTTGTTCTTTTTGCCAAATTAAGGCGCGATCAGGCTCACCTGCATTATTAAACCCAGCGGCCACTGTGGCACCCAGGGAATGCAACTTACGACAGATAGCCGTACCAATACCGCCTGTACCACCTGTCACCAATGCTACTCGGCCTTTCATGTTCATGGTTGCCTCTATCCTTAGTCATCGTGTTGCCATGTGCGTAAGGTTTCTAGCAATTTCTTGCTGGAAGCATCTTCATCATAGAAGACTTTTCCTGACAATATTGCTTGAAACGAGCGAGACAAGGTTTTGCCAAGCTCAACGCCCCACTGATCGAAAGGATTGATATCCAATAAAACACTTTCGACAAACACCTTGTGCTCGTAAAAAGCACAGAGCATGCCAAGATGCCAAGGACTGAGACTTTTTAACAAAAAAAACTGACTGGGTTGATTACCGCGCACTTGCTTACAAGGCAAGGTTTCGTCTTGCCCTTGCATCAAGGCTTTGGCTTGAGACAACGCATTGGCAAGGGTCAATTGTTGATGCGGCGCGCTTTGGTGAGAAACATTCGCCGCTAAAATAATATCCAAGGGGATAAAATGCTTCCCTTGGAAAAAGAGTTGATGAAAAGCATGTTGGCCATGACTGCCCGCTTTGCCCCATAGAATCATGCTGGATCGCAGCTGCAACTTTTCGCCGGTTTGTGTCACTGATTTGCCGTTACTTTCCATTTGCAATTGCTGTAAATAATCGGGCAAGAGGGCCAAATTTTCAGCATAGGGCAAAACCGTTTTGCTGTGTGCATTAAAAAAGTTGGCATACCAAAAATCCAACAGCCCCATTAAGACAGGAATATTGGCAGCAGGATCAGCATCACGAAAATGCGTATCAGCCGTAAAGGCGCCTTGTAAAAAAGCCATAAACGCTTCAGAACCGATTTGGATCGCAATGGGAAATCCCGTGGCGCCCCACATGGAAAAACGCCCGCCCACCCAATCCCACATCGCAAAAATATGATTGCCTGGCACACCATATTCGCGCGCTTTATGATGCTGTGCTGTCACCGCGTATAAATGGGTATTCGCAGCAGACCCCAATGTTTGTTTTAACCAATTGAAAACAAAATCTGCATTTAGAATCGTTTCTTGTGTCGTAAAAGATTTTGATGAAATCACCACAAGGGTTTGTTTGGGATTGCATTGTGACAATACCGCTATCAAATCAGCCACATCTGAATTGGCCACATAATGCACATTGATGTGTTTTGATTTTAAATGGGATAAAGCTTGGCTGACCATTCGGGGACCCAAATCCGATCCCCCAATGCCAAGATGAATCACATCTTGAATCGGCAGGTTGGCTGCGCCCTGAAAGGTGCCGGTTCTCAATTCATCTGCCAGTTTTAAAAATCGTTGCCGCTCAGTTTTGATTTTAGGAATAATATTTTCACCCTGCACTGTGAGGGCAGCGGCACTTAAATCACGCAAAGCCGTATGTAAGGCTGGACGATTTTCAGAAAAATTAACAATGGCGCCAGAAAATAAATCGTTTCTTTTTTCGGTAAAATTTCGGCACTGTAAAAAGGCCAATAAAGTGTTTAAAGCGGTATCATCTATAAAATTCTTGGTGTAATCATAGACAAATTCAGGGAGTGCAACGCAGCGGGCACTGTGATGCATTGCGACCCATTCAGAAAGTGATTTTGACTGAAGACGCAGGGCATCCTTTTCAAGCGCTTGCAGCCATTGTGCTTCCTGTTGCATCTTGCTAAATCGCCATATTATCAATCAAGCGCGTTTGACCCAGCCAAGTCGCCACAAAAATCCGCAACTTTTCGTCCCCCGCTTGGGGAGCGCCTAAATCGTCTTCGCGTAAAATACAAAGATAATCTATTTTGAAGCCGGCCCCTTCTAATTGCTGTTTGGCCCAGCTTTCTAACGCCATCGTCGATTCTGTCTTGGCTTTTTGTGTCACCGCTTGCATGGTTTGAAATATCAACACCGCTTTGCTTCTTTGTTCTGGATTCAAGTAACGGTTGCGTGAGCTTTTGGCCAAACCATCTGCTTCACGAACCGTTTGGACGCCAATGACTTTTGTTTTAAGAAAAAAATCACGCGCCATGTTTTGGATGATGCGTAACTGTTGATAATCTTTTTCGCCAAAAAAAGCAAAATCCGGTTGCACCAGATTGAACAACTTCATGACAACGGTGGTGACGCCACCAAAAAAATGGGGACGAGAAATACCACATAGTTTTTTTGCCATATCATCTGGCAACACTTGCATGCAATGTTCATTTGGATAAATTTCGCTGCGTGTTGGGGTAAACACACAATCCACATTGATTTTTCTTAATGCATCTAAATCTGCTTCAAGTGTACGTGGATATTGCTCAAAGTCTTCATGCGGGGCAAATTGCAAAGGATTCACAAAAATACTCACCACGACTTTTTTGGCGTAACTGGCGGCAGTTTGGATCACCTTGATATGGCCTTCATGCAAAGCACCCATGGTGGCAACAAAGGCAATGCTTTCGTTTTGTTCTTGACGCCATTTGATTAAATCAGCGTTGGTTTCGAATACGTGCACGGATATTTCCTATTTCATATCAGGGGCAATTTCTTGCAACGGCTTTAAGACAAACTCACGTTCATGGTAACGCGGATGAGGCAAAGTCAGCCTTTCGGTTTGCATCACGACTTGCCCAAACAATAATAAATCTAAATCTAATGTGCGCGGCCCATTTTTGACCGTTCTCACTCGGCCTTGCTGTTGCTCTATCATTTGTAAAAGATCTAACAAAGCCTCTGGGGATAGGCTGGTTTTAAGCTCTACCACCGCATTGATAAAATCAGGTTGTGGCGGGCCCCCCACAGGGGCTGTTTCGTAAAACGAAGAGCAACGCACCACTTCAAGGTTGGGCGATTGTTTCAGCGCCAGAATGGCAAGCGCTAACTGTTGTCTTGGGTTGTCTAAATTGCTACCCAAGCCAACAAAAACACGATCATTCACTGCTGCTAACCTCTTTCGGCGCTTTTGGTTTCGGTTTGCGACGCTTCACAGGCGGTTTTAATATTTTGGTTAATTCTGCTTTGGTTGGCTCATCGGCGATTTGAAAATCTGTCCACCATTGTGCAATCGGTTGTAGTGCCGGCTCAAATTCAGATCGCAATAATAAAAAATCATAGGCTGCACGAAAACGCGGATGGGCCAATATGCCTTCGACACGAACGGGGTTGCGTCTTTCTAAGTGAAATTGTAAATCCCACATTTCACGGATCATTAAAATAAAGCGGCGCTGTAAGGCCACTCTTTTATTTTGCGCATCAATCACTTTTTCTGCCGCAATATGATAACGCAGCAGGCCTTTTTCCTTTACCCGTGACAGGGTGTCTTGAAAAGGTTGCCACAAGAAAACGGCAAACAAAAAGGCCGGGGTAACCCTTTTGCCTTCATTTAAACGCAGATCGGTATTGCCTAAAGATTGCTTAACAAAGGATAAAAAGAGCGAGCCTTGTTCTGGTTGTTGAAACGCAGCGGCGGTGGCCGGGAATAACACTTCAAATAACTGATACTGCTGCAACATTTCGAATGTTTTTAAAGCTTGGCCAGAAAAGAAGAGCTTTTGTACTTCTTCAAACAAACGTGCGTGAGAGATATGTGCCAACAACGGAGCCAATTCTTGAATGGGGGCAGCGGTACTGGGTTCAATCTCAAAATCTAATTTTACCGCAAAACGAATCGCGCGCAGCATCCGGACAGGATCTTCTAAATACCGTGCTTTGGGATCGCCAATCATTCTGATTTTGCGTGCCAATAAATCTTGGTAACCCCCACAATAATCAACCAACGAAAAACCATCGATATTGTAATACAAGGCATTGACGGTGAAGTCGCGACGAAAAGCATCTTCTTCAATATTGCCAAATTCATTGTCGCGTAAAATCATGCCGGTGACGGATTTTTGAACATCTGTGGCTAACATACGTTTACGAAATGTGGCCACTTCAACAAAGTCACGCCCAAAATAAATATGCGCTAAACGAAATCGTCTGCCAATTAAACGGCACGAGTGGAAAAGTTGTGCAATTTCTTCTGGGGTGGCATTGGTCACCACATCAAAATCTTTGGGATGTTTGTTCAGTAATAAATCACGCACGCCCCCGCCCACAAGGTACGCTTGATAGCCCGATTTTTTTAAGCGATATAAGACTTTTAGGGCTTGTTCGCTGATATCTTGGCGGCTGACCCCATGATCTTGTCTTGGAATAATGTGGCCCAATGGAGCATGCGTTGACGCAGTCACAAGAGTCGATTTTTTTTGTAATAACGTTTTAAACCAGCGAAGGGGTTTTAAGACAGAAATAGGCATGCGTCACCGAAAAGAGGATAAAGAGATTAAAAAGGGGACTATGATAGACGAAGATCTTTCCATTAGCTCGTTTTTTCAGCCTAGGGGCCAGCTCGTCGCTATCGCTACGGGCCGGGGAAAGGGATTAAGCGCGGTAAAACCGACATAAAAATAAGGGCGGCGAACATAAAAGAATGAGCCCGACCAACATTAGCAAAGCATAGTGCTCGGCTGAAATACCCTGCACTTGTGTGGGCAGCATAAAACTGAAGGCCATCACCAAAAAGGCACTGCAAATCCCAAGACAGGCCGTGATAGAAGCCCCCACTGCCCCACCCGGAATACGAAATGGCCGATTTGTTTCGGCCTTTTTGAAGTGAAGCACCAAATAACTGCTAAAAAACATTAAATACATCAACAGCGCCATGGTGGCAGTCAGTTCAGTCAAAATGAAATAGGCTGCATTGACGGATGGCATCAGGACATAAACCAAAGACAGGCACGCCACAATCACGCATTGTAAGATAAGAATATTCACAGGCACGCCGCTTCGGTCTGTTTTGGCAAACCATTTAGGCAATTGTCCTTGTGTGGCAGCCGCCAAGAGGCCTTTGCTGGGGCCAATAATCCACGCAGCCACCATCCCTAATGTCCCCACGATCACCGCCGCAGCGCCCAACATAAAAGGCAACTCGGCCAACCAGGCATACTGCGCAGCCTGTTGCCCAAGCACTTGACCTAGGAATTTATTAAGGGCCAACACCGGCGCAATAATAATCCCTGCTTGTAATTCTTCCGGTGTCAAAATCATGGCCACTGCCAAGGATGAGGCTGCCAAACTCACCAAAATCACCCCAACCGAAATCATCAAAGCTCTGGGGTAATCACGGCTGGGATCTTTGACTTCTTGGGCATGTACGGCGGACATTTCTAAGCCCACCAAACCAAATAAAATCACCGAAAACACGGATAAATCACTCAATTGATTTAATTGGGGCAATAAATGGTGAAAGCTGAAATCCACATTGACGGGGTAACCTAAATACCACCACATGAACCCTGCCAAGGTGATGAGCATCATGGGCAGCAGCGTGCCCACAAGCGAACACACCGTACTGACCAAAGCAGAAAGCGCCATGCCACGCGCATTCAATAACGTTAACAGCATAAACAGAACGGTGACACAGCCGGCAACAAAGGCTGGACTGCTGGCAAAATCTGTCAAATTAAGGTGTGGCACAAGCGACTGCAGGCCGGCTATCTCTTTCGCAAATACGGGTCTTTTGAAAATATCCCCCAACAAATTGAGGATAAAGACCAAAATCGTGGGGTACCAAACAATGTTGTAGACCCATTGCAGCCAAACGGTAAAGAGGCCCCACTTTGCCCCAAAGGCTTCTTCTACCCAGGCATAAATGCCACCCTGACGGGGCCAAGCGGTGGCCAATTCGGCTGTGACCAAAGCCGTGGGGATAAAAAAACAAATCCCAGCAATCACGTAATAAAAAACCAAAGAAAGCCCAAAAATCGCGGCAAATGACAAGGTTCGTAGACTGTCTACCGCAATCACATTGATCATCACTAAAGAAAAAACGCCCAAAATCCGGGCTGGCGCCTTGGCTGTCATGCTGGTTCTATACTCTTCAAAAAAAATCATCGGATGATTTCTGTTTTTATTCGGCTTGTCAAACAATCAATATAGTCATTTGAATGAAAGAGGGCGTGGCTGAGTAAACGGAGGGCCGGGTTCCTTCGTGACCCATCATCATGACAGCATGGGTTACGCGAAGACGCTTACCCATCCTACAAGACAACCTTAAGCTGGCACCATTGCCTGTTCAGCTATGTCATCTTTAATTCAAAACACTATATACTGTGCGCCCTTGGGTCACCCCATCATTTTTTAGGAGAAGTGAATGTCTCTCATGCAAGTGCCTGCTGGCAAAGATGTGCCGAACGATGTGAATGTGATTATTGAAATTTCGGCCAACAGTGGTCCGATTAAATATGAAGTGGACAAAGCTTCTGGCGCGATGATGGTTGACAGATTCATGAGCACTGCCATGCATTATCCCTGCGATTACGGTTACATCCCTGGCACCTTGTCTGAAGATGGGGATCCCGTAGACGTATTGGTGGTGACCCCTTTCCCCTTATTCCCGCAATCCGTGGTGCGTTGCCGCCCTGTTGGCATGTTGCGCATGACCGATGAGTCGGGTGTGGATGCCAAGATCTTGGCTGTGCCGGTTGATAAACTGACGCCGCTTTATAAGCACGTCCATTCCCCTGACGATTTACCCGCTATTTTGTTAAAGCAAATCAGTCATTTTTTTGAACATTATAAAGATTTAGAAGAAAACAAATGGGTAAAGGTAGAAGGCTTTGATTCCGCTGATGCCGCTAGGAAAGAAATTTTGGCGGGGATTGAAAGACATCAGCAAGCGAAGGAATGAATCTCGATAAGCGAAGAACCGTCGCCCCGGAAAATGTCTGCAAGCTATAGATAAAAAGAAAACAGAATGAGAACAGACACTTATCCGGGGTCCATATATGGACCCATCCGTTTTGCAAGAGGAGATTAAAGGTTTTGGCTCTGCAAATTGTTGCAGTCATATATACGGCTTCAATAAAGTTGATTTTGTCTCTTATCAACTGAGCCTTGATG
>Ga0302223_10001071_pt1 | contig 15438 bp, 9 predicted proteins | sample II_Palsa_E2_3_FD_194565 | JGI IMG/M metagenome (GOLD analysis project Ga0302223, IMG submission 194565) | Peat permafrost microbial communities from Stordalen Mire near Abisko, Sweden - II_Palsa_E2_3 | ecosystem: Environmental > Terrestrial > Soil > Palsa > Peat permafrost | place: Sweden... | reverse complement strand
ACCCGCCTGAAGCGCCCTGTCCAGTTCGGCCACATCCTGCCGACCGGTATCCAGCATTCCCTGAAGTACTTCCCGCATTTTCTTCGTCGAGCCAAATACCTCCATCAGATGCGCTAGCTGGCCACCGCCAGAATGTGTCGTTGACGGTGCCGAAAGCTCCTTTTGGGCGGGCTCGGCCTGTGCGGGCTCGGCGCGAAGATGAACTGCGAGTATCGCGCCTATTTCATCAATCTGGACCGGCTTGGCAATGAAGTCGTCCATGCCGGCTTCCTGGCACCGCTGGATTTGTTCGGGCAGTGCGCTAGCCGACAAGGCGATGATGGGGAGATGTTTTTTGCCACCGACTTCGCCGCTGCGAATGCGCCGTGTCAATGCATAGCCATCCATCACGGGCATATGGCAGTCCGTGATCAACAGGTCGTAGTGGGCATTGGCCAACGCAGCCAGCGCCTGCTCGCCGTTCTCAACCAGCGTATGTGCGTAACCGAGACGTACCAGTTGCCGAGAAATGACGGCGCGATTGATAGGGTGGTCCTCGGCAACCAGGATGCGCGCGTCATGACGCGCTGATCCGACAGAAAGATTCTCGATGGATTCGGGCAGCGGCAAACCCAGCGCTGCATGACACGCATCCATCGCGTAACGCCACAGCAAGGGGTTACAGCATAGAACGACACTGCCGTCTTCAACGGAGAACCCGAGGGGATCGGCGGAGTCCACCAGGCGTATGCATCGAGCGCCATGTGGCAGCAGCCCCTCCTTCACTATATCGGTGTCGACCACGAACAAGTCGAAATCACTTGCATCGAAATCAGGTAAATCGCCAGCGTCCGCTTCGACCAGATTCAGACCCAACGCTGAAAGCGTGTTGGAGAGTTCACGTTCAAGCATCGCATTATGCGTGCACAAGAGCGCGGTTTTTCCGGCGATGATGGTAGGCGGTTGTGATGCGCGAGCTACGGGCAGCGTAAATTCAAAGATCGCCTGCGTGCCCAGGCCAGGCGAGCTGAGCAGGCGAATTTCGCCTCCCATCAACGTCGCCAGGCGTTGACAGATGGTCAGGCCCAGTCCGGTACCACCGAAGCGTCGCGTAGTGGACGTCTCGGCCTGGGTGAATGGCTGAAACAAGCGACCGAGCTGTTCGGGAGATATCCCGATACCCGTATCGTTGACCGAAATGCGTAGCCGCTGGCCGCCGTCATCTTCGCCCAGCAACTCCATGCATAGCTCGACGTGTCCTCGCTCGGTGAACTTGAGTGCGTTGCTGAGCAGGTTGATGATCACCTGTCGGATACGCACAGCGTCGCCGATATATTCGCCCGCCAGTCGCCAGTCCAGAGGCGAATAGATGCGCACACCCTTTTCGTGCGACCGCGCAGCGAACAGCCCGACCACGCCGTCGGCCAGCGCGCGCAAGTCGAACGGGTGCGCCTCCAGTTCCAGACGCCCCGACTCAATGCGTGAAAAATCGAGGAGGTCGTCCAGAATCTGCAGTAGTGCCCCGGCCGAATCCTGCACCATGCCAAGCATGTGCCTCTGTTCGCGATCCAGATGGGTGTGCGCCAACAGCTCGATCAGGCCAAGCACGCTGGCCATGGGCGTGCGTATCTCATGGCTCATCGTCGCCAGGAAAATACTCTTTGTCGCCACCGCTGCTTCCGCGACGGCCTTCGCTTCGGCAAGGGCACTGGCCTGCTCTTTCTCGGTGGTGACGTCGTCGCAATAGACGCTCCACGATAAACCGCCATTCGCCTCGGTACGCGGCACCCCGCCAGCACCACGTATCCAGCGGATCTGGTCGTTGACGCGTACGCGAAATTCCGCGATGCCGGCGGATCGGGTGTCGATCATCTTGTTAATTACCTCCAGCACCTGAGCTCGGTCTTCAGGCAATGCCGCATCCAGCGGGCGAGCGTAACCACTGAGAATGTCCTGGTGGGACATCCCGAACAGTGCTTCGGTCTGTCCGCTGACGTGGTCGTAGCTACGCTCACCATCCTTGTCGATGAACGTTCGCAGGACGACGCCGGGCAGGCTGTCGTTGGTGACAATCAAATGTTCTTCCGAGGCGCGCGCGCGCGCCTCTGCCTCACGAATGTCGCTTACATCCACCAGTGTTCCCAGCAAGCAGGCGTGTTCGCCCGGCCTACGGAAAAAAGGATGCAGCCAGACAATCACATCCCGCGGCGGGCCGCCTGCGCCGGCGTTGGTCAGGCGCAGTTCCCTACGAAGGGTTTTGCCGCTACTGATGACCTCAAGATCGATCTGCCGCATGAGGGTCGCATCGAACCCTTTCACGTGTCGGGTATGAACCGGCGTGTGGCCGATCAGTTCGGTACGCGAACAGGCGAACATTTTCTCGTACGCCCCGTTTACGGCGAGATACTGACCATCGGCGTCCTTGAGAAATACCGGGTAGGGAATGGTCTCCAGCAAAGCCTGCTGAAATGCCAGCTGAGTTTCCAGCTCACGCTCGGCAACCGCACGCGCGCGCATGACCAGGCGCAGGCGCGAGTAGGCAAACAGGATGATGCCAAGGACCAGCGCCGAGATCAGCAGGCCTGCGATAACCCACGACAACGGCACGCCATATCGATATTCGGCGGTCAGCCAGCGGCTACGGATAGTCTGACTTGCCGTTTCCGAGACGTTGCCCAGGACATGATCGATCAATGGCGCCAGCCTTCCGTAGGCGCTGCTGACTCCCACCGTGAAGTCCTGATCCACACCTGCCGGTCCCACCACCCGCAGCGTCGCCGCATAACGATCACGAATGAACGGATCGATCGCCGGCAATGTGCCGATATAGGCGTCGGCCTTGCGCGAGGCGACAAGTTCCAGGCCTTCCTCGTTGCTGCCCACCGGCAATAGCGTGCTGCGCGGCAGCAACATTTTGAACCGCGGCAAGAGACCGGCCTCTTCTCGCAAGGCAACCGAGTGTCCCGCGAGATCTTCGACGCCGGCGATGGGCGGTCCCTGCAGCCTTGCCACGATCACTTCGGGAAAGTGTGCATAGGGACGACTGAAGATCATGTCCTGAGCACTGAAGTCTTCAGGCATGGTCGCCGCCACGATGTCGACCTCTCTGGCGCCAACCATGCGTTGCAGACTTTGCAGATCCTGCGCCGGAACAAACTGCAGACGCAGCCCAAGCTGACGCTGCAGGATGTCCACGTAGTCCGCTGCCAGGCCATTGAACTTGCCTTGGTTATCGACGAAGGAATAAGGATGCCGATCGACCTCGAAACCTACGCGTAGCGTTGGCAGCGAACTTAGCCAGGCACGATCCGCAGTGGTCAGACCCTGTGCCAAAGGCACGGGTGTGCTGCCATTTCCCAGCAAACCCCAACGCGATTGCAGGCGCCCAACCTCTTCCGGCGTCACCGCCGCCTCGGCCTTGCGCAGCAGTTGGAAAAGCATGGCCCGATCGTGAGGCACCGCCAGCCCCATATCCATGGGCGGCGTGTCCAGTGACACCAACATCCGCAGGTCGTCGGTCTTGCGCTCGTTCAACAGGGCCTGCGTCCGTGAGGCGGTGGTGCCGATATAGGCGTCTGCCTGACCAGCCGCCAGCATGTCCATGGCCTGGTGTCCGTCGTTGGCAAAGACCAGTGTGGCTTGCGGAAACTTCGCCGACAAAATGGAGAGGGTGGCCTGGAACGGACGCTCGATGACAATGCGTGCACGGTCAAGATCGCGCTCGCTACGAATCTGCAAATCTCCCTTGCGGGCAACCAGCATCAGATGACCCGACTCGTACGGGCGGAGAAAGTCGAACCGTGTTCTGCCGTCTTCCGTCGATAGCTGTCCAAGCAGCAAATCGTATGGCGCTGGCTGATCCCGGTCGGCATAGGCCACCGCTGCCCAATCGGCGTACGGGTGAAACTCAAGCCGCAACCCCACCTTACCCGCCAGCAGGCTCGCGTAGTCCACGCCGAATCCTTCCGGAAGTCCCGCCACCCATGTTTCGGCAGGCAGATGATCGCCCGCGAACACACCCACGTTGACAACTGGGTGCACGGCACGCCAAGCCAGTTCTTGCGGGGTCAGTTCAACGGTAGGAGCACCTTGCGCCCGCGCTCCACCACACACCAGAAAGAGCACCAGCAACACGGCAAACAATCGCCCTGCCCTTGCCATACGCTGAGGCCAGCCCTCCCGCTCCAATGTTCTGAAAACCATTGGGATAGCAGATTGAAGGGCGGTCATTGGCTTCATATGGGCCTGGGAACGAATTAGCGTAGAGAATTCCAGCCTATTTGGGACCCTTTTATCCTTCCATCAGAATCGTCTCAAGCGGAAAAAACTGACGACCTATTCACGTTCGTTGTCTGAGATGGGCTACGCTACACCTATCGTGAATTGGATGCGGACCCGTGACATTGCGCATCATCCTGGCCGATGACCACCCTATCGTTCGCAGCGGTGTGCGCCTGCTGATCGAGGGTGCCACCAACGCATCCGTCGTTGCCGAGGCAGGTTCGCCGGACGAGTTGTTCCGTGCCATCAATCGCGGCGCTTGCGACTTGGTCCTGACCGATTTCAATATGCCCGGCGGGCAAACCGCTGACGGGCTGAACATGCTCGCTCAGTTGAATCGGCACTGGCCCGAATTACCCGTCATCGTACTTACGATGATGAGTAACGTTGGCGTCTTGCGATCGATTCTTGCCACTGGGGTGCGCGGGCTCATGAACAAGTCCGATGCGTTGAACGAACTCACCCTGGCTATCCAGGCAGTGTCGCATGGACGGGATTACGTCAGTGCCGAGATAAAGGTCGCTCTGGAGGCGAGCCGGGTCGGCGATTCCTCCAGCGAGCAGAACGAGTTGTCTGCACGTGAGACCGAAGTGCTGCGGTTATTCGTGTCCGGTCTTGGTGTGTCGCAGATCGCTGCCCAGCTCAATCGAAGCGTCAAGACGATAAGTCGTCAAAAGATGGACGCGATGAGCAAGCTCGGCCTTAAGAGCGATCTGGAGATTTATGGGTATGCGCGCGAGCACGGGATGTTTTCCTGACTCGGCGGCGCGAAATTGACGGCAGAAGTTCGAGCCGTCAACAAACCTCTCTGCTGTGCAGCAGAGAGGTTGAGTGAAAGTATCAGACCTGGCGCCGCAGGCCACGGTGACGGGTTCCAAGACTCTGGGCAATCTTGCCGAAGGTGAGCAGCTGCAACAGCAACACCAGCAGGCCTAGCGGTAATCCGATTTGCGCCAGGGTCGTCAACGAACCCTTCCTTTCCTTTTCGACATCCTTCACGCCCTTCGTTCCTTCAGTGCTTTGCGCTACCTGGCGGTCGAATTCCGTACTGAATCCGGTCTGGACGCTGCTCACCACATCCATCGGCTTGCTGATCTCCGAACTCGTGCTGTCATCGGAACTGTCGCTTTGAGCATTGGCGGCAAGCTTGGCCAGTAAGGTATCGATTTTCGGATCGGTCAGGGTGTGCTCGAACGTGTCGGCCATACCGGAAACATACGCATGCGTCAGCGCCTCAGTGGATTCGTCGTCGGCTACCGACTTTACACCGGACACCACTTCGCCCATGTTTACGTCGTCATCCGCCACATGGTGCTTCTTGGCAAATTCCGCGACGGCGACGCGAATGCGCTCGTAAGACGCGTGGTCTGGATCGTTCGAGCTGATGTTCGATGAAATCTCTGGCGATAGGACATGTGTGACGAGATCGCTTGCCGATACTTTCGGTGTCTCAACAGTTTGATCAGCCGGCGCAGTGGCAGTGACACGCAACCAGTTCACGCCCAGCACCCCCGCTCCCACGAGCAGTGCCAGGGTGATGATCACAGTCATCAACCGAATAAGAAGATCGTAACCGCGTTCGATTTTTTGCAAAGCTGACATCGTTGTTTCTCGTTGATTTTGCGTAGTTCGGAGTTGATGGGTCTATGGCCCGTGACCTGCACGCCACAGCGATAGCATGCATGGCGACTTGGGCACCGCCTTGGTTGGAACAGGTAGCCGAACGCCCCTCCATCGCGAGGTAGAGGGGGCGTTCGCTTACCTACAGGACAAACACGCCACTACTTACCAGACCATACCGGCACCCACGCCCACGCCGGCATCGCCACGTGAGTCGGTCGAGGCGCTGGCCTTGAAGACATAGCGTCCGCTTTCGGAAATTGTCGATACGCCGAAAGCGATACCCGTCTGACCATGGAATGAACCCAGTGCCACACCCGCCGAGCTCTGGTTCGGCTGATAGGCCTGCGGCAGGTTGGTTGCGGCGATGGCCGAGGCCACACCGGCGAAGGCGCGGTTGCCCATCGACTCCACCTGCTGATCGGTGTAAGTCTTGGACCAGTTCTGCGCCTGGTTGATACCAGCGTTGAGCTGACCCACATTCACGGCATCCGACGGCGCCGCCCCTGCAGCCACGTTGTGGAGGGTGGCGGAACTGCCACCGGAGTTCAGCGTCACCGAGTTGTAGTTGGCGGAGCCGTCCACATTCGTGTCGTAATGCACGGTGCCAGCCTGTGCAGTCTGCAGCTGATTCACGTTCACCGCGTCGGTGCCTTGCGTACCGGCCGCCACGTTGGTGATCTGGCGCTCACCACCGGCCGTACCCACCGAGACGGTATTCGCACGAGTCGCTACAGAGCCCGCGCCGATAGCCACAGCATTGCTGGCCGTCGCCTGCGCACCATTGCCTACCGCCGTGGTGTTGCTCGCCGTTGCCTGCGAACCGTTGCCCACCGCCATGCTGCTGGCGCCCGAAGCCACGGAACCCGCGCCGCCTGCCAACGACTGGGTTCCCGTCGGCGATGGTGCTGGCGTGTTGTTATCCGCGCTCACCTGGAACATACCTGCCTGACCATTGGTAAGGTTGGTGATATTGCCCGTGACATTGTTGACAGCATTGCTGACGTTGGTCACCTGCGTGCTCAGTCCATTCACTGCCTGGTTGGTCGCGTACAGCTGCGAGCCGTTCACCGCGTCGGTACTATCCGCAGACAACTGGCCGGCCGCGACGTTGCTGACGGTGCGCTCCTGACCGGCGGCGCCCACACTCACCGTACCGGTGGGGTTGCTGCCTGCAAAGGTGTAACTGTTGCCGGCAATGGTCGCGCCGCCGGTGCCCTGCACTGCACCCGTCGTCGAACCGGCGCCCAAAGCCACGCTGTTGTCGGTGGAGGCAACCGCACCGTTGCCCAAGGCAACGCTATTCGCAGCGGAGCTCACCGCCTGCGGCCCCACGGCTACCGAATTGGTACCTGTTGCCGAAGCATCGGCCAGAATGGAATTGGCGTGGAAGTACTTAACGCCGCCGCCGTTATTGATGTTGTTGACCGTAGTGCTCATGTTGGCGATATCAGTGGTGTTCTGGTCAACCGCCTGGTTGGTGGCAAACAGCTCGCTTCCATTCACGGCGTCGGTGCTTTCTGCACTGATCCGGCCTGCGGCCACGTTGGTGATGGTGCGCTCGTTACCTGCGCTACCCACGCTGAGCGTGCTGGTCGGGGTGGCGCCGGCAAAGCTGTAGTTCGTGCCGCCAATGGTTGCACCCGTGGTTGCTACTGCAGCCGCGGTCGTCGAACTCGCACCGAGCGCTACGTCGTTCGCATTGCTGGATACCGCACCCGTACCAATCGCCACGCTGTCCGTACCCGTAGCCGCCGAATCGGGACCGGTGGAGTTGGCGTGGAAATACTGGGTGCCCGTGGTGTAGATGGAGTTGATCTGGTTACCCTGATCGGTGACCGTGTTGCCAAGGTTGGTGATATCGGTGGTGTTCTGAGTCACCGCCTGATTGGTCTGATACAGCTGGGCGCCATTCACCGCATCCGTGCTGTCCGACGACACATAACCTTGGGCCACGTTGCTGAGCTTCGTGGCGCCGGTCAAGCCGCCATCGTTCGACACCGCGCCATTACCCAACGTCACGCTGTTGTAGTTGATGCTGGTGTCGGCGTTGACGTCGTATTTCACGGCACCTGCGCCGCTGCTAGCCGCCGCCAGCTGGCTCACGTTGACGGCGTCGGTTGGGGCGACGCCGTCAGCAACATTGCTGATCACCGTGCCGCTCATGTTCAGGCCTTTCTGCGCTGTGACCAAGCCGGCGAACGTGGGGTTCTTGATCACGTCGACTTCAAGATTGCCGCTGACCGGATTGTAGGTCACCGCAGTATTGACACCATTGACGATATTGACGGTGCTCACGCCATTCGGGCCCACTACGCCCGGATTTTGTCCATTGGCCTGCAAAGTCCAGCCAGCCCCAGCGACTGCGGCCACCGATTGCAACTGACTTACATTGACCGCGTCGGTCATCGCCGAACCTGCCGCCACATTGGTAAGGCGACGCTGCTGCGTCGCTGAGCCTACCGACACTTCGCCAGCGGCGGTCTGGCCGCCAAGAGCGACATCGAACGGGTTGTATGCAGGCTGAGTGAGGTCGGTTGTCGTGGTGCTGTTGGCGCCTAGCGCCACGCTGTTCATGGCGGTGACGGTCGCATTGGCGCCCAGTGCCACGGAATTGGTGGCAGCCGCAGTGGACGTGGCCCTGTAGCCGACCACCGTCGATCCCTGGCCAGCCGCCGAGGCGTTTGTACCTACCGCAGTCGTGTCATCCGCCGTAGCGGCCGACAGATTGCCGATGGCCATCGAGTAGCTACCAGTAGCTGTAGAGGTCGGGCCCCACGCCTGGGCAAATTGGCCAACAGGTACCAACGAAGTGTTGACCAGGGTCGACTCGTCGAATGATGTGCGAATTGTGGAATAAGGTATCCCGATGAGCGAACCGTTGAGGTTACTCACAGTAACCACCTGGGCATCCGCGGCGGAAATTAGCGCATTACTGCCTGCCGCGACGGCAATGGCCAGGCCGAACACCTTGGCAACCTTGCTGACGGACGATTTCTTTCGGCCCTTGGCCATTTCAGAAGCCACCGCCCAGGAATGAGTAGCTGAATTCCAGACGACGCGATAAATACGGTTCATGACTTTTCCTGCCTCGCCAAGCGAAGCGTTTTGTGTGGGAAGCAAATGCCAGCGAATGGGCGTGAAACGCCGAGCGAACGGGCAGCTGAATTTTCCGGGTACCCACCGGCCATCACTATGAGAAAGTTCTCAAAGTGCACGGACTCGAGTATTCGTGGCAGCCATGCAATACGTAATGCGTCGGCGCTACTTACGCCGCCGTATGTTGGTTAAGGTACCCAGTGAGCTTCTTGCGCGGCATGCCATTACTCTTGCAGGCAGTTAGCATCAGCTGCTCACGTTGCCCGAATAGGCAAATGACGCCGTCCGCCACCTTCTCCCGATGCGAGGCCACACATGATCAACATCCTCGGTATTTCCGGCAGCTTGCGCGCGGGCTCCTACAACACCGCCCTGCTACGCGCAGCGCAGACGTTGATCGACCCGGGCGTGACACTGGAGGCGGCCACCCTGCATGGCATACCGCTTTACGATGGCGACGTGGAACGCGAAGGATTGCCCCAGCCGGTGGCCCAGTTGAAGGAGCGTATCGTGGCGAGCGATGGCGTGTTGCTGATGACGCCGGAATACAACAACGGCATACCCGGGGTTTTCAAGAATGCGATCGACTGGCTATCGCGCCCTGCCGCTGACATATCGCGCATCTTTGGCAATCGTCCCTTTGCCGTGATCGGTGCGTCTCAAGGTGGCTTCGGCACCATCCTGTCGCAGAACGCCTGGCTGCCAGTGCTGAAGACACTCGGCACGCGGCAGTGGTCCGGTGGCCGCTTGATGGTCTCGCGTGCACAACGGGTCTTCGATGAAGCGGGCGAACTGCAAGACGAAACCGTGCGCAGGCAGCTGGGCGATTTTCTGCGCGGCTTCGCCGCTTCGATCACCGACCAGTCGCCGTAGGCTGGAACAATTGCATTGGCCCCGCGGACAGGCCGACGGAGCCATCCAGCGGTCAGAAGCGGTAGCCGAAGCTCAAGCCATAAACCAGTGGATTGATGGTTGCGTGTCCGACATTGCTGCCATTGACGTGCACGTCGCTGGTGATATCGACCCAGCGCACGTCAGCGGTGAACATCCATTTCGGAGAGAAGTTATAGTCGAAGCCGGCGTGAGCAGCTGCGCCCCAGCTGTTGTCGATCTTGACGCGCGCACCCTCAAGCGGACCGACGCCCTTGGTGTCGTAGAACCCGGTGTAATTGATTCCCAGGCCCACGAAAGGCGATATCGCCTTGTCGGTCATGAAGTGGTAGTTCACTCCGATCGTCGGCGGCAGCTCATGGGTCTTTGCTGCCTGCACACCGTCCAGGCGCACGCTGTGCTGGAAAGGTACCGCTGCGAGCAGCTCAACGCCCCAGTTGGGCGTCAACAGATATTCCAGGCTGCCCGAGGGCTTCATGTCGCCACTTACATTCGCCCGCATGCCGGCAAGGTTGCCGTTGTCGGACTTCGGCACGACACCGGAGGCGCCAAAACGCACCACCCAGTTGTCATCGGCCGCATGGGCAGCGGACACACCGGCGGCGGCCAACATGGCAGCGCCGAGCAAGAAGGTCGAGAACTTCATGGGCTTCATCCATACGTAGTGAGATGCCCACATGTTCGGCTCGGCCCCGTCGGACCATCTTGATCTGGATCAATGACCACCGAACTTTCGCACCAGCAGCGACGATCTGCCGCAACCCAAACGCGCACGCTTCGACAATGACAAGGATGGCGATGATTGATCAAGCTGATGCGGCAAAACCGCACAGCGACTCCACATGGATGCGATCAGCATGGATCATGGAAAAAGGGGTTTTCTTGCGAAATGGATTTCAGGAGTTCCGATATGCAGCCCAACCATGTTTTGTCATCAGCGTCCACACCGCGCACTTCGCCGCCCGGCTTCTGTCTCGGTTGCACCTATGCGTTGTCTTGCGAAGCCGGTGGTTACGGCAAAGAGGAGCTTTCCGGCCTGCGTCACGTCGTCGAGCGGACCGGACCCATGCACAACGGCGAATATCTGTATCTGCCCTCCACTCCCTTTCGCGCGCTTTACGCGGTGCGGACCGGCATGGCCAAGACTGTAAAGGTGGATGTCCTTGGCCGCGAAAAGGTGCTCGCGTTCCATCTTCCCGGTGAAGTCATCGGACTGGAGGCCGCCAGTCAGGATCACTACGACAATGCTGTCGTTGCGTTGGGCAATACACAGTTCTGCAAGTTTCCTTTTGTCGGCGTCCGCCAGCTCGCGAACCGCCAGACGGACGTGCAGTGGCATCTGCTGCAAGTGATGGGTCGGCAAATTCGGCAAATCCAGCTGGCCAGTGGTGACTACCCGGCGCAAGAGCGCATGGCACGGTTCCTGATCGACCTGTGCGACCGCCGAACGGCGCTCGGCCTGCCAGCGGGGCGCCTACCTCTACCGATGTCGCGTGCCGATATAGCAAACCATCTCGGACTGGCCTCCGAAACCGTTAGTCGCGTGCTGGCACGTTTCCGTGATCAGGCACTTGTGCGGATCGACCGCAAGGGACTTGATCTACTCGACACCGAAAAGTTGCGCCGCCTGCAGTAACGCCCATGGCACATTGCACGGCGTCATCGGCCTGTCCTAGAGTCCAGCAGGCATGAGGAGGTAGGCCGCTGCGGCCAGACCCCTCGCGTTATGAATGACCTGCAGAGGCGACAACTCAGATGCCAGGCATAGGGGGCGGCACGGTCCTGCGTGCACTGCGAGAGGCCAGCGTGACGATGCTGGCTGCCATCATGACCTTGCTGTGTGCACAGGTTGTCGCGCCAGGGCCTGGTTCGGCGGTGTTGGCCGTGGTGCTATGCCTCTCGCTTTCACGCAGTGAGCTCGATCGCGATCGTCGTGGTCGTATCGAGGCGGCGATTGCGCTGCCAATGGTCGGACTCGCCGCAGTCGGTGTCGGGATTCTGCTGCATCGTTCCCCATGGATCGGTGCACTGGTCTTTGTCATCGGCATTTTTCTATCGATCTGGCTGCGCCAATTTGGTCCAATGACGCGACGGGCCGGCTCGCTGATCGCGCTGCCCTTTGTCGTACTGCTTACTACGCCACGTATCGCCGCGACTCACGCTGGCGTCATTCCGGCGCCGCTGGTACCCGTGGTCGTTGCTCTGGTCGGCTTGCTATGGGTGGGAGTGCTGCATGCCGTTGCTCGCCGCACACGTTTTCTGCCACCTGCTCGCAAGCCGCCACGTCCCGCAACCGCACCGCCACGCGAGAGCGCACTGCGTCCGGTGGCAAGTACCCGAATGGCCATCCAGATGGCTGTCGCACTGGCGGCATCTTTCGTCGTCGGCTATGTCTTTTTCGCCGAACGTTGGGCGTGGATCGTACTTACTGCGTTTATCGTCAACAGCGGCAACCGTGGTCGACTGGATGTCGCTTACAAGAGCGTTCTGCGTGTCGTGGGCGCCGCGGCGGGCACCATCCTTGCCGTGACGCTGACTCACCATATCGGGTCGCACGACACAACCACCGCGGCGCTGATTCTGACTGCGATCTTTCTCGGCGTATGGCTGCGACCGCTCGGTTACGCGTGGTGGGCGCTTTTCGTCACACTCGCGCTGGCACTGTTGCAAGGCTACACAGGCGCATCGGCGCCGCTCATCCTGTGGCCAAGGCTGGGGGAAATCATGATTGGCGCGATCATCGGTGTCATCTGCGCCTGGTTTGTGCTTCCTGTGCGGTCGACCGATGTATTACGACGGCGTCTGGCCGACGCGTTGGCGTCCCTTGCCGATGCGCTGGATCCCGCCATCACCCCGCGAACCTCCGAAGGCTTTGTCGCAGCCATCACCAGCTTGGAGCTTATGGCCCCCGCGTTTCGCGCGGCCCGCCTGGTCACGCGGCGTTTTTACCGCACCCAACCGGCGGATTGGGTGGACGCGCTGGCCGCGTGCAGAGATCCCGCCATTGCGCTGATCGACAAGGGCGAGACACCGGGCAGTGTGCGACGAGCGATCGGCGCCACGCGTAAGTCAATGCGCGAACCCGCGGAGCTTTTATCCGCCCTGCAGGACTTGCGTCGTTCGCTGACCCCGTAGCAAATGGTCAATCATTTGCGCGATCACGACAAACCCCAGGGATGCTCAGGGTAGTAACGACGCATCATGCGATCGACGTAAGCAGCAAGATTGGGATGTCTTTCCGCTGCTTGGCGCAGTGGTGTATCGAAGAATGGCGTGAGCACTGCGGCGAGTACGCCGAAAGCCGTAGCGTCGACGCCGCTGGGCGATTCACCCATGAAATAGAACTTGTCGCCGAGCAAGTGTGCCAACGCGTCGATCGAACGCTTGCCCAGCTCGGCAATCTCCTGAGGCGTATGCCGACCCATTCCCTGCGCATGCAGCTCCACAGCCTTGCGTGCCTGCAAGTCTTGGCGCAGCTGTGCGCGACCCGCCTCGGGTGCGCTGTCGGCAAAATGTGCTGGGCCCTTGGCAAAATTTTCCGGATCGATCCAGCGGAACCAGACCATCGCGAAGTAGAGATGATCTTCGAGCAGTCGCTCGATCGCCCAGGATTCCGCGCGTTTGCGCGCATCCAGCCCTTCGTCCAGATCCACTTCATATTTGCGCTCGATATGCGCGCGAATAAAGGTGGAGTCGCTCACCACCTCATCGTGATCATCGATGAAAGGCAGCTTGCCATTCGGCGCCTGCGGTGGAATGGTGGATGCCCTGTCATAAGCCAGGCCGGCCATCTGCAACTGCACTTCGGCCTTGATGACGAACGGGCTGGTATCAGGCAGGCCGAATCCTGCGCGACTGACGTGCAACGTGATGCTTGACGATGACATGCTCATACCCGACGGTGGAAAGTGTGCTTAGTCTGGCGATGGGCTGCTGACACCATCGTGTCAGCAATACCCATGGAAGGCAGAACCTTCAATCACTGTGCTGCCGGGTGATGGAGTGCACCGATGACCTCGGCAGTGAGGTCGCCGATGCCGGTGCCACCATGCAGGCTGATTCCCAGACGCGCAATCACCAGACGCTCCGAAGGTACAATGACGATGTACTGCCCCATCGCACCGCGGGCGTAAAACATGTCTTTCGGTGCCTGTGGAATACCCCACGGCGCATCCCACACCGGCACGCTGCCCTCGTTCACGAGATTGGTCCAGAAGCCCGCACCGTAGCCGGTTTTAAGAGTCTGCGAGTGGCTGTAGGCTACCCATCCTTCAGGGAGCATGCGACGTCCGTTGACCACGCCGTCGTCGAGGTAAAGTTGCCCGAATCGCGCAAAATCGCGCGCCGATGCGTAGACATGGCTGGAGCCAACGAGGGTACCGGCAAGATCAGTCTCGAAAACGGCATTGCGCATGCCCAACGGGGCAAACAGTTGATCACGCACGAAGCGCTCTGCGTCGACCGCACCGCCGTCGCCAGCAGCGTCGGCGGCAATGCGCGCGAGCAGCACGTAGCCCAGGTTGCTGTAAGCCCAGGCAGTGCCCGGCGGATGAACCAACGGCACCGTCGCTGCATAGCGGGCCATGTCGTTCTCCAGGAAAAACATCCGCGACATGGGATTGACGGGGCCATCGGTTTCATCGAATGGCAGGCCACTATCCATGCGCAGTAACTGATCGATCGTGATGGCGTGATGCGGATCATTCACAGGGGCCCACGCGGGCACTGGAGCGAGCTGGTCCACTCGCAACTTGCCCTGCTCCACCAGAATGCCGATCAACGCATTGGTGATCGATTTCGATAGGGAGTGCCCCCAGATCGGCGTGTCCGGTCCGTAGCCTGGCGCATAACGCTCTGCAATGATTTTGCCGTCGTGCAACACGACGATGCCCTTGGTCAGCCGTAATTGCGCCGGATTGGGCTCGGCAAACGCGCGATCGAGCGCCGCACGCAGAGCCGGATCGGTGGGTTCCACGACGGCTTCAGCAAAGGCATTGGGGATCGGTTGGGGCTTGAAACCCGCCGGCTCGGATAACGGCGAATCTCCATGCACCAGCACGCATCCCAGGCCTTCACGATAAGCAGCACGCGCGCCGTAGGCACCCAATAGGGAGCTGCGAACCTCCTGCTTTTCGCGGTCCACGTGGTAGCGCAGTGCCCAGCCGACGCTGCGCATATTGGGCAATTGCTCCTGCGCAAACATGCGATCGGGATCCACGCGCGACAGAAAAGCTGCATCACAAAGCGAGCGGCTCACCGAGTTGGTAGCGATGGCAAGTGCCTTGCCAGCCATGGCATTGATGACGACCGCAGCGGCGATGACCATAACCAATAGCGTGACGATCGTGATCCTGAATGTGCGAGAACGCATGAAGATCCTTCGTTGTCAGATGGATAGAAGTTGTTGCAGCACGCCGCGATGCCCCCTACAGGCCTGCGCAGATTATCGTAAGAGCGCCATTACGCACGCCCTTTATGCATGGCGGACCGTAGCGACGAAAGTATTTCGCGACGGGATGTCGATTTTCACGCCGATCATTCGTCGCCTGGGATAGACATGCCATTGCC
>Ga0302223_10001053_pt1 | contig 15524 bp, 9 predicted proteins | sample II_Palsa_E2_3_FD_194565 | JGI IMG/M metagenome (GOLD analysis project Ga0302223, IMG submission 194565) | Peat permafrost microbial communities from Stordalen Mire near Abisko, Sweden - II_Palsa_E2_3 | ecosystem: Environmental > Terrestrial > Soil > Palsa > Peat permafrost | place: Sweden... | reverse complement strand
TGAAGGCCGCCCACCTCGGCACTTTGGCGGTCGGGCACCGCGGAGACGGTGATCGCTCCGAGCTGGGAAGCAAGCGCGCCGATGCCCAGCCCCATGAGCACCATGGGGATGGTGACGATTCCCGCGCCCGCGCCCGGGCTGATCCCGCCGATCAGGACCAGGATCCCGGCGGTCATGGACAATAGGCCCAGCCGGACGATCAGGCGCGGCCGGGCGGCGGGCGCCAGCCTGGGGATGCCCACCGCGGCGGCCAGCAGGGCAACCGATAGCGGCAGCAGCCGCACACCGGTCTGCAGCGCGGATAGCTCGAGCACCACGGACAAGAACAGCGGGATGGTGAAGAACACCCCGGCCTGGATGAAGAACTGGAAGAAGAACATGGACAAGCCGCCAGCCAGCTGGGAGTTGCGCAGCATGGCCGGCCGGATGAGCGGCTCGCGGCCCCGGCGCTGGACGCGAGCTTCCCACAGGAAGAAGCCATAGATGACCAGCAGCCCGCCGATGACCAGCCAGACCACCGGCGAGGTCCCCAGCAGCTGGGGTCCCCCGGGTTTCGCCTTCACAACACCCCAGGTGCCGGACTTCAAGACGCCGAACACCAGCGCGGACAGACCGGCAACCGACAGCACCGCCCCGATGAAGTCGAAATGCACCCGGACGGCGGGCGGGGTGTCGTGGACCTTGCGCAGCGCCGCGAAGATACCGATCACGATCACGGCTTCACCCACGAAAACCCACCGCCACGAAGCGAAGGTGGTCACCGCCCCGCCGATGAGCGGGCCCGCCGCGACCGCAATCGCGCCCGCTGCGGCGATCATTCCGTAGGCCGCCGCCCGGCGCTCCGGTGGGAAGTTACCCGCGACCAAAGCCACGATCGCAGGCATGATCAGCGCGGCACCGATGCCTTCCAGCACCGACCAGCCCACCAGCAGCACACCCAGGTTCGGGGACAGCGCCGTCGTGAGCGAACCTGCACCGTAGATGAGCAGCCCGATCGAGAAGGCTCGCCGCCGGCCGAGGATGGCGCCGATCTTGCCTCCGGTGATCATCAGCGACGCCATCACCAGCGTGTACAGGGTGATCGCCGTCTGGATGCCGGTCACCGTGGTCCCGATGTCGGCCGCCACCTGGCGGATCGAGACATTCATAACCGAACTGTCCAGGGTCATCAGGAACTGACCGGCGGCCAGTACGCCCAGCACAAAGCCGCTGCCAGCAACCCGGCCAGACGTACTGGCCCCGCTGGCCGTCGGTGGCGCGCTGGTCACTGCGATTAGGCCGGGATCTGCTCACCGAGCCAGTCGAAGATCCGTTCGCCGCGTATGCCGGACGCGACGGGTTCGCAGTGTGAGTCGGCCCCCTCGGCTTCGGTGAACGCGATGATCGCTTTTTTGCCGGTGAGCTTGTCGAAGAGTTCCTGGGACTGTCCTGGCCAGAATTGCTCGTGCTCCGGGTTGGTGACCAGGATGGGGGTGGTGATCTGGGCGATCAGCTCGTCGGTGAGCACGTAGTCGCGGGCGGCGGAGAAGAACTCGTACGGCGTGCTGACGCCGTAGGGCCGCATGCGCAGCGCGAGCAGCGACCGTGTTGACGGCGAGATCTTCAGCGTCCACTCCATGTCCCGGTTGAACTTTTCGCGCTCGCCTGCCTCAAGCAGCTTGATCATCATGTGCGGCAGATGCCCGAGCACCGTCGTGGAGACGTCGACCACACCGGGGTCTGCCACCCCGGCCGCGATGCGGTGCTCGAAAGCGAGCGCCCGGGGCACCCAGTAACCGGCCTGGCTGACACCGAGCAGCGCCAGCTTCTCCCCGTCAACGTCCGCGCGGGCCGACAGGGAATCGACGACCGGCGTGATGACCTTTTCCCAGTCTGGGCGAAACGGCAGGCCCTGCCGCACCAGCGCCGCGTTCTGCCCCGGGCCATCAAACGTCATCGCGTTCCAGCCCCGGGCGAGCGCATCCGCGATCCCGTCGGTCCACGCGCCGACGACCGAGCCGTCGCTGCCGTTGTTGAAGATCAGCGTCCGCCGGGCCGCACCGGCCGTGCCGGAACGGAAGAAATACCCGGGCAGCGTGGTGCCCTCATAGGGGATCTCAATGCGCTCGGCGACCGCCCCACCGAAGTCCCCCACGTTCACGAACTGGTCCCAGGCGGCCCGGTGCTTCTCCCACAGCGACGCGAACAGGGCCGGGTCTCCCGTCCCGTCCGCCGAGTACGTCGCAACCGAGTAGTACAGCGACGCGCGCAGGTACTGCCCGGCGGCTGAGTACGCGCGGCCGGCCGCGGCGTTGGCGGCCGCCTCCTGCGCGAGACGATCGGCGGTGGCCGTCCACTCTGCCACCCACGACCGCGCCTTGCCGTCATGGATGCGATCGACGGTCGTGAGCACCTCACCAACATCGGCCGCCTGGCGGTACACCGAGCCGAGGGCGATCTCGGTCAGGAAGTTGAAGTCATCGTCTTTGAAGAACGGCCGCATACGAGTTTCCCCTCCGCCGCTGACTCCAGACCGGCGGCAGCCAGCGAAATCCGGGATATCCCGCGGCCAGCCAGTCCAGGCCACTCGGCCCAGTTGCCATCCCGGCCGCGGCACCCACGACCGCCAGCGACGCGATCCAGTCCGCCGGGCCGAACTGGGTGAGACGCCAGCTCAACGTAGCCGACGGCGCCTCGTGACAGAACAGCCGCGGCGGGTGTTTCACGCTGCCGGATCAGGTGCGATGATAACAGGAGTGTGACTGTGACGGCGGTCAACTGTCGCCTGTCCCGCCGAGCCGGGGATTGGCACTCTGGCTGCCGCCTGCAACGTTGCCCGGGCTGTCATGATCTCTTTCACTGGCCTGCTGATCGTCGGTATGGTCGCCGTCGCGGTGCCGCTGCTGCTCGGGCTCGTCCCGGCTGTGAAGCTGCCGGCGGTGGTGCTGGAGATCCTCGGCGGGATCCTGGTCGGACCGGCGGTTCTGGGGTGGGTGCATCTCGACGCGGCTGTCCGGGTGGTATCCGACCTGGGCCTGGGATTCCTGTTGTTCATGGCCGGCTACGAGATCGACCTGCGGCGGTTCGACCGTCGGCTCATGATCCTGGTCGGGCGGGCTTTCGCTGTTTCCGCGGTGCTGGCTCTCCTGGTCGCCTACGGGTTCCGGCTGGGCGGCGAGGTCAGGCATGGCCTGCTCGTGGGGATCACGTTGATGTCGACGTCGGTCGGGGTCCTGGTGCCCATTCTCAACGATGCGGAACAGACGGAGACGTACTTCGGCCGTCTGATCATGGCCGCGGGTTCGCTGGCCGAGCTCGCTCCGCTTGTCCTGCTGTCGGTGTTTTTCTCGGCTTCGTCGAAGAACCCGGCGACAGAGCTGGGACTCCTCGCCGCGTTCGTTGCCCTGACCGCTGTCGTTGTGGTGGTGGCCCAGCGCATCAGGGGCTGGGGTCTGCTGCGGGAGGTGGTGCAGCGACTGGAGCACACAAGCTCCCAGCTGCGGGTCCGGCTGGTCATCACGTTCGCCCTGGCCTTCGCAGTGGTGGCCGAGCATTTCGGGCTGGCCACCATCTTGGGGACATTCCTGGCGGGGGTCATCGTGCGCCGGACGGACGAGTCGCCGGCTTCCCGGCAGGAATTCCAGGGCAAGCTGGAAGCGATCGGCTTCGGGTTCCTGATCCCGGTGTTCTTCGTGAGCACTGGCGTCGGCCTCGGCGTAACCTCGCTGTTCCATAGCACCCGCGCCATCATTGATGTGCCGGTCTTCCTGGTCGTGCTGCTGGCGGTGCGGGGGCTGCCAGCGCTGCTGTACGCGCGGGCCCTTGGGCGTGCTCGCGCCATCGCCGCCGGTTTCATGCAAGGCACATCTCTGACGTTCATCGTCGTGGCGACCACCATCGGGGTCCAAACCGGTCACCAGCGGGCGTCCACGGCCGCCGCCCTGGTGATGGCGGGCCTGTTGTCGGTGATCATTTACCCGCCGGTCGCACTGCGGATCCTGAAGAGCGCCGGCACCCGCGAGGTGTCGCGCCCTCCGGCCCTCGAACCGGACCCTTCCTAGAGCATCAGTCCGCCGGGTGCGCAGGTCCACGCGCAGCGGCCATCAGCTCGGCCAGGAAGGCCCGGCCCGCCGCCGACAGCGGCCTTCTCGCCGCGGTCGCCACCGAGACCGGCCAGCTCAGCTGCGCGCCTGCGATCCTGACCGTGGGCAGGTCCGGCAGGCCGGCCGCGAACGACTCCGGCAGGAAAGCCACGCCGAGGCCATTGCGGACCAGGCTGGCCGCGGTGACGAAGTCGGCTACCTCGAACCGCACTTCGCGTTCCAGGCCAGCCGCAGCGAACGCCCGGTCCACCACCGCCCGGTTGCCCCACCCGGGGGTGAAGTCGATGAACGCTTCGCCGGCCAGCTGTACCAGGCTGGCCTGCTGCCGCCGGGCGAGCGCATGGTGGGGCGGGCAGGCGAGCAGCAGCAGCTCGTCACCGACGGGGGTCAGGTTCAGTCCGGCGGGCGGCCGGCCGGGCAGTGACAGCAGCGCCAGGTTCAGGTCCCCGGAGAGCACCTCGCCGGCCAAGCCGACGGACCCGGCCGAGGACAGCCGGAGCCGCACGAGCACGCCGGGATGCGCGGCGTAGAACGCACCGAGCAGTGCAGGCAGGTCCAGCTTGCCGGTCGACTGCATGGTGCCTATGGTCAGCGTCCCGCGCAGCCCGGCACGGGCCTCGCCGACCGCGTCCCTGGCCGCCTGGGCCGCGGCGAGGGCTGCGCGCGCCTCGGGCAGGAGCGCCCGCCCAGCGTCGGTCAGCGCGACCCGGTGCCGGTCGCGGTTGAACAGGACCGCGTCGAGTTCGTGCTCCAGGGCCTGGATCGCGCTGGAGACCCCCGACTGGACCATGTGCAGCCGCCGGGACGCGCGGGTGAACGAGAGTTCTTCGGCTACGGCGACGAAATATTCCAGGTGCCGGAGTTCCACGGCGCAGCTCATCTCATAACTAGATAACCGTGAGCATTAGCTGTCGTTACCAGAGATAAATATCATGGCGGGCCGCCCGGTTAAAGTTCCTGTAGGGGCATTCCACGCAGGGAGTTTGGCCATGACGCCTTCCGCACAGATCACCGCGCCGGCACCGCAGTCCAGCCCGAAGGAGCTGACTCGCCACGGGCGCCCGCCTGGCCAGGGCAGAGCCGCAGCCAGGAGCCCTAGGGCCGCCGGGGCCGGGTTCTGGATCGTAGCCTATGTCTTCGCCGTGACGATGGCGTTCACCACGCTCCCGGCCCCGCTGTACGTGCTGTACCAGGCGCGCGATCATTTCGGTTCGGCGCTGGTCACGGTGATCTTCGCTGCCTATGCGGCCGGTGTGGTGGCTAGCTTGCTGGCGGCAGGCCACGTATCCGACTGGCTTGGCCGGCGCAGGATGGTGGCGGCCGCGGTCGGCATCAATATGGCCGCCGGGCTCGTCTTCCTCGCCTGGCCAACCGTCACCGGGCTGCTCATCGGCCGGGTGGTATCCGGTATCAGCGTCGGGCTGCTCACCGCGACCGCGACCGCGTTCCTCACTGAGCTGCACAACTCGTCCCGGCCGGGCATGCCCTCCGCACGGGCTGAGTTCGTCTCCACCGCGGCCAACCTCGGCGGCCTTGGGTTCGGGGCGCTGCTGGCGGGGTTCCTCGCCGAATACGCCGCTTCGCCGCTGATGCTGCCCTATCTGGTGGCGGAGGGACTCATGCTGGCTGGCGCGATCGCCCTGGCTGCGGCGCCGGAGACCGTGGCGCGCCCGGATCGCCGGCCGCGTTACCACCCGCAGCGGGTCCGGATTCCGGCTGGCCAGCGCCAGGCGTTTTACGCAGCCGGGCTGGCCGCAGCGGCCGCGTTCGCCTTGTTCGGGCTGTTTACCTCGCTGGCCCCGGGATTCATCGCCGGGACCCTGCACCAGAGCTCACATGCCCTGGCCGGGCTGTCCACGTTCATCGTGTTCGGCGCGGCCGCCCTGGCCCAGATGTCGGTCGGCCGGCTACCGCTGTCGCGGGGCCGCCAGGCCCGGCTCGGCCTCGGCGTGCTGGCCGCCGGGCTGGCGGCCGTGACGGCGGCGGTGTGGCTGCCCAGCCTGGCCCTGTTCCTGGTGGGCGGCGCGGTCGCCGGCGCTGGCGCTGGCGCCGCCTTCAAGACGTCCGTCACGACCGTACTGTCGATCGCCCCGGCCGGTGCCAGGGGCGAGACCCTGTCCGGGCTGTTCGTGGCCGCTTACCTCGGGCTCACGGTCCCCGTCGTGGGCCTGGGGATCGCTACTCAGCTGGTCACGACGAGGGCAGCGGTCCTCGGGTTCGCCGCCGTTCTGGTCGCCGCGGTCGCGGTGGTCAGCCGCAGGCTCGACGCGCCGCAGGCCTGACAGAGAAGTCACGGGCGATGGCGTCGTTCACCTCATCGGAGTCCCAGTCCGGGGCCATGACCAGCTGGCCGCGCAACGAACCGCGCCCGGCCCGATCGACTTGGCGCGTGAGGGGAACAAGAAAGCGGTGAGCTGAGGACTGACCGAGCGGCGGGCACGGGAGGAAGTCTTACGGCGACTGCACTTCGCGGTGGAGGATCTTGCCGGTGGGGCCCTTGGGCAACTCGCCGACGAGCCAGATATGGCGCGGGTACTTGTAGGCCGCCACCCGTTCCCTGACGAACGCGCGCAGTTCCTCCGGGGTGGCTAGCGCCCCGGGCTTGAGCTGCACGGCGGCGCCGATTTCCTCACCCAGATTGGCGTCCGGGATGCCGATGACGGCGACCTCGGCGACGGCCTCATGCTCATGCAGGGCCTCCTCGATCTCGCGCGGGTACACGTTGTACCCGCCGCGGATGATCAGGTCCTTCTGGCGGCCGACAATGAAGAAGTACCCGTCCTCATCCACTTTCGCCAGGTCGCCGGTGCGGAACCAGCCGTCCGGGATCGCCTCCGCGGTGGCGCCGGGCATGCCCCAGTAGCCCTTCATGATGTTGTGCCCCCGGATAGCGATCTCCCCGACCTGCCCGGCGGGCACCTCGCGGCCGTCCGGGTCCACGGCACGCATCCTGGTCCCCTCGAGCGGCGTGCCGATCGATCCGGGCTTGCGCTCCCGGTCCGGGTGGTTGAAGGACGCAACGGGGGAGGTCTCCGACAGCCCGTAGGCTTCCAGGATCATGCACCCGAAGGCCTGCTCGAACCCCCGCATGGTCTCCAGCGGCATCGAGGCGCCACCGGAGATGCAGGTCCGCAGGGACGAGGTATCAGTGGCAGCGGGGCCGGGGTGATGCAGCATCGCGGCGTACATCGTCGGCACCCCCTCGAAGACCGTCACCTGGTCCCGCCCGATGATCTCCAGGGCCTTGCCGGCGTCGAACCTGGGCAGCAGCGTCAGCGTGCCGCCGCTGATGATCGTCGCGTTCAGGCCGCAGGTCAGGCCGAAGACGTGGAACAGCGGCAGGCAGCCCATCATCACATCGCTGGGGCCGGCCCTCAGCATGGTAGCCGCCGCGAGCTCAGCGTTGCGGGTCACGTTCGCGTGCGTTAGCTCGGCGCCCTTGGGCCGGCCAGTGGTGCCCGAGGTATACAGGATCACCGCGTCGTCATCATCGCCGGCCTGATCCGCCTTCGAGGGCGCCGGAGCGAACCCGGCGAGCAGCGAGTGCAGATCAGGCTCGTCAACCTCGAGGACCTGCGCGCCCGTCCCGGCGGCGCCCTTGGCTGCTTCCACCGCTGCCTCGTGCCAGGCGAACAGGACGTTCACGCCGGAATCCCCGACGTAGTGGGCGACCTCGCGGCTCTTCAGCAGCGGGTTCATCGGCACGACGATGGCCCCGGCGGCGAGCGCACCGTAGAAGACGATCGGGAAGGCGGGCACATTCGGCAGCATGACGCCAACCCGGTCACCAGGCACAACCCCCAGAGACGACAGCAGGGCCGCCGCGCGGCCTGCGGCGTCCCACAGTTGCGAGTAGCTCAGCACCAGGTCGTCTAGGCGCACGGCCGGACGCTCGCCATGATCGGCCGCCGCTTGCGCAAGCACGGAACTCAGATTCGGCATACGCCCTCCAGCGCTCGGCACCGTGTCAGATACCTGTGCAGCGTGCCCCGGGCAGGCGGGAAATGGACCGAGCCGATGTCCTCTCAGATCAGGACATTCGTCCCGAATTGCGTAGACACGCCCGGCGCACGCCGAAACGGGCCTTGATGGCGCCCGCAATACGGGCACAGCGCCCGGCCTTCCGGCGGCTCCCCCAGTGGATGCAGTCACGACCGGCAGGCGGTTCGGGAGCCAGCCCATCGGACCCCTCAACGCTACGACCCACGCCGCAGCGTTTCCCGTCCAGTTCAATTGGGGCGGACCTCGTGCCTGCGATGACTGCAATCGATGATGTACTTGCAACGGTGTCACGGGCTGTTTCCGATCATCGGTCGCAGTCGCGGCAGGCGCGGGTGCAGGCCGGTCAGGAAGACCATGCGCCCCGGCACGGGGGTGCCGATGCAACGAGGAGGGGCCGTGGATGGCTTCCTGCTAGCGTATGACGGCTTTGATCCCGGGTCGGAGGGGCTTCGCGAAGCGCTGACCTCGACCGGCAACGGCTACCTGTGCACGCGGGGCACGGCGGAGTGGGAAGAAGCCGACGGTGTGCATTATCCCGGCACCTACGCGCATGGCGGGTACAACCGCGAGACGACGATCCTGGGCGGCCTGCCCGTGCTCAACGAGGATCTGGTGAACCTGCCGAACTGGCTGGTTCTCCAGCTACGGGTCGAGGGCGGGGACGCGATCCGGCTCGCCGACGTGGAGTTGCTCGAGTACCGCCACGAGCTGGACATCCGGTACGCGGCCGTGATCCGCCGCCTCCGGTTCCGCGACCGCGACGGCCGCGTGACCACGCTGCACAGCCGCCGGTTCGTCAGCATGTCGGACCCGCACCATGGCGGGATCGAGTGGACGCTGGTGGCGGAGAACTGGTCGGGCCGCGTTGAAGTGGTCACGGCGATCGACGGCCGGGTGAGCAATGCCGGGGTCGCCCGCTACCGGCAGCTGGAAGGCCGCCACCTGAACCCGGTGGGCCCGCGGACGTTCGGTCCGGAGGTTATCGCCCTGAAGGTCGGGACCCGGCAGTCGAATCTGTACATCGGCCAGGCGGCCCGCACGCGGGTGTTCCGGGGTGATCAGCCGCTCCAGGCCGAGCGGAGGCTCTACCAGATGGAGGACTATATCCAGCAGCTCCTGGCCTTTGACGTGCAGCAGGGCGTGGCGACGCGGGTGGAGAAGCTGGTGACGTTCTACACGTCGCGGGACCCGGCGGTCAGCGACACGCTGGTGAAGGCGGCCACGTCGGCGGCCCGTCACACCGATTTCGCCGCCACGTTCGGGCGCCACGCCGCGGCCTGGGAGGAGCTGTGGCAGGTGTGCGACGTGCGGGTGTCCGGGGACGAGCGCGTGCAGCTGCTGCTCCGGCTGCACATTGCGCACGTCCTGCAGGTCTGCTCACGGAACACCGCTGACCTGGACGCGGGGCTGCCCGCCCGCGGCCTCAACGGTGAGGCCTATCGCGGGCATGTGTTCTGGGATGAGATCTACGCCTTCCCGTTTCTCAATGTCCGGCTGCCCGAGGTCACGCGCGAGCTGCTGATGTACCGCTACCGGCGGATCGGCGAGGCCCGGGCGGCGGCGCGGGAGGCGGGGCTGCGGGGTGCGATGTTCCCGTGGCAGAGCGGGAGCGAGGGAATCGAGGAGACCCAGCGGGTCCACCTCAACCCGGTTTCGGGCCGCTGGGAGCCGGACCTCAGCCGCAACCAGCGGCATGTCAACGCGGCGATCTTCTACAACATCTGGCACTACTACCAGACCACCGGCGACCAGGCGTTCCTGCGCGATTATGGCGCGGAGATGATGCTCGAGATCGCGCGCTTGTGGGCGTCGATCGCCAACTTCAATCCCGAGCGGGAGCGCTATGAGATCCATGGCGTGATGGGCCCGGACGAGTTCCATGAAAAGTACCCGGATGCGGCGCGGGGCGGGCTGCGCAACAACGCCTACACCAACGTCCTGGTGGCCTGGCTGTGCGACATCGCCGGCCAGCTGCCGGCGCTGCTGCCCGCGAGCCGCACGGCGGAAGTGCGCGAGCGGCTGGGCATCGGCGACGACGAGCTGGCGGTATGGCAGGACATGAGCCGCCGGATGTTCGTCCCGTTCCAGGGAGACGGGATCATCAGCCAGTTCGAGGGGTATGAAGACCTCGAGGAGCTGGACTGGGATGCCTACCGGGCGAAGTACGGAAACATCCAGCGGCTCGACCGGATCTTGCGCGCGGAGGACAAGGACCCCAACCGGTACAAGGTCACCAAGCAGGCCGACACGGTGATGCTGTTCTTCCTGTTCAGGGACGAGGAGCTCCGCGAGATCTTCGGGCGGCTCGGGTACGCCTACCCTGCCGACACGGTGGCGCGGAACGTCGCGTACTACGACCGGCGCACGTCGCACGGTTCAACGCTAAGCTTTGTCACCCATGCCGGGGCGCTGGCCGCCATCGACCCGGACAGCTCATGGGACCGGTTCCTGGTCGCGCTGCACAGCGATGCCGATGACATCCAGGGCGGCACGACCAAGGAAGGCATCCATATGGGTGTCATGGCCGGGACGCTCGACCTCGTGCAGGCCAATTACGCCGGCACCTTCGTCCGCGACGGAGTGCTGTACTTCGAGCCCCGCCTCCCGGGCCGGCTCGACGGTCTGTCGTTCCCGATGCAGTTCCGGGGAACCCCAATCCAGGTGACACTCACCGGCGATCGCCTGACACTAGCCGTCCACCCCGAAAGCGCCAGCCGTCCCGTCCGGGTCGGAGCAGCCGGCGACGTCCGCGAGCTGTGCCCGGGCGAGAGAACCGTGTTCGAGCTTAGCCGCGACCCGGCGACCGCCGGGCCGTCCGGGACCCGTTAGGAGGCCATATGCCTAAGTTCCAGGGAGCAATTTTCGACGTCGACGGGGTACTGGTGGACTCGCCGCACGAGAAGGCATGGCGTGAGTCACTGCAGGACCTGATGGAGTCCAGCTGGCGCGACATCCGCGGCCGTACCACCTGGTCGCCAGATGCGTTCACCGCCCTTGTCTACCAGCAGTACGTCTCGGGCAAGCCGCGCATGAGCGGCGCCCGCGCCGCCCTCGACTACTTCGGGGTGCCCGACGCCGACAAGCGTGCCGCCGAGTATGCCCACGACAAGCAGGAGCTGGTCGTGACCCTGATCCAGGCCGGCGACTTCACCGCCTATCCCGACGCCCTGCGGCTCGTCATCGCAGCAAAAGACGCCGGGATGCTCATCGCGGACGCGTCCTCGTCGAAAAACGCGGGATTGTTCCTGCGCCAGATCCGGCTTGACACGTTCGCGCAGGAACACCGGATCTCCTCGCCGACGCTGCGGCCCGGCCTGACGCTGCGGGACTACTTCGACGCCGACGTCTCCGGACGCGATTTCGCCCACGGCAAGCCCGACCCCGAAATCTTCCTGACCGCCGCGCACGAACTCGGCGTCGAGCCACGCTTCGCGTTTGTGATCGAGGACGCGTCCGCCGGCGTTCAAGCTGCCAAAGCCGGCGGCATGGCCGCGATCGGCATCGCACGAGCCGACGACGCCGACCTGCTCGCCGCGGCCGACGCCGATCTCGTGGTCACAACACTCGACGACGTCGACACCGCCGCGCTTTTCGAAGGACGGCTGGCGAGGCGGCAGGCGTTATGCCGGGGCGGGACTTCGGCCAGCCTTGACGCGGGCCGCCCATCCGGCCGTTGGGCTCGTTCGACGGAGCGGCATCCCCTACGCGACGGTCTCGGAACTAGTGCAGCCGCCGCGTAAGTTTTTGAGGGGTTTGGCTGGGTTCGGCTGGTTTGTCGGGGTCTGGGTGGTGGCCGCGTTTGTCGGTGGCCGGTGGTTTTGTGGTCTTGTGCCTAGAAAGCGTGAGCGGGATGCGCGGCGGGTGGTGTACCGCACCGCGCGGTGCGGGCTGCGTGTTACCCGGGGGCAGCGGGACCGGGTGTTCGGGCTGCTGCGGTCGGCGGGTGATGTGTGGTGCTGCGTGCTGGAGCTGAACGGGTGGCGGCGGCGCCGGCAAGCCGCGCCGCTGGCGGGCTACCAGGAGCTGTGCCGGGAGCTGGCCGTCTCCGGCCCGGGCACGTTCGGGGAGCTCGGCAGTGCCGGTGCCCGGTCGGTGCTGCGCCGCTACAGCGACGCCTGGTTCGCCGCCGCGATGCGCCGCAAGGGCGGGGACGGGTCCGTGCGGTACCCGCGGCGCCGGCGGGGCCTGGTCCCGGTCCGCTGGTATGCGGGCAGGTTCGCGCTGCAGGGGCGGGTGCTGAAGATCCCGGTCGCTAAGGGCTGCCCGGCGTTGCTGGTCCGGCTGGACCGTGACCTGCCCTACCCGCCCGGCCAGGTCCGCTCGGTCACCCTCGGGTTCGATGCCGGGCGGCTCTACCTCGATGTGACCGCCGAGGTCCCGGTCGCGGCGTACCCGCCGGGCCGGGGCCCGGATCCGGGCCGGGCGGCCGGGGTGGACCTCGGCATCATCCATCCCTATGCCGTCGCCGGGCCCGATGGGCGGGGGCTGCTGGTGTCCGGGCGGGCGATCCGGGCCGAGTGCCGCCAGCACCTGCGCGACGGCAAGGGCCGCTCCCGTGCCGCCGCCCGCCGGGCACCCCGGCCCGGCCAGCGCGGGTCGCGGCGCTGGCGCCAGCACCGCCGCCGCGTGCGCGCCACCCAGGCCCGGCACCTGCGCCGGGTCCGGCAGGCCCAGCACGAGGCCGCCCGCGCCCTGATCAGCTGGGCGGTGGAGCACCGGATCGGGACCCTGACCGTCGGAGACCCGCGCGGCGTCCTGGCCGGCAAGGCCGGCCGCAGGCATAACCAGCGGGTACGGGACTGGCGGATCGGCCACCTGATCCGCGCCCTGGCTGACAAGGCCGAGACCGCCGGGATCACCATTACGCTAGTCGACGAGCGGGGCACCTCGTCCACCTGCCCCAAGTGCTCCCGGCGGGTACCCAAACCCGCCGGGCGAGTGTTTTCCTGCCCGCACTGCGGGCAGGGCGGGCACCGCGACCTGGTCGCGGCCGCCAGCATCGCCGCCAGGACCGGCGGCGGAATCATCCCCGCCATTCCCTCAGGGGCGGGGATCACGCACCGCCGAGCCGGGACACACCTGCCAGGTGTGCACCCGGCACGACGTGACCCCAGGCGCGGGCCCCCATCACGGCCCGCCGCACCAGGGCACCTGGCCGGCACCGGCCCGCCCCCAACGCCACCCGGCACACGGGGAGTCGCTCGCCCCAAGGCGAGGAACACGCAAGCCCCAGACAACCCGTCAAAGACTTACGAGTAGGTGCACTAGGCACGCCGGTCTCCGCGGCGAGCTGGCCGATCGTCAGCAGCGGCCCGTCCGCGGCCGGGCCGTCCGTCGTCAGTAGGCCCGTGACTGGGCCGCCGGTGGCTGGCTCGACGGCGATGGGCTTTCCCATGGTCTCTCTACCGTCCCGCTTGCGCCGCTTGACCTAAACTAAGGTTCAAGTTGAAGCCTAGGCGTATGCGCATCGTGGAACACCCCTCCCTCACCCTGCTCGGTGAGCCGGACGTGGTGGCCAACCCCTATCCCGTGCTGGCCGCGCTCCGCGCGGCGTCGCCCTATACCGCGATCGACGACGCCCTCGTCGTCCTCGGCCGGCACGCCGACTGCTCCCGGATCCTGCGCGATCCGGGGGTTAGCAGTGAACGCGGCCGGTCCCGGCTGGTGCCGCCGGATTCCAACCGCCGGTTCGGCATGTCGTTCCTGTCGATGGATCCGCCCGACCACACCCGGCTGCGCCGGCTGGTGGCCAAGGCGTTCACGCCGCGGGTCATCGCCGCGCTGGCCCCGCGGATCCGCGAGGTCACCGGGGAACTCCTGGCTACGGCCGCCGCGCGTGACCCGCACGAGCTGGAGGTCGTCAGCCAGCTCGCCTATCCGCTGCCGGTCCGGATCATCTGCGAGCTGCTCGGCGTGCCCGCCGAGGACCAGCACCGCTTCGCCGGCTGGTCGGCCCGGCTGGCGCACTCGCTGCAGCCGCGCTTCATGGGCAATGACGACGAGCAGGTGGCCGACGCCGCCGCGGCCCGCATCGAGTTCGCCGACTACTTCCGCGAGCTGGTGGCGCAGCGCCGGGCCCAGCCGGGCGATGATCTGCTCACCGAGCTGATCCGGGCCGAGGACGAGGGCAGCCGGCTCACCGAGGCCGAACTGCTGGCCACGAGCATCCTGCTCCTGGTGGCCGGGCACGAGACCACGGTCGGCCTGATCTCCAACGCCGTGCTCGCCCTGCTTCGTCACCCGGACCAGCTGGCCGCGCTCCGCGACGATCCCGGCCTGGCCGGGGACACCGTCGAGGAGACCCTGCGGTACGACCCGCCGGTGCAGCTCACCGCCCGCGTCGCCCGGGACGAGATCCAGATCGGGGACGTGACGGCCACGGATGGCGCGGTGATCCTGGTCCTGCTGGCCGCCACCGGGCGGGACCCCGAGGTGTTCCCCGAGCCCGACCGGTTCGACATCACCCGCCCGGCCGGGGGCCACCTGGCGTTCGCCGCCGGGCCGCATTTCTGCCTGGGCGCGCCGCTGGCCCGGCTGGAGGCCTCGATCGCGGTCACCGCGTTCGCCCAGCAGCTCACCCGGCCCGCCCTGGACGGCCTCAGCTACAAGCCGAACTTCAACCTCCGCGGCCCCGAGCGCCTCGTCGTCCGCACGGCCGGCATCCGCCCCGCTGTCTGAGGCGGTGCTGGCCCGGGGGACGATGCCCGGCTAGTGGATGGGGCAGTTTCGGTAGGGCACCTGGCCCAGGTCGGCGAAGCCCGGCAACTGCACGGCCTCCAGCTTGCCGTTCTGGTCGTAGCCGATCATGAACTGCACCGGCAGCGGCCCCGGGCACCTGGCCCGGACGGTGACCGTGACGGTGAACCAGGTGCTGGCGCCCGGAGGCAGGTAGCGGTCGGCTTCGTCGCTGGAAGTGGCCAGCTCGCCGCAGGGTCCCCAGCGCTGCCCGGTCAGCGTCAGGCCGCCCATCGGCAGGATGGTCCTGATGTCGCCGACCGTGAGCGGAGCTGAGGAGCCGTTCGTCACCTGCACGCCCAGCTGCAGGCCGCTGCCGAGCTGCAGCGAGCACTGGTTCCCGGACTGGCCGAGCGTATAGCCGCCGACCGAAGCCGACGCGGTGGCGGAAGCGGCGGGACCCGCGGCGGCCGCGGCAGCCCGGCCGTGCTGGTCGCCGCCCAGGTAGCCCGCGACCAGGCCGATGATGAGCGCGGCGACGGCGAGCAGAGCGGCGAGCCAGCGCCCCACGGGGCGCCACGGGAGCAGGCGCCGCCGGGAGCCGCCCAGCTCCAGAACGTCGCCGTCTTGGTCTCCACTCACCCGGCCACGATAGGACGGCCGGCTGAACCCGCGGCGGTGATCTTCGAAGGGCAGGCCGGCGTAGGCTGACCTGAACAGGTCTTCCGATGGTCCGGCGGCGGGAAAGGCAGGAGCCGTTGAGCA
>Ga0302223_10001036_pt1 | contig 15703 bp, 14 predicted proteins | sample II_Palsa_E2_3_FD_194565 | JGI IMG/M metagenome (GOLD analysis project Ga0302223, IMG submission 194565) | Peat permafrost microbial communities from Stordalen Mire near Abisko, Sweden - II_Palsa_E2_3 | ecosystem: Environmental > Terrestrial > Soil > Palsa > Peat permafrost | place: Sweden... | reverse complement strand
AGCGGTGACTCAGGTGCATTTCGGCAGTACTAATCCGCACTCAGTCGCGTACAACAATGGCGCGAATTGGGTTGACGTTCTGTTCGCCGTCTACAACGTTTTCGCCGCGCTGGCCGCCGTCATCATCCCGTGGATGGTGCGACACCTGGGGCTGCGCATAAGCCACCTGATCAACGTATGCCTGGGTGGCGTGGGGTTGTTGTCGTTTCTGCTGATCCGCGATCCGGATTGGCTGCTGCTGTCAATGGTCGGCGTGGGTTTCGCCTGGGCATCGATCCTTTCGCTGCCCTATGCACTGCTGTCAGACAACCTTCCGGCCGCGAAGATGGGTGTCTATATGGGTATCTTCAATTTATTCATCGTGATTCCGCAGCTGCTCGCGGCCAGTGTGCTGGGCGTGTTGCTGAAGCTGTTCTTTCACGGCCAGCCGCTGTGGGCGCTGGCGTTGGGTGGCGCCAGCCTGATCGTGGCCGGCCTGTGCACGCTGCACGTACGCGAACCTGTTCATGACGCCCTGACTATAACCGTGGATTGCGAAAAAACAGCATGAGTCGCGACATGGTCAGTTACGAAAGGATCGGCGCAAAAAGCTAGCCGCGCAGGCTCGAACGTCGCACGATCAACTTCGCGGGGAGGATCGCACTTTCGACTGGCTGGGCATGGATCAACTTGAGCAGGCTTTCCACCAACACCTCCCCAGCCCGCCGCGTGTCCTGCAGTACCGTGGTCAACGGCGGGTTGACATAGCTCGCCATGGCGATGTCGTCGAAGCCAGCGAGTGCGACATCCTGCGGCACTCTCAGGCCATGCACGGAGAGCGCACGCAGCGCGCCAATCGCGATGAGATCGCTGGCGGCGAATACCGCGTCGAAACCGACGTTGCGTGTGATCAGCGTGTACATCGCTTCGTAACCGGAGTGTTCCGTGCTCTCCGCGTTTTCCTGTAGCGCTGGATCGACGGTGACACCAGCCTGCTGCAGGGCATCGACATAGCCGCGATAGCGCTCGAAGAATTCCGGATAGTGGCTGGAGGCATCGCCGAGAAAGGCAATCCGTCGACAACCACGTTCCAGCAGGTGCTCGGCAATCGCGTATCCGCCATGAAAGTTGTCGCAACCGATGGATACGCCGGGCTGATCGGGCAACACGGCGCCCCAACGCACGAAGCAGGTGCCTTGGGCGACCAGTTTTTCCAGCTTGTCGCGATAGGCCAGGTAATCGCCATAGCCAAGCAGGATGATGCCGTCGGCCTTCTTGCTGTCGGCAAAGTCGGCGTGCCAGTCGCGCGAAAACTGCTGGAACGAGATCAGCAGATCGTAACCCTGCTGCGAGCAGGCCCGGGTGATCGAGCCCAGCATGGACAGGAAAAACGGATTGATGTGCGACTCGTCGGCGGTGGGGTCCTCGAACAGCAGCAACGCAAGCGTGCCCGAATACATCCGGCGAAGATTGGATGCGTTCTTGTCGACCTTGTAATTGAGCTGCTCAACCGCCGCCTGAATCCGTCGCCGGGTTTCTTCATTCACCAACGGACTGCCGCGCAACGCACGCGACACCGTGGCCTGGGATACCCCGGCCAGATGGGCGATATCGATTGATGTCGCTTTTCCCTTCATCCGCACATGGATCCGGAACCTCATCGCAAGACAGCATGACGGCGGCCAGATAAGGCTGCCGGTCGTTCCGAATCCTAGCTGTTTTGCGCGCCGCGTGTCGTATACCGTCGCGCGCTCCCAACGCTCCCGCGGCTTGACGTTGGGATGACGTGCTGCTCCTGCAGGCTGCCCTTCGGGCCACTCGATGCGCGAATGTTCGGCACCCTGGGTGGCTTTCTCTTTGGGTTACTTTTCTCTTGGCCACACAAGAGAAACGTGACTCGCCCTCCGCAGGAGGACGAAACGCTCTGCAAGCGAAAAAGCAGATTGCAGTAACCCAAACGATTCCACACGGAGCGCTGGGCCCCTACCTTCGCAGGGGTGACGAAGATTGAGCATTCCAGGAGCACCCGCCCCTCTGCCCACAGATGAGCCGAAAGCCAAGCTCGCCTAGATTCAGAGCGAATTTGACGAGACTGCAGACAGACTCTTAGGCCTGCATGTCTTCCAACTCGATGCCCTTGGTCTCACGCACGGCATACAGCACGAACAGCAGCGACAGCAGGGCAAACCCGGCATACAAGCCGTAGGCGAACGTCAGGCCGATCTCGGCCAGTGCCGGGAAACTGCTGGTAATCGCGAAGTTGGCCAGCCACTGCGCCGCGGCGGCCACGGCCAGCGCCGTGGCGCGAATGCGGTTCGGAAACATCTCGCCCAGCAGCACCCACACGACTGGGCCCCAGCTGACCCCGAAAAACACCACGTACGCATTTGCCGCGATCAACGCCACGATGCCGGTGGCGCCGGGCAGACTGAGTGTCGCGCCGCTACCGGTGGCTTGCGAGAAACACCAGGCCATTGTGGCCAGGGTGACCGCCATGCCGGCCGAACCAATAGTCAGCAAAGGCTTGCGACCGATCCGGTCAACCAGCGCGATCGCTACCAGGGTCACCAGCACATTGACCACCGAGGTCGCCACCGTGATCGTGAACGAATCCGTCTCGCTGAAACCCACCGAATGCCACAGCGCGGATGAGTAATAGAAGATCACGTTGATGCCCACGAACTGCTGGAATATCGACAGCAGAATACCGATCCATACCACCGGCAGCAGTCCGGCAGCCTTGCCGCGCAGATCACTCAGGCGCGGCGGATGTTCCGAACGCAGGCTCTGTTCGATATCGTGCAGTTTGCTGTCCAATGCGGTATCGCTGCGCATGTCGAGCACCTTGCGCAGCACGTCCTTCGCCTCCGCCAGGCGACCCTTCGCGACCAGGTACCGTGGTGACTCCGGCACGCCCAACACCAGGGTGCCGTAGACGAGTGCCGGCAACGTTGCCGCCAGAAACATCCAGCGCCACGCCGCCAGTCCGAGCCAGAGCAAATGCGAAGCACCACCGGCCGAACCGGCCAGCCACGCATCACTGAGCAGCGCGGTGAAGATGCCCAGCACGATGGCCAGTTGCTGCATGGAGCCGAGTCGACCACGGATGTACGCGGGCGACACTTCGGCGATATACGTCGGCGCAATCACCGATGCGACGCCGACACCGATGCCACCGAACAGTCGCCACAGAATCAGGTCCCACACGCCGGGCGCCAATCCCGAACCCAGCGCGCTGGCTACCAGCAGTGCGGCCGCCACCTGCATGGTGCGCACCCTGCCCCAGCGGTTCGCCAACATACCGGCATACCAGGCACCCAAGGCCGAGCCCAGCAGCGCGCAAGACACGGCAAATCCCGTCTGTGCGGCATCCAGCGCGAAGCTGCCGCGGATCGCATCCACCGCGCCGTTGATCACCGCCGTGTCGAAACCGAACAGGAAGCCGCCAAGCGCTGCCGCCGCTGAGATGAGTATCACTCGTGTGGTGGCGTGTTGTTCCGATCCGTCTGTTGCGCCCGCTATGCTCATTACGTTCCCCCACGTTTTGGCTTAATCGAACTATGCGCCGAGTCTGCCCTGTACCCCTTGGCCTGTCCGGCTGAATACGTATGCAGCACACCTCGCCAACCGGGAAGTGTCCAACGATCAAACCGTTCCCGGTGTTGCCCCGATGTCGTGCACCTGCAAGTGTTCCAACATGCCGCGCGCCAATTCCGGCTCGGCCAGCACGACCAGGTTGGCACCTTTCTCGAGCAAGTGTGTCATGCATTCATCGGAGTCGGCACGAGCAATGATCTGTAGATTCGGATTGGCCAGTCGCGCCAGGCGCACCACCTCACCACTTTCAAATGCATCGGGCACCGTGACCACCAAGGCACGTGCGTGCGGCAGGTTCGCGGCATCCAGTACATCGTCCCGCATCGCGTTGCCGACGATCGTTTCAACACCGTGCTCGCGCAGCATGTCGACCCGCTCCTTTTCCTCTTCCAGTACGAGCACGGCATCACCCTGCTCACGCAACGACTCACCCACCAGGCGCCCCACCCGGCCGTAGCCGGCCACCACCACATGTCCCGCCAACGTACTGACGGGCAGCGACTCCACCTCCGGTTCAACCGGTGCGGGTGTCGAAGCAGGGCCTTGCTGCAGAGCCTCGCGCGCATCGAGCCACGGCCGGGCGCGATCCAGCAGTTTGAACAGCAGCGGGTTGATGAGGATTGACAGGATCGCAGCCGCCAGCAACACATCCTGTACGTTCTTCGACACCAGGTTTTGCACGACGCCCACGCCGATCAGGATGAAAGAAAATTCGCCGATCTGCGCCAGGCTGGTGGCAATGGTCAGTGCAGTTCGCAATGGACGTCCAAACGCCAGCACGATACCAAACGCCGCCAAAGATTTGCCGATCACAATGATCGACAGCGCAGCGAGCACCACCAACGGTTCGGTCAGTATTACCTGATAGTTGAACAGCATGCCGATCGAGACGAAGAACAACACCGCAAACGCATCGCGCAACGGTAAGGTTTCCTCGGTAGCGCGCTGGGCCAGCTTCGACTCGCCCATCATCATGCCGGCGAAAAACGCGCCCAGTTCGAACGACACGCCGAACAGTCCTGCTACGCCAAACGCCACACCCAGCGCGATCGCCAGCACGGCGAGACGGAACAGTTCGCGTGAACCGGTTTGCGCAACGACTTCGAGAATCCATGGGATAAGTCGCTTGCCGACAACCAGCATCAACGCGACGAACAGCACCACCTTGCCGATCGTGAGGCCGACCGTGGTGGCAAGCGCTGCGAACGAGAGGGTTGAACCGCCCTGCTCGCTGCTGCTCAGGGCCAGACCGATCGCGGGCAACAGGACCAGCGCCAACACCATCGCCAGATCTTCGACGATCAGCCAGCCCACGGCGATGCGGCCACGATCGGTCTCCATAAGGCGACGCTCTTCCATCGCCCGCAGCAACACCACCGTGCTCGCCACCGACAAGGCCAGACCAAACACAAAGCCCTGCGCCATCGGCCAGCCCAGGCCCCAGCCAAGCAGCATCCCGAGCAGGGTCGCCACCGCCATCTGACCCAGGGCGCCGGGGATCGCGATGCCCTTCACCGACAGCAGGTCTTTCAGAGAGAAATGCAGGCCCACGCCGAACATCAGCAGAACCACACCGACCTCGGCCAACTGGTGGGCCAGATGGCCGTCGGCGACATAGCCCGGCGTGAACGGACCGACCACCACGCCTGCCATCAGATAACCGGCCAACGGCAGCAATCGCAACTTGTGCGCGATCGACGCAAACACAAAGGCCAGCACGATACCGCTGACGAGGGTGGCAATGAGTGGCGCGTCGTGCATGCTCAATCCTTGCAGATCAGGGCTGTCAAAAGTTCACCGACGTTGAATCCCAGCGACCACTTCAGTGCTGGCGGGGCATGACTCCTCCCTCTGCTTGCAGGGGAGGCTGGGAGGGGGTGCTCTTGCGCACATTCCAAGCAAGAGCTTTACCCCACCCCAACCCTCCCCTGCAAGCAGGGGAGGGAGCGAGAGCCAAACGCCGAAGTACGAAGGGCGCCGCCGTCATCCGAACTGGCATGCACTTGCGAGGTGCCAGTTGTAAGGCCAGTCGCCGATCAGCACAAGCGGCGGCGCGCGCCGCCGCTATTCCTGCGCGTTGATCATGGCGAGGAAATCGCGCCCATAGCGCTTGAGCTTCGCCTCACCCACGCCGCTGATCGTGGCCAGTTCATCCTCGTTCGCCGGCAAGGCGCGCAGCATCGCCAGCAAGGTCGCGTCGTGGAACACCACGTACGGCGGCACGCCGTGTTGCTTGGCAAGCTGTGTGCGCAAGGCACGCAGTGCATCCCACATCGACTGCTCGTAGGCTTCGATGCCGAGGCTTCCCCCGGCGACCACCAGCTTGCTGTCGCGACGGCGACGGCCGCGCTCTGGGCGGGCATCTTCGCGTAGCTTTACCGACTTATCGCCGCTCAGCACAGCGCGACTGGCAGCGGTCAGACGCAAGGTGCCATAGCCCTCAGCATCGGCCTCCAGCAGACCGGCCGCGAGCAGTTGGCGAAAGACCGAACGCCACTGCTTTTCGTCCATCTCGGCGCCGATGCCGAACGTGCTCAGCCGATGGTGATCGAGGCTGAGCACCCGCTCGGTTTCCTCGCCGCGCAGAATGTCGATCACGTGGCCGGAGCCGAAACGCTGGCCGCTGCGATAGACGGCTGACAACGCTTTTTGCGCGGGCACGGTGGCGTCCCAGGTTTTCGGCGGCGCGACACAGTTGTCGCAATGGCCGCAAGGGCCGGGATACGTTTCGCCGAACGCGCCCAGCAGCAGCTGACGACGGCAACCGGTAGCTTCGGCATAGGCCAGCAGCGACTCCAGCTTCTGCCGCTCGACCCGCTTGCGGTCGTCGGCTGATTCGGACTGCGCGATCATCTGGCTCATCGTCACCACGTCGGACAGGCCGTAGATCATCCACGCCTCGGCCGGCAGCCCGTCGCGCCCGCCGCGACCGGTCTCCTGGTAATAACCTTCGATGCTACGCGGCAGATCGAGGTGCGCGACGAAGCGCACGTCCGGTTTATCGATGCCCATGCCGAACGCGACGGTGGCAACCATCACCACGCCGTCTTCGCGCAGGAAGCGTTTCTGGTTGGCTGCGCGTTTGGCCGCATCGAGACCGGCGTGATACGGCAATGCCTCGACACCCATCTCTGCCAGCCACTGCGCAATGTCATCGACCTTCTTGCGGCTTAGGCAATAGACGATGCCGGACTCACCACGATGGCCTTGCAGGAACTCGGTCAGTTGACGCTTCGCGTTGTCGCGCAAGCCCACCCGATAGCCGATGTTGGGCCGGTCGAAACTCGCGACGAACTGTCGAGCCTGCTGTAGTGACAATCGCTCGACGATTTCATCGCGTGTACGGGGGTCAGCGGTCGCCGTGAGCGCAATGCGCGGCACCTGCGGGAAGCGCTGATGCAGGATCGCCAGCTCGCGATATTCGGGACGAAAATCATGGCCCCACTGCGACACGCAGTGCGCCTCGTCGATCGCGAACAGCGCAACTTCGGTACGCTCCAGCAAACTCAGGAAGCGCCCTGTCAGCAGCCGCTCCGGCGCCACGTAGAGCAGATTCAATTCACCCGCCAGTAATTGCTGCTCGACCTCGCGCTGATCCTCGGCACCCAGGCTGGAATTGAGATAGGCGGCAGCGACGCCAGCCTCGCGCAACGCGTCGACCTGATCCTGCATCAACGCGATCAACGGTGACACCACGATGCCGGTGCCTTGGCGCTGCAGCGCAGGGATCTGATAGCACAGCGACTTGCCGCCGCCGGTCGGCATCAGCACCAGCGCATCCCCGCCTTCGCATACGCACTCGACGATAGCCTGTTGCTGGCCGCGAAAACTGGGATAACCGAAAACGCTTTGAAGTAGATCGAGAGCAGAGGAATCCATCGCTCACATGCTAGCAAACCCAACCGGAACACTTGACAGAAACTTGATGGGAAACACGTTGAAGGTCGTCGGAGCACGTGCTTTTCAATCGTGCGGCATGCCCCACAGCGCCCTATCGAGATCGCCATCGAGGCCGAACCGCGACAGAGCTACGCGGCCATTCTTCACCTCGACGCCCTCCGCCCGAAGCAACCGGGATTGCTCGCGAAAGCCGCGACTACCCGGCGCCATTGCAATCTGTCCGCTGGCACGCAGCACGCGGTACCACGGCAATTGCATGCCATCGGGTACCTCACCAAGTAGCCGGCCGACCAGTCGTGCGCGCCCCTGCAGGCCGGCGCGCGCAGCAATGGCGCCGTAACTGGCGACGCGGCCTGCGGGAATCGCAGCAATCGCGGCGTAAATGCGGGCGTGACCGTCGTTCATGCTCGAATCCGGAAAGGTTATGCCGTCAGGCCAGAGGAAAAGCTGCGCAGATCTTGACACTCAATCGACGCGACGCGGACTCGCAGACGTGGCAGAGTAGGAGCGCCTTTGGCCAGTCACGGAAGTCGCACCATGCGCCACTTCGAAGCCGTGCGTTCCCACATCAGCAGCCAGCACGAGCTGCGCCACAACGATCCCTACCTGATCAGTTTCGATCTGGAATTGTCTCGCGATCGGCATCAAGGCATCTATCTGGCTGAACTTGAGGACGAATCGGGCCGTCGGTACCTGCGCATCTCCACGCCGATCGGCCCGCTCGCCGGCACCGATCCAAGCCGCTGCCTGCGCTTCAACTGGCAGCAACGCACCGGTTTCCTGGCCGTGGCCGACCTTGATGGTTCGCCCTATCTGCATCTATGCGAAAACCGGCCGTACGAGCTGCTCGACAGTAACGAGCTGCAACGCGTGGTGAAGGAACTGGGCACGCTCGGCGACCAACTGGAACAGATCGTCGTCAGCGGTGGCGACGCGCTCTAGAAGCTTGCCTACGACCCGCGTGTGACAAGCATCACCATCCCGTAAGCCAACAAGGCGGTGACGGGCAAGGTGAGGATCCACGCCCACACCATGCGCTCAACCACCGACCAGCGGATCGCGTTGAACCGTTTGGCTGCGCCCACACCCATGATCGAGGCGGACACGTTGTGGGTGGTCGATACGGGAATGCCGAACATCGAAGCGGTCAGGATCACCGCCGCCGAACTGGTCTCTGCGGCGAAGCCATTGATCGGATGCAGCTTGACCATCTTGTGCCCCAGCGTCTTGATGATGCGCCAGCCGCCGCCGGCCGTACCGCCGGCCATGGTCAGGGCGCAAACGACTTTCACCCAGACCGGGATGACAAACCCGCCAGCGGTGTTCTCGGCGATTCTGAGGAAACCCAGCCACTGCGGCAGCTGGTCAAACTGATGTGCGGCAGTACCGCCGGCCAGTGCCAGCGCAATGATGCCCATGCTTTTCTGGGCATCGTTCATGCCGTGCGCTACGCCCATCGCCGTGGCGGAAAAAATCTGCGCCTTGCCGAAAAAGCTGTTGACGAACGGGGTACGGCCAAACCGGTGCAGCCAGCCATGACGATTGGAAAACCACGCCAACAGCGCGTACAGCCCACCCATCAACGCGAAGCTGATGATGAACCCGGCCAATGGTGACAGCACCATCGGAATGATCACTTTCGGGATCACGCCATGGCCGGTGATCCAGTTGCCCTGCACCCAGATCACCGAATTGAACTTGTTGCCCGACGCTGCCACGGCAGCGCCCACCAGCGAACCGACCAGGGCGTGACTGGAGCTGGACGGCAGGCCCAGCCACCACGTGATGAGATTCCACACGATGGCCGCCAGCAATGCGCAGATCACCAGCTGCGGACCGACGTCGATCACCCCGGCGTCGATCAGCCCCGACGCGATCGTGGCCGCCACCGCCGTGCCCAGCAAGGCACCGAACAGATTGGTGACGGCCGCCAGCAGCACCGCCTGACCGGGCGTCAGCACCTTGGTCGCCACGACGGTGGCGATCGAATTAGCCGTGTCGTGAAAACCGTTGATGTAGGTAAAACCGAGTGCGATGAGCACTTCAGCCAGCACCAGACTCAGACTCATGCGCGGTCTCCCGCGACGGTCAGTCCGGCAGGGCAGACTGGCCATGCCACGATCGGGCAACCGACGATGCAAAGGCTCACGTCAGCGCCCTCAGGAGTTCTTCAGCACAATCGAATAAACGATGTTGCCGACGTCACGACATTTGTCGATCGCCTTCTCGATCAGCTCGAACAGATCCTTCGCCAGCACCGCCCGCATCACGTCGCCACCCTCGATATACAACGTGCGGTACGGCGACAGCAGCATGCGGTCGCCTTCGGATTCCAGCGCCTGCAGGCGATCCTGCAGCTTCTTCACCGGGTCGATGCGCAAGCCGCGACGCAGCTCGCCGATCATCTCGGCAACGACCTGGCTGGAACGCTCAAGCACCAACGCACGCTGGGCGAACTCCACCCCAACCAGCCGGTCGGCCACGATCTCGTAGCGTTCGGCGAATTTCTCGATGGTCTTGGGAATCTTGTACAGCGCCGAATTCAGCGCCTCGATGTCCTCGCGATCCAGCGCGGTGACAAACGTGTTGACCAGACCCTCGCTGATCTGAGCCGCCAGCTCCTTTTCGCGGGCGCGGGTGGCCGTGAACGCGGCCATCACCGAACCCTGGCCGGGCTTGCTCAAGAGCTCGTGCAGCGCTTTGGCACTCTCGCAAACGGTGGCTGCGCTTTGCTCCAGCAGCCCATAGAACTTGTCGCCTTTGCCGAAAATCGTCTGCAGTGAAAACATGCCGCGAGGCCTTGAGGGAACGGGATGACGGTAATGTTACAGGACAGCTTCGCCCGCAAGGACGCCTTGGTTGGGCTGCCGAGGTGAAGTGAAGGCCCGGCAGCCCTTACACTTCACCCTATGGACCCCTACCCCCCACTGTCGCGATGCTGACCGAAATCGCGTTCGTTTTCGTGTTGGCCCTGTGCAACGGCTTTTTCGCGCTGTCGGAAATGGCGCTCGTCGTTTCGCGCAAAAGCCGGCTCAAGCAGATGGCGAAAACCAGCCGTCGCGCCGCCGCCGCACTGCGCCATGCCGAGGCCCCCGAGCATTTCCTGTCCACCGTACAGGTAGGCATCACGCTGGTGATGCTGACGACCGGCGCGGTGGCTGGCGACGCCCTGGGCGGCCACATCGCCGAAGCCCTGCACAACGGTCGCGCTGCTTGGCTGGGGCCGTACGCGCGGGTGATCGGCATAGTTCTCGGCTTTGTGCTGATCTCGTTCATCCAGATCGTCATCGGCGAACTGGTGCCCAAGCGGCTGGCGCTGTCGGCACCGGAACAAGTGTCGGTATACATGGCGTATCCGATGCTGGTGCTGTCCCGGCTGACCGCCCCGTTCGTGTGGTTGCTGAATGTATCCAGCAACCTTCTGTTGCGGTTGATGCGGGTCAATCAGCAACGCCGCGGCGTCGTTACCGAGGATGAAATCCGCATGCTGGTGGCCGAGAGCGCCGAACAGGGCGTGCTCGATCCGGATGAGCACAACATGGTCAACCGGGTGCTGCGCCTGGGCGACCGCACGGTGGACAGCGTGATGACCCCGCGCATGCGTATCGCCTGGCTGGACATCGCTGGCACCCGCCAGGAGAACGTCGAGGTGCTGCGGCAAACCCCGTATTCGCGCTATCCGGTTTTCCGTGGCAACGAGAACGATGTCGTGGGGGTGGTCGAGGTCAAGCGTCTGCTGCACAGCTTTGCCGAAGGCAAGCCGGAGCTGTTCGATCACCTGTCCAAGCCACTGTTCGTGCCGGCCACGGCGCGTGCGCTGGATCTACTGGAAGAATTCCGCGATGCCGAAACAAAGTTGGCGCTGGTCGTTGACGAATACGGTGACATCGAAGGCGTGGTCACCGTCAACGACTTGCTGGCCGCCGTGGTAGGCGTCAGCCAGATCGCGCACAGCGCCGACGACCAGGACGCGCCGATCGTGCAGCGGGCGGATGGCAGCTGGCTGATCGACGGCAGCCTGTCGACCGATGACCTGCGCGAACTGCTGCGGCTGGATCACCTGCCGGGTGAGCAGGACCACGACTTCCGTACGGTCGCCGGCATGGTGATGGCTGCACTCGGCCGTATTCCGCAAACCGGCGAAGTATTCGAATGGCACGGCATCCGCTTCGAGGTCGTCGACCTGGACGGTGCCCGCATCGACAAACTGCTGGTTACCCGCGAGTCGGTGGGCGTGCATTCGGACGACCAGTAGGCCTCTTTGGGAAAGTGGGCAAAGGGTTCGCCCCGACCCCTCCGGGATTTATGGGGAAGGCCCGCTCTGCCCCCTCTCCCTTCGGGAAAGGGCTGGGGTGAGGGTCCGGTCTTCGCGAGATCACGTGCGTTTTGGCTCTTCGTCGCCCAACCATCGCGGCACCGCTGCTGGGTTCCTGCCTGCGCAGGAATGACGAGGTGGGAGTTTGACGTATGTCCATTACCATCATCCCCGCACAGCAGGACAAGCGCAAAGCATGCAGAACGCTCGAAGAGCGGCCCCGCAGGGGCGAGCGAAGCGAGTAAACCGGCGCCTCTCGCTTTCATCGCTGCCTTTCCGCGATCAGCAAGTTCTAGTGCAGGGCGTTTCGTCCTCCTGCGGAGGGCGAGTCACTTTTCTCTTGCTTGGCCAAGAGAAAAGTAACCCAAAGAGAAGGCCACCCCGCTTGGCGCTTGCCGGGCATCCTTGCCCGGCAAGTCCGGGAGCTGGGGACGGGCTTTCGACAGGAATCCTGTCCTGGCAAAAAGGAGTCGACATCCCTGTCGACTCCCTTGCGGGCCTGTCGTCCCCCACCTCACCGCCGCACAGGGGCCCCGGGTAAAGCGGCGCGCGTTGTGCGCGCGACTCGGTAGGCCGCTGCTGTGCAGCGACGAGAGCGGGCTTGCGTAAAGCGCGGTGCTGCTTCGGCTTCGGCTTCGGTTTCGGCTCTGCTCCTCCCCCTGCTTGCAGGGGGAGGTTGGGAGGGGGTGACGCTTTTGATCTTTGAAGCAAAGAGCAACCCCTCCCCAACCCTCCCCTGCAAGCAGGGGAGGGAGCACCTCTCCCGCGCAACACAGTTGGCGGGCTCCGGCTTTACTCTGCTCTGGCTTTGCTTCTGCTCTGGCTTCGCTTTTGACTCCGCCTCTCTACAAGTGCACGCGTCAGCGTGCTGCTCTACCACCCCTGTGCGGCCTACCCTCACGCACTTTCTGCGCATGCAATGCCCGGCTCGCATTACGGGCGCGTTTTCTCTTGGTTACTTCTCTTTTGGACAAGCAAAAGAGAAGTTACTCGCCCTCCGCAGGAGGACGAAACGCTCTGCACTAAAACCATCAACTGACCGCACAGTAATGCGCAGAGCACTGGGTCCCTGCCTTCGCAGGGATGACTAGTAAAGGATGAGAAGGAGTGATTGTCCCCGCGAACACCGGGCCCTCACCCCAACCCTCTCCCAAAGGGAGGGGGTAAAGCGCGTGTGGGGAATCGTGATGCGCGTTGCTACCGCTTGGTAGCCAGCTGCGCCATTCGCTGCGCATCAGCGAGAATCCCGTGCAGGACGCGCAGCTCGCGTTCATCCGGTTGCGCGCGCTGAAACAGTTTGCGTAGACGCAGCATGATGGTGGTCGGCTCGCGGCCCTTGTGAAACTCTATGTCGTCCAGTGTTTGCGCCAGGTGCTGATAGAACTGTTCCATCTGTGTCGCGTCGGCAGGCGGTTCATCGCGCACCGGTGCGGATACCGGCGCGTCATTTCCCAACATGGCCACACGCAGCTCATAAGCCATCACTTGCACGGCTTGCGACAGGTTGAGCGAGCTGAAGTCGTCCACGCTGGGAATCCGCACCATCGCGTGGCAGCGGGCCAGCTCCTCGTTCTCCAGTCCGGTGCGTTCGTTACCGAACACCAACGCCACCTGTTCGCCGCGAGCCGCAGCAGCCAAAACTTGCGCAGCAGCTTCGCGCGGCGAGATTTCGGGCAGGTTCACGCCACGCCGCCGCGCCGACAGGCCCAACGCCAGACTGCTGCCGGCAAGACCCTCGATCAGGCCATCATGCAGGCCCGCATTCGCCAGCACGTCGTCGGCGCCGGCTGCCAGCGCATTCGCTTCGGTGTCTGGAAAGCGTGCCGGCGCCACCAGTTCGAGCCGCTCGAAACCCATGGTGCGGATGGCTCGGGCGGCGCTGCCGATATTGCCCGGATGCGAGGTGCGCACCAGCACAAAACGGATCAGGCTGGCGAGATCATGGGCAGAAGTCATGCGCGATAACAGGCAACGGAGTGGTCGCCTAGGATAGTGGATAGCGCGGCTTTGGAGCGCCTGACCCGCTTCAGGGCCGCGCCTCTGCTAGAATCGCCGACCGCAACCCCGCTCTTTTGCAAAGTCGAAGCCATGCCCAGACCCCACGTTACGATCGCGGCGCGCGCCGCGCGTTCTGCAGGCAACGTGATCCTGCGCTACATGAACCGCATCGATGGACTCAATGTCGTCGAGAAGCAGCAGATGGATTTCGTCTCCGAAGTCGACAAGCTGGCTGAAGCGGAAATCATCAAGGAACTGCGCCGCGCCTATCCCGATCACGCCATTCTCGCTGAGGAAAGCGGCGCGACCGGCAAGGGCCCGATGACCTGGGTGATCGATCCCCTCGACGGCACCCATAATTACCTGCGCGGCATCCCGCACTTCAGCGTTTCCATTGCGCTGCTGGAAAAGGGTGTGCCGATCCACGCCGTGGTGTTCGACCCGCTGCGCGATGAGCTGTACACCGCCAGCAAGGGTGACGGCGCCTATATCAACGATCGCCGGATGCGCGTGTCCAAGCGCGAGAACCTCGGCGGGGCGATGATCGCGACCGGCTTCCCATTCCGCCAGCGTGAACACCTGCCTGCGCAGTTGGACATGACCCGCGCCATCCTGGGCCAGGCCGAGGACATCCGTCGTTCGGGCTCGGCCGCACTCGATCTGGCTTATGTCGCGGCGGGTCGCTACGACGGTTATTTCGAGATCGGCCTAAAGCCGTGGGACATGGCGGCCGGCGTGCTGCTGGTGCACGAAGCCGGTGGTCGCTATTGCGACTTCGCTGGCCGCGACGGCATCCCCGCCAGCGGCAACATCATCGCCGGCAACCTCAATGTGGCGAAGGCCATGGTCGATGCGATCGGACAGCAGGCAACGCCGGCGTTGCTCAAGGCCTGAGCTTCATCGACTCGAACGAACAACGGCGCCCGCGGGCGCCGTTGTCGTTGTCACCCCACGAATTGAGCACGTAGGTTGGGGTGAACGCAGTGATGCCCAACATGGAGTTACCACGAACGTTGGGCTTCGCGTCGCTCACCCCAAACTAAGTTCAGCGCGTCTCGTCAGCGTCACGCAGGAAGCTGCGCAAGAACGGTATCGTGATGCGCCGTTGCGCTGCCAGCGATGCCTGGTCCAGCTTGTCGAGCAAGTCGAGTAACGCGCCGAGATCCCGCGCGTATCGGGCGAACAGCCAGTCGAGCACGCTGTCGTCCAGTTCAATGCCGCGCGAGGCAGCCTGCGCTTTCAGCACGGTACGGCGCTCGACGTCATCGAGTGGCTTGAGCGCGAACTGGGTGCAGGCGCCGAGGCGCGAACGCAGGTCGGGAAGCACCAGACCAAGTTGCGCCGGCGTCGCATCAGCAGCGAACAGCAGCGCACTACCTTCGGCGCGGGCACGGTTGTAGAGATCGAACAGCGCATGTTCCGCTTCGCGATCGCCGGCAATGGCACCCAGGTCGTCCAGCGCCAGCAACTCGCTACCGACGACACCACGCAACGCCGCCGCACGGTCTCCAAGCGTTGCCATGGGCAGATATTGCACGCGGCGGCCCAGAGCGCTGGCTGCCTGACACGCCGCCATCAACAGGTGACTGCGGCCGCTGCCGGCGGCCCCATGCAGGTAAACCCATGGCATCCCGACATCCGTAGCGAACGCCTGCACCGCCGCCAGGGCCGCGGCATTGGCACCGGCGTGGAAATGTTCGAAACGCTGACGGCGTGGCCAGCGCAGCGCGAGGGGCAACTGGGGAATCATTGTGCTTTGGGTGTGGTGTCGGGTTGCGATGGTGCTTCGGACGTCGTGTTGCGCGCATCGCGCACGGTGACGTCGACCTCGACCTCGGTTTGCCCGGCAAGTGCCGGATCCTCCGGCCCCTCTTCGGTGTACAGCTCGCTCAATCGATAGCGTTCGAGCAGATA